>Ga0190275_10000206_pt1 | contig 61660 bp, 44 predicted proteins | sample Popmic550T_FD_133745 | JGI IMG/M metagenome (GOLD analysis project Ga0190275, IMG submission 133745) | Populus adjacent soil microbial communities from riparian zone of Yellowstone River, Montana, USA - 550 T | ecosystem: Environmental > Terrestrial > Soil > Riparian zone > Trees stand | place...
CTTCCAAGCTCTGATGGATCGACTCGTAGCCTTGTTCTATGAGATCTGCCTCTTCCACCATCTTTTTCGCGTCCCTCATATCCGCTTCCATCGCATCTACTGCCTCTATTCCTTCGCTAATGGATAAATTGTATATTTTCTCATACTTCATTTCAAGAATGCGATTCATCTGCTCCATCCGACTTAGGATGTTCTTTTTTTGATCAATGTGCATATCCATCCTATCTTCAATTTCAGTTATCTTTTCCAACAACCCCTCTTGTTTAGCTTTCGGAATTTCTGACTTTTCTATCAACTCTTCCCCGTCTCTTATTTGATCCTCGATACATGCTGCATTTTTTTTCAGCTTAGCTATCGCTTCCTGTACCAAGTAAATATTTTTTCCCACAACAAATATTAAGAGACCCTTCAAATATCTTCTCACCTCTTTCAAAGCTTTAACATCCCTGAGGCCTGTGTTCAACACTGCAGTGTGCTTATCTATACCCTTTTTTTCTTCTTCGGCATTCGTCTGAGCTAACTCACACCACCTGCCGATCCTAGTCAATATCTTCTTTCTTTGCTTTTTCAAGTTTCCAAGATTAGCTTCTCTTTCAATCCGTGCCAGATTCAATCTTAGCGGGCTTTTTCCGTGTATACTCTCGTACATACTTTCTCTAAACTTTATACTCTCATCTAAAAGAGGCTCTATTGGATCTAGATTTTCGGACGGTACTTCTTCCGAGCGCTCTATACTGCCTTTTACGTTCTCCAGGCAGTCAAATACATCCGCACCCATGGAGAGCAGTCGATACGATTGGAAAATGGTTTCGTTTGAAAAATCCTGTATATAAGCTTGGTTTTTTCTCAGCCACTCCACCTCTTCACCACAGAGAACGTCTGCATAGTTTTCGAGATGCCAGTATTCCGCTGCTTGCAGAAGAAGTGTTTGCTTTTTTTCGTCTATGGTTGATAGCAGATTGTGTTGCAGCGTCCAGATAAGCTCCAATGCGCTATTTCTTATCTCGCTTTGCCCCGCTGTACTGGCCCCTTTCATCTGCCTTTTGAGTGTGTTGACTAGCTCTGTCGTCTTCTTGCTTACGGCTATCTTCTTGCTGTCCGCTAGTCCAATTATACGCTCCAACGCCTTCTTTATGCTCTCTGCAGCCGCTGGATTTTCGTCTACTTTTGCTACTTTTACCGGTCTGCGCCCAAGCCTGTCTGTACATAATCCCAACTTTTTTTCATATCTATCTCTTGACATTATACCAAGAGCCGCCATCTCATCACCGGTTGTTCCTTGCAACAAACTGTCTTGTATACGACCCCACTTTGTAACCACAGTCTGGGCATCTTTTAGCCCTCCCTCTATATCGATATTTAGCTTCAGAAGGTCTGCGATGCTCGTGCTGTCCAGTGCTAGCATATTCTTCATGTATTGGTTCTTAACACGCAGCTTATCACAGACTTGTTCCCATTTGCTTTGCTCTGATTGATATTCCCTTAGAAGGCCTAAACAATTCGCCACAAGCTCCTTCCTGTCTTTGAACTCTTCTTCTAGTTTTCGGAGCATCGGGTGACCCTGTGCCATGCCCGTTATATTCGCCATCAAATTGCTTTGCTTTTTTTCCAATGCGGCTATTTCCTCCGGTATTCTCTTTGCAATCGTGTCGATGCCATTTTTCAGACCCTCAATTCTACCAAACCTATCCTCTACGTACCTGCCCAGACTCCCTTTTAGCATCCTTTTGATGTCCATATCCTTCTTTTCTACCTGTCTTCTCAGCTCGTCTATCCTCTGTTCTATGGATATCCTGCTCTCTTCTGCGGGGTTTGCGCCGTCTCCTTTTGCTTTATCTACTTTTGTTCTTTTCAAATCCATTAGCTCTTCCGTGTGTGCTTTCACTTCGCCATATAACTTTTTAAGCTCAGGTTTTTGGTCTTCTTCGAGTTCTAGACCTGTCAGAAACTCTTCGTCGTCCATACTAAACCATGCGTCTAGATTCAAAACTGCATTGATCTTAGCGAACAAGGGATCTTCGCAATATGTTAGCCTCTCCTCTATCACTCTTCTGAGATCTGTGTCTGCTACCAAGATCCTGTCTATCTCTCCTATAAACTCTTCGTCTTGACCAAAAGATGTCATATGATGATTTAGGCCTTTCAACCCGTCAAATACATCGTCTATCTCCTCTAACTGGACCCCACCGCACATATTTGTTAACACTTCTCTGGTGGTTATATTGCTGAATGGTAGCAGAATACCATTCTTAGCACTTTTTAGTCTATCTATTTCTTCATGCACATTTCCCATCTTCTCTCCTGTTTTTGATCTTATCAGCTTTATCAGGCCCTCAAATTGCTGACGCTTTTCTTCTCCAACTTCAATACTTTCCAGCTTACCTAGATTCGTTACCACCCTGCCAATCAAGGTTTGGTTGACAAATCGACAGTTATCATTTGCTTCTTTACACTTTGAATCAGCTATCTCTTCGATACAAACTATTATTTTCCCTGCTATAGCTGTGGCTTCTCTTTCCACTACGTCTTCTTTTATAGTATGGGTAGCTAGGCTTTCTTGTACTTTATTTATCTTTTTTGTTATTTCTTCAAGTTGAACTGTATATTTACCTTCTGTCATATACTTTCTTGCTATTCTATCCAGATCTTCAAATATCCTGCCGTCCACCACTGCATCCCCCATGCGCGTTAAATTTTTTTCGAGTAAACGACAATTCTCTATTTTGGAAATGTAAAAATACTGGTTGAAAAAGCAGGAGCATATCAGAAGTGCAGCAGCCAATTGCAATCAACAATTTTACCATAATTTCCGCGCTGATAGACATCTTTCCATTTCAACATGCGATACGCATGTTTACTCTAACACCTCGTCAGGATAACTGCCCAATCGGCGATCTTCCAAAACACGCCAGTGTACCACAAGTCGATCCAGCATCGGGCCCCTGTTATGTAGCGTCTTAAGCCCTGCGGGATCTGTTCTAGCTCGCGGTCTGCCCGCTCGGTGTTTCTGGTGCGCTCCTGGACCTCTCGAATCCTCCTCAGCCCATCGCATCCCATACTCTTCTCCACCCTGCTATAGTCAGAGCTTCGTGCCCATCCCGTGCACAGTATAACCACTATCGCAGTAAAAATAGTCTCCGGTACTTTTTTTTGAAAAGATAGAGAACGTTTATGGCTTTTGCGAAAGCGTTTACTTTGCATACTCGTATTAAACACCATGAGACATTTATTGTAAGAGCAGGGGCACTTTCTCAGGCACCAATAGGCCAGAACCACCCCACAAAGATCACTTAAACACCCAGCGGTCAACAAACACACCCTAGCTACATAACGTCCGGAACCCCTCTGCGATCAAACCGGTACAGCCTGCACTCTGGATGGTCGAGGGATGGCAATCTTCCCTTTCGAACAAGCTCCTGGCCTGCATCCGATTCTATCCACTCCATTTCCCCCTCCTCTTCTTCTTCGCTCTCCCCAGACTCGTCTCCAATATCCTCTCCGTCCCCTTCGATCCACTCCTCCTCCGAGTTGTACTCGTACTCCTCCTCTGGAAGGCTCTTCTTTGTTGTCCACCGCGTTTTTACCCGCCGCGCGCTCTCTTTTACGTTGTAGTAAGGCGGCCTGATCTGCCCGTGGTGCTTGTAGTACACCATTTTCACCGGGTGCTTAACGCTCGCACTTTTTCTGAGCGTCACCATGTTTCTGTGCAGTTTTCCAACCTCTCTTACACTTGCTCTTTGCTGCTCCTGCCCCGTTTTTTCATCAGTCCGTCTCACGGCAAACGCCAGTATCCCTGGTTTCGGCGGTTTTATCTCATCTACGTTATTTGTTGTCTTTTTCTCTGCATCTCTGTGCGCCTTCTCCGCCGCAGCCCTCACCGATATATAACTTTCTTCGCCGTGCTGCGCCACATACTCCTCCCGCAGCCTTCTTTCCAGTATGCTCTTTGCAGAGGTCTGCGGCCCTCTCTCCTCTGCTTCGAACTCTCCTACAACCACGACACTTACCGCCCCAATCTTCTCTTCCTCCGCTAATAATTCAACGGCAACCGCTCTTACCCTTTTTTCTCCGATCCAGCTCTCGATGTGTCTCCTGTACTCTGCATGCGTCGGCACCTTTCTTCTGCCCCCGTAGAAATACTCGAAAGACGCGCCCGCAACCGTCTCCAAAACTTCGCAGTTAGGAGGAAGCTGCAGCAGGTCCGCATAGAGGCGGAGAAGCTCGGCGGAGGGGAACATCTTCTCGGACTCTTTGAACTCGATAAGAAGGCGCAGCGCCTCTACACTAAATCGCGAGCTGTACATAAAAAATTATGCCCAAATAGTTTTAAGCGCCCTCGGCAGCCCCAATTCCTCCACAAAACCCCCTTTCCCACCGTCTCGTGCATCTCCATAAGCACCGGAAGCCTGCTCACTTATGCATAAAGCTCGGCTCTAGAGAGAGCCTGCGCATATTCTCTGCAATTTCCTGGATCTTTTCGGCGTGTATTCTCTTCAGCTCCCTGAGCAGGTACCCCCCCTGCAGAGCCGAAAGAAGGTTTCTTGAAAAAGTGTCGCAGTCTCCTTCGATCCAGTAGTCGAAGCACCCCTGCATGCCCTTCTGCGGGGCCTCTTTTCCAACGTACACCCTCACGCCCGAGTTTCCCGTGGCGATTCTGCTTAGGTCTTTTGTGAGATTTTTTACCCCAAACACCCTCAGGCTTGTTCCCATCACCAGAAGCACCGTTGTACTTGCATCTTTCCGGATTTTCTTGACCACTTCGACCCTGTCTACCGTGTCTCCGTACAGAACAATGTTTGGAACCAGCTCGCCGACAGAAGTAGCGCGTTTTCCCTCTCCAAACCGCCTGTCTCTTCTTTCTGCGCATTTTGGACACTCTATCCTCTGCCTGTCCCCTAGCAGCCTGTTTCTATTCTCGGTATACTCTGCGATATGCTTACAATGTGTGCACACGAGGTCAAAAAGGTTCCCGTGCAGATAGATAACGTTTTTTTCGATTCCCGCCTTCCTCTCCAGCCCGTCTATATTCTGGGTGTAGATGCTTGCCCTGTGCTTCTTTTCGATGTGCGCAAGCATCCGGTGCGTCTCCGTTGGCTCCACCGTTGCGGACGCGTCTTTTAGCTTGCAGACAAGAGCGCTGAATATCTCTTTTGCCTCGTCAGACGTGCGAAGAACCGAGCGCGTAAAGATGTCTTCGCCGCTGTACCCGTGCGCGTCCTTTATCTCGTTGAAGAGCCCGCCCCTTGATCGGAAGTCTGAAACGCCCCCAGAAGTGGAAATGCCCGCGCCAGTCACAACAGAAATCTTGCCGGACCTGATCAGCGACGCCAGCTTTGGATAAATGTGCGATTGGGACGCGCTAAGAGTCTTCATGAAAATAAAAAGTGGCCGAATTTAAATCCATGCGCCTTTCGTTCGTTGTGAGGAGAATACTCGAGAAAGAGAAAAGAGTGAAGATCGCGATTCTCGGCCCGGACAACGCAGGAAAGACGTCGCTGCTTAGAAGCTTCACGGGAGAGCAGGTGGAGAAGATCTCTCCAACCTTCGGATACCAGACAGTAGTAAAGGACGCGTACATCGGGGAGAAAAAGTACAGCCTGGAAATTCTCGACATAGGAGGGCAGGAGTCCATCAGGTCGTACTGGGACACGTACTACTCGGGGATTGACGCGGTTCTCTACGTATACGACACGCACGGGACCGATCTGTACAGAGGAATTTTGGAGTCGGTTATCAGCCATCCTTCGCTTCGGGGCGCAGCGTTCATATGCGCTGCAAATAAACACGACAGCGAAAAGAGTGCAGAGGACGCGGGCCCGCCCGTGCGCCTAGAAAGCGCGGCCGACAAGGAGATAAAGATCCGGAGCTACAGAATAGACGAAGAGCTGCCGTTCAACTTCCTGGAGCGCATGGAGGACCTGAAAATATCGCAAGCAGCGGAGGAGAAAAGCGTTCCAATCGTGTACACCTCAGCAAAAACAGGAAAGAACGTGCAGCATATTTTCAAACGGCTTTTAAGAATGGTTATTGAAAAAAGAGAAAAAGATGGCATTTTGTAGGACGTGTTTGAACGCGCTGAGCGTCCAAGAAGTAGGGGCAAAAACAATATTCAGATGCGAAGAGTGCAAGTACCACAGGGAAATAGAAGGGGTGTACAGAGAAAAGATCGAGATAAACAGGCCAAAGGAAAGAGAGCAGATGGCAGCAGAGCTTCCGGAGAGAGAAGTAGTGTGCCCGCTCTGTTCCGGGACAACTGCGCACTACTACCAGATGCAAACGAGAAGCGCAGACGAGCCCATGACGATATTTAATACGTGCACTCGGTGCAAACATGCCTGGAGAGAGTAGCCGGGTAGTCCAGAGTGAAATTACGATAGCTCTAAGCTCTGCCGTTTATTTTTGTTAGTCCTGCACTAGTGGCATGGTAGGGTGGATGGTGGGGTGAGTGGTAGGGTAGATGGTATGGTATGGTAGCGTGAATGAGATGGTATGGTATGGTAGCGTGAATGAGGTGCTAGGATAAGTAATATGGTAGGGTAGATAGCAGGTAACGTGACTGGTAGAATGGATGGATGGTAGGATGGGTGCCAAAATGGCGCTAATGGCGGCCTAGTGATCGTATGGAGCGTTCGAGCTGTGACTGTTTCGGTGGTTGCTAGATCCGGGAAACCCTCTTCCGCAGTAGAGATTGTCTCTTGTTTCCATGGTTCTCAGGCTTCCGAGATCTTCGACAAGCCAGTTTTTAAGGTCGCTCCATCTATTTGGCTTGATTCCCAGGCCGCACCACCACAGACGCAGCTTTCCTTTGGAGTTCTCTACAAAATACGCGATTCTTTCTTCCTCTGTTGCTGCGCTCATCTCTATCTTCTTGAAAACCTTCTTCAAATTCTCTTTGTTTATGACATTGCACCAGTTCTCAAAGCTTTTTTTGCTTTCTTCGCTGTCGGGTTGGCTGCTTGCGCTTTTTTCTGCGCTAGAGGGCTCTTTCCCACTAGAAGTACGCGCGAAATACCCGCTGTGCTCTGAAGACGTGTTTTCTGCGGCATGCATGCGTCGGCTTCTTCTGCACAATCTTTTCAGTTTCTTCCAAATGCTCCTGGCGATTTTTTGCAAGTTTCTCATATTTTGCAATAGCTGATGAATATATATCTGAGTTTGTGATTGCTCGAGATCGCGCCTTAGCTGCCAAAAGCGAAAGAAACAGATTTTCCATGTAAGGAAACTATTTCCGCATCTGTCAGATCAAAGCGGAGACCGTTTTTCGGAGTTTCTCTGGAGCAGAAAGCTCAGCCCCCCGATACAGCCCTGGAACAGAGCCGCACGCAATACGCATAAACCCATAAAAACATCCACTGGCATACTTGCTTCTGCTCTTTATTGACGAGCTTGCTGCTCACTGGCCACAATCTATCTAATTTAGAATTTCAGGTATTTGTTTTTAAATAAATACTTTCGCAACAACCGAAAAGATTTTTCTGTTCCGATATAGGCCTTTCGACCTGTACATGAGCCAAATGTTTGGCGGAGCAGGTGACGCAGGGTGACATGGAGCGTGTGGATGGTCATTTATGCCGATATGTCTGCGTAAGTGCCAAGGACTACTTAGCCGGACCTATTCGCGTAGCTCGATACGGCCATTCAAGAAGACCGAGACACCAGCATTCCAGCGTCGGAAAAAGCCTTCAGGTATTTACAGGCACCTAGGATACAAAATTTTAATAAACGATGACCAGTAGAGAATTTTAATAACTTCAAACTAAAAAGAGAAGACAGAAGACAGCACCGCCATTTGCAGCAAAACATCTAGCACATGTCTATTCCCTAGCATGATTACCTCATGACATGCTTACCTACTAGAATGCCTACCTCCTAGCGTGCCTACCTCATGACATGCCTGCCCTAGTCAATTATCCTGTACTCCACCGTTATTCCCGATATCTCCGATCTTCTCTCTATTCTGAACACCTGCCCCCTTTTTCCTGCGTAGTACCTTGTCACCGGGTCGCTTGTGAGTATCTTCTTCAGCTGGTGCTCGCTAATTTTTCTCTCCTTCAGCAGAGCCGCCTTCTCCTCCTCCCTCAGCAAAGTGTGTTTTGGCACGTCTCTGTGGTGCGTCACGTTAAACATCAGTTCTTTTATGTAGAACAGCTCGAGGTTGTACTCTCTCCTTGCCTCGTCCAGCGCCTTCAAGCTATGCGACTTAAGAACCTCTTTGCACACGATTATTCCGTTCTGGATGTTCTGTTTTCCAAGCGTTGCAACGTACATTTTGATGTCCTTCGACTTGAAATGCGCGCCGTCCGGATAGAACACGAACATCTGGACGCCCTGTGATGCGCCGTGCTGGAACAGCATCGACAGCGCGTGCTTGCTTCCCGTGGTGCTGAGCGTGGGATACGTCTTTTTAAACTCGTCAAACGTTGCTTTCAAGTCGCCCTCTCCAACGACATACCCTCGGTCCCTCATCATCTGGTAGATCGTCTTCTGGCTCATCCAGAGCCGGTGCAGCTCCTCCTGGTCGCACATAGCAGCCGCCAAAGAAATTATTTAAGAAGCAGACAGAACCGGAAATTTCCAGAAGAAATAAAATATAAATAAAAAGAGTTTTTTAAACCCATGGCAGAAAAAGAACTAGCAATAGGAATAGACCTTGGCACAACCAACTCGTGCGTGGCTGTGAGAAGAAAAGGAACAGTCGAAATCATCACGAACAAGCTCGGGGGAAGAACAACGCCCTCGATTGTCGCGTTCACCGCAAACGAAATAACCTTCGGAGAAACAGCGGCAAACAACATGAGAAACGACTCGGAGAACACGATATACGACTCGAAGAGGCTCATAGGGCAGAGATTCACCGACAGCGTGGTGCAGAACGACATGAAGCACTGGCCGTTCAAGGTGGTCGAGGGGCCGGAGGGGAAGCCGATGTTCCAGGTGAAGGTGAAGGGAGAGGTGAAGAAGTTCTTCCCGGAGCACATCGCATCGCTCCTGCTGCAGCACTTCAAAGAGTTCTCGGAGGAAAAGCTCGGAGCGCCTGTTAAGAAGGTGGTTATCACGGTCCCAGCGTACTTCAAGAACGAGCAGAGGCAGATGACGAAAGAGGCAGCGGAGATGGCGGGATTCGAAGTTCTGAGAATCATCAACGAGCCAACGGCAGCAGCGCTCGCGTACGGGCTGGACAAAATAACGGAAGACGGAAAAGAGAAGAAGATTCTTGTGTTCGACTTCGGAGGAGGCACGTTCGACGTGTCGGTGCTCGCAATTGAAGGCAGCATTTTCGAGGTTCTTTCGACGGGCGGAGACACGCACCTCGGAGGGTCGGACCTGGACAACATAATGATCAAGTACATTGGAGAAAACTTCGCGAAGGAAAAAGGCATCAAGTACGAGGACCTGAAGGGAAGGCCACTGGCGAGGCTGAAATCGCAGGTGGAGAGCGCGAAGAAGGCGCTTTCCTCGGCAGTATCGACGCAGGTGATCATCGACTCGTTCTACAAGGGAGAAGACCTGTCGTGCACGATCACAAGAAGCGTGTTTGAGAACATTTGCAGAACGTACTTCGACCAGCTGATGCCGTGCGTAGAGAAGACGCTGAAGCAGGCGAACCTGAAAAAGGAGGAGATTGACGAGGTGGTGATGGTCGGAGGGTCGACAAGAATTCCAAAGGTGCAGAAGATGATTGGAGACTACTTCGGAGACAAGAAGATAAACAACACGGTGCACCCGGACGAAGTGGTGGCGCAGGGAGCCGCAATCCAGGCGTCGATTCTGAACGGAGACGCCGACAAGGACGCGCAGGGGCTGCTTCTGCTCGACGTGACGCCTCTGCCTTTGGGTATCGAGACCGCTGGAGGAATCTTCACGGCGATAATTCCCAAGAACACGACGATACCGGCGAAGAAGACGCAGACGTTCTCGACGTACTCAGACAACCAGACGGCGGTGGAGATCACGATCTTCGAAGGAGAAAGAGCGATGGCGAAGGACAACCACTTCCTTGGGTCGTTTAAGCTGGTGGGAATACCGCCTGCGCCAAGAGGAGTGCCGGAGATCGAAGTCACGTGCATGATAGACACGAACGGAATTCTGTCGGTCTCTGCAGCGGACAAGACTTCGGGAGAGAAGAAAGACATCACGATCCAGAGAGATAAAACGATCAGGGACCAGGAAGAGATCAAGAGAATGCAGGAGGAAGCGATCAAGTACAAGGCGCAGGACGACGAGAACAAGATGATCATCCAGGCGTACTCTGAGCTGGAGGTGTACCTGTACCAGGTGAGAGAAATGGCGAAGAAGATCAGCGGAGAGGGGCAGAAGTCTATTAACGAGAAACTGGACGAGGCAGAGTCTTGGATGAGAGCGGTTGCGTCGCCTCTTGAGAGGAGCGCGCAGCAGTACAACGAGAGAAAGAGCGAGCTCGAGAAGTTCTGCTCTCCCATTCTGGCGAGCGCTGGGAAGGGGCCTGGAGGAGCTTCGATGGGCGGGCAGAACGCCAGCTCGGAGCCAAAGGTTGAAGAGGTTAATTAGGAGCTAGAAGTGGCTTTGGAGGAGGCGGATCGGGATATTGAATAAATCGGCTTAAGATTCTGTAGCAGCGGGGGTGCGGGAGTGGAGTTGTTGGCGGTAGGGTATTTTGGTGAGTATCGTAGCCGGTGGACTATCTGAGTAAATTTTGATGGGTGTCTTTTGTTAGTATGAGCTCGTATCGAAGAGTAAACGATATTTGCTGGTCACGGTTTATTAGCTGTCAGGTGCCTCTGGTCTTGCAGAGATTATCCATGTAAATACTCCAGGGTCAAGAAAGCGATGAGATCTTACAACATTTGTTCAATTAGATACCCTGCGGTCTACATAAATAATAGGCAGCGGGTACCTATGCAAGTAAGTTCTAGTAGCTGACACTTCTGGGCATGGCTTATCTCTCAGCTACCTCATGGTGTACAATACCATCTAGATACTCCTGCATCTATGCATTTAACAGGAACCACCTTTTTTCTGTGGTCTCTGCATCGCACACTAAATAGAGCGATAAAATAAAAAAGTGTTGGTAGTTTCTTTTCAAAAGGTACCGACCTCTTTTTTATAAGGGGTACGCAGAGGGGAGGTGTTCCTGGGATTAAGAAGGGCGGCGTGCTAGTCGCGATCTATTATTGCTGTTGACCTCTTATCAAAGACTAAAAGGTATCTATCAAAACTTATTCACTTAAACACCCCCTGTCAACATATTCTGCACCTGCCACGTTATCCTGTTAATTATTCCATTTGGAGGTTGTTGCGTTTTCAATGGGTATATTTTTTGGAATAGTTTGAATTGATGGGTTTTGGTCGAGCGATGGGCTGGAGTGCTGGAGAGTGGGGCAGGAGAGTGCTGGAGGTGGGATGTTGGTGTCTTTGCGGGCACGGGCTGCTCTGTAGGTTGGGGCCGTTTATCAGCTACGGGGAGACAATCAACGAGTTTGATCCGTGGTTTAACTTCAGGTGCTCTGAGTACATAAGAAATAACGGCTTTTTGGCGTATTTAAGGTGGTTTGATACGAAGAGCTGGGTGCCTGTGGGAAGAAGCATACTGCACACGACGTACCCTGTGTTCTTTCTTGTTTCGAACCTTGTGCACTTTGCGTGGGATCTTTTTGGCGTGTTCCGCGTGTCTCATTACCAGCTGTGCTGTTTTATGCCGGTGCTGTACTTTCTTGCGTGCGCAGGGCTTGTCAGAGCTGTGTGCGTGAGAGTTTTTGCGGGAGACCGGCTGGGAAGAACGAAGAGCTGTCTGGCGGTCGCGCTTTTTAGCGGATCCGGGGGCATGCTTGAAAAAACCGTTACAGGCGCGTTCGATTACGAGGGCCTGTCGCTTGCGCTGGTTCTTGCGATAGTGCTGGTGCACGTGAGATTCCTCCAGCGCGAGGCCAAGAGCGGAGGCGGCAAGGGGAAGGCTATGTACGTCTTGGCGGTTTCTCTTATCCAGAGCGTGTTTGCAGCCTCGTGGGGAGGGTGCATTGTCACGGAAGTGCTTCTTTCTGCGCACACCGCGGCGCTTTTCGAAAACGAGGGCGTTCTTCTCGCGCAAACTGTCGGTACTTTTTTGGTCACATGTACGCTTCCCTTTCTGAGGCCGGTGAACATTCCGCTGGTGGGAAAGCTGTGCACAGCTCTTGGCGTGATGGGGGTGAAGAGGGTGCGGAGAGCCGATAAGAGAAAGAGCGCTGTGTGGGGAGCGGTCTCTTTTGTCGCGGTGCTCGCGGCTGGCTTTGCCGGCAGAAGAAAAGCGTATCCAGTTGTTGAAAGATTCCTCACGCACAACAAGATCTACAACCTGTTTTTAAGACAGAAAGCGCATCCGCTTGTCGCGTCTATTTCGGAGCACCGCAGGCCGGGCATTTACGAAATGTACAAGTTGGAAGGGCCGTTTTTCTTTGCGCTTCCTTTTATGGCAGCGCATCTTCTCTGGCGCGCCAGAGGGAAGGAGAGCTACAGAACGAAGCTTTTTGTGGCGATTGGAGGGGGTACGGCAGCGCTGATGTTCTCGTGCATGGAGCGGTTTGCGTTTCTTGTCTCCCCGTTTCTCTCGATAATCGCATCGGATTTTGTTATCGGCATCCTCCACGAGGGCGGAAACGCGGCGGCCGAGAAGAAAGAGCAGAGCGCGGCGGGCGGCAGAACGCAAGACACAGGAAGAAGCGAAAATAGAAAAGGGGCGGGCGCAGTGGCAGAGCGGGGCGTGCAGAGCAGACCGGAGGAAAGGAAAAACGGCGGGGTCCTGGGGAAAGAACCCGAGCACAGGGCGCAGATTTCAGAAAAAACGGTTAGAACGGGTTTTTTTGGCAGAATTTCGAACAAGGAGCTGGTATCTGCGGTTTTTTTGTTTGCAGCGAAGTCGGCGGCTCTCTGTCTTCTGCTTGTCGAGATTATCTGTGCAGTCACGAGGTGCCGCGTGCTCTCGACTTCAAATGTCGTTGTTGTGATGAAAGCAAACGGGAACGGCAGGTCGTTGGTGGTGGACGACATAAGGGAGGGCGCGATGTACCTCAAATACAACACGCCCGAAGACGCAGTGGTTGTGGGGTGGTGGGACTACGGGTACCAGATCACGGGGATGTCCGGAAGGGCAACCGTTATCGATAACAACACAAACAACTACGACAGAATATCAGAGGTGGCAGAGATGCTGCTGCAGCCAGAATCCGCTATAACAAGCAAGTACCCCCTGATCAGAGAGGTGAAAAAGAAGCGGGACACAGAAGTCTTTTTCTACGTGCTATGCGGGCACGTATCAAAGTGTCGCATGTGCGATCTGAACAAAGCGCACTGGATTACCAAAATTGCAAGCGAGAAGAACCCCCGCACCATTCCGCAGATGTACTGCGTAGGAATAGAGAACAAAGCGACCGTTTTTCTGCAAAGTCTGTTGGAGATGGACCCGGCAAGGCGGACGGTAGAAGGACGGGAGATCAGAATCAGCCCGGCGCTGGAGGCGTCTCTTCTGTACCGTCTTTCGTACTTCGAATACGACCCGAGCATTTCGCTCCAGAACTTCGAGATGGTGCACCAGACCAGGAGCCACATGGTGAGAATCTACAGGCTTAAGTCGTAGCACATGGATAGGGGCTAGTGATAGGGCGGAGGATGTAAATTGTAGAACGTGAGATATTTGAGCGGATAATCTGTGGATTGTGAGATATTTGAGCGGATAGTTTTCAGTAAACATCTTTTACTCTTCGATATGAAGTCCACAACAGATTAGCGTAGATGCGGGGTATGAGCTTTGGAAGTACCGCACTGAATATTGAAGCAATGGGAATTTATTGCTATTAAACCTCACTAGTGCTCACCGGGGAATAAAAATTCAGGGGATTGAGGTTGCTTGCTGGATATCTCGTTGATACTGATTTCAGTAGGTATTTTCTCGGTTGAGAGAATGTCACCCAGAGTGGTACTGCTGAGGATAGTGGTAGGGATGGTTCTAGGAGTGGTACGGATGGTGGTGGCAGGTGATGTAATAGAGCTAATGTCACTGGTACTACTCGGAATAGCACTGGTATGGATGAACTCCTCCATTGATGTTGTTTCTGGGGTTATCTTGCGGTGTGCCTGCTGCTCAGTAGATTTCATCACATTTACATCCACGCCATCCAGAAGAGTCGTCGTTTCTAGGTCCTCGGCGCTTGTAGTAGGCGAATATTTGGTGGAAGAGGTTGTAGTGCTCGCCGGGTCCAAGGAGGTGTCAATACCGACGGACGTGCCCGCTATATCAGTATATGGCGTAGATGGCAGATCGGTAGATGTCGCTAGATCAGTCGTCGTTTCAAACGGGGCCGAGTAGTTTGTTTCAAATGCTGTTGCGTTTTCAGCGTTTGGTGGGGCAGTAGATAGATCAAGGCTGAATGTACCGTTGGAATTTGCTTCTCTGCTAACCTCAGTTGTTGTCTGTGGGGCGTTGGTCACTCCGGATACACCCGATTCTGTAAACGATATGACAGTGCTGCTAATTGCTTCTGTTGTATTGCGTTCTGCTGATTCTGCGAGAGGCTCTTGTTTAAAGTAGGACAATATGAAGCATACGGCGAAAGTAATAATGATACCAAGAGTTATCCAAATCATCTTTGAGGCGATTTTCGAGAGGCAGCTTTTCTTTTCGCGGGGAGGTTGCTCTTCTATGTCCATCCACATAGAGCCGTCTATGCACATCGCAAGACCTAGGGACAGCGCGAGCAGCAGAGCCAAGTTGTGAATCTTTTTACCGAATTTCATAATTTTTTTGTTTTTTGTTTTTCTTTTATACTTGTTATTCGATTATTTTTATCAAAATGAACATCTGACATGAAGATCATACTGTTAGAATTTTGAAGCAGTCTCTATGTCATAAAATATTCTGCAATTTTTAAGAACATCAGCGTTGGTACGGTTGCTGTTTTGCCGCTTATCTCGTTCGGCTTTAGGTGTTTGATTTGGCGTGTTTTGATAGTTGTAGACAGATAGCCCTGGGGTTTATAAGGAATTGGTTTGTTGATCTTGGGGATATGGCTCATGTGTCAACGTGGAGTGGTACAAGTTGGCAAGGATATTTGTTGTTAGCAAAGCGGTGGTGTTTGATATCTCCTGCAGGTTAAGTGGTAGATGGGTTGATGTGATCTCCTGCAGGTTAAGTAGTGGGAGGTTGATGTGATCTTCTGCCAGTTTTCAACCATTTGATCGCATAGCACACCTAGTCTGAAAAAGACGCGCCAATGTAGTAGATGGCAATGCTGCAGTAGCATGCAAAAACCTGATATCTTCTAATGTGCCCTAACCTGGAAAACTTGGATACTGCTAGTACTAGCAGTGCTTATTAGCCGGGGGTATCCCTGCAGCTGCAAATACTTACATCCGGAGCCATCAGATACGATAAAAAGACACGTAACAAATTTTTTCACTAGATGCGAGCACACACAAACAAGCAGGTAGCTCGGCATATTAAAAAATAAAATTAGGAAGAAATACCAAAGCTATAAAATATTTTATTTTTCTTTTCCTATGAAAACCTCAATAGTTAGAGCGATAATAGCCCTTGCAACTGTGTCCTTCTTTTTTACCGCAGTCCGATGCCTCGACGAGGAAAGAAACGAAGCAGAGACGTCTTCGCAGCTTTTCTCGGTGGATGGGATTAAAAAACTCGCAAAAGCAGCCTACCTGAATTTAAAAGAAAATCTAATGCTAAAAGATAGGCTGACCAGCGCAAAAAACAAGATGGCCAGCATGTCTAACGAAGTAGTCAACAAGATAAAAGACAAAGTAGGCGAAAAGAAAGAAGAAAAAACACAGAAAGAAGGCGAAGAAAGCCAGAAGCAGATGGAGATCGAGCAGGAGGAGGCAGAAAAGCTGAAAAGGATACTTCGGCTATACCTAGAGAAGCTGCAGAAAGAAGAAGACGAAAACGCGCTGGCGCAGGTTTCAGACAACGTGAAAGAGGAGAGCGGCGACAGAGAGGGCGAAAAAGAGGAAGACAGAGAAGACGAAAAAGAGGACGACGATTTTGATAATGAGTACGAGAAAGAAAATAGAAACGAGAATGCGGACGAAAAGCGAAATGGTAATAACGAAGAAGAAAGGAAGAAGGCGGCTGGTGAGAAAGAGGATAGGGACGAGAAGCTGGAGCAAAAAGAAGATCTTTAATAAAGGTAGATTTATAAGAGAAGTACTTTGTTATGGGTTAGAATAGTTAAGGAAGTGGTTGCGTAACGAACTGGTTAAGAGGGTATTTAGGTGGTATTATTTTTTTTAGAATGTCTTACAACTTCTGCGACGAGTATGGGAGGCCGTACATTTTGATAAAAGAGCAAGAAACAAGGAGGAAAGTGGAGGAAAATAACGTGCTGGAAGGCAACGTCAGGGCTTTTTGCGAAATAGCAGACAGCTTGAGAACGTCGCTTGGGCCGTTCGGCGCAGACAAGTCGATAATCAGCGCAGATGGAGAAGTCACGATCACGAACGACGGCGCGACAATTCTCAAGGAGATGGACGTCAGAGGGACGCCGATGGGGCGCCTCGTGACACAGCTTAGCGCCTCGCAGGACGACGAGATAGGAGACGGAACGACAAGCGTCGTAATAATAGCAGCAGCGCTGCTGAAAGAGGCGCTGAAGCTGAAGGAAAAAGGAATGCACCCGCTGAAAATAATCAGAGGGTACGAAGAGGCGCTCGAGATCGCTCTCAAAGTGGTGGAGAAGAGCAGCCACAGCGTGTCTGAAGAAGAGATGGAGGAAGCGATCGCAAAGGTCGCGAAGTCCACGCTGAGCAGCAAAATAGTGAGCAGAGACATGGAGAACTACATAAAAATAGCGGCAGAAAGCGTAGAGGCTGTGACGGACAGAAGGGGAGAAGCCAACCTGGAGCTGATAAAGATAGAGGGAGAAATCAGCGTTGAAAAAAGCGAGCTCATCAGAGGAGTGTACATATCAAAAGAGCTGAGCCACTTCCAAATGGAGAAACAGATAGAGCACGCGAAGATCGCGCTTCTTGCGTGTCCGCTGGAGCCGCCAAAAGTGAAAGCCAAGCACGACCTGAACATAGAAGGCGTGGAAGAGTACAAGAAGCTGGTGGAGTACGAGAAGAAGGTGTTCAGCGAAATGGTGGAACAGATAAAAAACGTAGGGGCAAATGTAGTGCTATGCCAGTGGGGGTTCGACGACGAAGCGAACTCGCTCCTTCTCCAGAACGGGATCTCGGCAATCCGGTGGGTGGGCGCGCAGGAGCTAGAAATGACAGCGATCCACTGCGGGGCGCAGATTATCTCGCGATTTGAAGATCTAAAGGAAAGCGCGCTGGGAACAGCCCGCGTTACAGAACACAGAGGAAGCACCAGAATAGAGCATGTCAGGAGCAGCGGGCAGAATGGAGCAGAGATCGGCGGAGAAGCAGAGAGGGAAGATAGGGAAGAGAAAAGAGGCAAGGCGGTAACTATTTTGGTGAGAGGAGGCACGCACGCAATGATCGAGGAGATAAAAAGAAGCGTAAGGGACGTGTTATGTTCGATAAGAAATATCAGAAGAGAGAAGAGAATAGTGAGAGGCGCTGGACGCGTTGACCTGGAGTGCGCGCAGGCCGTTTTTGAGCAGATGCCGGGATCGATCGGGCGGGCGTACGGAAGAGCGCTGCAGGAGCTGCCGATGGCGCTCGCGTCAAATGAGGGAGAGGACCCGATTGCAAGACTCTCAGAAGAGATCGCAGAGGAGGTGTGGGAAGGGGCGCATTCGAAGAAGCACCAGTACATCGTTGCGACGCAGACGGTTAAAGCTATCGTCAGGATAGACGACGTCTTCGAGGGAAAGTGAGGCGGGCAGTGAGGGCGCAGGCGCTGCAGGCGTGATGGAAGATAAAAATTTTAGCAGAGCATTTCCATTTTTGGCGATGGATCGGTCTTATCGATCTGGTATCTCAAAACTATCTTAGTAAGTGTCGTGCTCGTTAAATTCGCTGTTCAAGTGTCGTGCTAGTTCTAGCTTATTAATAAAGGCGAGGGTACCCCTGCGTTTAAATTCACTTAGTGCCCACATCCAGGAAGATTATTTTGAAATGGCAACAGAGGCTTCTCGGCCGTGCCTAAATCGGGGCTCGATTAATTGGTTGTTTGTTTGCTGTTCTAATATCTGCAAGAAATTCAAGCACAAAACAAACTCAGCCTGTAGATGAAATTGAGCTACTATATAATGACATTATTTTTTAATATTATGCCGATGAACCTGAGCCTGGAAGAGGAGAGCGGAGCGCAGAGGGTGAGCGACAGGCTGCCAGGAAGTACAAAGCCTATCTCGTACAGACTTGATATCGTATTGAAGGAGGGAGTGCCAGACTCCGAAGTAGAGGAGGAAAAGAGCGAGTTTTGGGGAAAGGTGCGTATTTCAGCAAAGGCGCTGGAAAACACAAGAGAAGTGGTGCTGCACGCAGAGAAGCTCAACATCGCCTCTGCGGTGGTAAGAAACGAGCAGAACAAAGCGATATCCGTTTCGTACGAGCACAAGTCGCCTCTTTTGAAGATAGAGACGCAAGAGCTCAAAAAAGACGAGGAGTTCAGCGTTGAAATAGAATATAGCGCGAAGATATCGGAGGGTCTATCGGGATTCTACAAGAGCAAAGACAGAACGCAGGGAGGCACAAGATACATATACTCGACGCAGTTTGAGGCACCGCACGCAAGAACAGCTTTTCCCTGCTGGGACGAGCCGGAGTACAAGGCGTATTTCACAATTTCGATCACAGCGCCTAAGAAGTTCGTTGTGCTATCGAACTCTAACGAGGAGAGCGTGGAGGCAGTGGAGATAGCAGAAGAGAACAGAGAAAAGCTCGATAGCGGAGTTGAATACAAGAAGGTGGTGTTTGAGCCTACGCTTCTTATGTCGACGTACCTTTTGGCGTGGGTGATCGGAGAGCTCGAGTCTGTGGACGACGGAAAGATACGGGTATTCTCGCCAAAAGGGTCTAAAGAGCACGGAAGATACTCGCTGGGGGTTGCCAAGCACTGCCTCGAATACTTCAACGAGTATTTCGCGGTGCCGTACCAGATGTCTAAGCTGGACATGGTGGCGATTCCGGACTTCTCGGCAGGGGCGATGGAGAACTGGGGGCTGGTCACGTACAGGTCCTCTTCGCTGCACTACATCGAAGGAAGCACGACAGAGATGCAGAAAATGTGGATAGCAGAGACGGTCTGCCACGAGCTTGCGCACCAGTGGTTCGGAAACCTCGTGACAATGAAGTGGTGGAACGACCTGTGGCTGAACGAGGGATTTGCGACGTGGGCGGGGACGCTTGCGACGGCATCTATCGCAGATAAGATCGATCTGAAATACGACGTTTGGGAAAGCTTCCTGGAGCACGACATAACCCGCGGAATGAACATGGACGGAAAACTCTCAACGCACCCGATCAACATGCCAGTTTCCTCTACAGGGGACATATCTTCGATATTCGACGCGATTTCCTACTCGAAGGGAGGGTCTATGATCCACATGCTTGCGAACTACACGGGATACGACAGGTTTAAGGAAGGGCTGAGAAGATACATCAAGAAGCACCAGTACAAGAACACGGTTACGTCCGATCTTTGGAACAGCGTGGACGAAGACGGAAGCAAGGACGTAACGGAGTCGATGAAAAACTGGATCGACACGGCGGGGATGCCGGTGGTGCACGTGTCGCTACGTGATGGTGCGGTGGAGCTGAGACAGGAGCGGTACCTCCCGAACGGCACGTCGCCGGAAACGCGCAGTCTCTGGAACGTGTTTCTCACGAAGAAGCAGATAAAAGAGAAAGGCGCTAAAAGCTCTTCTGTGATGTTTAAGGAAGAGAGGATGGAGGTGCCGGTGTCGGAAATGCCGTTTATTCTGAACGAGAACGCGGCGGGGTTCTACCGGGTGAAATACTCGAAAGAAGTTCTTGAAAAGTACGTGAAGCCCCTGCTGTTGACAGAGCATCTTACGAGCTTTGATAGGTACGGCATTTTCAGGGACATGGCGAAGTACGTCCTGGATAATTACGAAGACGCGGGATACCTGCTGGAGATGCTTCCCTACATATCAAAAAACGAGAAGTGCGCAGTGGTTAGCATCTTTGCAGAGTTTCTGGGAACGGTCAAGGTGCTGTTCGAAAAAAACGAGAGGATAAAATCGGCAGCGGAAAGAGCGCTGCGAAACCTGCTTGAGCCGTACGAAAAGAACGTAGCAGACTATAAAAGAACGAGCGCAGATGTAGAACAAAGAAAACTGGAAATTCTCGCGGTCAGCGCGCTGGCAACGATTGAGGGAACAAGAACGCAGAAACACGCGATGAAAATAATCGCAGGGGAGGTTATGCCGGAACATATCAACGAGGAGTACAGGATGCGGTTCTACATCGCCATTGCAAAGTTTGGAGATAAGAGCAGCGGAAAAGACGTTAAGGAGAGGAAAATGGGAGGGTACGACTTCCTCTACCAAATAATCAACGGAGATAAGGACGAGCCGGAAAGACTCAGAGCCACGACAGCTATAGCGTTTTCCGAGGAGAGAACAGAGGATGTGTTCAGGCTGTTTTCTGAGCCAAGCAAAGTGATAAGAGACCAGGACAAGATGCGGCTTGTCTCGGGTCTTGCGTCGAATAGGGACAAGAAAAAGGTGCTGGCGATGTTCTTCGAGAAGTTTGGAAAGATACGGAAGATGTTCGAGCGCACCCCAGACCATGTTGCTACGTTTGTGCACGGGTTCCTCGCGCCCCTGCACGAAAGAGACGCGATCGAAATGGCCGGGAAGTTCTTCGAAGATAGCGCGAACGTGGAAGACGCGTGGAAGCCGTCGATTAAGAAGGGGCTTGAAACAGCGGAGGTGAACGCGAACTTCTACGAGAGAAACGCAGAGGTGCTAAACGCCTGGTCGCTTGAAGAGAAATAAATCGCAACGGTTGATTTGGGGTGTTTTTAATTAGAAGTGGCAGTCGCAGTAGTTGCAGGGTATAAGGAGTGGGGTAGTGTGCAGGGTAGTGTGGAGTAGAGTGTAGGGTAGACTGTGGAATAGAGTGGGTAGTTAACTGAAGTGGACAGTGGGATAATTAACTGAATAATTTATGGACAGTGGAGTAGTTAATTCAATACCCTATAGTAAACATCTTCGATACGAGGTCTACAATAAGATATTCTTGCGATTGCTATACCATCAGGTACCTCCCACATACACCTCTCACCTGACATCTCCCACCTACACCTCTTTTACATTCGGTTCCATATAACCTATAATTTGCGACTTGCACAGCATATCACAGATTAAGCTGCAGGGGCGAATTTTGCTCTCGTGTCTACGATGTTGTTTTTCAAACGGATAATGGTGTGGGAGAGTTCGCTCAGTACGGAATCGTCCATGTAGACGCCGTGCTCTTCCATTACGTCGAAAATAAACTCTTCCATGTCCTTGACTATTTCGTCGCTTTTTTTGATGGCGCTGTAGGGGAGCAGCGTTTGTTCGATTATTTTCGAGAGGGACTGGATCTCTTCTTCCGGGAACTCTTCTTCAAGCATCTGGAAAGGGCCCCAGTTTTTCAAGGCCTTTTCTATTTGAGCGCACAGCATGAAAAATTTGCATGGATCCTCCTCCCTTTTCGCACGAAGAAAGCCTGCCGCTGTCTTCTCTTGTCCCGTCCTGGGTGCTGAGCAGAGTTGAGCTGCTGAGCGACGGCGAGTCATTGAGCGACGACATCCAAAACGAAATATACGCGGCGATCCACTTTGGAGACACCGAAGAGCACGCGGGCAGTACGATAAGGAAGCTAGAGGGCGTGAAAATCACCAGGTACTTTAAAAACACCATGGTATGCTTCAGGTGTAAAAAAGAGGGACACAAGGCGGAGGACTGCCATCCCCGAATAAAACACGCGAGCGAGCGCGGGAAGTACCCTGCTAGAAGAGCCAAAGAAACAAATGGCAGAGAGAGTAGGGGTGGAGATGGTGATGGTGATGGTGATGGTGGTAGAGGTGATGGTGGTAGAGGTGATGGTGGTAGGGGTGATGGTGGTAAGGGTGGTAAGAGCTATGCAGGTAATAGATATGGTAGAGGTGATAGAGACCGTAGGGATGATAAAACTGATCGGCACAAGAAGAATCAAAAACTACCTGAGCATAGACATGAACCTGAAAAGAGCGAAATATTGGATGTATCGCAGAAGTGTGGCGCACGAGAAAAGAATGCTCGAAAGCACAATAAAGACAGAAAAGATGCGGGAATAAAACAAGAGAGCGGCAAAGGTAGAAAAGAAACAGATATCAACAGAAAGAACAAAGAAGAGAAACACCCCAAAAAGCAGGAAGAAGAGACAAACGAGATAAAAACAAGCAACAGAAAGAAAAAAAGACAGAAAAAGAAATCACAGCAAAAATAACTTGAACATTTTTTGAGTTGGATTGTATCTTGGAGCCGCATAAAAAGTGCCTTAGATGGTGTTTTTGGCTGCGGCGCATTTGGGCGAATAGTGTTAATAAATGAGGGTAAGTACCTTCACAGCTATTAAACAATGGCCAGCACACGCCTTTTGGTAAGCTACAGTGAGTGCTAGCATGAAGCGGTAATTTTCATGTTTCAGGGTAGCTGGGCGGTATCTAGGGGGTCTATTTGTTTGCTGTGTCTGTTAAAGCTGCGGCGTGTTTACAGACATGAGACAGAGCGGTAGAGGTAGGGTAGCAGCGTTGCAGGGCCTTCTTCTGCTTCTTCTTGTGCGCGCTGACGCGCTGGAGAAGTGGAAGAGCGTCGAAGAGGACACAGCGGACATGGCTGAGTTTCTCGTGTTTCTTGCGCCTGCGGCGTGGAACTCGGTGCTGTACATCGCGCACACGCAAAACGCCAGCGTGTCTTCGATTACCAAAATGGGAAAAGCGATCGAAAAAGAGAACATAACGGAGCTGAAAAACCTGATGAAAAGCAAAAACCTGAGGGAGGCACTGCTTGAGCACCTCGATAAGCTTGCAAAAGAAAGAGACCCCAGCACGCCAGCGAAAAATCGGCTTTTTTCGATGGACACGACGGAGCAGGCGGCCAACATGCAAAAAGACGCGATTGAAAAGGCGCAGAACAGAATCAAGACGTACAGCGCGTCTTCTTTTGTTATTCTAAAGGAGTACATCAGCGCGCTCTCGGGTCTGAGTGCAAAAGACCAGAACGGCATCTGGGTGAAGTACAAAGAGGTGGTCAACCAAACACAGAGAGCGATGAAGGGGACGGAGTCTGTTAAAAGAAAAATCAGCGCTTTGGAGAGGGAGTTTTCTCTTCACATCCAGCAGCTGCTTACCAAACGAGAGACGCCTCGGCAGGACTTCTTGATTGAAAGAGCGAGGTTCAATCTTGGCGGGTTTCTGCACAGCCCGGGGATATTTTTGCAGATATCGCAGGCGTTTTCCGAAAACGGAAAGAGAGACTTTCTGAAAAAAACAGTCGAGGGCCTTTTGCAGCCCGTGTTTGCTCTTCAGTCCCTCACGAAGACGCTTCCGCCAGAGCAGGTCAAGGCAGAGGTGCTGCGGTTCCTCGAGGCCGCGTCGGGAGAGATATCCTCGCACGTCCTGAAGGAAAAGATAGAGAAGGCGTACCAGCTCCGGTCCGAGTCTATATCGATGTACACGGAGCTGTTTCCGCAGTCAAAGGAGCGCACGCTGAAAATCGACGAGGTGCAGACAAAAAACACGAAAAGAATGGTGGAGGCGCTGAAAAAGGCCAAGCCAGAGATGTTCAAGGGCTTTTTTGTGATCAACAAGAAAGTTGCAGCTCTCTACACGGACCTTGTGCTGAAGTCGGGAGTGAGCGAGAAGAACAAGAGAGAAATCAAAAAGCTGCTGCAGGTGTCTTAGAGCCGGGCCTGCTTTGAACCGGGTTTTCCTGTTCTGCTGCGCAGTCACATATAATATCACAGCTAATGACGGGTCGAAGAGGTTAGAGAAGCAGCTGGCTCCAATAAATGTTCAGGTGGGGTGATGATGTGGTGTGGGTGGTTTGGTGATGTGGGTGGATGTGGATTATATGGGTGGCTGTGGATAGTTGATTTGCATGGTGATGTGGTGATGGGTGGTTTGATGATATGGGTGGCTGTATAGAGTACGAGCTCCATAGTGATATGGTGATAAGGACGACTTTGGTGATCCGGTGAGTATGGTGCGCATGAATGATTACGGCCAACGGCATGCATTTTATTCGAAACAGTCCTGTAACTATTTTCAAAAAGTTACGGAACGTATTTGGATTGCAAAGCCAGAAATTTTTTGAAATGGGAGAAAACAGCGAGCGGGAAGAACACACGCTGGAGCAGGTGCTCAGAAAGCACAAGATAATAGGGTGTCCGATCGGAGAACACGAGAGCGCTTTGCAAAAGAAGCAGAGAAAAGAAGAGGTGTTCAAGCAGCTGAAAGGTAGCAGGTTCTTCAGAGACATAGAAGAGTGCGAGAAAAAGGGAGTTCTCGTGGGATACGACGAAGTGATCGAGTACAAAAACAAAAACAGCGTCACAGAAAGGGAGGAGGCAGAAGAGATAGAGCGCCTTCTCACAAGCTGCCTTTCAGAAGACCTCGACTCGTTCTATTTGTGCAAAAGCAACGGAAAACTCTACCTCCACGTGAAATACGCCGCAGAAATGAAAAAGATCAGAGTCGGGCCCGTTTCCGCATCGAACGGGGAGACAGAAGAGGAAAGAGAGTTCAAAGCAATGTGGAAGGAAAGAACAGAGCACAGGAGGTTCGAAGACGGAAAGATCAGAGTGTGCGCGTCGTTTTTAGAGCAGCCTAGACACGCTATTCCGTATCTGGTTCTCTCGAGGATATTCAGACTCAAGGTGTCCGGCGGAGTAGCGGGGCCCGAAGGCGTCCCTAGGACCGGAAAGCTTCTTGGGCCTACTTTTTCGTTAGAGAACCAGAGTGACACGTACAGGGCGTGCAACAGGCCAGAGGCAGGGGAGTTCTTGAGAAAAAAGATCGACGGGATCAAAGAGACTTTCCCGGTGAAGATCCTCGGCGCATTGCACACGGGGAGCATCGCAAGAAAAACGAGGGCGTCAGTGGAGCGCAGATCGCAAGTCTATCTGCGACTGGCGCAGAGATACGAGTGGCCCGTTGACGCCCCAGAGATGTTCGAAAACGCGGTTATTGCGCTAAACGGAGTTCTTGGAAAGTACCTCACGGGCTCGGGCACAAAAATCGAGGGCATATCGAAGGACCAGACGCTGTACGCAGAGATATCAGGAGAAAAGATTGAGTTTATCTTTGATATAGAAGAAGAGACAAAACTCAACCCGCAAAAGTACAACACAATGCGCCTGAGAGTCGAGTATGACAGGTATTTTAGAGACACGCTTAGAGAAAACAAGGCGCTTGCCGAAACGTGCTCGCTGGTCAAGGAGCTGCTGCTTGCAAACGGGATATACCCGCACTACGTTGGAGACAAGACGGTAGAGATACTCTGCGTGAGAACGGCCGCGAACTGCAAAACGGTCGGAGGGGGGTTCAAGTCGGCGATTTCCACGCAGTACTCGTATGGATACCACCTTGACACAAGAAAAGACAAAAGAAAAATCAGAGCGCAAAATAACGGAAAAATGACAATAGTGCACGATCTCGGGGCGGTCGAGTACGACCTGCCGTCTCGCGAGACGTTTTCCAGGATGAATGAAATATTTAGAAGAAGCACCGCGCTGGTGGAGGGGTCCCCGGGCATAGACATGAACTACGTGGTGACGCCTGTTTTCAAAAGACTGTTTGTGGCAGAGAGCGGCGGGGCGTCTTTTATCCTGAGCAGAGTGCCGGGAAGAGAGTACGAGGAGATATCGCGCGCTAAAAGAGACCTTAGCGGAAATGCAAGGGCCTCTGACCCAGAATACTGCTTTTTGGCACTTAAGAACGTAGGATGTAACGCGTACTTCTGCGGAAACCACAGATTGCAGGTGGAGGTGTGCCCTGGAGGCAACGTAGCACTGGCCGTTGGCATTTCCGTTCTGCACACCGGGATGAGGTACATCAAAATAGCGAAGAGTGAGCGACAGACAGACGCGTGAAGCGTGTAGAACACTGGCTTGTTGGCGTGGAGCGTTTACACGAACAGCTTTTGTTAGCACGGGACATGCCGTTTGTTCGGGTGCCGTTGAATCCTTTGGGTTACCGTGTGCGGTAGAAGGAGGATTGAGATGGAAAAGCGGGTAGGTAAACCTATCACGTATCCAGGAGCGGAAAATCAGCCGTACCAACCGTACCACATATCCATGAGTAGCAAAGATCTCACCAACCAGATAACTTTCAAAGTACAGGCGCGAATTGAGAATAAATAGCGCTGGAATAGCCAGGAAGTCTTCTCAACTGTACCGCCTATTTTGGAATGGCAGAGTGGTTGTAAAGGCCTCTCTACCCATCTTTACACCCACTCTGCCAATATTTACACCCTCTTTTAAACCTTCTGCACCGTAACAGTACCAGCAGCTACCTTTCATATCGAAGTCGCTACACCGGCCCCTGAAATACTGCGAAAAAAGATGCCAAATACTTTATTAACGGCTCTGCGTGGCCCGACCCTCGGAACCAGCCAGTATGTGGCGTATCGCCAAATCTCAATAATAGCGGAGCTGAGCATCTGCATGTGCGCTTCATCTGTTTTCTGTGCTGGGCGCCCTGCTCTCCTCTACGTTCTCCAAATACCTGTCATCCAGGTCGCTCTCCCTTGGGTGCAGCGTGAACCTGGGTCCTATCTCTGTTATCTCCAGCCACGACATCTGAGAAAGATCCTGGGGGATATTCGGGTCCTCCACGCCCTTTTTCACGTCCTCTTGGTGCTCGTTTTTCTTTTCGGCGGTTTTTTCTTCGTTCTCGTCCTCCGAGCCGCTCTCCTTGTTTTCCGCCTTCTTTTCTCTCTCTCTCTCGTACTCTTTTCTTCGCTTCTCAGCCTCTATCTTCTCCGTCTCCTGCGTCTTTCTTGCAATGTGGTAGAACCTCACCATGATCTGCTCTTCGATCAGAAAGAAGGACGCGATCTTGTCCGTGTGGTCGGATATCGCGCTTGGCTCGCCCTCTTTCTCCGACGTCGTGTTGAATATGCGGTTGAGGATCGCCTTGGCCTTTCTCATTCCCTTGCTCTTTTCGAAGCTTTTCGAGAAGAGGGTTGCCATCTGCGTGTTGGCCAGGGGGTTTCCCATGAACTTCATTTCCTTCATCGTGTAGACGCCTGTCATCATGAACTTGATCACTTCGCACTTTTCTTCTTGGGTTTCCGGGTTGACGTCTCTTGTGAACGCCCAGAGAATGGGCGCAGGCGTTTTTGTTCTTGTCTCTATCATGAAAACGTTGTCTGCGTCCTTCAGGTCTGCCATCTCTGCGACCTCTTTCATCGAGAAGTTGTTTTTCATCTTGCTGTCTCTTAGCGCCCACTGCGGCATCAGAGACTCCAAGTCGTTCAGAAGATGCCTGCACGCAAACGGAGATTTCACAGAAAGCACAAACAGCGTCTTTTTTGGCGCTGTTTTGCTCTTCTCCACCTCGACTTTTGTCACCCTTGTCGCGGGCTCTTCCTTGTCCTCTGCCCTGGTCTGTGTCTGCATCATAAAAAATATTTGCGTCGTTAGTTAAGTCCGCTCTGGAAAAAGGGACCCGTATCTTTTGGAAAAGAGGTACGGAACGCTTTCGGATTATTTTTTAGGCATAGCGGAAACGAGGCGCCAGGGCGCGCAGACCGAGAGGAGCTGCGGACGCAGCGGCGAAAGCCACCGCAGCAAACAGACGCCACAGAAAAGACGTCCGCAGCCAGCCACCGCTTCCAACACACAAGACACGTTGATCTATCACATCGCAGCACAAACAGAGAACAAATCAGTTACAAACAGAATGAAGCACGGGGGAGCGGAAAGACCCAGCTTAAAAAAGAAGTTTTTCACTTTTCACTACATGGGCAGAGCCAGCTCTTGGGTAGAGATCCTCCAAGGAATCTCTGCAGCGTTCGTGTACTTCCGGAAATCGGAGTTCCACAGACAAAACGAGGAGGTAGAGCACCTACTGAGCGCGCCGCACGAGATATACGTCGAGGAGAACGCGGTGGTGGTGAAAACAAAGCTGCCAGCGATAAACCTCGAAAAGCTGGACGAGAGAATGTCGCAAATTAGAATCAGCGGAGACTTCGAGGAGTACATGAGAAAAGAGCTCAGAAAAATCGCTTGCAGATGCTCTTGCACGGTTCTGAAGAATGAAAGCGCGCTCAGGGCGCCAGAGGACGGGTGGGAAGAGCTCGTGGACATCTGGTCGTGCCACAACAGAGAGTTCAGCCGGCTGCTGGAAAATAGAATGGTGCCCCGGCCAGGAGGGGTTATCTACGGGAGCCTCTGGTTCGCGGTCTCGTCTTCAAGGGTCCCAAAGTGCATGGAGAGATCGAGAGAAGAGACCACGCGCGTGTTCTACAACAAAGTGTGCACGGAAATATCCGAAAGCAGGGCGGTGTTCCACTATCTGTTTGACCTATTTCAGAGAGAGAAAAGAGTTGAGGTAGACTCGAGGGGCCAGACGTACACCATGAAGCTGATTGAGACGTGCAGCGTGTACAATGGGCCGTTCTACTATCTGAAAAGCGAGGAAGACCTCGTAAACGCGCTGAAAATAGCGTTCAGCGTTAAAGAGAGCTATGTAGAAGAAAACAGCAACAGCGCACCAAGAAGAAAAACAAGCACAGACATCAACGAGCACTTCTCTGATTTGATTGCAGATCTGCTTAAAGAAAACACAACACACACGCAGATTGGCAAGGAGGAGGTCTCTTTCATTCTCCAGCAATAGAAGATATCAGTGGGAAGGCAGGTGGTATATGGTGGGGGTGGCATAGGATAGTAGAGGTGGCATGGGATATGGTAGGGGTGGTATGTGATGGAGATATGGAGTAGAATATGGTGAGAGGATAATACATGACAGAAGTAATAGTGCATAACAACTAGACAAATAAACGTCATTAGGGCATAGAATCATCACGGGACTACTACGGCATCACCACCACAGCATTATCACCACCACCACAGCATCAGCATCACCACAGCATCATCACCATCTAACACCTCTCGCTAGCGTTGTAAGAGCGAGGGTACCTTCAAAGTATAAATAAGCCAAGACTGCTCCACCAAAATTCGTTTAAATACCCACGCCAACAGATTTTATAGTCAGAGCATTTCTTTTTCATATTCGATGGAGAGGTACTCGAGCTTCAGTGACCCGGTGACAGGGCTGAACCCGTATCTTAGAGAAACACGAAGGAAGCACAGCTTCTCGCATTTTTTTACGAGCTGCCTGCTGCTGCAAGTTGTTTTTTATCTCCCTCTATTCATCTACAGGGTTTTGACAGCGTCTCTTGTAGAAATAGACGAAAAAACAAGGAGCGCGATGGAGAAGGACAGAACAAAAATTTTCGCGTGTACAAGCACTTCTGCATACGACTCCTACACGATTCACAAAATATTTCATAACGTGTGCGTGTTTATGGTCACTCCCAGATCTGTGTTCAAAGTCAGTAAGTACGGAGCATATAGGAGGTGTAGCGAGAAGGAGATCTCAGAAGCAAAAAAGACAGGCAGGGCTGTGCTGTTTCTGTCAGGAGGGATCACAAGCCCAAAGCTCTTTTTGGACACACGCGATGACTCCAGAAGGTACGGGGTGGAGAAGTACCTCCACATAAGCTACTCTCCAGAGTCCTCGTACGACATTGCGGCGTTTGGAATGGGACAAGAGACCGACTCGGACATAAAGTCGCTTGTTTATCTGTTCCTTCTTTACATCACGCAGAGAGCGCCTCCTAAAGCCAAGATTATTTCGGAGGAGAGTTTGGAGAATCTATCTAAAGCGGCAAAAGTAGAGATAGCGGAAGGAATGAACATGAAAACAACAGAGAAGTTCCTGAATTTGTTTGGCGGGGGCAGATAGAGGAGGCAGTCGGAGAATTTGTGCTTTCTGATGGGGTCGAAGTTGGGTGCGTTAGGAATTAGCGATTGGCGTTTAATGATTAGTATTGGAATCGCATAAGGTAGATTTCAAAGTACTTAACTGGCATTCCAGAGAGTATCTGTTCTACCATTTAGATAGCAATGTTTATGGCAAATAACAGTAGCATACGAGTTACCAGCAAGTAGGTCTGGCAGTTATCACCACGGTTCAGCTACCACCACGCCTAACAGCAAACGCCGTTATCGCATTCTGGCCCAGGGGAGTGCTCCTTCATTCCGTGCAGTTTATCTATGACTTAATCAGCGCCGGTGCTATTCTGCAGGTGGTTTTTCATAAACGTACTTTATTAGGTGCGCTCTCGCTCAGCTGTCTTTTGTTATTCTTCTACTAACAGGTACCACCAGTATTCTGTTATCTTTTCATCATTCTAGCGTCCAATTCACTCACATTAGTTCATCATTCTCTATCACGCCCGGTTATTATCTAGCATGCAAAGGTACCACGCCGAGATACTACACCAAAACACCTTCCTAAGCCACCAAAAAAAGCTATCTTTCTAACTCACCACACCAAGTCACCTTTCTAACTCACCACACCAGGACACCACACCAGTCTACCTCTTGTTGCCAATATCTTCACCGGACATCGCGTCGAAAGAGTCTCCAAAGAAGTTTTTCAGGCCTACGGTGATGCCTTCTGCTATTTCGAGGAGCTCGCTCGATTCGCAGAATTTCAGCATCTCATCGTATATCTCCGAAGACTTATCTTTGAACTCTGTTTTCAGCTGGTCTTCTTCCTGCTGGTTTTTCGAAGACTCGATCATCTGCCGCAAGTCAAGCAGCTTCACTCTTTCGTTGTCGATCGCCTTCGACTTTTCCTTCAGGTCCTTCAGCATCTCAAGGCAGTGCTGAATGCTCGTTTTGAACTGGATGCGCGCAGACGTGACCCTTCTCAGAGCGTGCGACAGGCTCCTGTACTCCTCCGAAACCTTCCCTCTTGTGTTTTCGGACATGTTCATGGCGCATCCGGAAAACACCCCAAAAACGTCCGGCTCGTCCCTTCCTGGCTCGTTTTTTGTTTTTTGGCCTCTTTTCAGCGTTTCCTTCATTTTTTCGAACCCTGTGATCAGCCCGCTTGTCAGATGGCCGTAGACCGTGCCGGACGAGAACACGTCTGCTAGGTTGCACATCTCCTGTTCTAGCGCTTTCGAGTCTTCTCTAGTCTTTTTATAGGTCTTCTCTATGCTGAGGTACTCTTCTGTGTGCTGTGTTTTTTTGTACTCTTTTGTGAGCTTGTCTTTTAGCCGCGTCTTGATTTTATTATACTCCATATTAATTTTGAGAAAAAATGCATAAATAGATGGTTCTGTCGGTTTTCATTGGCTAGCAGGATAGGCGAAATCCGCTCCCATGGGTCAAAGTGGATAGCGGTTGAATATGGGTAGTGTGAGGCAGGGTCTTTGCTATTTCGGTATAACCTGCGGAAAAGAGGCTCTTCTCAGGCGTAAGTCTGTGCCATCCGCACAAGCACCGGATAGTCTGTATTCTCCTCTGTCATCTTTTAACCGACCAATAGTATCGAAGATTGCAATAAGCGGGGTAATTTATGGCATCGCCGTGCAGAGAATCAATAACAGCTGCTGAGATCGCAAGAGCTTTGAAATTCCATGGGCATAAACGATGTATCATGTTAATTGATTAGTAACAGCGCAGATGGCAGTGTTGGCCTGGGCATTTAGAGAATAGTTTTTGCAGATGAGGGATGGCTTCTCAGCCGATAAACCATGACCAGTTCATATCTTTTAGTCTTTGGCACGGGTCTACAGGTAAATCCCTGTTTTTTCATTATTGCTTCAGGGGTTTATTACGAGGGCGCCAGCTCCTTTACATCGACTCGAATTTATGCTAGAAATCTCCAGAGCTATCTGACAAAGTAAGATCTATGCGGCAATGAAGGATTCTAGTTGTTCTATGTTTGGGTCGAGAGAAGGTCTCATGTTATGCCAAAAGATAGGTAATCAGGAACCAAAGTTAGATCGTAAGAATAGCAAGAAATATTTGCAGGATAGATAGGGAGAATAGGAAGGGATATGAACAGGATAGATCGTAAGAATGCCAAGAGATATTCGCAGTATATCCAGTCTATATCCATAAGTCAACTCATATACCCACTTTATGCTACCTCACTACCCATCTCCGCACACAAACCCTCAATATAATACAGCACCGAGCGCATTCCCCGTTTAAACTCCCTTTTGATCCTCTTTTCTCCTTGTGTATCTGTTTGTTTTTTCCTCAACCTTGTTCATCTCCTTATCATTTCCTTTTTTGATCTCTTGCAGCAGGTTTTCGAGTTCTCTGAACCGCTGCGTCATCTCTTCTGTTTTCCGCTGCATCTCTTTGAAGCTTGTTGTTGTCTTCTCCCCCGTGCTCGACTCAGACTCTGTCTCGGCTCTGGCCTCTAGCTCCGAGTGCGACGAGGGAAGAGACGCGTCCTCCACCGCCTGCGAATAGGACATGGACCCTGGCGGTATGTCCGTCGCTCTTTCCGAAGTGCCTTCCGAGCTGCTCCACGCGTCTTCTTTTTTCCTGCTATCTCTTCCCCGCCTGTGATCCGGCGCTTCTCTTTTCTCCTCCTGTTCTCTGGTTCTGCCCTGCGTCCTTGTGTTATATAGCGTTTTGTTCTCGTGCTCCAGCCTCTTTTTGATGATGCTCAGGTGCTCGAGCTTCTCCTTCTTCTGTGTGTCCATTTTTGTCAGCTTGTCTAGCTGCTTGATCATTCTTTCCATTTCTAGATTGCACATCGATAAGGCTTTTTCTTTCACCTCTGCTCTTTTCTTCTGTCTTTGGTACTGTATCTGGAGTATTTCGTTATCTCTTTGGACCCTCTGCATTTCGTATCGCATTTCTTCTTCTTTTCTTTTCAGGTCCTCGGCCTCTGCGTCTTTTTCCTCGATGATCTTTCTCAGGAGAGACTTTTCCTCTTCGTGTATATCGCGCTCCTTGTGTAAGCCTGATTTTTCTCTTAGAAGCTCTTTTCCTATCTTTTTCTGTGTTTCTAGCGCGGCCTCCAGCTCCAGTATCTTTTTCCTCTGGATAAGAGCGTCGTTCCGCGCTATTTTCAGCTCTTTCGCCGCGTCCTGCACCGCCTGCTCCAAGTACTTCGTCTCAAGCTTCTTCGTCTTCTCTGCTGCTGCTATGTCTTTCAGCTGCTCCTTTAGCACGTCTTCTTGTTTTTTTGATTTTGCTATCTCTTTGTGAAGATTTTTGTTTTCTTCGGCTGTGCTTGATACTATTTTTATCAGAGTAGGAGAGATTTTCGTCGACTTAACGAACGTCCCAATCACCTCCACCGGAAACGCCTCAACGTCTCTATTCTCCGACACTTTTTTCAGGTATCCCTCTATTTCGTCGTACTGCGAAGATAGCTGCTTCATCAGAGCAAGCGCCTCCAGAAACTCGTTCTCCATTACGCCCCCAGCGCCCCCCGGCAGCTTCACCGCCTGCTGTCTTTTGTTCAGCATTTTTCTAATGTCCTCTTCCACATCCGAGCTTACCTCCTCATGAGTTTCTTCAAACTCTTCTCTCCTCTGCTGGCCCTGCATGACCTCAAATAAATAGTAATTTATGTATTAACTTTTTAACCAAAGGATGGTAGGTTGAGGGGGGTGATAGGAGGGGTGGTAAGGTAGGATGTGGGGTGGTATGTAGGGTGATAGGTTGAGAGATGAGATGATAATGTGAGGTGGTGATGTGGGATGTAAGAGGGTGATATGTGGCAAGGTGTTATGTGGATGGGTAATAGATAAGATGGGGTGTGGGGTGTACAGGGGTGATAAGTAGAGGGATGTTAAGATGGTATGTGGTAAGGTGGTATGTAATGTATGATAGGTGTGATAGCTGATAAGGTGTTAATGTGAGGCGCATACTAGCTAGGAAGTAATCAATAGCAGCGATACCATCATAGCGGTAACCATAAAAATAGTCATCACATCGGCAATATCGCAGTAATATACGTACCATCTACACCGACAGCGCTACTTCTTAGCCCTTTCCATGTACTTTAGAAGGAGGAACTTCAGCTTCTCGAACAGAAAGCAGTTTTCTTTCACTCCAAATACCGGCCTGTGTCTTAGATCGAATCTTTCAAGCATCTTTTCGATGTGCTTGTTCCAGTTGTTCTTGTTGAATCCGAGCGAAGAGCCCAAAAACACCGAAGGATACACGAATTCTTTGTTTATGTATTCGTTTATGAGAAGTGACTTTTCTTGTTCTTCCAGCTTGACAGATATGTTCAGCTCTCCAAAGTGTCTATTTAGCACAGCGCTTCTTGCCCTTCTCATAGTGTCTTGGTTTTTTATTGCCTGTATGAACCACCTAAGTAGTTCTGTGTTGTACGCTTCGTAGTAAATTTCGTCATCGTCTTTTCTGCTCTCTGTTTCGGTTCTCCCGTCGGAGTCTTCTGCGTCATCGTGGACACGGTGGGGCATAAGTTGAAAAATTGAAAAAAAACGAAAGTTGAAGGGAATGGAGCTGGTGCACTACAGAGGGAAGCCGTCTGCAAAGAGAGAAGCTGAGAAGAGAGAAAAGAAAATAAGAGAGAAAATGAGCGAGGCAGCGGATCTATTTAGGAGATACTCGCTAGACCAGATAAAGAGCTGGAAATCGCTTGATCTGTACTACTTACTTGGTACGACTGAAGAAGAGGCTGAAAATCTAACGGAAAGCCAGTTCAAAGAGATATTTAGGAAAAGAGCGAGGATGTTTCACCCGGACTGCCTGAAGCTGATAAACATACAGGACAACGGTCTGTCTTTTATAGCGCTGACAAAGGCGCACTACACGCTGAGCAGTGCGAGCAGAAGAAGGCTGTACAACCACGCAGCATTTGACGAAGAGCTGCCAGAGGACAGAGAATACATGCCGGAAGAGTTTTTCGAGGTGTTTTCCGACGTGTTCAGGAGAAACGAGGTGTTTAGCGCTAAAGAGGGCGGGTTTAGTCTTGGGGACCAGACAACGCCTGAAAGCGAAGTTGTCGCGTTTTACAAGTTCTGGCAGGGGTTCGAGTCATCGAGAGTGTTCGATTTTTTCTGCGAAGACGAGGACTGCACAAGTAGAGAGTCGAGGAGACACATAGCGCAGCAGAACAAAGAGATGCTGGACCGGAAAAAAGCAGAGGACAACAGAAGAATCAGGAAGCTTGTGAGTCTGTCTATCAAACACGATCCAAGGATCAAGAAGGTGAAGCAGAGCGCAGAGGTGACTGTGGACGCAGACGGGTGGAAGAGCACAGAGGTGGAAAGGATGGTGCAGCTTTTGAAGATGTACCCCGCTTCGCTGAAAAACAGACAAGAGATCGTTTTTTCAAACTTTTCGAAGTATTTTCCGAATAAGGAAAAAAAAGACGTGCTGAAAAAAATCATCAAGATAGAGATGGAGAACAAGAAGGGCGCGAAGAAGTAGTTTATTCGAGGCGTGTGGTGGAGTGCCGCACGGTGCTATTGGCGCTGCGATATTAGATGGGAGCCGCATTTAACGTGCTTTCTATGGCCTGCAGGGTATCCAGGGCGTATCTCGAGCGAGTCGCGGGGTATCCAAGAGAATCCAGAGCGAGCCAGGGCGTCCAAGAGGATACTTCTTAATAAACCTCTTTTAATCATTAGGAATGGTATTATTTACGATGGAGTATCCAAGCGGATAACTTTTAACAGATATCTTTTAGTTACTAGAAATGGTATTGTCGACGATGAAATATTCAATCGGGTAGTTCTTGATCGATGCAAGTATTGCTAGTTGAGTTATTGATTGAGTTTTTCATCCTTATTAAATATTTTGTTTTTATAGATGGCAAAATTTTGATTCAGATCTGTATTGGTGGCTATCAATACTATGCTCCAATAGTAAGAATTCATCTTTTATCCTAACAATAGCCTCTTTTGCTCTTTGATATGAGGTCTACGGGCATAGCGATTAGGAGCGATCTAGCCATTGGCACCGAATTAGTCGTTATCAACGATCTACCCGATTAGTACCACCCCTCCACCACATCGCCACACCGCCACGCCAATAATACCACCCCACTACCCCTCCATCACATCCACAGCTATTACCTGATAAGATTCGATTTTCTCGATATCACCGACTGTCTCTGCTCTGTTCTCTGCGTTTCTATCGTTGGTGTCTCAAACTTTGGATGCCCGTACGGACACTTCGGCCCCAGCGGGCAGAACCCCGCCTCGTAGTTGAAACACATCCGCTTCTTATAGTGCTTATTTCTGCAGCTATTTCCGTGTTTGCAAAACCCCCTGTTGTACCATATACACGCTTTGCTTCTGCTATTCGGATCAATGTGGAGAAACAGGCAGTCCTGGTTGCTGCACTCCCCGTACTTCGAGAAAAACCAGCACTCCGGCATCTTATCCAGCGCGTACACGTGGAGAAACTCGCACATATCGCCCTTTTTGCACAAGCCGCGCAGCCAGTGCTTGCAGACAATCGAGTTCTCCGGCGTTCTCTTCTTCGCAGACTCCACCAGCCCAAGATTTGTCCTAATCCAGTCGTCAAAGTCGAATTTCATTCGCGTCTATTTATTTTTGCTAATTTTCATTTATAATGCAGAGAAGTGCAGAGACGCCCAGCGACACGTCAACGGAGTTCCAGGACAGCGACGAAACAAGCTCGTACGAAGAGTACGAAGACTCGATGGCCGATAGCGAAGAGCTAGAGCGCAGCGAGCGGAGATCCAAAAGGCCCGGCAGAAAAACGCCGCACGAAAACGAGCCGCAGGAGATAGCAAAAGAGGCTGGAGATATGCCAGAAGAGCTACTTAAAGGAATAGAACAGGGGCCAGAGGTGCACCTGGACACGCCTCTGACGAGAGAAGAAGAGCCGAAAAAGCCGGAAGTTGTGATGCCGCAGGACGCGCTCCACGGCGGAAGGATCATGCTGCCGCTGAGCCCTTTCCTGAAGCCAAAAATCCACTTCCCCGTTTCGCCTCTCACGGCCACCGACGGAACAGTTAGAGGAGACCTACACGAAAAGATACAGAACTGGCAGTACATCAACACAGGGCTCGCCAACACGATCAAATACCAGATGTACCTGAAAAATCTGCTGATCATGAACAAAATGGCGTCAGCAGATAGGAGAGCAGGACACCCGCAGCAGAAAAGAGCAGCAAAAAAAGACGCAGAAGAGAGCGAAGAAGAAGAGCCCGCAGCAAAGCCAAAGCGCAGAGTCTCGCTAGCAGCGCTGAAAAGATCAAAAAGAGAAGATGACGCGAGCCAAGAAGAGGAAGAGTTAGAGGAAAGAGAAGAAGAAGAGAAGATAGAGAAGGTGCTCTCGTACAGAGAAGAAGACGACAGCTTCTACGTTAAGTTCAGAGGCAAGTCGTACCTGCACTGCGAATGGGTCAGCCGAGCAGAGGCAACGGAGACCAAAACAGCCGAAATGCGAGTGCGAAGATTTTTCAAGACGCCACCCCCTGCACACGAATCGGGAGAGCTTTTCGATCCGGAGTTAATAGAAGTAGAGAAAGTGATCGCAGAAGAAGAAGAGGTGATAGAAGAAAAACTCGTTAGAAAGATCTATCTGATCAAATGGAGAAAGTTCCCGTACGAGTCATCGACGTTTGAGTATTACGACCACGTGTGCGACTGCGAAGGGTTCGAGGAGGCGCACGGAGAGTTTGTGAAGCGGAGGGAAAGAGCGTACGTGCCAATTACGTCGCTGTCTTGGCGGCCATCAAGAGACCGGATTCCGGAAGTGCTCGTGTTCAAAGGGGGCAGGAAGCTGCGGGAGTACCAGAAGGAGGGGGTGTCTTGGCTGCTTAACAAGTGGCTGTTTAGGCAGAGCTGCATTCTAGCGGACGAAATGGGGCTTGGAAAAACCGTGCAGAGCGTTACGTTTGTGGACACGGTGATCAGCAGGGCGGGGCAGAAGCGGCCAGCGCTCGTTGTGGCGCCGCTTACGACGATAGCGCAGTGGGAGAGGGAGTTTGCGGCGTGGACCGATCTGCGGGTGCTAATTTACCACGGGACCCAGGCGGCGCGCGAGATTATGTCGGATTTTGAGTTCAGGAAGCCTAACGGAGCGTTACTGTTCGACGTGGTACTGACTACGTACGAGATGGTGATTGCAGGGGTGGAGCATCTGTCGGTGGTACCGTTTGGGGTGAGCGTGTTGGACGAGGCGCACAGGCTCAAGAACAGCAAGAGCATGGCGATACAGGCGCTGAGAGGAATAGAGATAGACCACAAGGTGCTGCTATCTGGAACACCGCTGCAGAATAATCTGGGGGAGCTGTGGTCGCTGCTGAACTTCATAGACCCGGAGAAGTTCGTTTCACTTAAGCAGTTCCTTGGAGCGCACAAGATGGAGCAGGCTGCAGACGTGGAGAAAATTCAGGCGCTGCTAAAACCCGTTATGCTGAGAAGAATGAAAGACGACGTTGAAAGTATCCCGGTGAAAGAGGAGACTATAGTGGAGATAGAGCTGACGATGATACAGAAGAGGTTCTACAGGGCGATACTGGAAAAAAACATTGAGTTCCTGGGAGCGGCGGGGTCTACGATGACCAACTTGAGAAACATAATGATGGAGCTGAGAAAGTGCTGCATACACCCTTACTTAGTAGAAGGAGCGGAGGAGCAGATTCTGATAGAGAACGGAAAAGAGAAAGAGCTGGAGAATAACGATAAGGACGAGTATTTTAAGCTGATGATACAGAGCAGCGGGAAGTTGGTGTTTTTGGACAAGCTGCTGGCGAAGCTGCACGGGGGGCATAAGGTGCTGGTTTTTTCGCAGATGACAAGGTGCTTGGATCTGATTGCGGACTTCCTACAGTACAAGGGGTATCTGTACGAGAGAATAGATGGAACCGTTAGAGGAGACGTGAGACAGGCGTCAATAGATAGATTTAGCGAAGATAAGGAGATATTTGTGTTTCTGCTGTGCACGAGAGCGGGAGGTGTTGGAATTAACTTAACAGCAGCGGATACTGTGATAATATTCGATAGCGACTGGAACCCGCAGAACGACTTACAGGCGCAGGCGAGGTGCCACCGGATAGGGCAGACGTCGGAGGTGAAGATATACCGGCTGGTAACGAGAAATACGTACGAGAGGGAGATGTTCGATAGAGCTAGCATGAAATTAGGGCTAGATAGGGCGATCCTGCACAAAGAGAAGGACAAAGAGTCTGCGCTGCACAAGAAGGGAAGGGTTGAGTCGCTTTTGAAAAAAGGAGCGTACGGGGTGCTGATGGAGGAGGACGAGGTGAACCAACAGTTCTGCGATGAAGACATAGACGCGATTCTCGAAGGACGCACAAAAGTCGTAAGACACGAAGACCAAAGCGGTAACGTTTTCAGCAAAGCGTCCTTCCAGGTGGCGGAGGAGATAGATGATCCGGATTTTTGGGATAATTTACTTGTGAAGAGAAGAGCAGCGGACGCAGAGAACAGATTGCGCAGAGTACTTAGGAAAATGGCGAAGCAGGGGGTATTTACGCCGGAAGAGGAAAAAGAGCGGCTGGCGGCTATTGCGGAGGCCGGAGGAGAGCAGGCACGGGCAGACTTAACGGTGGAGCTGCGAGGAACGAAAGGAGATGCTGCGGGATTCTTCCCAACAAGAGAGCAGAGCGCTAGATCGATAAGAAAAGCTCTAAGTAAGATAAAAGAAGATAGCGTTAGAGAAGATATGACGATGGGGCTGGAGTGGGCAGTGCAGTACGGGGGAAGGTCTGCAGCGGTAGAGGACACAGAAGAGCTGGATGCGAGAATAGATCCGCTTAGGCTGCTGTACCGGTGCCAGGTATCGGAGCTGCTTGCGGTGTACGACAGCGCGAGAGGTGCGGTGGAGATCGATTGGAAGCAGTGGAGCGTTGAAGATGACGATCTAATTGTGGAGCAGACGAGAAGATACGGGCTTGGGCTGTACCGAATAGAAGTGGACGAGAAGCAAAGGGTAGGGCTCCTGAAGAGCGAAAAAGGAAAAGAGCTCGCGGTCTACAGGGGTAAGACGAGAGAAGAGCTGAACCAGAGGGTGAAAAAGATAATAGCAACGATCAACAAAAAAGAAGAGGCGGAAAAGGAGAGCGTTAGCGTGTCGGCTGCGATCGAAATGTTCGGTAGAACAACGCCGCAGAACAGAGAAAGTATCGTTAAGATGTTCAAGGGCAGGAACATAATTACGGAGATGACGAACATGGTAAACGCAATTGAAGAAAATATGAGAAAAAGACAGTCGAGAAGAAGCGGGTTCGATGCGGAGCTTGCGAAGGTTCTTAGCACGAGGATTCTTCTGTTCGACAAGTTGCAGACGCTTAGCAGGGGGGACGTTCCAAGTGCAAGAAAAACCCCGGGGCTGCCGAGGGGGTGGGACAAGGAGAGGGACAAGGAGCTGGTGAGGGCGCTTCTATCGACAGGCCTCACGAAGGAGACGTTTGAAGCTTTAGCGATATCGGAAGATGCGGTGATCAAAAGAGCAGAGGCGCTCGTCAGGAACGTAACAACAAAACAGGAAGATACCGAAGTGGAGAGAAAGAGATAGAGATGAGGTGGGATGAGGTGGGATGAAAGGTAGTTGAGATGGTATGTGAGTGATAAGGATAGATCGGATGGGTGGATGAGATGATAAGGATAGATGAGTGGTATGAATGAATGGTAGGTAAAGATGTTAGGGATGAATGAATATGGATAGTGGCAATGCGAAGGTAGAATAGATGGGATAGGAGTAGATGTGGGATGGTAGATGGAGTGGTAGATAGAGTAGATAACGCCATTTACCACCCGTACTATCTACATCACCTATACCACCCATATCACCAGCACCACCCGTACCACCCACCTCCAACCCATAATAAATTAACTTTTTATTTATTTCAGGAAATGAGTGTTACGAGCTCTAGAACGAAGGAGGAGGTGATACTTGGGATGGGGGTGTTTACTGAGCAGCTTCTTGTGACGAGGAGATGCGCTAACGCTTTGGTTGAGGTGCTTAAGGAGATGAACAGGGAGAAGTTTACAGAACTGGAAATAGATACGGTTATTTCGAAAATTCTTCACGTATTTCAGTCTAAGGACGTTTATCTGAAGATTCTGTGTTATTCTTTTATCAGAAGCACGGCAGAGCTGTCTTCTGGATCATTTGTGGCGATAAATGCGCTGATAAACTCGATAAATCAGAAAAAAAGCGGAATGCGTTCGGAGTCTCTGAGGCTTCTTCTTCAGATCACTCCGGAGCAGATGTTAGAAGACTGTTCTAAGTACGTACAGCAAAGCTTGATTGAGGGGGAGTACACGTCGCTGGAGCAGGCGGTGCCTGTGCTGCTGTTTGTTTCGAGCCCATCTATTAGCGAGTGGTTTAGCAGCGCAGGATGGATCGGGGGGCTAAGTGGAAAAAGCGCGTTTGGAAACGCTATCCTGCTGATGGAGAAAACAAGAGGACAGGACAGCAGAGAACTCGTTAAAACAGTTGGATCTGCGTATCTTAAGGGGTGCAGTGCGGTGGTAGGGGCGAGGTACTTAGCAAAACAGAGCGCAGGAAATCCGCAGGCGCTGAAAAGGCTGGAAAGTTTCTTCAGGCTGGATGGCACAGACGAGATAGCGTTCATAGAGGCTGTGAGAACGATCGGATGGGCGGGGTATGTAAATAGCGGAGAGCTTGTGGGAGGCGCAATTAGAGGACTTAAGAAGATGCTGGGGTCCCAGAAGTTTTCGCACAGGGTTGCAGCGCTTAGAACGGTCGAGATGTTATCCGCAACGCAGCACAAGAACAAGCTCGTGGCGCTAAGAGGAGAAGTGGAGGAGATGCTGGGAAGTGGAAGCACATGCGCGCTAATCGCAATGGGGGTGCTTTTGAGAATAGGAACAGAGACGATGGCAGAGAAGATCTCGAAGCAGCTTCCGAAGATGATGAACGAGATGGGGGAGGGACAGAAAATCTCGCTGATAGAGTCGGCGGGGCAGCTGTGCGAGAAGTTCAGCAGCGTCTCATGGGCAGAGGTGCTTCAGAGCGCGTTGAACAGCAGCAGTACGTGCAGCCACAAGGTGAAGGTGGTGCAGGTGGTTTCGAAAGTGGCGAAAAACACAAAAAGCGAAGAGTTAAGAACCGTTATGGAAAAAGCCCTTGCAGCGTACATCGAAGACTCGCCGTATCCGAGGGTGACGGTGGAAATACTTGGGGTGCTGCTTGGAAATAGAACGGAGCAGTACACGGTGTGTTTAATGAACAGGATGGTGCTGGACGATGAGAACGTGTGCCCGGCGATAGATCTAGCGCTGGCTTCGGGAGGAGTGGGGCGGAGGGAAGGGCCGTTGGAGAGGCTGTTTTTGGAAGGAGTGGAGAGTAACGAACATATCTTATCTAATGCAGGGGGTAGATGGGAAAGTAGAGGAGAAAACGAGATAGATGCGAAGAAGAACAGGATCTTGGTGAGGGCGAGGGAGCTGCTAGATGAGGAGGCGGCTGCGGTGTTTGAGGCGGAGAAGCGGAAGGCGTCTGAGATGGAAACTGCGTTTGGATCCGAGGAGATGAGAGTTTCAAGACCGGTGGTGCTGAACAGGACGGAAAGCGAGTTTTTGATTAGCGTTACTAAGCACACGTTCGCAGAGTTTATCGTGTTGAAGTACGTTGTAACGAGTAAGATAGAGTTTGTGTTGGAAGAGGGAAGGCTGTGCGTGTTTTTGGAGGGGGAGAAGATAGACGAGCAGAAAATCTACCTGAGAGGAAAAGAGAGTAAGGAAATATTCGTTAAGATAGGGTATTCGAGCTTTGAAGATATTCTTGATAAGGGAGTTGGAACGACATTTGGATACTCCGTTAACGATAACAGAGACTACGAGGTGGGAGAGCTGAGGCTGAACGCTTTTGGAATCGCGGTCTCGGACTTTATCGCGCCTACGGAGGAGGAGTACGAGGGAGAAGAGGGAGACACCGAGAGGAAAGAGTTCAAGTTCTCGAGCGCGCGGTCTGAGGTGGTGGCAGAGATGAAAAAAATTTTTGACATACCCGTTATGGAAGAGGACGGTGAAGAATTTTTATCAAAGGGAGTTTTTATCTTTACGATGGACCCGGTTCTTATCAGAGTAAAAACAAAAGAGGCCGGATCGAAAACAAAGGCGGAAGTATCGGTCTGCACAAGAAACGAGCGTTTGCGGAAACTTCTGATCGGCTCTATCGGTTAAAAAGTGCGATCTAAAAAACGTCCTGCGCAGAAAAACTCGAAGACAGAACAGAAGAACGCGCGCTAATTACTGAAACTAAAACACTAAATGAAACTAAACATAATCAAACCAAAGTGCTATTGGTATCAGATAAAACACCGTATCCAAAAAAAGAATAAATGATAATCAAGACATAAACATCATGTACATTCAGAAAAGATTAGCAATTGGAGCAGCATTGGTTGTTCAGGCTACTCTGCTCCAAACAGCAGTGCGGGGCGCGTCGCTCACGGCCTCTCTTGCTAACGCAGCGTCTCCGCTGAGTCTTGTGCTCGGCACCTCCGGGGTAGGCGGAAACCTTCTCGGACTGTGCAACTGCCTGCCGGAGCAGGTGTGCAAGGGGGGAGTTTTAGGCTCCAACACAAAAGAGGTCGAGTACTTAACGAAGCTTGTGGGATCGATAAGGGAAATGGTGATCCAGGGGAGTTCTCCAACGATGTGCCGCGCTAGTGCAGGGGGTACGTGGCCTATTTCCTCGCAGATGCTAAGTAATGGGGGCACCGAGTGTCTTGACGCGTGGATTAAGACGATAAATCCGTTTTCGATTCTCACGATGTCCGGCGGGCAGCTGGCAGCAGCGGGAAAAGCCGCGAATTTCAACGTCTGCGAAGAGTTCAACACGAGTCTGTCGAATCTGTTGGCGCTGCACCTGACGGGGGCGTACAACGCAGTAAATCAGTACCTGAACTACAAAAAAGGAAATATTTCTGAAAATATCTGCACCGGGCGCATGGGGGGCGCGGGTATTTCGGGCGCGTGCGGAGGAGGTGTCGGATGCCTTAGCTCTAACGGAAACCCTCTTTTGAATATCTACGGGCTTCCGAACAGCTGCGGGGCGGGGGAGCTCAGCTCGCAGGGAATATCTTTGATCGGCGGCGACTGCAATCCGAGCGCGCTGCTAGCAGGAGGGTCGGCTTTGTGCGGCGGGGTATCTGGAAGCGCAGGGGCTTCTGAGGGGTGCACCACCGGCCTAGGGCTTTCTCTTAACGGGCCGTGCAGTAACGGCGGATTTAACGGACAGGAGTCTGGGAAGATCAGCGGGGGAATAGGAGGCGCGTGTTCGGGAGTAGAAGGCGCGTGCGGGGGAGGAGTAAAAGTCGGATCAATTTTCGACTCTCTCCGGTGCAATCTTTTTTCTGAGAGATTTGGCGGTTATAACGGCGTTTTAAAAGGGGCAAATGGACTTGGATGCAACATCTACGGAAGCGGAGTTGGGCTGTGGGGAAATAACCTCGGGGTGCCAGCTGGACTGGGGATTGAAATTGGGCAAAGCGCGCCTCTGGGAAGCTGCACTATTGAGGATCTGATTAAGGGGAGCTCGCTTGGAGGGTGCGGACTGCAAAAGCTTTCAGGAATGTGCCAAAAACAATCTCGCAATATTCCTGAAAACATGGCCAATCTTGGACTTCTTCAGCTGAGTTGCTGATAATAAACTTAATGAAGTGAGATGTGTTGTAGGTGGTAGGGTATATGTGGTAGAGTTATGGTATGTAGGGGTGTATAACAGATAAGGAGTATAGCGCGTGTCCTACACCTTTGGCGACCTGGTATGCTGGTGAATGTGTCAGATTCAAAATACAGCACAATTAACATTGTTTCAGGTATTAGCTAATTATGTGCGGGCTCGGATGGTATTAAGGGTGGATGTGGGGGAGTAGATGGGTAGTGCCATCATCACTATCATCATTACCACTCTACTACCATCACTACCATCACTACCATCACCCCACAACACCACCCCCCAATAACAGCCCACTTCTGGCAGTTATAATAAAACCGGTTAAATTTTATTTGACGTTAGAACTCATCATTTATTAAAAAAATTAAATATTTATCCTAGCATTTGATAGATGCAGATAGTTCCCGTGCACAAAGTGCCAGAGAAAAAATACGAAGAGTGGTACTACGAGAGAATCGGAAAAAACGGAGCGTCTAAAAGGATCAGAGAAATAACAGGGGCTTTCCAGCGCACGTACGCGCATGTAAAAAGGGTCAAGCCAGAGGAAGAGGCGTTGAACGTGCTAGTGTGCCCGGTGGGTCTCAGAGAGAAGAGAAGAGTGCTGGAGATACTCAATTTGGATGAAAAACAGCTGCAGAAGGTGGAAGTGCCCGTTGAGCCGCCAGAAAACGCAGAGGAGATGGAGAAAGACGCGAATTACTGGCCGTGTGCAAGCCACCAGAGCTATAAGCACGAAGAAATAGACGAAGAGATAAGAAAAAGAGTGGAAAATCTTTGTGAAAAGTCCGTTGTAAAACAGTCTGGAAGCCGGCAGTGCTCAGAAATGTCGGTTATTTTAGAGAGCGCCGGAGGTGGATACGTTATATTCGGGTCGCAAAACGAGCAAACAAACGAGAACCTCTTCGAGCACACGGTTATTTCGCTTGTAGAGACGACTTCGCAGGTGTCCAAGGGGTATCTCTGCACCGGGCGAACGGTCATTCTGTCAAACGAGCCGTGTCTCACGTGCGGGATGGCTCTGGTGCACTCAAGAGTTGGCGAAGTGTTTATTGTTGGCGAGCCGTCGGAAGACTCTCCGTACATACAGCACCACATACATGGGCTGAAGGAGCTAAACCACAGATTTAGGGTGTACAGGGTTACTCCGTGAGACCGAATAGAGAAAGGCGGAAAGCGCAGCCAAAGCAACGGACGCCCATTTCCAGCCGGAGCCAACGTCCTCCAGGCCAAAGATAACGCCGCTAAGAGCCATCGGTGCCTTATTGAGAGCGGCGATCATAGTCATGGTGGTGGTGGAGAAGATGCGGGCGGAGCAGGCGGTGGCAACGGAGATCAGGCAGGAGGTGCCGCCGGAAATAACGATCCAGCGAAGATTGGACGAGGGAACTCCGAGCGAGGCGGCTTCTGCAGCAGAAAATAGCAGGAGAAGAGGGAGTGCGACGAGATTAACGTAGAGAGAGGCGACGGTGCTTGGGGAGTTGGTGTTTTTAACGGTGGTGCTCATCCGGATGGAGTATGACGCAGAGGAGAGGCAGTTTACAGCCATCCAGCCGACTCCGATAAAAGTAACGGACTTTCCGGAAAATTTTTGATTTCCTAAAGCGGAGTGTCTTTTTTCATCGGAAACGGTGCCGATTGCAGAGCTGAGAAAGATCAGAAGGAAAGAAGCGAGCGCCAGGGCGCCCAGCGCGTCTCCAAAAAAGATCCAGTCGTGGAGAGCCACAAGGGGTATGCTGCCGTTTTTCAAAACGGTGAAGAGAGAGATCGGAAGGTGCTCGTTTGCCTGCAGCCCCGAGTAGATCATCAGAACAAGCGAAAAAGAGACGGGCCCCCAGACGTGCGCCACCTCCCTGGCAAGAACAAGGTCTTTCCGCGCGATAAAGTAGTTAAGAAAAAGAAGCATCAAAACAATGACAAAAGTCTGCACAGATAGGATAAAAAATTTTGATTTGATACGAAGAGATGTCACCAGATACTTGTTGACAACGGTGTTAACCATGCTGCTCGAAGAGAAGAAAAGAACAGCCAGCGCCTTCTCAAACTCCATAAACAAATAGGAGTTAGAAACAAGTACACAATCTAAAACAGCGCACCATATAAGGAAAGCAGATTTGTTTTGGATGCAAGATCTCGGAGATGAAAGAAGCGCAGTGCAGCCAGAGTCTCCCGTGAACAGCGGAGAGATATCGAGGGTCGACAGCGTCTACGACTTCCAGCAGAGAAGCGCAGAAAGTCTCCTGCTGCTCATGAAGGAAGAGGCAGACGCGATGAAAAAAACGTTTAGCTCGAAAAAAGAAGATATCGACAAATTTTTGAAGCTTTTTTCGAGATACATCAAGACGCGCTCAAGTAAGTTAGCGTGGGAAAAGATCTCGCCGCCTCCAAGCTCGATGATTGTCGAGTACTCCGAAGCGTCTCCGCCGGGTTCTGGGAGCGTGCCGGATCTTCTCAACAAGCTCGCGATTCTGAAGCTTAACGGCGGATTGGGCACGTCTATGGGATGCTCGGGACCAAAAAGCGCGATCGAAGTAAAAGACCACCTGAACTTCATCGACTTATCCGTTCGCCAAGTCGAGCACCTGAATAGCACGTACGGGACATCTGTGCCAATAATTCTCATGAACAGCTTCAATACGAAAAAACAGACGGAAAAGCTTGTTGGGAAGTATCGCAACGTTTGGAGCTTCGAGCAGAGCATGTTTCCGCGGATTTATTCAGATACGCTTCTTCCGGTGCTGTCAGACTCGGCGCACCAGAGCAGTTCTGAAGAGGATATCGAAAAGACGTTTGAAGGGTGGTATCCGCCGGGGCACGGCGACCTTTTCGAGTCGCTGCAGGACTCTGGAATGCTCGACAAGCTGATTGCAGAGGGAAAAGAGTATCTGTTCGTGAGTAACATCGATAATTTGAAGGCAGTGACCGATTTATCGATTCTGAACTACGTGGCAAGCAGGAAGATCGATTTTCTGATGGAGGTAACGGAAAAGACGAGGGCAGACGTGAAGGGGGGTACGCTGATCGACTACGACGGGAGGCTTCGGCTGCTGGAAATTGCGCAGGTTCCGGAATACCACAAGACGGACTTCACCAGCATCAGGAAGTTCAAAATTTTCAACACGAACTCGATTTGGATAAGTCTGTCGGCTATCAAGGAAGTTTTGCAGAAAAATCTTCTCGATTTGGAAGTGATCGAAAACAGAAAAAAAATCGGGACGGGGGAGGAGGTAGTGCAGCTGGAGACGGCTCTTGGCGCTGCGATCAAGCACTTTTCGAACTCGAAGGGAATGGTCGTGCCGAGGAGCAGGTTTCTTCCGGTGAAGATGTGCAGCGATCTTTTCCTTCTGCAGAGCTCTCTGTTTAGCGTGAAGCACGGGACTTTGGTGATGAGCGGAAACAGGACCACAGATACTCCGCCGGTGGTAAGGCTGGTTGGGAAGAACTTCAAGAAGGTCTTCGACTACAAGAAAAAGGTGAAGGGGCCTATCAACATCGACGAGCTTGACAGGCTCACAATCAGCGGAGATGTGAGTCTTGGGAAAAACGTTACCTTAAAAGGAAATGTGATAATTGTTGCCGATGATGGACAGTCGATTTCGATACCGGACGGCGCAGTGCTTGACGACAAAATCGTGACGGGCTCTCTTTCGATTCTCGACCACTAGCGGCGCGCATTTGCAGTTGAGTAAATCTGTTGACGTGATATGTACGGCTTTGATATGTTAATGGGGTGGTGTGAGGTGAGATTATGTGAAGTTATGTGAGATGGAGTGGTAATACCTCTTTCGTATCAATATCTTTATTTTTATCGCGTATTTGTATCCTGAAAATTACTCTATCGGGAAATTACCTAATATGGTAAATAGATTACGACGAAGATGGCAACTCAACAGATCTACCAAAGGGCATGGCGTCCAGTAGTGAGAATCTATCAATAACAGGAAGTCTTCTCACATAGCCAGCTTGCAATAAGTCTACTTTACGAATATAACCTACATCTGTAACCAGAACACTCTATCCTATCTGTAACAAGAACACCCCATCCTATCTATAGTCAGAACACATTATTTCATTTATAACCAGAACACCCCATTCCACCTGTAACCAACAATACCTCATCCTATCTGTAACGAGAACACCCCATTCCATCCCACCTGTAACCAGACTATTCTTTGTTCAGCACTATTGGCCTCGTGGTGATGTAGGTGCGGTCTGTTATCTCTGCTAGGTCTCTGTCTATTTCGTTGAACAGCTCGATCATAAGAGACTTCTCCATGAACTTGTCATTTTCTGTCTTTCTTCCCTCGTAGACATCGTGGAGAGGCTTTTTTTCTTCTGTCTCTGGCGCTTTGCTGAGAGCTTCTGCAACTTTCTGTCTGCTATCTACGATTTGCTTTTTTCTCGGGTTGTCGTACGTTTTATCTTTCATTTTGCCCAGAACGACCCTTTCGAGCATTCTTTCTGTTTTTTCCGTTATTTTCATCGTGGACTTGTTCCTGATAAAGTCTATTTTTTCTGCAAATTCTTCCGACCCGTACTCTTCTTCTAAGTAGCTCTCGATGTCGTTTTGCTTCTTTTTCTGCGTCCCTTTCTGTTTCGCTTTCTCTTTCTTTGTTTTCTCCTTCTTTCCGAATAGCATCGAGTCTTTTGGTCTCTCTTTTATTGTGACTTCTCCTTTTTCGTACCAGTGCCTCTCTCCTACCAGCCCATCCTCTATTCTTTCGATCTCCTCTCTCCGTCCCATAAAAATTTGCAGACTCTGTTGAAGTCTTGGTTGCATGGGCCTTTCTTGGAGCTGTTTTGGATGCTCTTAGAGGCGAAACCGATTGTGAGCGATGGCGCAACGTGTTATTCTATTTCAATCATCATGGTGGCTGCGGGGTATTTAAGTGGATTTAGGTGCAGCCGCGCCTTCTCGGATAATAACCGCAACTAGTACTTTGACATGAGGTCTAAGATCATTTTGTTGACTGGGGTATTTAACTGAATAATTTTTGATAGATCTTTTAGTCTTTGATATGAGGTCTACACATTTATTCTATCGCATACCTATACTTTGAAAGGTACTCCTAGGTAATGTTGGTTCTTCTGGCTGGTAAGAGCTCTTTGCCATGTCAACTACTCCCTTATCAGAGCCTTACCTAATCTGGTAACTTATCAAAATATTCCAGCAGATAGCGTTTAAACCCGATAGACCCATATCGAAAATATCCGGGGTGTCTCTTCGCCATCCCATTTCCAACCGCTTTCAGGACCAGTTCACACACCCTCAGTGCTATATTGATGGCTATAACCTATGACCGCAATGTAGATAATCCCTCCGGTGAAAGCGAGAACTATAAGAACAGCGATTGCAGTTATAACACGTAGTTTTGTAGAGTCTCTCACTTCGTATGCAGAGCGTGCATTAGCACGTGCTAAACTTCCAAGCGGCGAAGAGGTGTAGTCTGTACTGTAGGGAGATCCGGAATTACTGCCAATGCTGCTTAACCTGGAGTTTGCGCCGTAGAACGCACCGCTATGCATCAGATCATCAAAGTACCGAGTGCGGAGCGGTCTTGGCGAGTCTCTCGATGGTGACTCCGCGGCTGCTTCTGCAATGGTTCTAAGATGCGCTGGCTCCTCTTCTATCTGCACTCTGCTCGTAGGCTCGTGCGGTTTTGCTTGCGCTGGCTGAAGATCGAGATCTCTTTCGTGTTTTTTGATCTCCTCTACCAATTCAGACTCGACGCTTATTCTAGTTTCAAGGTTGCTCTCTTCTATCTCTATTTTATCCTCTATCTCTATCTCCTCTTTTAATCTTGGTGTTTCCGGTTTTTCGCATATCGTGGCGTTTCTTCCGGTTGCGCTTGGCGTTTCTGACAGCTCAATGTGTATTGGCGTGTCTTGTTTCTCGATGTTTTTCGGGTTTTCAGACTCCATCTGTTGCATGAGGTACAGCGCTTATAAACACATGCAATTAATCAATTGAAGGTCTTTCAGCTCTCGGTACTTTAATATGGCCTGTATGAGACATATTAAACAGGCGATAACCCGTTTTCGTTCTACCGGCTGCGAGAGTAAGTTGGCTAACGCATAATAATAATCTTCTTTTCAGGGCCTCTCTGTCTGATTTACATCGAGGAAGGGCCTCTAAGACTTTTCCATACCGTACAACGCCATGTTAATACTTCATTCTTTCAAAAGCTGCACTTAGCTCATCTTCTGAGTCTTTTCAGTGTCTCGCTCGCCGGCTCTGCCATGGTATCTTGCAACATGTCGCCGCCTTTCTCAAGATGCTCGAATATTTCCTCTTGTTCTTCGGAGTTGTACCCAAAAGAGCTTCCGTCTTCTTCGTTGAGCAAATTATCGCTGTTGCTTAGTTCGTCGTTGCTGTTGGGATGGCTGTCGGATCGATGGGAGTTTAGCTCACTGCTTGCATCATCACTACCGCTATCATCATTATCGCTGTCATCATTATTGGCATTATCACTGCTAGCACTGTCATCATTAACACTCTGGCTACCCCTCTCACCGTCACTATCATCGCTACCGTCCTCGCTACCCCTATCATCATTAACACTCTGGCTACCACTTTCATCACTCCCGCTACCATCACTACCCCTCTCATCACTCTCACTATCATCACTGCCATCTACCTCGCAGCTTGCTAAATAGTTCTCTGTCTCCTCTATTATTATGTCCGTTACTTTTTTTATCTGGTAGTAGACTTGGTCTATGCTGTACCCGTCGGTGTATATATGTCTCTGCCTGTTTTTCACCTTCTCGGGCTTCTTCCACATCCTGTACTCTTTCTCTACTCTTCCCAGGCCTTCCTGCTCCGCCCCTTTCCTCGCCTCCTCTACGGCAGGCTGCGCCAGCGCCTCTCTCTTCCTCGCGTTTCCGTTTTTCATTTTCTATATATTTTATTTTTTTATTATACCCTGGAGATAAATGGGTAAAGTAATAAGGAAGCAAAGGCTGATGAGAGCCCACAAGAGCCCGAACAAAATGTACAAGAAAGGCGCAACGCTCCTTCCAAAAATGAAAAACCGCGAAGTGAGAGAGGGAGTGATTGAAGACATTGTGCACGAGAAGGGAAGAGTCGCGCCTCTTGCGATGGTCACAATGACAGACAACGAGGAGGGAGAGAAAAAAGAAAAAGTTGTGCTGGTTGCCCTCGAGGGCATGCACACGGGAAAAACGATCATGTTTGGAAACAACGTGCCTCTCGACATGGGAAACACGCTGATGCTGAAGAACATCCCGGACGGAACCATCGTGTGCTCGGTGGAGAGGCTCGTGGGAGACGGGGGAAGCATTGCGAAGTCCAGCGGGTCGTACGTGTCGGTGGTCGGATACAACGCGGAAAAAAACGAAACAAGAATAAAGCTCCCAAGCGGAGTGAAGAAGTCCGTGAGCGGAGACTGCAGAGCGATGGTTGGAATAGTGGCGTCGGGCGGAGTGCACGAAAAGCCGCTGCTGAAGGCAGGAAGAGCGTACTACATGTACAAGGCGAAGGGGAAACTTGGATTCTGGCCGAGAGTTAGAGGAGTAGCGATGAACCCAGTCGACCACCTGCACGGAGGAGGTAACCACCAGCACATGGGAATGTCGTCGTGTGTCGGAAGGAACGCGCCGTCAGCGCAGAAGGTCGGGCAGATTGCAGCAAGAAGAACGGGATGTGGAAAGGCAAAGACCAAGAGGTTCGAGTAAAGAAGCAGCTGGAGAAGAGAATAAATTGGTTTTCGTTTTAGTTTTAATGGACGAGGAGGAGAAGAAGAGAGCGAAGGAGGACGGAGAGAAGATGGAGAGCATGAGAAGAAACATCGAGGCGCTGAAAAAGGTGAGCGAAGACTTGAACCTTGCGCTTGCGGATGATCTGAACAGGCTAGAGGACGTTAGAAAAGACACGGATAGCACGTCGATGAGAATAGAGCGGGCGTTTCATAAACTGAAGAGGATGAAGATGGAGTCGTTTAACTTCGAGTTTTTTGCGACCGTTGCTGTATTTGGAGTGCTGGTGTTTATTGTCTACCTATTTTGGAAATAGGCGTTTGAAATGCTGAGAAGTTGTGAGATGTTGGTTGTGCGCGTATTAGTGAGGAAGGCGGTGCTGTGCTATGGTTGGTACTGGGACCCCGTGGCAAGTGGTTTTATCGGGTAGGGAAGATGAGATTGTAGATCTCATATCGAAGACTACAGATGTTGTTGACCATGGGTATTTAAGTGAATAGTCTTTAATATATCTGTAAATGTCATATCAAAGACTAAAAAATCTATCAAAAATTATTCGCTTAAATACCGCAGGGTCGACAGAGATATTCGGTTGGACTGAGATGGAGTCTGTCGGCAGAGAATCTTCTCAAGTGGTAGTTTCCTGATGGGGTAATTTTCGCGATACAATCGATATACTTGCAGATATGGCTGAGAAGCCCTGCCAACTTCTATAGCCTACAGAGTCTACTGAAGTGCCATCTGAGCCAGCGTGATACTGGCGGAGGGGGTCTTCTTGAATCTTTGTGACGCAAGGTAGTTTCAGGTTCTGGTCAAAATGAAGCTGAATTTCGAACAGAATGCAGGACAAGACGTACTATATAGGCGAAGGAAGAACTGAGCGAGAAATCAGAACAGATTTCGTAAAGAGGCTGAGAACCAGTGTTATTAAACAGATAACGAATGTGGGAATGCTTATCTTGTTTTTCGTAGCATTTTTTATCGTTTCGAATTCCATCTTGTGTATTTGGTTGCTGTACATGTGGTCCTGATGGGTAAGTGGGATGGCTGGGAGGTGCGATGGTTGACAGGTGGTACGGACGGTGTGGCTGACGTATATCTAATCTCAATCCCTATCCAGTACGGCATTTCGAGCAAAGTACCACACGCGCGAATCCACAAACTCGCTCAACAATCCGTGTATCCGCGTATCCGCCTACTGCTAGTAAATTTTTCCGATTTATTTGTCTTTTGCTTCCTTTATGAGCTGTTTGATCACATACTCTTCGAAAGTCTGCCTCCGAAGAGACTGCGCTTGGCTTACAGGGGGGTGTATCGAAATTTTGGTGGTGCTGGCACACCAGTTCTTGAAAATCTCTGCTCGCGTGTTTTTTCCTTTTTCGGTATCTTCAAAAAGACCGTTAGAATCTATCGAAATAGAAGACCCTGAAGAGCCTGCGCCGCCCAAAGATCCTTCTGTGAACGAGGGCATCCCGTAGAACGCTCCCTTCGACCAGAAGTCTCTTTTCAGGTTCGTTGTGATGTTGAACACGTTATCTTTCCAGTTTTGCAGTCTCCAAGTCGACGCCGGCTCGTCTGGCTGGTCCCTGTGCCTTCCGGAAAACCGCTTAACCAGAGCGTGTCCGAGCACTCCCCTGGCTGCGCCAAACCGAGACGCTCTTGTTATCTTCAATGAGAGCGCCTTTTTCTCTCTTGCTACTTCAAACACGATGTTCGGCGTGTGCACCTGAAAAGTGCCGTCGTCTTTTTCAAATATCTTTGCAGCCCCCTTCGGGAAATATATGTACTGGACAAAGCCCCTGAACCTTTTTGACAGCGAGTGGGCGCCGTTTTTCAAAAAAGCTCTCCCCCGGCTGGCGTGTATAAAACACTCGCTGGCGACTCCCGCTCTCGTCCCGGGGGCGTACTCGATGAATCTTGCGCCCAGGCTTGTGATCTTTCCTTTTCTGGAAAAAACGTTGATCACGACAAAAGAGTCCATGTATGCGCAATACGCTCCGTCTGGGATGTCCTGGACTCTGCGCCGGTTGAGGTCGATCACCGCGCGCTCTGTCCACTTCGCCGACGTCTTCACCATGCTCTTCTTGTATATGTTCTCCATAAAGTCTCCCGAATTCACCCCGGTCCTGATAAACCCCGCGATAGCCTTGGCAACGGATTTCCACGAGAGTTTTGCGAAGATTCTTCTCGCGTTCCTTCCCATCATCCTCCTCTTCTTCTTATCTGCGGCTAGTTTCTCCATCGCGCTCACCAGAGACTCTATGTTCGAATATGGGATGATTGCGCCTCGGTCTGTGTATCTGACGCATCCAGGCTGTTTGTCTTGCTCGAAGGACGTTGCGATATACTCCGGGACGGACGCCGGCAGCCCAAGCGCCTCCCCTGAGAACCCAAACGGCGTTGCAATCACCGGCAGCCCGCAGGCCATCGCAAAGCTGATGGTGCCAGACATCGGCACCTCTACGTTGAACGGCGCAAGGAAGACGTCGGCTTTTAGATGCGCGATTGTTATTTCGCTGAGCGAGTGGTACCCGTAGTTCCATGTGACGTGTTTGGAGAGCCCGCAGCTTTTCACCTTTTGCATAACGGCTTTTGCGAGTTTTCCGCCTAAGATGTCTTTTCCAACGATGGAAAGGCGGATGTTCCCCGCTTTTCTTCTTTTCTTCAGGATGTTTATCGCGTCGACCGCTTCAAACACCCCTTTTGAGTGTCTCATAAGCCCGGCCATCAGAAAAACAACTTTTTCCTCTTTTGGCTTTTCTATCTTTATCTCTGGCTTGTAGACCCCGTGTGGGAAGTACACGACTTTGAAGCCTGGGATGCCGTAGAAGTGCGTCATTGCGTACTTCACCTTCCAGCCAAGCGCTACAACGTAGTCTGAAAAGAGCGCGACCCTCTGCAGGGCGTGTCTTTGGCTGAACTCGATGTAGGGGCTGCCGGTGTGGACAAAAGTGAAAATCTTTGTTTTTGTAGATATTTTTTCCAAAAAGTGCGAAAAATTGTTAAAATCATGAAGCAGCCCTATCTCGTGCTGCAAAAACAAGCAGCTGTACTCTTTCGCGTTGATCTCCTCTGCGATCTTTTCCAGCTGCTCTTTTTCTTGCGATTTTTTCAGCCATATTTTAGAAACGGCGATGCTTCCCTCCGCTTCCCTCTTTTCCGGCGCCTCTTCTCTCCTCCCGCGCGCGTGCTTCTCCTTTGAGATCGAGAAAACGTGGATCTCCACGCTCCTCTTCTCGTTCTCTTTTATTGCACATAACATGTTGTGCGTGAACTCGGCTATGCCACAGTTTGTCGGAGGATACGTCGAAAAAACAGCAAGTGTGATTTTATCACAGATTTGTCCATTCCCCTCATCCTTCAAACCATCCGCATTTGTACACAGCGAAGACGCCCCGTAGAACAGAACCAACACGGCCATAAAGATTCGGCTGCTTCGAAAGCAATTCATGTTTTTCCCGCTCATTTACAATAACAATGAATAATAGATTTCGAACAGGTTCTAATGCTGAGTAGGTGTTATATTGGCATATCCGTTGAGTAGGTAGATAGTATAGTGGGATATCCGTTGAGTAGGCAGGTATTATAGTGGCATATTTTAGCCATATTAACTGGTTATCCTAATAAGGCAATTTTCAGGTATATATTCGATAAAAAGAGAAGTGTCGATATGGCAAATAACTCCTCCATCCTTCCACCACCTCATCACCAGCTCACCAACACCCTATTGATATGGTAAATAACTCCGCCACCCCTTCACTACCCCACCAATACCACCCCACCATCACCACCCCACCATCATCTCACCACCCCACCTCATCACTACCACCCCACCACCACCCCTACACCCAACACATCTCCCATTGAGCTCTCTTTGAAACAGCTTCTCTTTGTTTCGTGTCGCTAAAAACGTGGGTCTCTTATCAAACACTGTTGCATCTGCTCTTTAAATCGTTCCGTAGATCTTTCCGCATTGATGCACGCCCCGAATATTCCAAAGCCTTTTAGTTCGCGGCCTTTTCTTTGGGCTCTCCTTCTCGCCCTCGGCGCCGCCCGTGCCGCCCTCGAAAGCGCCTCCAACTCAACCACCTTCGGCGAAGTCAAAATATATCCGTACTCGAGTTTCAAAAACTATGGGCCCCCGGAAAATCCGTTTGCTGTCATCGACAAGGCGTTCCTCGAAGGCTTCAACCCGTTCAAGAAGTACAACGCCGCCGCCGGCTACCTCACCAGCAAAGACCCAAACAAAAGAGTCGCCAACTACATCGAGAGCACCGACTACTACGACGTTATCAGCAGAGTTTTTGGAGATATCAACTACTTCCAAAACCTGCAGCGGCACTTCACCAGCAAAGAGTCTCTCTACATCAGAAACAGCCAGATCCACGCCTTTGTCACGATGCTGAACATGGCAAACAAGCCGCTGTACATTAGAGAGGAAGGGCTCTACAGGCCAGAGTCCTACATCAACCAAGTCATCTCTCTCTACGAGATATTCTCGCTCGACGAAAAACAGAAGATCCCGATGTCCGAAAAAGTGCGAACGGAGCTCGACATGACCAAGCGCGAGTGCTTCAAAGAGAACCTGCGCGCACTTGTCCAGAACAATCCGGCGGTCTCCAGCAAGTACGCGGACACCCTCAGAGACATTCTCCACAACAAAAGAATGTCCCTGATGACCGAAGTACCCGCAAAAAAGATCCACAAAAAAGCGTGGGTAGAGTGGGCGCTCACCCGCCCGAATAACAAAGACGTCTTCTGGTACCTCTACACAGCGCTTTGCAACTCGAGCCAGGACAGAAACAGGTACAAGGCGGTTGCGATCTATCTGGAAGAGGCGTTCATATTCGGAAAAAGAGGTGTTCGCATCTTTTTCTCGAAGAGAGGGCGGCCGAGCAAAGTGGCGATAGCGCTGACCGAGTATCTTGTCTACAGAAACGCGTTTTCGGTGAATTCGATCGAAATAAGCGTCGATGAAGGCGTGAAAGTCCCGGAGATGCAGTTCAGCTCGCTTTTGGACATGTTTGGAATGGCGCAGTACGTGACAATTAGGTCGCTAGGAAACAGGTGCAAAATAGACACGAATCTTCCGCTGGTTAACATTGTGCTTGACTTCGAGAAAAAGCGGCAGGAGCAGGAGAGAGCGCAGGTTCTGAAGGGGTTTTTCATCGAGGACTATCTTTCTCTGAACTCGTTTGCGAAATCCCAAATGCTGCGGCTTCCGCTCACAGGCGTCGGGTACTTAGCCGAGCTGGACAGAAAAAGATGCTGTTTAGACCCTTCCAGCCCGTGTCTCTTTGAAGTCGAGAACAGGGGCCCAAACTTCCTTGGCAAGTTCTCAATACCTGAAGCGCAGAAGGACGCGGTTGTGCAGATCGCTGCGCCGCACTGGATCTTTTTCAAAAACAACACCGTTGAAGCGCTGAAAAACCTGAAGGAGGCGGTTGTGTCCGTTACAACCGACAACTTAGCCCCTGAGTACGAAAGATCTTCGCTGAACACAATACTTCGGGAAAATATGAACGTTAGAAAGGTGAGACTCGTTAAAGTCGGAAGCGGCAGGGGAAGCGCGGTGGTCCGGATGTTCGAGAAGCTTTTGGAGATCAAGTCTCTGGACGAGATCGATATTTCGGCGGTTGAGATAGGCACAAGAGATATTTTCCGCGTGATAAAGGGCGCAGACGGGTCGGGAGCGAACAAAACAGCGATAAAGACGTTTTCTTTCACGTACAGCGAGCCTCCTTCGCAGACCGCGTACGCGTACAACGTGCACGGAGGCATTCCCTCGCTTATTTCGAATATTCTCGAAGAGTTTCCCTCTTTGACGACGCTGAACGTGCACATTGGACAGACCAGCTCCGGCATCTACAACTTCATAAGGGATATTAAGTACGCAATTGGGTGCAGGAACTATCCGGTGGGGAAGCTCGCGGAGATAGTTGACGTGAAGATCCCGCTTCCGCTGAAGCTCGCAAGCAGAGCGTCGTGCAGCACGATCTTAGCGCAGACTCTGAACGACCTGAAGCACGTGGCTGGCAGCGTTTTCTCGAGTGCTACAACGTGTCCAGACGGCGCCGATAGCTCTTCGCTTAAATCGATGACGCTTCCGGAATTTATGCTGTCACTCCAAAACATCTTCAAGAAAGGCGTGTGCACCGTTTCCAACGAAGAGTTCTAGATCAGATAAGAGGTACGACTAATAAACAGAAGTAGCTAGTTTCATAGGAGGTGTGTTGGAAAGGCTTTTTTGCTGCTGCGGTGGATGGGGAGATTTGTGGGGTGTAGGATGGTTATGTGGGTGATTTGTAGAGTGTGGAGTATTTGTGTGGACAATTGTACAGCGTTGGTTATTTGAGTGGATAGCTTATGGAGTGTAGAAGATCTAACTGAATAACTCTACTAAGCATCTTCTAGTCTTTGATATGAGGTCTGCAATACTAATCAGCCCACCCACCTACTCACCACTTCATCACCACCCCATCATCAGCCAACCCCTCACTTACTCACCACACCCTCTTCAAATAGCTCACTAATATTTATTTTCGGCCTAGAAACGTAGAATTTGTGAGATTATTAGCAGGCGCGGCTGTTTTAAGTCTCTCTCCTATTGTCAATCTGTTCAAATCCAACTTGACACAGATTGCGACCTTTATATTCCGGCATAAGTGATAAACCCCCTGCAAAATTTGACACTCACTTGTTCCGCGCATTTCTCCCCTCAGCTTACCCCTCCTCACCTACGACATAATCAGAGGAAAAAGCACTGAGAGTATTCCCGTAGTAAGAGAGACCCAAACTAGCGTCTTAGACTCGTACATGAAAAGCTGGTGCGATAGGAATGCGCCAAACAGCCTGATGAAAATAGTCAGAACAGGAATAACTGCGCTTGCTGGGTAGTAGTACAGCGCCTTCTCGAGAGGTAGCAAGAAACACGCGCTGGCGAGCGTTCCAAGAAGAACCATGCTTCCTTTGAGAGAGATGGCGAATGAGCAAAGAGAGACAAACTCTACGCTGGCTTCCAAAGTGAGAAGGACCATGCACAAAAGATCGGAAAGCCTCATCTTGTCGAGATGCCTCCTGGTGCTCATTCCGCTATCGAGCACCCTGACAAGCGTTATCAGCCCGCAGACAATAAAAAGAACAACGGCAACGGTCGAATACGTGCTTATGTTGACCTTCACGACGTAAACAAGCGCCGCAGAGTACATGCTCACCACGCCAAGACAAATGCTGATGCAGTTTTCAATGTTCAGAGAAAAAGACCCCATAAACACCTGGTTCACAAACGGGAGAATCTGGAGCGAGGAGATCACAATCGGGAAGTGGTACCAGGAGATACCAACGTACAGAACGAACAGCGCGCACACGTAGGAAATTAGAGATATAAAATACTCTTTCGAGAAGAAGACTGAGTTTGCTTTGAAGAAATAGATAGATACCAGGAGAAGCGGCGCAGACGCGCACCCGATAATCATTCCTTTGACGCTATTTGCGCTTGGAATGGCCCCAGGGGGGATTTCGAAGTTCTCTTCGATGCCGATGTCTCCGAAGCTCCACTGCATTGTTTCTGTTTTCGGGGTGTTTTACGTGTCTAAATACCTTGGGCGTAAATACAGCGAACATGAAACAAATTTACAAATTTTAATAGTGCATGAGGTTGGACATAAAAAACGATGCTGGCAGCGCGGCGTTCTCGCCAGGCGCGGTTGAGAAAAGGTTCAAGTCGCTGTTGGTGCAGGTGTTTTTGCTGCTCTCTGCGCTTGGATGCTACTTCAAAACGGAAAATGTCTTGTTTCTCTTCGGAGCAATCTATTTCTTCTCCAACGCGTGCATTCTACTGGTCGTGGTTCTTGTGGCGATCTCCCATGGCGCAAGAAAAAAACCCGCGGGTAGAGGAGAGAAGAAAGACGCGAAAATGGAGGCGGGAGGCGAGGGAGGAGGCAGCACAGCGGCGCTAAAGGCGCCGGAGAAAGCCGCGGAGATAAAAGAGGCCAAGAAGGCCAGGATAAACTTCCACTCGTCGATGAAGAAAAGGGGAAACGTGTCGATAGCGCCTAGTAAGCACGTGGTGAGGAAGTACGAAGAGTACAAAGGCCAGTTTTCGATTACCAGAGAGCTGGAGAAGTCGTTCAAAGAGTGGGTGTATGCGAACGTTGTGTGCGCGGCAGCGTCCGAGGAGGGCAGAGGGCTTGGCGGAGCCTGGGGAAGGCCGTTGACAAAAGGCGAGATGGAAGACGTGCGGCTGATTGCAAAAAACGGGTTTATATGCTACGACAAAAGCAACGAAACGCAGAGCAGAGCGATGTTCAAAGTTCTGTACAACTACTTCAATCGAGCTATACCGCGAAGAGACTCGTACTACACGAACCCGATGGACGAGTTTGTCTTTGAGAACCTTGAGAGGCCGCACGTTGGCGGGTTTGGGCTGCTGATTGAGGATGGAGACAACCTGGTGGAGATGAAAAAGACGCTGAACTTCTACTTCACAGAGAAGAACGTGCTGTACGACGCAGAGGGAGACGCTATTTGGGCGTTTCTTCTTCTGCTCGTATTTGCGAACGTGAGTGCTGGAGGATGTCTGGGCACGCTTTCACTCAGGAACATAAGATGTCTTCCAGAGAGAGGGGGAGTGTTTTGAATAAAGGTCGCAGGAGCTAGAGAAAAGATGGGGCTGTGCGCGGGTGTGCCATTGCTAGGTTGGCGGGTGTGATGGGTGTGATGATGTTGATGGAGTTGATAGAGTTGATGGATCTGGTGCTACCATCATATACCAATAAAAACAAATTTCAAGGCTTTTTGGCACACAGATAGAATAAGAAGGGTACTGTTGGATATTCATGCGATTTTTGTGGAGTGGTCGTGGCTTATTATTAGGATGCCTCTGGTCTTGCAATAAATACCTTGGGACCTCACATCAGAGGCCAAAAGATGTTTGGCAATGTTGTTCAGCTAGATACCCCACGGTCAACATATCTTTTAGTCTTTGGCGTGAGCCTACGGGGCTTCGCCTGAATACTTCTCCGCCAGCTCCGAATAAAAAACCTTCCGTATCTTTTTCAGAAAAAGTACCGACACATATTTTTCAGAATTTTGCTTATGCGCAGCGCATTCGCTGTCCAAGGCAATAGAGGTGAAGGTGTGCTAGTGAAGCCGCGAAGGAAGGGCTAAACAGCTGGGTACCGGGGTAGCGGGCCGCAATACAACCTATAACCAGTGCAGGCTCATATCAAAGAGTGAAGACGTTTATTGTAGGAGAACGGGCACCTTCAGGCATAAACAGGCCAGGTCCAGTCCGCAACAAGTCGCCCAGATACCTCACCTACACCCAGGATATAAGAATGGA
>Ga0190275_10000207_pt1 | contig 61489 bp, 70 predicted proteins | sample Popmic550T_FD_133745 | JGI IMG/M metagenome (GOLD analysis project Ga0190275, IMG submission 133745) | Populus adjacent soil microbial communities from riparian zone of Yellowstone River, Montana, USA - 550 T | ecosystem: Environmental > Terrestrial > Soil > Riparian zone > Trees stand | place...
ACGTCGTGAGACAGTTCGGTCCCTATCTGCCATGGGCGTTGGAGAATTGAGAGGAGTCGTCCCTAGTACGAGAGGACCGGGATGAACGGACCTCTGGTGTACCAGTTGTCCCGCCAGGGGCATTGCTGGTTAGCTACGTCCGGATGGGATAACCGCTGAAAGCATCTAAGCGGGAAGCCCACCTCGAGATGAATTCTCCCATCTCCTTGAGAGAGTAAGAGCCCTGGAAGACCACCAGGTGATAGGCCGGATGTGTAAGCGCGGTGACGTGCTCAGCAGACCGGTACTAATTGCTCGAGGGCTTGACGGATTTGATTTCCCCCTGCTTAGGCTAGGGGAAGGGGTGATCCCCCAGATGTTTGGCTAGCTGTGCGGTTTTGAGGGTCCGACGTTTGTTGGACCTATGCGGGAGTGGTAGTCAAGAGCCACTCTCGTTACGGCTTTCGGTGGCTTTGCGAGGGGGAAACACCTCTTCCCATTCCGAACAGAGCAGTTAAGCCCCTCTGCGCCGATGGTACTTGGCTTGAAAGGGCCTGGGAGAGTAGGTCGCCGCCGATTCTTGACTCAGAGCGGGCCGTCCACCGAGTGGGCGGCCCGCTCCTTTTGACTCCGCTGACTCGATTCCAATCCGGCTCGAATAGACATGTCAACGCTTGCGATAGTCCTGATCATTGCGGCGCTAGTCGTGTTGACGCTGCTCGTAGCGGCGACGGTCGCCGTGCGCCGGCGGATGGCGAGCGGACAGGCTGACTATGCCCGGCATCTCGCCGCGGCCGACCACGCGCTGGAGGCTGCACGCGCCAGCGATCGTGGCTGGGACCGCGCGGTGATGGAGGATGTCGTTCGGACCGCGCTCAACGAGCATCGTCCCGGGTGGGACTTCCGCTCGCTCGACCTCGTTCTGGTCGACGATCGGCCTGGAGTGCACCAGGACCGCGCCCACTTCAGCGCCGCCGACGGCGACGACGAAGTGCTGGTGGTGCTGACGCGCGGCGAAGCCGGCTGGACGGCGGGCGAGGTCCGCTGAACGGCGTGCAGGTCCTCGCACCGGCATCCGAGCTGGTCGAGGGGTTCCTGCCCGAGACGGATCTCGAGCGACGTCTCGCCGAGGATCCTGTCGTGCTGCGCGGACTGGCGTGGGGCGAGCCGCGGGCGGGCCATCCGGAGGGCCCGGTCGGCCGGCATGTCGCCGATCTGCTCGAGACGATCGACGCCTGGGGCGAGCGCGGCCAGCGGCGCCACGACCTGCGTTTCATCGCGCTGATCCACGACGCGCTCAAGTACAAGGTTCGGGACTGGCTGCCGCATCACGGGCCGAACCATCATGCCGCGCGAGCGCGGCGCGTGGCCGAGAGCTACGTCGAAGACGAGGCGCTGCTGGCGACGATCGAGCTGCACGACCGTCCGTACGGGATCTGGCGCCGGATGCGCCGGACCGGCAAGTTCGACGACCGCGCCTTTCGCGCAATGCTCGAGCGGGTGCCCGATCGCGGGCTGTTCCTGCGCTTCGTCGAGCTCGACGGCTCGACCGAGGGCAAGAACCCCGAGCCGATCGAGTGGTTCAAGGGCGAGCTCGAACGACGCAACCTGACGCCACGGCAGTAGCCGAGGGGTACGAGGGGGCCGCGTCGCCGCAGCGGTCGCGAACGCGGGGGGCCAGGCGGGCGGGGGTGGGCTCGGGGTCGAGCGCCATCACGCCGCCGTCCTCGTCGACGCCGTACTCGCCGAGCGTCGAGAACTCGACGATCAGGTCGACGCGGGCCAGGATCTGCTGTCGGAGCCGGGGGAACATGTGTTCGTAAACTTAGGCGGGCCGGCGGACGGACCGCTAGGGCGTGCAACGTACCTTGCAAACCCGGAATGGGCGAGGACCGAATCCGCTCTAAGCTCGGCTGAGCTCACTGGCAGGGGATCGCCACGGCGAAACGAAACCTCACGAGAGATGGGCTTCGCTACCCTCTCACGGCCGTCGACTCTTCCGAGCTGGACGGACCCACGCATGGAGAAATTCATCATCGAAGGCGGTCAGCCGCTGTCCGGCACGCTCGTGCCTGCCGGGAACAAGAACGCCGCCCTGCCGGTGTTGGCCGCGACCCTGCTCACTCGCGAGGAGGTCGTGCTGCGCAACATCCCGCGCATCCGCGACGTCGAGGCGATGGTCGACCTGCTGCGTCAGCTCGGCGCCGAGGCCGAGTGGCGCGAGGACAACGTGATCGCGATCTGCGCCGCCGACGTGCGCGAGACGACCGTCGACACGGCGATCGCCGAGCGCATCCGCGCCTCCTTCCTGGTCGCCGGTCCGCTGCTCGCGCGCTTTGGCCGGGCGACGATGCCGCCGCCCGGCGGCGACGTGATCGGCCGCCGCCGGCTCGACCCGCACCTCGATGCCTTCCGCGCCCTGGGCGCGACCGTCCGCTCCGGCCGCACCTACGACATCGAAGCTCCGAACGGCCTCTGCGCCTGCGACTTCTTCATGGACGAGCCGTCGGTGATGGCGACCGAGAACGCGCTGATGGCCGCCGCCCTGACCTCCGGCTCGACGGTGATTCACAACGCCGCATCCGAGCCGCACGTCCAGGATCTGGCTCGCCTGCTGCTCGCGATGGGCGTGCGGGTCGAGGGAATCGGCTCGAACGTGATCGTCGTCCACGGCCAGGAGGAGCTCGGTGGCGCCGACTTCACGATCGGCCCCGACTACATCGAGATCGGCAGCTTCATCGCGCTCGCGGCCTGCACCGGCGGCGAGCTGCGGATCAAGGACGCCGCGCCGGACGACCTGCGCATGACGCGGCTCGCCTTCGAGCGGCTCGGCTGCGAGATCGTCGTCGAGGGCGAGGACATCCTCGTCCCGGCCGGACAGCAGCTGCGCGTCCGCGACGACGAGGGCGACGCCGTCTCGAAGATCGAGGACGGGCCCTGGCCCGCTTTCCCCGCCGACCTGACGTCGATCGCGCTCGCGATGGCGACGCAGGCGGAGGGCATGGTGCTGATCCACGAGAAGATGTTCGAGAACCGCTTGTTCTTCGTCGACAAGCTCGTCTCCATGGGTGCTCGGGTGATCGTCTGCGACCCGCACCGCGCGGTCGTCAGCGGCCCGAGCCGGCTTCACGGCGAGCGCATGGAGAGCCCGGACATCCGGGCCGGCATGGCGATGCTCATCGCCGCGCTGTGCGCCGACGGAACCTCGGAAATCGGCAACGTGCGCCAGATCGACCGCGGCTACGAGCGGATCGAGGAGCGCCTCCGGGCGCTCGGCGCGCGGATCGAGCGTGTCCCCCCGCGAGGCGTCACCCCACAGGGTGAGCCGCTTCCCGTCTAGGCTGCGCGTCACACCGCCGAGGAGGGGACGGTCGTGATCCACCCGATACCAGCGGGCACGCGTGACGTGCTGCCCGACGAGATGCGCGAGCTGCGCGCGATCGACGAGCGCCTGCGCTCGAGCTTCGCCGACGCCGGATACGGCGAGGTCTGGACGCCGATGGTCGAGTACGAGGAGGTGCTGAGCGTCGGTGACGACTCGGCCGCGTACAGGATGTTCGACGACCAGGGCAAGGTGCTGGCGCTGCGCTCCGACATGACGGTGCCGATCGCGCGCGTCGTCGCCACCCGCTTCCCGGAGTCCGAGCGCGAGCTGCGGCTCTGCTACTCGGCGCACGCCTACCGCACCGTCGGTCACCGGACCGGCCAGCAGCGCGAGTTCCTGCAGAGCGGCATCGAGCTGATCGGCGTTCCCGGTCCCGCGGGCGAGGCCGAGGTGGTGACGCTGGCGCTGAGTGCCCTGGCGAACGCCGGACTGGCCCGCCACCGGATCGGCGTCGGCGACGGCGCGCTCTACCGCCGCCTGCTCGAAGCGCTGGAGGTGCCGGAGGACAGCTACCGCGAGCTGCTTGGCTGTCTGACGCGACGCGACATGGTCGGCCTGGAGCTGCGGGTCGACGCGCTCGGGTTGGCGCGCGACGCGCGCGACCTGCTCGTCGAGCTGCCCGACCTGCGCGGCGGCCCCGAGGTGCTGGAGCGCGCCGACGGGCCGGCGGGCGAGGCGCTCGCGAGACTGCGCGAGCTGTACGCGGCGCTGGAGGCGCGCGGCGTCGCCGACCGGGTGATCCTCGACCTCGGCCTGGTGCGCGACCTCGGCTACTACACCGGCGCCGTCTTCGAGCTGTACGACCCGGCGGTCGGCTTCGCGCTCGGCGGCGGCGGACGCTACGACGACCTGATCGGCCGCTTCGGCGCCCCGCGGCCGGCCTGTGGCATCGCGTTCGACGTTCAGCGCGTCCACGTCGCCCAGGCGGCGGAGGAGGGGCAGCGATGAGCGCGACAGGCCTGACGATCGCGGTACCGCGCGGCGCGCTGATGGGCGGCACGCTCGACCTGCTCGACGGGCTCGGCGTCGACACCGCCGAGGTGCGCTCGAACGACCGCAAGCTGCTGTTCGAGGAGGCCGGCATCGTCACGATGCGCCCGAGCGACGTGCCGACCTACGTCGAGCACGGCGCCGCCGACATCGGGATCACCGGCAAGGACGTGCTGCTGGAGGCGCCCGAGCGCGAGGTCTACGAGCTGCTCGACCTCGGCTATGGCCGTTGCGAGATGGTCGTCGCGCGGCGCAGCGGCGACGACGCGATGGGCGAATCGCTGCGCCGTCTCGGACGGGTGCGGATCGCGACGAAGTACACGCGGATCGCCGCCGAGCACTTCGCGCGCACCGGCCGCCAGGTCGAGCTCGTGGCGGTCAAGGGGTCGGTCGAGCTGGCGCCGCTGACCGGGATGGTCGACGGCATCGTCGACCTGACGGCCACCGGCAAGACGCTTGCCGAGAACGGGCTCGAGGTGGTGGAGGAGATCGTCACGTGCACCGCCCGGCTGATCGCGAACCCGGTCGCGCACAAGCTGAAGGCCGCCGAGATCGACGCTGTCGTGCAGGCGCTGCGCGGAGCGACGTCGTGAGGCAACACGACTTCGGACCGACCGCGACCGCCAGCGAGATCCGGGCACTGACGCCGGATCCGCGCAACGTCGAGGACGGCGTGCGCGAGATCGTCGCGCGGGTGCGCGCCGGCGGCGACGTCGCCGTATGCGAGCTGACCGCCGAGATCGACGGCGCGATCGTCACACCGGGCCGGCTGCGGGTCGAGCCCGCCGCGTTGACGGCGGCCGTGGAGTCGCTCGACGTCGCTGTGGCGGACGGCCTGCGCACAGCGATCGCCAACGTGACCGCTGTCGCTGAGGACCAGCTGCGGGGGCGCAAGGCAACCGACCTGCCGGACGGCCAGGTGATCGACGTCGAGGAGCTCGCCGTACGTCGCGCAGGCGTCTACGCGCCGGCGGGGCGCGCCCCCTACCCGTCTTCGGTCGTGATGGCCGCCGCGACGGCCCGAGCGGCTGGGGTCGACGAGATCGCTGTCTGCGCTGGCCCGTCGTCACCGGATGGCGAGATCGATCCGGCGATCCTCGCCGCCTGCGCGCTCTGCGGCGTCGATGAGGTCTACCGCGCCGGCGGGGCCCAGGCAATCGCCGCGCTCGCCTACGGAACCGAGACGGTCGCGCCGGTCGACGTGATCGCCGGACCGGGCGGGCCCTGGGTCCAGGAGGCCAAGCGCCAGGTGTTCGGAATCGTCGGGATCGACGGGATCGCCGGCCCGAGCGAGCTGGTGGTCGTCAGCGACGGCGACGCGGACGCGGAGCTGTTGGCGCTCGACCTGCTCGCCCAGGCCGAGCACGGCCCCGACAGCCTCGTGGTCGCCATCTCGCAGGACCCCGACATGCTCGAGCTGATCTCGGTGGCGGTGCAGCGCCTGGTCGTCGACCGGCCGTCGGTCCAGGACGCGCCGCTCGCGCTGGTGCACAGCGAGACGATCCAGGACGCCGTCGCGCTCGCCGACGAGATCGCCCCCGAGCACCTGCAGCTCGTCGGGCCGCTGGCCGAGGAGCTCGCCGATCGCGTGCGTGCAGCCGGCTGCGTCTTCGTCGGCCCGGCGGTCGCGACCGCCTTCGGCGATTACGTCACCGGCTCCAACCACATCCTGCCCACGGGAGGGGCGGCACGGTTCCAGAGCGCCGTCTCGCCGGCCACGTTCCGGCGCCGGATGGCTCGCGTATCCTTTGCCCCCGGGGCCGCCGCCCGCCTGGCCGCGAAGGGCGCCCCGCTGGCCCGCGCCGAGGGCTTTCCCGTTCACGCCGAGTCCATGGAGCGCCGCGCTTGACCCGTAGCGCAGACATCTCACGCAGCACCAAGGAGACCTCGATCGAGCTGTCGCTGGCGCTCGACGGCGACGGCTCCGGCACGCGCTCGACCGGCGTCGGCTTCTTCGATCACCTGCTCGACGCCGTGGCCCGCCACGGCCGGCTCGATCTCGACGTCAAGGTCGACGGCGATCTCGAGACGGGACCGCACCACACCGTCGAGGACACCGGGCTGGTGTTCGGTCGCGCGCTCGACGAGGCGCTCGGCGACCGCGGTGGGATCCGCCGCTACGGCCATGCCGTAGTGCCGATGGACGAGGCGCGCGCGAGCTGCGCGCTCGACGTCTCCGGACGCCCCTTCACCGCCTTCGAGGCGGATCTGCCCGCCGAGGCGATCGCCGACTTCGACTCGGATCTAGCGGAGGAGTTCTTCCGCGCCGTCGCCAACAGCGCGAAGCTGACGCTGCACGTCACCGTCGAGCGCGGCAGCAACACCCACCACATGGTCGAGGCGGCGTTCAAGGCGTTCGCCCGCGCGCTGCGCGAGGCGGTCTCGATCGACCCGGACGAGACGGGAATTCCATCGACCAAGGGATTGCTGTGACCGCCGGGCCGACGATCGCGATCCTCGACTACGGGATGGGCAACCTGCGTTCCGCGGAGAAGGCGTTCGAGCACGTGGGCGCGAGCGCGCCGATCACGCGCGAGCACGACGTTGTGCGGGCAGCGGATGGCGTCGTCCTGCCCGGCGTCGGCGCGTTCCCGACGGCGATGGCCGCCGTCCGCGAGCGCGGCTTCGACGGCCTGCTGCGTGAGCGCCGCGCGGCCGGCGTGCCGATCCTCGGCATCTGCCTCGGCATGCAGCTGCTCTACGACGGCAGCGAGGAGCACGGCGGGGCGGAGGGGATCGGGCTGCTGGCGGGCCAGATGGAGGCGCTCGACGCTCCCGGCCTGAAGGTGCCGCACATCGGCTGGAACGCGGTCTCCTGGCGCCAGACGAGCGACATCTCCGACGGGCTGTCGGACCCCTGCGCCTTCTACCACGTGCACTCCTACGCGAAGCGGGCTGTAGACAGCGACGAGGTCGTCGGCGTCGCCTCCTACGGCAGCGAGTTCGCCAGCGTCGTCGCCGCCGACGGTGTCTACGGCACCCAGTTCCATCCCGAGAAGTCCGGCCCCGACGGCCTGCGGCTGCTGCGCAACTTCGCGGCGCGCTGCCGGGCGGGGGCGCCGGCCGCCGCATGATCCTCCTGCCGGCGGTCGACATCCGCGACGGCAAGGCCGTTCGCCTGCGTCAGGGCCGTTTTGACGACGAGACCGTCTATGCCGACGACCCGCTCGAGGCGGCGCGGTCGTTCGTCGAGGCGGGCGCGCGCTACCTGCACGTCGTCGACCTCGACGGCGCGCGCGACGGCGAGCCGGCGAATCTCCACCACCTCGAGCGGATCACGACCGAGCTCGAAGTTCCCGTCCAGTACGGAGGCGGGCTGCGCTCGCTGCAGTCGGTCCGCGGCGCGCTCGCCGCCGGCGCCGCGCGCGTGGTGATCGGCACCGCGGCCTATGGCGACCCCGAGTTCCTCCAGACCGCGCTCGAGACCTGGCGCCAGCGGATACTGGTCGCCGTCGACGTGCGCGACGGCCTCGTCTCGGTGTCAGGCTGGACGGAGGCGACGCAGGTGCGCCCGGAAGAGCTGATCGCACGTCTCCAGGAGCAGGGTGCGACGCGCTTCGTCTACACCAACGCCGACAAGGACGGGATGCTCGAGGGCGTCGACCTCGACGAGGTGCGGCGGATCTCCGACGCCGTCCGCGGCCGCTTCATCTGGTCGGGCGGGATCGGGTCGGTCGAGGACCTCGAGCAGCTGCGCGACATGCGGCTGCTCAATCTTGCCGGGGTGATCTCCGGCAAGGCGCTCTACGAGCACCGCTTCACGGTCGCCGACGGCCGCGCCGCGCTCGAGGCCAAGCCCGCGCCGCGCGTGTAGCCGTGGTCCTCAAGCGCGTCATCCCATGTCTCGACGTCGACCAGGGGCGGGTCGTCAAGGGCACCAACTTCGTCGACATTCGCGACGCCGGCGACCCGGTCGAGCTGGCGGTCCGCTACCAGGACGAGGGCGCCGACGAGATCGTCTTCCTCGACATCACCGCCTCGCACGAGAAACGCGACACGGTCGCCGAGCTGGCGCGCCGCTGCGCCGACGACGTCTTCATCCCGTTCACGATCGGCGGCGGAATCCGCTCGGTCGCCGACGCGCAGGCCGTGCTCGACGCCGGTTCGGACAAGGTGTCGGTCAACTCGGCCGCCGTCCAGCGGCCGGAGCTGATCGGCGAGCTGGCCGAGGTCTTCGGCGCCCAGTGCGTCGTGCTGGCGATCGACGCGCGCAAGCGCGCGGGTGGCACCGGTTACGAGGTCGTCGTCCAGGGCGGACGCGCCGAGACCGGTCGCGAGGCGGTCGAGTGGGCGCGCGAGGGCGTCGAGCTCGGAGCGGGGGAGATCCTGCTGACCAGCATGGACCGCGACGGCACCGAGGACGGCTACGAGCTCGAGCTGACGCGCGCCGTCGCGGACGCCGTCGACGTCCCGGTGATCGCCTCCGGCGGCGCAGGCAAACTCGACCACCTCGTCGACGCCGTCGAGCAGGGCCGCGCCGACGCCGTCCTCTGCGCCTCGATCTTCCACTACGGCCAATACACCGTCGGCGAGGCCAAGCAGCGCATGCGCGACGCCGGCATCCCCGTTCGTCTCTAGCCCACGATCTTCGTCGATTGTGTGGGTTCCAACCCATGCAAACGTCGAACAGATGTCGGCTCGCTGCGAGAATGGCGGCGTGCTGGACGAGCGCGAGCTGCCTGAGCGCCTGAGGGCGCTGCGCGGAATGGACCGCAGCCTGCCGGCCTTGGACGGTGCGTCGCCCTGCTTCCTCGTCGGTGGAGCGGTGCGTGACCTGCTCCTGGGACGCGAGCCGGTCGACATCGATGTAGCTGTGGAGGGCGACGCGGAGGTGGTCGCGGGGCGGCTGGCGGAGGCGCTTGGAGGCAACGTGATCGTTCACGAGCGTTTCGGGACCGCCACGGTGGTCGCGGGCGGCATCGATGCGGTCAACCTGGCCCAGACTCGCCGTGAGTCTTACGCCGCGCCCGGCGCGCTGCCCGACGTCGAGCCCGCTGGGCTGGCCGAGGACCTTGGCCGGCGGGACTTCACGATCAACGCCATGGCGCTTGCGCTTGGCCCCGGCGACCGGCTCGGGGTGCTCAGCGATCCGCACGGCGGCCGCGAGGATCTCCGCAACGGCCTGGTCCGCGTCCTTCACCGAGGCAGTTTCCGCGACGATCCGACCCGCCTCCTGCGCGCCGCGCGGTACGCGGCGCGGCTCGGGTTCGCGCTGGAGCCAGACACGGAGCAGTGGGCGCGCGCCGCGACGGCTCGAGGCGCGCCGGCTACGGTCTCGGGCTCGCGCATCCGCGACGAGCTGATCGACCTACTTGCCGAGAACGAGGCGCCGCGGGCGGTCGAGCTGCTGCGCGATCTGGGCATCGACCGGGCGCTGCATCCCGGTCTGCGCGCCGATCCCGAGCTGGTGGCCTCCGCGAAGCTCGGCGCCGCCGAGACCGGGGCCGACCCGGCTCTGGCGGCCCTCGCGGCGCTGGCGACGGATCGCCTTGGGAGTCGAGGCGGCGCGGCGGTCGAGCCCGAGGCGCGCGAGCCCGACGGCCTCGCCGTGTGGATCGACCGGCTGGGCCTCTCATCGGGCGAGCGCGACGCCGTGCTGCGCGCCGCTCGGGGCGCGCCGGAGCTGGCCGAGAAGCTGCGCCGCGACCTGCTGCCATCCCAGCTGTGCAAGCTGCTCGCCGGCGAGCCGGCGGAGGCGTTCGCGCTGGCGCTGGCTCTCGGAGCGCCGGCAGAGCCGATCCTCGACTTCGTATCGCGGCTGAGCGGGGTTCGGCTCGAGATCACGGGAGCTGACCTGCTCGCGGCGGGCCTGCCGCAGTCGCCGCTGCTCGGGCGGGCGCTCGCGGAGACGCTGGCGCGCAAGCTCGACGGCGAGGTCGCGGGGCGCGACAACGAGCTGCGCGTCGCGCTGTCTGTCGCGCGGGAGTCGCCGTGAGATGCGCGTGCAGGCGGCTGGCCGCGGGACACGCGCGGGCGCTGCGCGGGAGGCGGCCTCGGTGATCGCCGCCAGGCTTCCCGGCGCGGCCGTGCGTTTCTCGACACGGTCCGGCGGCGTCAGCGAAGGCCCGTACGCGTCGTTGAACCTCGGGGCGCAGACCGCCGACGTGCCGGAGCGTGTGGTTGAGAACCGCCGCCTCGCCTCCGTGGCAGCGGGACTGGCTCCGGAGGCGGTGGCGCTCGGGCAGCAGGTCCACGGCATCGAGATCGACCGTTGGGAGGCCCGCCCCGCGGGCGCCTTCACCGATCTCGAAGCTCCGCGCGCCGAGGTCGACGGCCACGTGACGACGCTCCCCGGCCTCGGTCTGCTGGTCCAGGTCGCCGACTGCCTGCCCGTGGCCCTCGCGTCAGCCGACCAGGTCGCGATGATCCACTGCGGCTGGCGCGGTCTGGCAGGCGGGATCGTCGCGAGAGCCGTCGCCGAGTTCGACTGGCCGCCCGCTGCCGTGGTCGGTCCGGGAATCGGCCGCTGCTGCTTCGAGGTCGGACCGGAGGTGCTGGACGAGTTCGCCGACGTCGAGGGCGCCGCCGACGGCCGAATGCTCGACCTGCGGATGGTCGCCGAGGCGCGGCTGCGGGCCGCGGGAGTCGAGCGGGTCGAGCACGTCGACCTCTGCACGTCCTGTCGCGACGACATGTTCTTCTCGCACCGCCGCGACGTGGGCGTCACCGGCCGTCAGTGCGGCATCGTGTGGCGGACGTGACGCGTCAGTTCACCGACATCGACCCGGCCGTCGTGCGCGCGAATGTCGAGCGGGTTCGCGAGCGGATCGCCGCGGCCGGGCGCGACCCGGGTGACGTCGAGCTGGTGGCCGCGACCAAGTACGTGCCGCTCGACGAGCTGCCGAAGCTCGCCGAGGCCGGGATCGAGATCGTCGGCGAGAACCGCGCCCAGGAGCTGACGGCCAAGCACGCGGCCCACGGTGAGCTGTTCGCCGGCTGGGACTTCATCGGCGCGCTGCAGAGCCGCAAGGTCAAGGAGATCGTCCCGATCGCCCGCCTGATCCACTCGCTGGCCTCGGAGTCCGCGCTCGCCCAGCTCGACCGCCATCCCGCTCGCGAGGTCCTGATCCAGGTCAACGTGGCCGGGGAGGAGGGCAAGACCGGCGTGGCGCCCGGAGAGCTGGCCGCCTTCGTCGAGCGCTGCCCGGTCCCGGTCGGCGGCCTGATGACGATGCCCCCGTTCGTCGAGCGCGCGGAGGAGAACCGCCGCCACTTCGCCCGGCTGGCCGAGCTGGCCGCCGAGCACGGCCTCGCTCGCCTCTCGATGGGCACCTCCCAGGACTATGAGGTCGCCGTCCAGGAGGGCGCTACGACGATCCGCCTGGGATCGGTCCTCTACGGCTGAACGCGTTCGGCGAAGTCGCCGATGGCGCGGGAGAGCCGGGCGCCCTGCCAGGCCAGCGGCGTGTCGCCCGGCCGCTCGACGACCAGCTCGCCGCGCGGCAGCCGCCGCGCGTACTCCTCGGCGGTCGCCAGCGGGTGGCCGGGGTCGGCCTCGTCGCGGGTTCCAGCGACGAGCGCCGGCAGATCCAGCCGCTCGAGCTCGTCGAGGCTCGCGAACGCCTCGGAGCGCGGCACGACGCGCAGCGCCCGGGCCACCGCATCGAGGTGGCGGTGGCGCTCGATCCGCTGGCGGGTCGCCAGCCGGGCGGGCTCGCGCCAGCGCTCCGGCAGCTCGTTCGCGCCGGATGCGTCGACGAACCCCTCGACGTCGCCGCTCTCCAACGCCTCCGCGAGCGTGTCCCAGTGCGCGAGCGCCGCGGCGCCGAGCTGGCCGGCGCCGCGGTAGGCGGGGGTGATCAGGACGAGCGCGCTGACGCGGTCCGGATGGTCGAGCGCGAAGCGGACCGCGGTCGCGGCGCCCATCGAGCTCCCGACGACGGTCGCCCGCTCGATCTCCTCGGCGTCGAGAACGGCCGCGAGGTCGCCGGCCAGGCTGACGTAGTCGTAGGCGTCGCGGTCCGGGGCGGGGGAGGACTCGCCGTGGCCGCGGGCGTCGTAGCTGACGAGCCGCCAGCCGCGGCCGAGCAGGTGGCGCGAGCCCTGGACGACGTTGCGCCGGGTCGCCGTCAATCCGTGCGCGAGCACGATCGGCGCCCCTTCGCCGGCGCTCTCGCCGGCCAACAGCAGCCCGCCGCCGCGGTCGACGCTGAACGGAACCGGCTCTGGACGGGTGCTCGCGGCCATCGGAGAGACGGTTCCTACCCGATAACGTGTCCAGGTACGGGTTCGGGCGGCCACAAGGGTTTTCGGCCGACTGCTCGAAAAGACACCGAGCGATGGCTCTCAGCGATACATGGCACCGCACGCTCGTCTACTTCGGCCTCGCCGAGGAGGACGACCCCCGCTACGACGTGGTCCAGGACCACGAGCCGGAGGCTGAGCTCGAGGACCGCTACCGCGAGCGGCCCAACGTCCGGCGCCTGCAGCGCAAGCGGCGCGACGACTTCGACGACATCTTCGCCGACGACTCGCCGCGCGATTCCGGCCGCGAGACGCGCGTCCTGCGCTCGGTCGGCGGCGGCAACGGAGCACGCGAGCTGGACCTCCAGGTCCACCTGGTGATCCCGAAGAACTTCAACGACGCCCAGCAGATCGCCGACCGCTACAAGGACGACGTCCCGGTCATCCTCAACCTGCAGCAGACCGACCCGGACCTCTCGAAGCGGCTGATCGACTTCGCATCGGGGCTCACCTACGCGCTCGACGGCGGCATGCAGCGGATAGCCGACAAGGTCTTCCTGCTGACGCCGCGCAACGTCGACGTCTCCGCCGAGGAGCGCGCGAGGTTGATCGAGAAGGGCTTCTTCAACCAGTCCTGACCGATGGGTGCGTAGAGTGCGCGCCTTATGAAGATCGGATTCCTAGGGGCGGGCAGCATGGCGACCGCGCTGGCGCGCGGGCTCGGCGAACCGGCGTTGGCATACGACGTGCAGGAGGACCGCGCCGTGGCGCTGGCCGAGGCGGTCCGCGGCGAGGCGGTCGCGTCGGCCGAGGTGCTCGCGGCGCGCGCCGACGTCGTCGTGCTGGCGCACAAGCCGGCCCATCTCGAGGACGCGGCCGAAGGCGTCGCCGGTACGGCCAAGGCGATCGCCTCGATCGTCGCGGCCACGCCGCTCAGCCGGCTCGAGGCGGTCTACCCCGACACGCCCGTCTACCGCTTCATCCCGAACATCCCGGTCGAGGTCGGACGCGGGGTCTTCTGCTACGTCCCGGGCACGCTCGCCGACGAGGGCCCTCGCGAGGAGCTGCTGCGGCTGTTCGGCCGCGCCGGAGCGGTGATCCCGCTCGACGAGCCTCTGCTCGAGCCGGCCACCGCCCTGATGAGCTGTGGCCCCGCCTTCATGGCGCTGATCGTGGAGGCGCTCGCCGACGCCGGTTCGCGCCACGGCCTCGATCCCGACCAGGCCCGCCGCCTGGTCGTCGAGACGATGGCCGGCAGCGCCGCCTATCTCGACGCCAACGGCCTCGACGCCGAGGAGCTGCGCAGCCGCGTGGCGACGCCCGGCGGGCTGACCGAGAAGGGCCTGCGGCTGCTCGAGGAGCGCGGCCTGCGCGACGCGCTCGACGGCGCGGTCGATCTGGTGGTCGAGGCGAGCAAGCCGTGACGCTGCTGGCGCTCACCCGCGGCGACGTGGCCGACTACGTCAACACGCTGATCCTCGTCTACGTGGTGTTGATCGTGATCAGGATCCTCATGTCCTGGATCCCGCGGATGCCCTACAACCGCTGGCTGAACATGGTCCTCACCTTCGTGACCGACGTCACCGACCCGTATCTGAACCTCTTCCGCCGCTTCATCCCGCCGTTGCGGATCGGCGGGGGCGGGCTCGACCTGAGTCCGACGATCGCCATCTTCGTCTTGTTGATTCTCGGGCCGATCGTCGCTGGCCTGATCAGAGGCTGAGGTGGCCGCCCACTCCCGCGTGGGCGGCTGGCTGCGGCTGCTCGCCGCGGTCGCCGTCGTCATCGGGCTCGACCAGCTCACCAAGCAGGTCGCGATCTCGGCGGTCGAGCGCGGCGACTCGGTCAACGTCTTCCTCGGCCTCGACATCGTCAACACGCGCAACACCGGCGTTGCGTTCGGCGCGCTTCAGGGCAGCGACACGATCATCCCGCTGCTGATCGGCTGCGCGCTGTTCGCGCTTGTCGCGTACTTCACGGTCAACGCCGGCCGGCCGTGGCTCTGGCTGCCGGCGGGGCTGCTGCTCGGCGGCGCCCTCGGCAACCTGATCGACCGGATCCGCGAGGGCGCGGTGATCGACTTCGTCGACCCGATCGCCTGGCCGGCGTTCAACCTCGCCGACAGCTGCATCGTCGTCGGCGTGCTGATCCTGCTCTACGTCGTCGAGGTGCGCCCGGGCGAGCCCGAGCCCGAGCCGAAACCGGAATGACGGAACCGCCGCGGATCGCCTTCGACGACGAGCATCTGCTCGTCGTCGACAAGCCGGCCGGGATGGTCGTCCATCCCGGAGCGGGGGTCGCCGAGGGAACGCTGGTCCAGGAGCTGGCCGGCAAGCTCGCCGGGGGGCCCGATCCCGAGCGACCGGGGGTCGTCCATCGGCTCGACCGCGACACCTCTGGCCTCTTGGTGCTCGCCCGCTCCGAGCCCGTCCACGCGGCGCTGCAGGAGGCGATCCGCCAGCGCGAGGTCGAGCGCGAGTACCTGGCGCTCGTCGTCGGCCGTCCTGGCTCGCGCAGCGGCACGATCGACGCGGCGATCGGCCGCGACCGCGCCAACCGCACCGTGATGTCGACGCGGACCGACAAGCCGCGCCGGGCGGTGACCCATTTCGAGATCGTCGAGGAGCTCGCCGGCCGCTCGCTGCTGCGCGTGAAGCTCGAGACGGGCCGCACCCACCAGATCCGGGCGCACATGCTTGCGATCGGCCATCCGGTCTGTGGCGACCGGGTCTACGGCGGTGGCGCAAGCGGTATCGCCCTGGGCTTGACCCGGCAGTTCCTGCATAGCGCCAGGTTGGTGTTTAGCCACCCCGTAAGCCGGGAACGACTTGATTGCGAGTCCAAACCACCCGCCGATCTGCATCGTGCGCTTGATGCAGCCAGGCGGGGCTCAGTTCCCGGAGGGCCAGACGGGGGCTGACATCGGGGCGGGGCGGTCTTCGGACCGCCCCGCTTCTTTTGGGCGCTACGCGTATCCTTGCCCGCTGACCATCACCTATCCCCGCCAGTGACGGCGTGACCCTGCCCGAGCCTCCGATGGCCCGGGTCCACGTAGCGGCCGGCGGGACCATCGCACGTACCAATCAAAGGGAGTACCGAATGGCTCAGGTATCACTACGGGAGCTGCTGGAGGCCGGTGTTCACTTCGGCCACCAGACGCGCCGCTGGAACCCGAAGATGCGCCGCTTCATCTTCGGCGAGCGCAGCGGGATCCACATCATCGACCTGCAGAAGACCGAGCGCCTGCTCGCGAACGCGCAGGACTTCGCCGCTTCGATCGCCGCGCGCGGCGGGACCGTGCTGTTCGTCGGCACCAAGAAGCAGGCGCGCGACACGATCGCCGAGGCCGCGCTGGCGTCGGGCATGCCCTACGTCAACCAACGCTGGCTCGGCGGTCTGCTGACCAACTTCCAGACGATCAACAAGCGCATCAAGCGGCTCCACGAGCTGACCGAGTGGACCGAGTCCGGAACGCTCGACCTGCTGCCGACGCGTGAGCGGATCGCCGCCAAGAAGGAGCACGACAAGCTGACGACCAACCTCGGCGGCGTGCGCGACATGCAGCGCGTCCCCGACGCGATGTTCGTCGTCGACCTCAAGACCGAGATGATCGCGGTCAAGGAGGCCCAGCGGCTGAAGATCCCGATCATCGGCCTGGTCGACACCAACTGCGACCCCGCTCCGGTCGACTTCGTGATCCCCGGCAACGACGACGCGATCCGCTCCTGCAAGCTGATCATCGAGGCGATCGCCGGCACCGTCGGCGAGCAGCACGCCGCCTTCCGCGCCCAGGAGGAGGCCGCCCGCAAGGAGGCCGAGGAGCAGGCGCGCAAGGAGGCCGAGGAGAAGGCCCGCATCGAGGCAGAGGCCGCGGCCAAGCGTGAGGCCGAGGAGCAGGCGCGCAAGGAGGCAGCCGTCGCTGCCGCCGCGACGGGCGAGGCGCAGCAGTCCACGCCGGCCGCTCCCGCCGAGCCGGATCCCGCCGAGCAGCGGAGCTTCTCGCCGGATGAGGACGACGCGAAGCCCGCCGAGCAGCGGACGTTCTCGCCGGAGGAGGGAGCGAAGTCATGAGCACGGTCACCGCCAGCGCGGTCAAGGAGCTGCGCGAGCGCACGGGCGCCGGAATGATGGATTGCAAGTCGGCCCTCGTCGAGTCCGACGGCGACATGGACAAGGCGATCGAGCTGCTGCGCGTCAAGGGGCAGGCGAAGGCCGCCAAGCGTGGCGAGCGGGCCGCCTCCGAGGGCCTGGTCACCAGCTACGTCCACCACAACGGCCGGGTCGGCGTGCTGGTCGAGGTCGACTGCGAGACGGATTTCGTCGCTCGCAACGACGACTTCGAGGCCTTCACGAAGGACGTCGCCGCGCACATCGCGGCCGCCGCGCCGCGCTACGTGACCGAGGACGAGGTTCCGCAGGCCGATCGCGACGCCGAGCAGAAGGTCTTCCAGGAGCAGGCGGCCGAGGAGGGCAAGCCGCCTCCGGTCCAGGAGAAGATCGCCGCGGGCCGGATGAAGAAGTGGCTCGACGAGGTCGTCCTGCTCAACCAGACGCACGTCAACGCCGACAAGCACGACGGCAAGACGATCGAGGAGCTGCGCGCGGCGATCTCGGCGACCACCGGCGAGAACGTCGTCATCCGTCGCTTCGCGCGCTTCGCGATCGGGGACTAGCGGGTGAGCGGGGGGGACGCGACGAGCACCGACGCGCCTGACGGTGAGCCGGCGTTCGGACGCGTCCTGCTGAAGCTCTCGGGCGAGGCCCTGATGGGCGATCTGGACTACGGCGCCGACCCGGCCCGGATCCAGACGATCGCCGCTCAGGTCGCACAGGTCCAGCGGCGCGGGGTCGAGGTCGCGATCGTCGTCGGCGGCGGCAACATCTACCGCGGCATGCAGGGCGCCGCAAAGGGGATGGACCGGGCGACGGGCGACTACATGGGCATGCTCGCGACCGTCCTCAACGCGCTCGCGCTGCAGGACGCGCTCGAGAAGCAGGAGGCGGTGACGCGCGTCCAGTCGGCGATCACGATCTCCGAGGTCGCCGAGCCCTACATTCGCCGCCGGGCGATCCGCCACCTCGAGCGCGGCCGGATAGTCATCTTCGCCGCCGGGACCGGCAACCCGTTCTTCACGACCGACACGGCCGCCGCGCTGCGCGCGCTGGAGATTCGCGCCGAGGCGATCCTGATGGCCAAGAACGGCGTCGAGGGCGTCTACGACGCCGATCCACGCAAGGTTGCCGACGCCACGTTCCTGCCGACGATCACGCACCGCGAGGCGATCGAGCGCCAGCTCGGCGTGATGGATTCGACGGCGCTGTCGCTCTGCATGGACAACGACCTGCCGATCCACGTCTTCAACATGGACGACGAGCGCAACATCGACCGGATAGTCTGCGGCGGGCGTGTGGGGACGGTGGTGAGCAGCGATGGACGGTGACCTCGTGAAGGAGTACCTCGACGACGCCTCCGGCCGGATGGCGAAGTCGGTCGAGTCGAACCGTCACGAGTTCGCGACCGTTCGCACCGGACGCGCGTCCCCCCAGCTGCTCGACCGCGTCCAGGTCGACTACTACGGGGCGCTCACCCCGCTCAACCAGCTTGCCAGCATCGCCGCCAGCGAGGCGCGACTGCTGACCGTCACACCCTTCGACAAGGGCTCGATCAAGGCGATCGAGAAGGCGATCATGGAGTCCGACGTCGGCCTGACGCCGAACAACGACGGCAACCTGATCCGGCTGTCGATCCCGGAGCTGACCGAGGAGCGCCGCCGCGAGCTCGTCAAGGTCGTCCACGGGATCGCCGAGCAGGGCCGGATCGCGGTTCGCAACGTGCGCCGCGAGGTCATGCAGGAGCTGCGCGAGCTGAAGAAGGACGGCGAGATCGGGGCAGACGACGAGCACCGCGCCGAGGCCGAGCTGCAGAAGCTCACCGACGAGAAGATCGCCGAGATCGACTCGTCGCTCGCGGCCAAAGAGGACGAGATTCTCCAGGTCTGACCGTCGGATGAGTGCGACGCCGCGCTACGTCGCGATCATCACCGACGGCAACGGGCGCTGGGCCCAGCAGCGCGGCCTGGCGCCGATCGAGGGGCACCGCGCCGGCGCGGACGTCGTCAAGGCCCGCCTGCGCGATGCGGCGGAGCTCGGCGTCGAGGAGCTGACCGTCTACTCGTTCTCGACCGAGAACTGGAAGCGGTCGCCCGAGGAGGTCGCCGGGCTGATGGAGATGTTCGGCGAGCGGATCGACGACGAGACGCCCGAGCTGCACGAGGAGGGCGTCCGGATGCGCTTCATCGGCCGCCGCGAGGGCGTGTCGCCGGAGCTCCAGGAGAAGATGGACTGGGCTGAGCGGCTGACCGCCGCCAACACCGAGATCACGATGTTCGTCGCCTTCAACTATGGGGCGCGCGCTGAGATCCTCGACGCGGCGCGCGGATTCGAGGGAACGAGTGAGGAGGAGTTCGCCGCCCGTCTCTACGCGCCCGAGATGCACGAGCCGGACCTGCTGATCCGCACCAGCGGGGAGCAGCGGCTGTCGAACTACCTGCTCTGGCAGTGCGCTTACTCCGAGCTCGTCTTCCGCGACGAGCTGTGGCCCGACTTCGACCGTGCGGCGTTCGAGCAGTCGCTGGCCGAGTACAGCCGGCGCCAGCGCCGCTTCGGCGCACGGGACCCTTCATGAGCGAGCTGACCCGGCGGGTGCTCGTGGCGATCCCGGCGGCGCTGTTCGCGATCTTCATCGTCGTACAGGGCGGAATCGTCTTCTCCCTAGGGCTGATCGCGCTCGGCTGCGTCGCCCTCAACGAGCTCTACGGGCTGATGCGCCGCGCCCGGCCGATCGACCTCGCCGGCTATGCCGCGGTGGCGGGAATGGTGCTGCTCGCCACCTACGAGCAGCGCGCCGACGTGTTGATCGCGATGGTCGCCGCGCTGCCGCTGGCGTTTCTGCTGGCGATGGCGCGCCCGAGCCTGGCGAACGTCTCCTGGGGGCTGGCGGCGACGGTGCTCGGCGTCATGTGGATCGGCCTGCCACTCGCCCACGGCGTCTTCCTGCGCTCGCTCGAGCACGGCGACGGGTTGGTCATCGACGTCCTGGTTGCGACCTTCGTCGGAGATACCGCCGCCTACGCCGGCGGCAGGATGTGGGGGCGCCGCAAGCTCGCGCCCGACATCTCGCCGAACAAGACGGTCGAGGGGCTGATCGCCGGGATCGTCGGCGCGACCGCCGCGTTCTGGTGCGCTGGCCTCTACCAGGACTGGCTCTCTGGCTGGGACGCCCTGATGATCGGGTTCCTGGTCGCGCTCGCCGCGCCGCTCGGCGACCTGTTCGAGTCGGCGATCAAGCGCGACCTCGCGGTCAAGGACAGCGGACGGATATTCGGCGCCCATGGCGGCGCGCTCGATCGCCTCGACGCCGTCTTCTTCACGATCGTCGTCGGCTTCTACGCCGCGTTGCTGTTTGGGTACGGCTGAGTCTCCGGGAAACTGGCCTATCAGCCAGTTGGCAGGACTACAGGCTGGGCGCCCACGCGCCGATACCGCTCTGAAGTGACGTCAGTCCAACCCCACAACCTTGGCCCGGGGCAGTCTCCGCAAGAGCGTCAGGCGCGCCTGTTGCGCGCCGTGGGCGGCAGCGGGCGCCGAGTTCCCGGCGAGCGCGAGGCGCTGATGCGGATCGCCGCGGCGACCGCCGACGCGTATCGGCTCGAGGACGTGATGGAGCAGGCCGCCGAGGCCGCACTCGCGGTGACCGGCGCCGCCTCGCTGTCGATCAGCCGCTGGGAGCCGGACCGCGAGGCGATGCGAACGCTGATCAACGTCGGTCAGCTCGGCCCGGACGAGGAGCGCTTCCCCGCCAAGGAGGTCTACCCGCTGTCCGAGAATCCCGTCGTCGAGAAGCTCCTCCGGGACGCCAAGCCGTACCGGACGGCGGTCGACGACCCGGAGGCGTCCCCGCCGGCCGTCGCGGTCCTGAAGGACCTGGGCAAGGAGTCCGACGTCGGCGTTCCGATTTTGCTCGACGGCGAGGTCTGGGGAGAGGTCTGGGCGGCGACGGCGAAGGGCGCCCCGCGCTTCGGCTCCGCCGACGCTCGCTTCCTGCAGGCGATCGCCGACCGGCTCTCGTTGGTGCTCGCCCGGGGCGAGCGCTTCGCACGCGTCTCCCGGCTCGCCTACGAGGACCCGCTGACAGGGCTCGCCAACCGTCGCGCCGTCGAGGAGCGGCTCGAGGCGCTGCTCGACCAGCAGGCGGCGCAGCGTGGCCCGATGACGCTGCTGCTCGCCGACGTCGACGGGCTCAAGGACATCAACGACGCCCACGGCCATCACGTCGGCGATCGCGCGCTCTGTCGCGTCGGCGAGGCGCTGGTGGCCGCCGCCGCGCCCGAGGCCGCGGCGCTCGTCGGCCGGCTCGCCGGCGACGAGTTCTGCGTCCTGCTCGAGGGCTGTGCGATCGACGCCGCCAGCGAGGTCGCCCGGACGGCGCTCGAGCTGCTCGGCGAGGACGACGCGACGCTGCCGCTCTCGCTCTCCTTCGGCGCCGCCGAGGCGCGTTCCGGCAGCACGGCCGCGGAACTGCTGCGCGCCACCGATACCGCCCAGTACGCCGCCAAGCGTCGTGGCGGCGGGCGCCTGTGCACGGCGGACCCGGACGCCGAGGCCTCGCCGGCCGAGCTCGGCGATCGCCGTCAGGGGCGCATCAACCGGATCGACCAGCGGATCGAGGCGACCGCGGCGCGCACGATGCGCCTGCTCGACGACGAGCTCGGCCACCACCGCGTGCTCGACCGCATCGAGGCGGTGGCGGTGACGTTCTCGGCGACGCTCAACGCGGCCGCCTGGGCGATCTCGCGCTGGGAGCGGGGGAGCGCGTCGATCCGCTCGGTCTCGACCGCCGACGACCGCGACGGCCGCCTGCGCGGCCTGCGGATGGGGCTCAGCAACGAGGTCTACCGGGTCGGGGACTTCCCGCACACCGCGGACCTCCTGCAAGCCGGAGTCGGCGGCTTCGTGGCCCACGTCGGCGACGAGCACACCGATCCGGCGGAGCGAGCTCTGCTCACCGAGATGGGCTTCGACGCGGCGCTGAACGGAGTCGTGGCCCACGGCTCGGGCGCCTATCTCGTCGAGATCTACGCCGATGCCGAGACGGCCGATCTCGCTCCGGCAGCGGTTCGGATGCAGCTGCTGCTGCGGCTCGCCGCCGCGCCGCGAAGCGCCTCCTAGACTGGGGCGGATGCGCAGGATCGTCATCGCCGGCTCGACCGGCTCGATCGGCACGCAGGCCCTCGACGTCATCTCTCGCAGCGATTCGCTGGAGGTCGTCGGCCTGGCGGCCGGATCGAGCGTCGACACGTTGCTCGAGCAGGCGGTCGCCCATGGCGTCGAGCGGATCGCGCTCGCCGATCCCGATGCCGCGGCGCGCGCCGCGGAGCGCTGGACGGAGGGCCAGGTGCTCGCCGGCGCCGAGGGCCTGATCGAGCTGATCGTCGAGACCGAGTGCGATCTCGTGCTCAACTCGCTCGTCGGCTCCGCTGGGCTCGGTCCGACCGTCGCGGCGCTCGGGGAGGGAATCGACCTGGCGCTCGCCAACAAGGAGAGCCTCGTCGTCGGCGGCGAGCTGGTGATGGCGCTCGCCGAGGCGACCGGCGCCCGGATCATCCCGGTCGACTCCGAGCACACCGCGCTGCACCAGCTGATCGCCGGCCTCCCGCCGGGCGGCGTCGACCGGATGACGATCACCGCCAGCGGCGGCCCGTTCCGCGGCCGCACGCGCGCCGAGCTGGCCGAGGTGACGGCGGAGCAGGCGCTCGCCCACCCGACATGGGAGATGGGCGGCAAGATCACGATCGACTCGGCGACCCTGATGAACAAGGGTCTCGAGCTGATGGAGGCCCACCACCTCTTCGACATCCCGTACCAGCGCCTCGACGTCGTCGTCCACCCGCAATCGCTGATCCACGGCCTCGTGACGCTCGCCGATGGCGCGATGCTCGCCCACGTCGGGCCGCCCGACATGCGGATCGCCATCTCCTACGCGCTGCACAGCGCCGAGAGCGTCGAGCTGCCGGTGGAGCCGCTCGACCTCGCCCAGGTGGGATCGCTGACCTTCGAGCCAGTGGACAACGAGGCGTTCCCGTGCCTGCGGCTCGCCCGCGAGGCCGCCTCGACGGGCGGCACGGCGCCCTGCGTGCTGAACGCCGCCAACGAGATCGCCGTCCACGCCTTTCTCGGCGGAGAGCTGCCGTTCCTCGGGATCGCCGAGGTGATCGAGCAGACGCTGGCGGCGCTGCCCGAGCGGCCGGTGCGCCACTTCTCCGACCTCTACGCGGCCGACGCCGAGGCGCGCGACCACGCGCGCGAGCTCTGCCAGGGGGCGCCCGCGTGAGCTGGTTCCTGGCCTTTGCCGGCTTCGCCCTGCTGGTCATCCTGCACGAGCTCGGCCACTTCACCGTCGCCAAGTGGGTCGGGATGCGCGTCGAGAAGTTCTCGCTCTTCTTTCCGCCGACGCTCGCCAGCAAGAAGATCGGCGAGACGGAGTACGCGATCGGCCTGATCCCCGCGGGCGGCTACGTGAAGATCAGCGGGATGAGCCCTGACGAGGACCTCCCGGACGAGGTCCGCACGCGCGCCTACCACGCGCAGCCGGTCTGGAAGCGGATGGCGGTGATCATCGCCGGGCCGGCGGTGAACCTGATCGTGGCGCTGGTGCTGCTGTTCGTCTACTTCGGCCTGATCGGCGCCGAGACGAATCCCGTCGACGCGCGCGTGGCTGCAGTCGAGAAGGGCTATCCGGCGGCTACGGCGCTGCAGCCGGGCGATCGGCTGATCTCGGTCGACGGCGTCCGTGGCGATCCGGTCGACATGTCGAAGCAGATCGGCAGCCATAAGTGCGCTCAGAACCCGCCGACGGACGGCTGCAAAGCCGCCGAGCCGGCCACGCTGGTGATCGAGCGCGACGGCAAGCGCATCGTCGAAGAGCTGACTCCCGTGTACGACGCCAGCGCCGGCGTCGAGCGGACACGGCTCGGTTTCGGCTACGAGGCTGGCCCGCGCGAGGCGCTCCCCGCTGGCGAGGCCGCAACGACCTCGCTCGACCGCTTCTGGTTCATCACCACCCAGACGCTGAGCCTGCCCGCGCGAATCTTCGATGCCGAGCAGCGCAAGGACATCAGCGGCATCGTCGGCTCCTACGAGGTCACCCGTCAGACGATCATCACCGACCTCGCCAACACCGTGGCGATCTTGGCGGTCATCTCGCTGTCGCTGGCGATCATCAACCTGTTCCCGTTCCTGCCGCTCGACGGAGGTCACATCTTCTGGGCGGCAGTCGAGAAGCTGCGCGGCGGAAAGCCGGTACCGTTCAGCGTCATGGAGCGCGCGGGGGTGGTCGGGTTCATGCTCGTCATCGGGCTGTTCGCGCTCGGCCTGACGAACGACATCGGGCGATTGTCGGGCGAGGGCTTCGGTGCCCCCTAGCTCCGCGAGCGGCGGGCCGCTGGAGCCGCCTGCGCACGACAACGTCTACCGCGCGTTCGAGGCGACGGTCGCCATCCTCGGCGACGCGGCGGCGCTGCGCTGGGACGACGACCGGTCGATCAGCTGGAGCGAGTTGCGCGAGCGCTCGGCGCGGATCGCCGGCGGGCTCGCGGCGCTCGGGGTTCGCAAGGGAGACGCCCTCGCGATCATGCTGTCCAACGGGCCGGACTTCATCCCGGTCGACCTCGGGGCGGTCGCGCTCGGCGCTGTCCCGTTCTCGATCTACCAGACCTCGTCGCCCGAGCAGATCGTCCACGTCGTGCGCGATTCCGGGGCGAGGATCGCGGTGGTCGACGCCGAGTACCTGGAGCGCTTCGAGGCCGCGCGGGCGGAGCTGCCGGAGATCGAGCAAGTCGTTGTCGTCGGCGGTGACGGTGGCGACCGCACGCTTGCCGAGTTGGAGGCGCTCGATCCGACCTTCGACGTCGAGGCGACCGTCTCGGAGATCGGCCTCGACGACCTGCTGACCCTGATCTACACCTCGGGCACCACCGGGCCGCCGAAGGGCGTTCAGCTCACCCATCGCAACCTGCTGACGCTGGTCGCCTCGGTCGAGAACACGGTTCCGATGCCCGGCCCCGGGGAGGGACGGGTCATCTCATGGCTGCCCGCCGCCCACATCGCCGAGCGCGGCGCCCACTACTACCTGCCGGTCGTGCGCGGCATCGAGGTGACGATCTGCCCCGACCCGCGGCGGATCGTCGAGTACCTGCCGAAGGTGCGGCCGACCTGGTTCTTCGCCGTGCCGCGTGTCTGGGAGAAGCTCAAGGCCGGCCTCGAGGCGATGGTCGCGGGACTGCCCGACGAGCAGCGCGAGCCGGCGCAGGCCGCGCTCGCCGCCGCGCTCGCCAAGGTCCGTGCCGAGCAGGCCGGCGAGCCGGTTCCCGACGACGTCGCCGCGGCGGCCGCCAAGGCCGACGAGAGCATGTTCGCCGCGCTGCGCACCCAGCTCGGGCTCGACGAGGTCGCCGCCGTCAACGTCGGCGCCGCGCCGACGCCGCTCGAGGTGCTCGAGTTCTTCCACGCGATCGGCATCCCGGTCGGCGAGCTCTGGGGAATGTCCGAGACCTGCGGCGTCGCGACCGTAAATCCGCCCACCGCGGTCAGGCTCGGCACGGTCGGCCCCGCGGTCCCCGGAATCGACATCAGGATCGCCGAGGACGGCGAGGTGCTCGTACGCGGCCCGGGCATCATGGTCGGCTACCGCAACCTCCCCGACAAGACCGCCGAGACCTTCGACGGCGACTGGCTGCGCACCGGTGACATCGGCGTGCTCGACGACGACGGCTACCTGAAGATCGTCGATCGCAAGAAGGAGCTGATCATCAACGCCGCCGGCAAGAACATGTCGCCGGCGAACATCGAGTCGCATCTAAAGGCATCGAGCCCGCTGATCGGCCAGGCGATCGCGATCGGCGACGGCCGTCCCTACAACGTTGCCCTGATCACGCTCGACCCGGACTTCGCTCCGGTCTTCGCCCAGCAGAACGGCATCGCGGACGTCTCGCTGGCCAACCTCGCCACCGAGCAGTCGATTTTCGACGAGGTCGCGCGCGGCGTCGAGGCGGCCAACGCCAAGCTCGCCCGCGTCGAGCAGATCAGGAAGTTCGAGCTGCTGTCCGAGGACTGGCCGCCCGGCGGCGACGAGCTGACTCCCACGATGAAGCTCAAGCGCCGCCCGATCGACGACAAGTACGCCGCCGAGATCGCCGCGCTCTACGCGGACTGACCTCGGTACTGCTTGGAAAGTCGGCGGCGCGCAGGAGGCCGTTGATCTGCCGTTGACGCGCGGGCTCGGGCTTGTGGCCGCCGGTCCTGTCTCCGATTGTGGTTCACGTGCTCGTTCCTGCGCGCGCAAACGCAAAATCGTCGCCACCCGCGGAAGCGGCGTCTACGGCCGGGTACTGCTGAGAATCAGTGCGTCAGCCGCGCCATCGGATGAGCGTTGTGAAGCTGGCCGCCGTACGGGTGGTTGGGTTCACAAGCCTGGTTGGAGGTCTGGCGCTTGTGGTGCCGGCCACCTTGGGGGTGGTTGGCTTCACAACGACGAGTGGCTACCTAGACGGTGGCGCGGGGGTGGGCGCTGAAGTAGACGTCTTTGAGGCGGTCGCTGGAGAGGTGGGTGTAGAGCTGGGTTGTGGCGACGTCGGCGTGGCCGAGCATCTCCTGGACGGCGCGGAGGTCGCAGCCGCCGGCCAGGAGGTGGGTGGCGAAGGTGTGGCGGAGGGTGTGTGGGCTCATGCGGTCGGCGAGGCCGGCGGAGCGGGCGTGGCGCTGGACGATCTTGTAGAGGCCCTGGCGCGACAGGGCGGCGCCGCGGAAGTTGACGAACAGGTGCGGCTCGACGGAGCTCCCGATCAGCTGGGGACGGCCGCGCTCCAGGTAGCGGCGGACCGCCTGGGCGGCCGTCCTCCCGATCGGGACGAGGCGCTCCTTCGAGCCCTTGCCGTAGGCCCGCAGCACGAGCTCGTCGAGGTCGAGGTCGGTGACCGCGAGCCCGGTCGCCTCCGAGGCGCGCAGGCCGCACGCGTACATCAGCTCCAGCAGCGCCTGGTCGCGCAGCGCGATCGGCTCGGTGCCGTTCGGTTGCGCGAGCAGCTTCTCGACCTCGCCGCGGGTCAGCACCTGCGGCAGCTTGCGGCTCTTGCGCGGCGCGGCCAGGTTGGCGGTGGGGTCGGCGTCGAGGATCTCCTCGCGACGCAGGTGCTTGTAGAAGGAGCGCAGGCAGGCCTGCTTGCGGTTGACCGTCGCGGGGGAGGCCGTCTTGCCCTCGATGCCGCCGAGGCTGGCGAGGAAGTCGGCGACGTCGACCGGCTCCGCCGCCAGCGCCGCGACGCCGCGCTCGTCCAGGAAGCGGCCGAACTGCAGAAGGTCCGATCTGTAGGCCTCGAGCGTGTTGCGCGACAGGCCGCGCTCGAACTCGAGGTACGCCACGAAGTCGAGCACCAGATGCTCGTAGGGCCTCTTCTCGGGAGGGCTGACGACGGTCGCCACAGTGCGGGATTCGCTGTGACTGATAGAAGCCCTGGCCGATGCCCGAGCTTCCCGAGGTCGAGACGATCCGCCGACAGCTGGCTCCGCACCTCGAGGGGCGCCGGATCGAGCGCGCCGAGGTGCTCGACGCGCGCTGGTCGGAGCCGGCCGCGCCAGCCGAGCTGGCCGACGCGATCGAGGGCCGCGACGTGCTCGCGGTCGGCCGGCGCGGCAAGTACTTCGACGTCGAGCTGGACGGCGAGGTCCACTTGATCATGCACCTGCGGATGACCGGCAACCTGCTGCTGATCCCGCCTGACGACGTCCGGGAGAACCCGTACGTACGCGTGCGGTTCGAGCTCGACGACGGGTCGACGGTGCTGTTCGCCGACCCACGCCGGTTCGGCACAGGGCTCGCGCTGCTCGGCGACGCCGCCCGCGACGAGTACTTCTCCTCACGGCTCGGCGTCGAGCCGCTGAGCCCGGACTTCACTCCGGCGGCGCTGCAAGCGCTGGCGAAGGGCCGGCGGTCGCCGGTAAAGGCGTTCCTGCTGTCGCAGGAGCGGATCGCCGGGGTCGGGAACATCTACGCGGACGAGGCGCTGTTCCGCGCCCGGATCCATCCGCTGCGGCCGGTCGGAACGCTGAGGCGGCAGCAGATCGAGGCGCTGCACGCGGCGGTGGTCGAGTCGCTCGAGGCCGGGATCGACGCGCGCGGAGCGTCGATCGACGACTTCCGCCACACCGACGGCGCGCGCGGCAGCTTCCAGGACCGCTTCCTGGTCCACCGCTGCGAGGGCGAGCCGTGTCCGCGCTGCGGGACGACGATCGTGAAGCTGCGCGCGGCGGGGCGGGGGACCTACATCTGCCCCAAGTGCCAACCCAAGCCGCGCTCCTGACCCCATCCGTCCGCCGCGAGGCGCAGCATGGAGGGGTGGCCGGCACGTTCAAGACCGACGCGGTGGTGCTGCGGTCGATCCGCTATGGCGAGGCGGATCGGATCCTGCACCTCTACAGCGTCGACCGCGGCCGGGTCGGAGCGATCGCAAAGGGGGTCCGGCGAACCAAGTCCCGGATGGGCGGCCGCCTCGAGCCGATGTCACGGGTGCGGCTGATCCTGCGGCAGGGCAGGGGGGACCTCTGCACCGTCTCTGGCGTCGACACGGTCAACGCCCACACGGGGCTGCGCGAGCAGCGGGCCTCGCTGGAGCGGGCGTCTCAGGCCTGCGAGTCGGTGCTGAGGCTGCTGGACTCTGGCGAGCCGAACCCCGCCGCCTACCATCTGCTCTGCAATCAGCTCGCGCTGCTCGACAGCGATCCCGGCCTGGCGACGCGGGCGCAGTCGCTCGCATTCCGGATCAAGCTGCTGCTGGCATCCGGGTTCGCGCCCGAGCTGGCGTCGTGTGCGTCATGCGGCGAGGTCGAGCATCTAGCCGGCTTCTCGCCGTCGGCGGGCGGCGTCGTCTGCGCGAGCTGCGAGGCGGGCTCGTTCCCGCTGGGCGCCGAGGCGCACGGCTTCCTGGTCGAGGCGCTCGGCCATCCGCTCGCGCAGGCGCCCCAGGCGTCGGACGTGGCGCTCGGCCAAGCCGACCGCGCCATCGGCGAGACGCTCGAGCACCACGCGCACGTGCGCCTGCGCCGCGTCGCCTAGCAGCTCAGGAATTCCAGGCCTTGATGACCTGGGCCTCGTGCTCCCAGCCGAGCGCGCTGAGCGTGCCGGTGGCGAGGGCGAGGCGGGCGCCGCCCTGGGGCGGCATGCCGATCCAGAGAGCGGCGAGCACACGCAGGATGTGCCCGTGGGCGAAGACCGCGACGTCGCCGTTGGTCTCGCTCAATTCCGCGATCAGCGGCCGCAGGCGAGCCTCCACCTGCTCGAAGGTCTCGGCGCCAGGCGTCGGGTGGGTCCAGACCGTCCATCCGGGATAGCGCTCGCGCAGTTGGGCGGTGGTCAGTCCCTCGGCGTCGCCGTAGTCGAGCTCGACGAGCTCAGGCCGCCGCTCGGCGCGGTCGGCGACGCCGGCCAGCTCGCACGTCTCGACCGCGCGCGACAGCGGGCTCACCAGCACCTTCACGAGCTCGCGATCGGCGAGTCGCGGCTTCAGCGTCGTGGCCTGACGGCGCCCCACGTCGGTCAGCGGCACGTCGGTGAGGCCAGTGTGGCGACGGTCGCGGCTCCACTCGGTCTCGCCATGGCGGGCGAGCACGATCTCGGGCCTCATGCGGAGCTGCGCGCCCGCAAGTGCTTGCCCCGGACGCCGAAGTAGTCGGCACGGACGTTGAGGATGTGGCGCTCCATCGCGTTTGCCGCTCGCTTCGGGTGCTTGCGCTCGATTGCGGAGCAGACGCGCTCGACGTCGATCAGCGAGGCGGCGCGCAGCCGCTTGTCACTCGCGATGGCGCTTCGAGTCAACAATGCAAGCTCGTCGAGGCGGTCGAGTGTGCCAATCAAGACCGGACTGCGACTGGCATGGGCGACGAGGTTGTGAAATCGCGCATCGGTGATGTTGAAGATGTCGGGATCGTCGATCTCGTCACTCATAATCGTCACGAGCCGCCGCATCTCCGCGAACTCGGCGTCAGTCCTGCGCTGTGCCGCCCACTCTGCCGCCAGGGGCTCCAGCCGAGCCCGTATGTCGTAAACAGCATGGGGGTCGATCGTGGAGACGTACGTCCCCGATCCACGCCGCGACTCGAGCACGCCCCCGCTACGCAGCCGGCGAATTCCCTCTCTCAGGGCCGGGCGAGAGAGATCGAGTTGCTGCGCAAGCTCGCGCTCCGACGGCAGCCGGCTCCCGGGCTCGTACTCACCAGTGGCGATCAACGCCCGGATTCCGCCTGCTGCACGATCTGCTGCGGTATCCACTCGGCGAGTCTAACGCGGGGTCATGTGGTCAGTTGGAGCAAGCCAAGGTGCTTACAGCCACTATGCATGAAGTCACCGGACACCGGCGGCGATACCCGGAGGGATGGGTAAATCGCCGCCGGCGAGCCGAAGCTCTACGAATCGGCGCGGGCGGGCTCACGGGGAGGGTTCGGTCCGTGATGCATGCCTGCGCCGACCGCAGCCGGTGATGGGTCGACTCGCAGCCCAAGGAGGGGGCGCGCGTCGAAGTTTCGAAGAAGGTCGGAAAACACAGTCAGAGAGGATTGGACTGACCACTTTGGTCGTACCTATGTTACAGCCGGCGCGGACGAATGCAACCCCTGGCCGTTGTCCGTAAGCCTGTGTCTAGGCGGCGGCCGCCGGTTAGGTTACGGTAGCCGCGGCTGCATCGGTCAGGGGACGAGGAGGAGACATGGCTGGAAGCTGGGACCGCGCTTACACCCGCCGGCAGGCGCTCGGTGTCGGGGCAGCGGGGGTTGGCGCCTTCTATCTCGCGGCTTGCGGAGGAGGCTCGAGCTCGACTGGCGGCCGAGATGTCGCCGCGGTGTTCGACTTCGAGTATGCCGGCAAGCCGGGCAGCATGAACCGCTACTGGAAAGCCCTGCGCGACCGGCTCGAGCAGTCCGACGTCGATGCCCGGCTGACCGATCTCGCGTTCGTCAACTACGCGAACATGGAGGCGCGGATCAACAGCAACCACGCCGCCCGTCGCGGGCCGACGTTCGAGACGTGGTTCCCCAACTGGTTCAGCTACGAGTTCATCACCCAGGACGCGTTGAGCCCGGTCCAGGACTACGTGCGCGACGGCGCCACCGACGACTGGCTGTTCGCGACGAAGATCGACGGCAAGTACTGGGGGATGCCGTTCTACGCCGAGCAGTCGCTGCTGATCGCCAACAAGCAGCACCTTCGCAAGGCCGGCGTCGAGATCGGCGACCGGCTCGAGTCGTGGGACGCCTTCATGGACGCCTGCGCGCGGATCAAGCGCAGCGGAGAGCTCCCGGTGATGATCGGCGCCGGCGACAGCTTCGCCTGCGACAAGTGGGCGCTGGCGTCGAGCATGGAGTACATGCAGTCGGTCAAGGAGCTGCCGCTCAACCTGCTCGGCGAGCTTCCGACCGAGGAGCCGGTCGTCTCGGGCTGGATGGATCACTTCAACCAGCTCCATCGCGACGGCTACGTCAACGAGGACGTCACGAAGATCACCGAGGCGCAGTCGCTCGACCGCTTCCTCGCCGGCGAGGGCGCCTTCGCGATGCTGTACCCCGGGATCATCTTCGACAAGGACCCCGAGCAGTTCCGCGTCGTCGGCTATTGGAACGGGCCAGGGCGCTACGCGGCGCCGATCGCGGTGTCGGGCAACCTGCTGCTGATCACGAACTACGGCGAGAACAAGGAGGCGGCGGGCCGGATCGCGGACTTCATGCAGGAGCCGGAGCAGCTCCAGCTGTTCGCCAAGATCACCGGCGAGTTTCCGTGCAACCGAAACTTCGATCCGAGTGGCCTCGGCGAGCTCGAGCGCTCGGCGTGGCAGCAGATGACGAATCCCGGGCCGGGCAAGATCGTCACCTGGCCGCGCGACCGCATGCCGACGGTGGGCGTCGACGTGGTCTTCGAGCTCGGCCCGAAGGCCTTCGACGGTGAGAGTCCAGCGGTGCTGCGCAAGGCCTTCACGGAGCGGCTGGCGCGCTACCGCGACCAGAACAGCGCCCAGATGGAGGTCTACGAGCAGTACGTGGACACGATCGAGTAGGTGGGCCGTCCCTCGGCTCTGTTGCGGCGGACAAGGGGTTGGCTCTGGGTGCTGCCGGCGCTGGCGCTCGCCGGCTTCGTCCTCGGCTTCCCGATCGTCAAGGTCCTCCAGTACAGCCTCACCGACCGCACGACGTTCCTCGACGGCAGCTTCGTAGGGCTCGACAACTACTCGGAGCTGTTCCACGACGAGCTGTTCTGGCGCGCGGTCAAGAACAACCTGATCCTGCTCCTCAGCGTGCCCCTGAGCATCGCACTGGCGCTCGCGATCACCGGGATCCTCTACCGGGGCGTGCGCGGCAGCCGGATCTACGAGCTGGTGATATTCCTGCCGTTCCTGCCCGCGATCGCGTCGATCGCCGTCGTCTTCCTCTACCTGCTGAGCGACGGCGGCCCGCTGAACGACCTGCTGCGCGGTGTGGGGCTCGACGGGCTGGCGCATGCGTGGCTGCGCGAGCCGGAGACGGCGATCTGGAGCATCCTCGGCGTCGTGCTGTGGAAGCGCATCGGCTTCACCGTCCTGCTGTTCATGGCGCGCATGGCGAGCATCGACCGCACCCAGTTCGACGCGGCCGCGGTCGACGGGGCGAGCTGGGCGCGGGCGTACTGGCAGGTCGCGGTGCCGCAGATGCGGGGGATCATTGGCTTGGCGGCCGTCCTCGGCTTCATCGAGGCGTTCTCCTGGACGTTCGCCTACATCGCGATCCTCACGCAGGGCGGGCCGGACCGCTCTACCTACACGCTCGAGTACCTGCTCTACAAGCTGCAGTTCGACCAGCGGCTGGTCGGCCTGGCGGCCGCGGTGGCGGTGCTGCTGCTGCTCTCGGCGGTGGTTGTCGCCGCCTACCGCGTCTTTCGTGCGCAGCGTGAGGCCTTCGCGTGAGGACGGCACGACGACTCGCCGCGGGCGTGGGCGAGCATGGCTTCCTGCTCGCCGTGGCGCTGGTGTCGCTGTTCCCGCTCTACGTGATGCTCGTGGCGTCGTTTCAGCGGACGACCAACCTCAGCGGGTCAGGGCTGTTGCCGACGCTCGATCCGACGTTCGAGAACTACACCACGGTCTGGACCGAGTTCGGCTTCGACCGGATGTTCGTCAACAGCACGATCCTCAGCCTGTCCTCGGCGGCGATCGCGGTGCTGCTGGCCGCCGGCGCCGCGTATGGCTTCACGCGCTTCCGCTTCGCCGGACGCGGAGTGCTGCTCGCGGCGCTCATCGGCACGATGGCCGTCCCGCCGATCGTCGTGATCGTCCCGTTGTTCGTGATGATGAGCGACCTCGGGCTGGTCAACGAGCTGTCGTCGGCGATCGTCGTCCAGGCGGGCCTGAACATCCCATTTGCGACCTTCCTGCTCGTCACCTACATGCGCGATCTGCCAAACGAGCTGTTCGAGGCCGCCGAGGTCGACGGCGCGTCGCGGTGGCGGCAGTTCGTCGAGATCGCGCTGCCGATGTCGGTTCCGGCGCTCGTGACGACGATGGTCATCTGTGCGATGTACGCCTGGAACGAGCTGCTGATCCCGCTCATCTTCTGGCAGACAGAGCAGCTGGCGACGCTGATGGTCGGGCTCGCGGTGCTCGCCCCGGGGCGCAGCGGGGCTCAGGACATACCGCTGCTGATGGCGGGCGTGACGATCTCGGTGCTGCCGCTGGCGGTCGCCTTCCTGATCGGCAGGAAGGCGCTGATTCGCGGTCTCGTCGAGGGCGGGGAGCGCTGACGATGGCCTCGGTCGCGCTACGCGACGCCCGCAAGGTCTACCCGAACGGCGTCGAGGCGCTCTGCGGGATCGACATCGAGATCGACGACGGCGAGCTGGTGGTGCTCGTCGGCTCGTCGGGGTGCGGCAAGACGACGGCGCTGCGCGCGGTCGCCGGTCTGGAGCAGCTCAGCTCCGGCTCCGTCGAGATCGGCGGAGCCGACGTGGGCGCGACGGCGGCGGCCGACCGCGACGTGGCGATGGTGTTCCAGAACTACGGGCTCTATCCGCACATGTCCGTCGCCCGCAACGTCGCGTTCGGCCTGCGCGCCCGGCGCGTGCCGCGCGACGAGCAGCGCGAGCGCGTCCTGCGGATCGCCAAGGCGCTCGACATTGAGCAGCTGCTCGACCGCAGGCCGCGCGAGCTTTCCGGAGGCCAGCGCCAACGAGTGGCGATGGGCCGGGCACTCGTGCGCGATCCACGTGTCTTCCTGATGGACGAGCCGCTGTCGAACCTCGACGCGAGGCTGCGCGTGCAGATGCGCGGCGAGATCGTCCGCATCCAGCGGGAGCTCGGCACGACGACGATCTACGTCACCCACGATCAGGTCGAGGCGATGACGATGGGCCAACGGGTGGCGGTGATGGACCGCGGCCGGATTCTCCAGCTCGCCACGCCGGAGCGGCTCTACGAGATGCCCGCCAATGTGTTCGTAGCCCGCTTCATGGGGAGTCCGCCGATCAACCTGCTGGTCGGCGAAATCGTCTCGGATGGCGCGGGCCTGGCGTGCCGTCTGGGCGAGACGCTCGTCAGGCTGCCGGAGGCGCTGGCGACCGCTTGGCCCGACATAGCGGCCTACGCCGGGCGTGAGCTGATCGTCGGCGTGCGGCCCGACGCGTTCGAGCTGGGCGCCCCCGGCGACGCCGCCGGGTTGCCCGGGCGGGTCTACCTCGTCGAGCTGCTGGGATCGGAGTGGCTCGTCCATGCCGAGGTCGAGGCGCGGGCCCCGAAGGGCGAGGACGGCGGCGGCGGGCTTCCAGCCTGGGACGCCGCGGGCGACGGCCAGGGCCGGCTCAGCGGGCGATTCCACTCCGCGCGACAAGCGGCGACGGGAGACGGCGTGACGCTCGTCCTGGATCCGGCGCGGCTGGAGTTCTTCGATCGCGACAGCGGCGACGCGCTCGCGCGGAGGTCCTAGCCGCATGTATCGCATCGGCCTGTTGGCGCCCTTTCGCGAGCTTCCCGGGGAGCTCGGCGACGCGATCGCCACGGCCTGTGAGGGAGCCGTCCACTGGCAGGTGATCACAGAGGCCGAGGACAGCCATGCGCTTCCGGCGCTGCGGAGGACCGGATCCGATGCCGTGCTGCGCGCGGGCGTGGAGCGCATGTCGCGCTGGCGGCCCGACGTCGTCGTGTGGGCGTGTACGAGCGGTTCGTTCGTCGACGGCAGGAAGCGGGCGCTAGAGCAGGTCGCGCGGCTCGAGGCCGTCGCCGGCGTGCCGGCGACGAGCACGTCGCTCGCCTTCGCCGAGGCGCTCGCGGCGCTCGACGTCCCGGAGGTGGCCGTCGTCGCGCCCTATCCGGAGCCGGCGACGGCCCGGTTCGTCGACTATCTGCGCGAGTGGGGGGTCGAGGTCGCGCACGCCGTTCACATGGACTCCCCGTCGGGGGCGGCGTCGGAGCAGCTGTCCCGGCGCGACTTCGACGCCGCGCTGGCGGCCGTCGGCGAGGACCGGCCGATCCTCATCCCCGACACCGCCGTGTGGGGACTGGAGCTCCATCGCGTGCTGGCGTCGCGGCTGTCGGTCCCGCTGCTCGTCGCGAATCAGGTCACGCTCTGGCACGCGTTCCAGCTCGCGGGGATGTCGACGGACGTCGAAGCCTTCGGTGCGCTGCGCGGGTGCGCGGCGCCCGGTATCACTCGTGGCAGCAGCGCCAACTAGAAGGAGACAACGATGATCACGGTCTGGAATCCGAGTCTCGGCGAGCCGATCGCCACGGTGCCGGACGGCACCGCGGCGGACGTCGACGTCGCTGTCGGGGCGGCGCGCGCGGCACAACGCGAGTGGTGGGCGCTGGCGCCGTACGAGCGCGAGCGCGCGCTGCACCGGATCGGCGATCTGATCCTGGAGCGCAGGGACGACCTGGCGCGCTTGGAGAGCGACGACACCGGCAAGACGCTCGTCGCCAGCTACGACGACATCGATTTCGCCGCCGAGCACTTTCACTTCTCGTCCGCCCACGCGGCTAGGGCTCATGGCACGCAGATACCGCTCTCCGAGCCTGGAACGCTCTGCTACACACTGCTCGAGCCGATCGGCGTGGTCGGCTTGATCACGGCGTGGAACTCGGCGCTGCTGATCGCCGCTACGACGATCGGGCCGGCACTGGCCGCCGGTTGCGCCGTGGTCACCAAGCCCGACCAGCAGGCTCCGCTGACCACCCTGGAGCTGGCTCGGATCGCGGTCGAGGCGGGCGTCCCCGCCGGTTGCGTCGGCGTCGTCACCGGCGGTGACGAGACGGGCGCGGCGCTCGCGGAGCATCCCGGGACCGACAAGATGGTCTTCACCGGATCCGTGGAGACGAGCCGGTCGGTGCTGCGCGCGGCCGCTGAGAACGGCACGCAGAGCGCAATCGACACCGGCGGCAAGAGCCCGAACATCGTCTTCGCCGACGTCGACGTCGAGAAGTCGCTGGACCCGATCCTGCGCGGCGCGCTGACCAATGGCGGCCAGGAGTGCTGCACCGGCGCCAGGATCCTGGTCGAGCGCTCGATCCTCGACGAGTTCGTGGAGCGGGCCGCGGAGCGGATCCGCGGTCTGCGGGTGGGCGACGCCGCCGATCTGGAGACCGAGATCGGACCGATGGTCAGCGAGACCCACCGCGATCGCGTCGCCGGCTTCGTCGAGCGTGCGGTATCCCAGGGCGCCCGCGTCCACGCCCAGGCCGAAGCTCCCGAGCGCGGCTTCTTCTTCCCGCCGACGCTGCTGGAGGGCGTCACCGAGACGATGGAGGTCTGGTGCGAGGAGGTGTTCGGCCCGGTGCTCGCGATCAACGCCTTCGATGGCGACGACGACGCGCTCGCCAAGGCCAACGCGACGCGCTACGGCCTCGCCGCCGGGGTCTGGACCGCCGACATCGACCGCGCGCTCCGCTTCGTGCGCGAGCTCGACGCCGGCCTGGTCTGGGTCAACAGCTTCCTCGACGTGCTCAGCCCCGTCGCGCCGTTCGGCGGCGGCAAGGACAGCGGCTTCGGCAGTTGGCTCGGCGTTTCGGGTCCCGAGGCATTCTCGCGCCAGAAGACGGCGTACGTGCGCGGCGTCCCCACGGGCAAGCCGTCGGAGCGGTTGGCGGGTGGCCCGCGTTCGTCGGGTGGCCTGGGACAATCGAACGGTGGTGATCGGGCAGAGCGACTTGACGAGCTTCGCTGAGCGGATTGCGAGCTTCGAGGACGAGCGGCTCGCGCCCGCGGCGACCCGCTCCTACCCGGCTCGGCGGGCCGAGCCGGAGCCCGATGCAGCCCACCGCACGCCGTTCCAGCGCGACCGCGACCGGATCGTGCACTGCAAGGCGTTCCGGAGGCTGAAGCACAAGACCCAGGTCTTCATCGCCCCCGAGGGCGACCACTACCGGACCCGTCTGACCCACACGCTCGAGACCTGCGGCATCGCCCGCAACGTCGCCCGCGCCCTCGGCCTCAACGAGGACCTCACCGAGGCGATCGGGCTCGGCCACGACCTCGGCCACCCGCCGTTCGGCCACATCGGCGAGCGGGTCCTCGACGAGCGCCTGCAGGAGCGCTATGGCGTCCGCTTCCGCCACAACGAGCACTCGTTGCGCGTCGTCGAACGGCTCGAGCGCGACGGCCGCGGCCTCAACCTGACCGAGCAGGTGCGCGACGGCATCCTCAACCACACCGGTCCGAGCAAGGCGGAGACGCTCGAGGGCCGGATCGTGCGGGTCGTCGACCGGGTGGCCTACATCAACCACGACATCGACGACGCGCTGCGCGCCGGGGTGATCGACCGCGCCGACCTGCCTCCCGCTGAGATCGCCGCGCTCGGCGAGACCGGCTCGGAGCGGATCGAGACGCTCGTCCGCGACCTGATCGACAACTCGGCGGCCGCCGGGGACGACATCGTCCAGGGCGACGAGGTCGGCGGGGCGATGCTGAGGCTGCGCAAGTTCATGTTCGAGAGCGTCTACCTGGCCGCCGACGCGCAGCGCGAGCGGCCGCGGATCGAGCGGCTGCTGGCGCGGCTGTTCGACCACTACGCCGCCGAGCTCCCAGCCGCTGTCGTTCCGGACGCCGCCGATCACGAGCGCGTCGTCGACTACCTGGCTGGGATGACCGACCGCTTCGCGATCCGCGCGCTCGCCGACCTCGAGCTGCCCGAGGGGTACTACTAGTGCCGGCGCGCTACACCCAGGACTCGATCGAGCGTCTGCGCGAGGCGGTCGACATGGTCGACCTCGTCGGCAGCCGCACCGATCTCCGGAGGGTCGGCTCGCGCTGGGTCGGGCTCTGCCCGTTCCACGACGAGCGCACGCCGTCGTTCTCGGTCAACGCCGACCAGGGCCTCTACCACTGCTTCGGCTGCGGAGTCGGCGGCGACGCGATCGGCTTCATACGCGAGACCGAGGCGCTCGACTTCGCGGAGGCGGTGGAGCTGCTGGCCGAGCGCTACAACGTCGAGCTCAAGCGCGAGCGCGAGGATCCGGCCGAGGAGGAGCGTCGCCGTCGTCGTGGGCGACTGCTCGCATTGTTGGAGCGGACAACGACGTTCTACGAGAAGTACCTATGGGCTTCCGACGACGCACGAGTGGCGCGCGACTACCTGGCTGGCCGAGGGCTGTCCGAGGAGGCGCTGCGCGCGTTCCGGGTCGGCTGGGCGCCGAGCGGCTGGGACAAGCTGCTGACAGGCGCCCAGCGCGACGGCTTCTCCTTCGACGAGCTGATCGCCGCCGGCCTGGCCCAACGGAAGCGCTCCGGAAAGGGCGGCGTGGACCGCTTCCGCGAGCGGATCATGTTTCCGCTTGCGGATGCCCGCGGCCGGGTACTGGGCTTCGGCGCACGCACGCTGCGCCCCGACGAGCCGGCCAAGTACATCAACACCTCGGAGAACGAGATCTACCACAAGGGCCGCCAGCTGTTCGGCATCGACAAGGCGCGCGTCGCCGCCGCCAAGTCGGGCCGGCTCGTGGTCGTCGAGGGCTATACGGACGTGCTCGCGCTGCATCAGGTGGGGGTGGTTGAGACGGTGGCGATCATGGGCACGGCACTGACCGAGCACCAGCTCGCCGAGCTCGCGCGGGCCGCCGGGGCGGAGGGCGTCGTCTACCTCGCGCTCGACGCCGACAGCTCCGGTCAGCAGGCGATGCTGCGCGCCGCCGAGCTGGCCGAGCAGCGCGACGTGGAGCTGCGCGTCGTCCAGATGCCCGAGGGCGTCGATCCGGCCGAGCTAGTCGCCGCCGAGGGCGCCGACGCGATCACGGGACGGCTCGAGGGCGCGCTGTCGGTCGTCGAGTTCGCCGTCCGGCGGGTGCTTGCGGAGGCCCAGCTCGGCACCCCGGAGGGTCGCGACCGCGCACTGGGCCAGGCTCGCGAGCTGATCGCCGAGACCCCGGTGCAGAGCGCCCGCCGCGACCATCTCGTCCAGCTCGTCGCCGATCGGCTCGACGTCCCGGCCGACTACGTCGTGACGGCGGTCGCCAACGCGCCGCGTCGGTCTGCGCCGGCCGCGCCGGCGTCCGCCAGCTACGGCGATCCCGGCCCCGATTGGAGCGGCGACCCCGGTCCCGAGCGGGCGCATGCCGCGCCGTCCCCGCCCGCCGCCGGGCCCGGTTCGACAGGGCTCGAGGCCGAGCGGATCTTCCTTGCGCTCTGCCTCGCGTCGGGACCGTCCGGCCGCGGGTACCTCGAGCAGCTCACCCCTGGGCATTTGTCGTCAGCCGTCCTGGAGCGGGTCCGCCTCCACCTGCTCGACCACTTCGACGATCCGCTCGCCGAGCTCGATCCCGAGGACGGCGAGCTGGCCGCGCTGGTCGCCGGCATCGCGCTGCGGGCTGAGGAGGGCGAGCCGGCCGAGGCGCCGCTGCTGCGGATGAGCTTCCTGGCGCTCGAGCTGCGCCGGATCGATCGCGAGATCCGACACTCGCGTCAGGACGGCGATCTCGCCCGCCAGACCGAGTTGGCGGGAGCCCGCCAGCAGGTGCGGCGCGACATGGACGCCGTCATGGGGGAGGTCTCGTGACTCCCGGGCCGGGCGACGCCCATAAGGACGACACCCCGCCGGACAGGCCCGACGTCGTCGTCGACGCCGAGGAGGAGGACCCCTACGACGAGTTCCACGAGGGCGGAGTCGTCACCGCCGGCGTTCCCGCGGCGCCGCCCGTCGGCGGAACGGAGGACGCGGTTCGCCTCTACCTCCAGCGCATCGGCCGTGTGCCGCTGCTGACGCGCGAGGACGAGGTTCGCCTCGCGCGGCGGATCGAGCAGAACGACATGGCTGCCAAGAACGCCCTGATCGAGGCCAACCTGCGCCTGGTGGTTTCGATCGCCAAGCGGTACCAGGGACGCGGCCTGACGCTGCTCGACCTGATCCAGGAGGGCAACATGGGCCTGATCCGCGGGGTCGAGAAGTTCGACTGGCGCCGCGGCTTCAAGTTCTCGACCTATGCGACCTGGTGGATCCGCCAGGCGATGACACGCGCGCTCGCGGACCAGTCGCGCACGATCCGCATCCCGGTCCACATGGTGGAGCGGATGAACAAGGTCCACGCGACGCGGCGCCAGCTCGCCCAAGAGCTCGAGCGCGACCCGACACCGGCCGAGATCGCCGCCAAGCTCGAGCTGCCGGAGCACAAGGTCGAGCAGCTGCTGAAGCTCGGCCAGGAGCCCGTTTCGCTCGAGACGCCTGTCGGCAGCGGCGACGAGACCGCCGAGCTGGCCGACTTCATCGCCGACGACGCCGGCGACCGCCCGCTCGAGGTCGTCGCCCGGCAGCTGCGCGACTTCGACGTACAAGCCGTCCTCGACACGCTCCCGGCGCGCGAGCGGTCAGTCATCGAGCTGCGCTACGGCCTGGGGGCCAAGGGCCCGCTCACCCTCGAGGAGATCGGCAAGGAGGTCGGCCTGACCCGCGAGCGCGTCCGCCAGATCGAGGTCCAAACCCTCCACATGCTCCGCGACTCCGGCCGCGCCGGCTCGCTCGAAGGCACCACCGACGACCCGTCCTAGACGGCGGCCGGTATCGTGGTCGGCCGCGTCGGTCCGGGGTAGCTCAATCGGCAGAGCGATCGGCTGTTAACCGATAGGTTGTGGGTTCGAGTCCCACCCCCGGAGCTTCTTCGCGCGGACTAGCCGAGTGTCTCGCGCAGCCAGGGGACCAGATCGTCCTGGAGGACGGCTGGGTCGATCGTGTGGGGCAGGGGGTACTCGCGGTAGAGGACGTTTGCGCCTGCCGACTCGAGCGTTGTGCGCGCGAGGTGGGCGAAGTCGACGGGGATGATCGGATCGAGCGTTCCGTGGCCGATCGCGACCCGCGGCAGCGGGCGGTCGAGGTCGGCCCTCCAGCCGGGCGCCGTCGGTATGAAGCCGCTCAGCGCGAGGATGCCGGCGGGGCGCGGGCGGTCGGTTCCCAGGCCGAGCGCGTAGCTCATCACCGTGCCCTGGGAGAAGCCGCCGAGCACCGTCCGCTCTGGCGGGATGCCCGTCTTGGCGGCGAGCGCGTCGTGCCAGGCCGAGAGCGTCGCGTAGGTGGACTGGAAGGTCTCCGGGTCGGGATAGCCGACGCGCGGCACGACGTACCAGTGCGCGCCGCCGGGCGCCAGGCTCAGCGGCCCGCGCGGGGTGACGCCGAGCAGCCGGCGCTCCGGGTCGAGTGCGTCGAGCAGCGGGAAGAGATCGTTCTCGTCGGTCGCGCGGCCGTGATGGAGGACGAGCAGGCCCTCCGGCTCGCCGGCGGGCTCGCGGACGCGGAAGGCGAGCGCGTCGAGCGGGGCGGTCGTAGAGTCGTCGGTAGCCATCTTCCTCACCATTCGTAGCGGGTCAGGCGGCGGCGACGGCTGCACGCCGCGCGTCGACGACATCCGCCAGGTCGCCCACGAGGTCCTCGAGCTCGGCGAGCACCTCGGCGTCGCCGACCGATCCGCCGGCGATCCGCTCGGCGGCCTGGCCGACCGCCAGCTCGCGGTCGAGCACGCGGGCGCCCAGCGCGCCGAGCACCTTGCGCAGCTCGGCCTGCGCCCAGACGGCGCCGAAGATCCCGGTGCTCGCGCCGACGACCGCCACCGGCTTGTTGCGCAGCGGGTTGGTCGCCAGCGGGCGCGAGACCCAGTCGATCGCGTTCTTGAGCGAGCCCGGGACCGAGTGGTTGTACTCCGGTGTCGCGAACAGGACGGCGTCGGAGCCGGCGACCGCGGACCGCAACGCGGTCACGGCCGCCGGCGCCAGATCGACGTCGTCGTCCTCGTCGTATGGCGGCACGGCCTTCAGCCCGTCCCACAGCTCCAGCTCGACGCCGGCCGGCGCCCGCTCGGCCGCCGCGCGCAGCAGCGCGGTGTTGTGGGAGTCCCGCCGCAGGCTGCCCGATATCGCGAGGACCTTCACCGCTACGCCTCCTTGACGAAGTAGAGCTCCGCGAGGATCGTCACGTCGTTGCTGAGCGCCTGGCCGCCGCCCGGCAGCTCCGCGTTCCAGCTGACGCCGAACTCGGTGCGGTCGACGGTGGTCGCCAGCTGCAGCCGCAGGCTGTCGTTGCCCTGCAGGTTCGCAACCGGCCCGTGGGCCGCGCCCGTCGCGGCGAGCTGCCTGGTGACGCCCTTGATCGTGATCTCTCCCGAGACCTCGACGCTCTCGCCGTCGAGCGCGATCCGGTCTGAGGCGAAGCTCAGCTCCGGGTAGCTCTCGGCGTCGAAGAAGTCCGGCGACTGGAGGTGTGCGGAGAGGTTGTCGTCCTTGACGTCGACGCTGGCCACCTTGGCGGTGCCGGTCAGCGAGGCCCCATCGTCGGACAGGTCCAACTTGCCGTCGAACTCACGGAAGCTGCCGTTGAACGCGCCGGCCAAATAGGGGACTTGGAAGGCGATCGACGAATGAACCTTGTCGAGCTGCCATGTTCCCACCGGCGCCGCGATTGCACTTGTGCTCATAGTTGCTACCTCCGAATCAAGGGGCTATAGTTGACTACGCAAACAACTCTAGCGAGAAGAAGTTGAATCGTCAAGTATTGACACCGCAAGTAAATCTGGAGGATGTCGCGCCGGCCCTGAGGGCATGGGCGCGACTGATGCGCGCCCAGGCGACTACCAAGCGCGAGCTGGCGGCCGCCCTGCACGACGAGCACGGCCTGACGATGAGCGCCTACGAGGCCCTCTACGTGCTGGCGCGCGCCGACGGGCTGCGGCTAAAGCGCGTCGAGCTCGCCGAGCGGCTGGTCCTGACCCCGTCGGGTATCACGCGCCTGTTGGAGGGACTCGAGGCTGAGGGATACGTCGAGAAGGTGTCGTGCGAGACCGACCTACGGGTCAGCTACGCGCAGCTGACCGACGCCGGCGTCGAGAAGCTGGAGCAGGCCTCCTGCGGCCACACCGGTTCGATCCGCTCGCTCTTCGAACAGCACTTCAGCGAGGACGAGATCGAGACGCTCGCCGAGCTGCTGGGCAAGCTGCCCGGCGCGCTCGACGAGGACCAGGCCTGCCCGACCGACGGCTAGCGCGCGGCGAAGCGCTCGAGCGCCGCGGCCGCCGTCGCGCCGCCGTCGTGAGCGGCCGACCATGACGCGAGCTCGCCCGCCCGCGCCGCGATCTCCGGCTCGGCCAACAGCTTCCGGACCGCCAGCCGGACCCCGCGCGGCGTGACCATCCGCCGCGGCAGCGACACGCCGCAGCCCGCCCAGGCCACCCGCGACGCGTTCTCCGCCATGTCGCCAGCCGCCGGCGCGCCGACCACCGGCACGCCGTAGGACAGTGCCCGCGCGACCGTGCCGTGGCCGGCGTGGCAGACGACGGCCGCGCAGAGCGGCATCGTGCGCGAGTAGGACAGCCACTCGACGACGCGCGCGTTGGCCGGGACGCGCGCCGGCAGCGGCGCGCCGGGCCGGTTGGTGGTCGCGATCACGCGGACCGGCTCGTCGCGCAGCCCCTCCAGCGCCGCCGCGATCATCCGGCCGTCGGGGTCCTGCGAGGTGCTCGGCGCGATCAGCACCAGCGGCGCATCGCCCGGCGGCGGCGGCTCGACCTCCTCCGCGGGCCGCTCCCAGAGCAGCGGCCCCGTCACCTCGAAGGCCGGGTTCCATTCGCGCCGCGGGTACTCGAGCTGCGGGAAGGTCGCCACCAGCGCCAGATCGCGCGAGATGCCGTTGTGGGTGTAGTCGAGCGCCGGCAGGCCGACCTTCGCGCGCGTCGCGTTCAGCTCGTCGCGGCCGCGCTCCTCGCCTCGCCGCAGCAGCGGTTGCAGCAAGCCCCAGCCCTTGCGGCCGAGGCGCGTGCGCGGCAGCCGCGCGCCGATCGAGTAGGGGGGAAGGCCGGCCTCCGACGTCGGCAGGACGTGCGGGACCAGCGTCGCGAACGGCCGTCCCGCGACGCCGGCGGACAGTCCGCCGACCGCGGTCAGGATGTCCCCGACGACCACGTCGGCGTCGAAGGACTCGATCAGCGGCACGGTCTCCCGTGTCGCCTCGACGGCCGCTTGGTAGGGGTCCAGGTCGCGCCCCGTCGGAAAGACCGAGTACTCGGGCGCGGGCGCGAACTCGATTTGCTCGCGCTCGACGTCCGCAGCCCAACGCTTCCACGTCTGGAGGCAGACCGCATGTCCGCGTCCCGCCAGCGCCTTGCCCAGCGCGATCGCGGGGAACGCATGCCCCGGATCGCCGAAGGCTGTGATCAGGAAGCGCTGGCTCAGACCATCTCCGCGATCTCGCGGATCATCCGCCTGCGGGCCTCGGGGTCGAAGACCGTCGGCGTCGCCACCAGCGTCCCGACGCCCGCCTCGCGGTAGACCTCGAGCCGCTCCTTGATCCGCTCCTTCGGCCCGACCAGCGACGTGCGGTCGATCAGCTCGGCCGGCAGCGCCGCGGCGGCCTCGTCCTTCTTGCCGTCGAGGTAGAGATCCTGGACCTCCTTGGCGGCATCCTCGAAGCCATAGCGCTGGACGAGCGAGTTGTAGAAGTTCTTCTTGCGCGAGCCCATGCCCCCGACATAGAGCGCCAGCAGGGGCCGCACCTGATCGCGCGCCTTCTCGATGTCGTCGTCGATGCAGAGGTTGACGTTCGGCGCGATGTCGAAGGACTCGTCGATCCGCTTGCCGTTGCCGGCGCGCGCGGCGCCCTCCTCGAGCAGCGTGCGGAACTCGGCGACGTGCTCGGGGGAGAAGAAGGTCGGCAGCCAGCCGTCCGCGATCTCGCCGGTCAGCGTCGTGTTCTTCGGTCCGATCGCGGCGATGTAGATCGGCATCCGCTCCTGGACCGGGGCGATCATCAGCTTCAGCGCCTTGCCCGGCCCGTCGGGGAGCGGCAGCTCGTAGATCTCGCCCTTGTACTCGAGCCGCTCGCGGGCGAGCGCCTTGCGCAGGATCTCGACGTACTCGCGGGTCCGCTGCAGCTGCCGGCCGAACGGCTGGCCGTGCCAGCCCTCGGCGACCTGGGGGCCGGAGGAGCCGATGCCGAGCAGCATCCGGCCGTTGGAGAGCTGGTCGAGCGTCGCGGCGGTCATCGCCGTCATCGCGGGGGTGCGCGCCGGCATCTGGAAGATCGACGAACCGATCTTGATCCGCTCGGTCTGCGACGCGAGCCATGCCAGCACCGTCGCGGTGTCGGAGCCGTAGGCCTCCGCTGCCCACACGGAGTCGAAGCCGGCGGACTCGGCCTCCTTGACGATCTCGAGCTGCTGCTCGGCCGTCAATCCAAGTCCCCAGTACCCAACGTGCAGGCCCAACCGCATTGCAAGTCTCCTTTCAACAGCAGGGACGACCTTGAAGTCGCCGACGACGCGCCCTACCCTCGTGCGGCCGCCACGCGGCATCGTATGCCACCGGTCGCCAGGACATCCGCGGAATGAGGGCGCTGCGCCCAGCGCGCGAGCTGCGCAACGCGATCGACGCGATGCCGCTCGAGACGCGCCACGCGATGCTCGACGCGCTTGATCGCAATCCGATCATCGTCGGTGCCTACACGGCGCCCGGCGGCGGCGTCTGCCCGATGCTCGCGGCGCACCGCAACGGCGGACGGACTGACTACGCGGCGTTCGCGCGGGCATGGGATCGCTACGCCCGGGCCGGCAAGCAGGCCCGTCCGGCGACCGAGGGCGAGCTGACCGCGCTGCGGACGATGCTCGAGTCCAGCATTGCCGACCAGAACGTGACCGCGCCCGGAGCGCTCGCGCGAGCCATCGCCGACCATCGTCGGGCGCTGCGGTCGCGCCTGCGCCGCGAGGAGCACCAGGTCGAGCCCTACGAACGGGTCGACCCGCGTGCTCTCGACGCCGACGTGGACGCCGGTGTCGATGCGGTTCTCAGTAGGTAGTTCGCCGCCGTCTATTTGAAGTCGGCGTTAAGCCTTGCGCTTGACTGCCCCGTGGTAAGCCCCTGTCCCATATGTTCTGTCTGGTGAGGCTGGGATCACGTCTGGCGGCTGCTTGGCTTGTCGTAGGGGCACTTGCGCTCGGCGTTGCCGCCTGCGGCGATTCGGGCGACTCCAGCGTCGTCAGCGCGCCGCCGCCGGAGCCCGCCAAGCCGGAGGAGTTCCCCTCCGCCAAGGGCAAGACACTGCGCGACCTGCTCGCGAGCGTCGGGTCGTCAGGCCCGGTCATCGCCGCCTCGGTCTCCCAGTTCCAGCCGGGTGAGAACCGCTTCGGCTTCGCGCTGTTCAACCGGGCGCGCGCCCAGATCGCAGACGCGCCGGTCGTGCTCTATGTGGCGCCGGTCGGTGGTGGGCGCGTCGAGGGCCCGATCCCGGCCCGCTTCGAGCAGATGAACGTCAAGCCGCAGTTCCAGAGTCGGACGGTCGCCGAAGACGAGGACGCGGCCAATTCGCTCTACGTCGCCGACATCGACCTGCCGAAGCCCGGCCGCTACGAGATCCTGGGCCTAGCCCGCCTCGACGGCCGCATCGTCGCCGCGACGCCGTCGGGCGGCGCGCTGACGGTGACCAAGGACAGTCAGGTTCCCGACGTGGGGGACAAGGCCCCGGTCGTCAACACCGACACCGTCGCCAGCGCGAACGGCAACCTCGAGCTCCTCGACACGCGGCGGCCCGCGTCCTCGATGCACGACGTCGACTTCGCCGACGTGGTCGGCCGGAAGCCGACCGTGCTGCTGTTCGCCACGGCCGCGCTCTGCCAGAGCCGTGTCTGCGGCCCGGTGATCGACCTGGCTGAGCAGACCAAGTCCGAGCGTGGCGACGACGTCGCCTTCGTCCACCAGGAGATCTACGTCGACAACGAGCTCGAGAAGGGCCTGCGGCCACCCGTGGCGGCCTACGAGCTGCCGACCGAGCCGTGGGTGTTCGTCGTCGATGCGAACGGGCGCATCGTGGCCCGCTACGAGGGCGCCTTCAGCATGGACGAGCTCAACGCCGCGATCGACAAGGCCGTCGCCAAGAGCTAGAAGGCCGCGCGGCCGAGCACGTAGCCCGCGGTCGCGGCCACGATCCCGAGCACGAGCGAGGCAGCCACGTAGAGCAGCGCCCGTCCCGGCTCGCCGGCATCGACGTCGAGCACGACCTGGACCGAGAACGTCGAGAAGGTCGTGAACCCGCCGAGGAAGCCGACGCCGAGCGCCGTCCGCAGCTCGCCCGACAACCCGCTCGCCGTCACGAGCACGCCGAGCAGGAACGAGCCGGCTACGTTGATCGCCACCGTGACCCACGGCAGCGTCGACCCGTGGAACGGCGTCGACAGCGCATAGCGCGCCAACACGCCGCCCATCCCGGCCACACCAACCCATAGCGCCGTCATGGCCCGCATCATGCCGCCGCGCATGGACGGCAGAACGACCTAGGATGGGCCTTCGAAGGGCCGGTAGCTCAGTTGGTTAGAGCACGGGACTCATAATCCCTTGGTCCCAGGTTCGAGTCCTGGTCGGCCCACTTGCTGGGAGTCGATGTCGCTCGCGGCGCAGGGCGAAGACGGCCGGCGAGCTGAGCGCGAGTTCATGCATTCCGCCGTGAGCGGAGCTACTGTCCAAGGCATGAGCACCTCTGAGCGCGCTTTCGTGCTGACTCTCGGATATGGGCGACGATCGCCCGACGAGCTTCTTGGCGCCTTGGAAGAACATGGGGCGGAGTACGTCATCGATGTTCGCTCGGTTCCCTGGTCGAGATACCAGCCCACGTTTTCGCGGGACCAGCTGGCGGCGGCTCTGGGAGCGCGAGGTATTCGCTACGTCTTCATGGGTGACGAACTGGGCGGCCGTCCTGATGCGAGCGAGTGCTATGACGCCGAGGGTCGGGTCGACTATCTCGCTTGCCGACGGTTACCCGCTTTTCAGAAGGGGATCGGTCGGGTTAAGCAGGCTTGGCACGACGGGCATCGCTTGGTGCTCCTATGTAGCGAGGGGAAGCCAGAGAGTTGCCACCGCACGAAGTTGGTCGCGGATGCCTTGATCCAGGCCGCTGTCTCAGTCCGGCATATCGACGAGCAAGGCGCATTGCGATCACAAGAGGAGATTCTGGACAGGCTGCGCGACAGTCAGATGACTCTCTTAGGAGATGGGGCGTCTGATGTCTTGACCAAGTCACGCGGACGATATGGCCAAACGGCGGCGTGACTGCCAAGGTCCTGACTATTGGCGCATATGGTTTTGGCGCGGATGCTTTCTTCGCCGCGCTTGACGATGCCAACGTCGATCTTTTCATCGATCTCCGCCAGCGACGCGGCTTGCGGGGTTCCCGTTACGCATTCGCTAATTCAGGACAGCTGATTCCTGAGCTTGCAAGGCATGGAATTGAGTATCGGCACATCAAGGCACTAGCACCGGACTCTGAGATCCGCCAACTGCAGCACGCCGCGGATGCTGCTTCAGGAACGGCGAAGACTCAACGCGCGGCACTCTCTGAATCCTTCGTACGAGCATACGAAAACACGAAGCTAAAACCCTTTGACTGGAAAGCACTAGCTGAGGATTTGTCGGCGTATCGCGCTCCCGTTCTGTTCTGCGTCGAGCGGGCGCCTGAGGCATGCCACAGAAGTTTGGTAGCAGGCCGTCTCGCTGGACAACTGGGGGTTGGCGTAGTTGACTTGACGCCGTGAGCCGAGTACTAGTCGTTTCCAGAACCCAGATGAATCAGGGGCGGGTCTGTGTGGGAGGGCACGATCTTGATCGCGGCTTCCGCAGCGTCCGACTGCTGACCAAGGGTGGCATGAACATGCCGGAGGACAAACCCTTGAAGGTAGGAGACATATGGCATCTGACATATGAGGACCATCCCGAACCTGATCCGCCGCATGTCGAGGACGTGCTTGTCGCAGGGGGCGAGCGAGTGGATCATCTCGGGCCTGCTGAGCTTCGGGATCACCTCATGGCTGAGATCGCGCCCTGGGATGGGGGTCCAGAGACCATCTTCGACGGGACGGTGGCCGGCACCCCGAGCGGACGAATCTATGTCCCCGAGGGGGGGCCGTTACCAACGCGGAGCACCGGGTACTGGTTACCAGACAGGGATCTCGTCAAGAGAGTCGCCTTCGGGAAGATCAGGTTTTTGTACACCGGTCCGTCGGAGTTGGACGAGTTCACCTGGGCCGGGGTCGCAGAGCCTCCCCAGGACATCGAGGCATCGACCCTCGTCCGCGTTTCGTTGGCTCGCTGGTACAGCCCCTCGTCTGCGCCCGCTGGCTACTACGTGCAAATCTCCGGTATCTACTAGCTAGCCCCAGTCCCCAAGACGCCTCTTGGAAATGCGTCCAGAAGAGGACTCACAATCCCCTGGGCGCAGACCAAGAGCATCTAAGGCATGGGGGACTACTGCAAAGTCGCCGAGACCAGCGGAGCCGAGGTGGGCTCCTGGCTGCCGCCGCTGGGCTCGCGGGTGACGAGCATCTCGTCGGCGGCGCCGGTCTGGGCGGGGAGGACGAGCTTGGCGGTGCCGTCGCGGGAGGGGACGAAGAGGATCGAGGGCTGGAGCTGCTCGCCGTCACGCATCCAGACTTGGTAGACGTCGCCGGGGCGGAGGTCGGGGATGTGGCTGACGTCGAGCGTGTAGGTGTCGTCGTGGCGGACGATGTTGGCGGCGGCGCGGACCGAGGGGGCGGTCGGCTCGACCGGAACCGTGGTGGCGACGGTCTGAGCGGGGTCGGAATCGCCGCGCAGCGCGTAGCCGCCGGCGATGCCGACTGCGAGCGCGACGACCGCGGCGACGCCGGTGAGCGCGGCGGGCGAGACGCGCTTCCAGAACGGCGGCTTGGTGGGGCGTGCGGGCGCTGCCTTCCCCCGGCCGCCGTCGGCCTCGATCGCGCCGAGGATCCGGTCGCGGAGCTCGGTCGGCGGCTCGAACTGCTCGACCGAGGCCGGCAGCACGTCGACGGCCGGCTGGAGCCATCGCAGCTCGGCGCGGCAGCGGTCGCAGCCGGCGAGGTGAGCTTCGAAGTCGACCCGCTCACGATCGTCGAGCGCGTCGAGCAGGTAGGCGGCGCGCTCGTCCTCCCAGGGCATGTGCTCGGCGAGGCTCATGAGATCAGCTCCCCGAGGTTCGCGCGCACCTTCTGAAGGCCGAGCCGCATCCGGCCCTTGACGGTGCCGAGCGGCATGCCGAGCAGTTCGGAGATTTCGCTGTGGGTGAAGCCGGCGTAGTAGGCGAGGGCGAGCACCTGGGCCTGGTCGTGCGGCAGGTCCTTCAGCGCGCCGCGTACATGCGACGCCCGCTCGCGACGCGAGACCTCGGCATCGGTCTGCTCGGGTGCCTCCTGGGTCTCGAGCAGCCCGTCGTCGTCGTAGTCGAGCCGGCCGCCGCGGACCGAGGAACGACGCAACGCGTCGATCGCGCGGTTGCGGACGATCTGCAACAGCCAGGAGCGCACGCTGCCGCGGGCCGCGTCGTAGCTGGCGCTCGTGCGCCAGACCGACAGGAATGCCTCCTGGGTGACGTCCTCGGCCGCTTGACGCTCGCCCATGATGCGGTGTGCGAGCGAGTAGGCCGGCCCACCGTGGCGTTCGTAGAGCACCTCGAGCGCCTCTGAGTTGCCGTCCTGGACGAGCACCATCAGCTCCTCGTCGGCGAGGCGCGCGGCGCTGGTGCGTGTCATCGGAGGGTTCCCATAGGCAGGGTGAAGCTGTCGGAAAAACGACAGCCGTCCCCGGCTTGTATTCGTCCCCAGGGACCACTCGGATCAATCCCGAGCAATACTGATCCGATCGCCCGCCGGGTCTCGTTGCAGGGGCACCCCGAACCCAGGAGACGGCGATGAGTGGCACCACCACGCCCGCAGAGAAGGACAGCGCCCTGACCCGCCTGACCCGAGATCCGATCTCGCGCAGGCGCTTCGTCGCGGCCGCCGGCGGCACGACGGCGATCTCGACGCTGCTGGTCGCCTGTGGCGACGACGACGACAGCGGCTCGCGTGCGAACAGCGACGACATGTCGACGACGACCGAGATGTCCGGGTCCAACGACGCCATCGCCCAATTCGGCAAGGGCGACGTCGGCATCCTCAACTACGCCCTGACGCTCGAGTACATCGAGGACGACTTCTACCGCGACGTGATCGGGAGCGGGCTGTTCAAGGGCGCCGACCTCGAGCTGATCCGGTCGTTCGGCAAGGACGAGGCGGCACACGTCGCCGCGCTCACCCAGACCGTTCGCAAGCTCGGTGCGAAACCCGCGCCGAAGCCGAAGACGAAGTTTCCGCTCGACGACGCGCGGTCGGTGCTGGAGCTGGCGGCGACCGTCGAGAACCTCGGCGCCGCCGCCTACCTCGGCCAGGCCCCGCGGATCGAGAGCGACGCGGTGCTGGCGGCCGCACTCTCGATCCACGCCGTCGAGGGCCGCCACGCGGCGGCTCTGAACACGCTCACCGAGCAGTCGTTCGTCCCCGACGGGGCCTTCGCGAAGCCGGCCGACGCAGCGACGGTGCTCGACTCGGTCCAACCGTTTCTCGTCGGCTGAGCGGCGGCGATGAGCAATCACCTCACACACGAGAGCGAGGCCAGGATGGGACAGCACCAAATAGCAGCAGCAGCGGCACAGCCGGCGGCCCCCGAGCTTGAGGCCGTCGAGTTCGAGCCACTCAGCCGTGGTGCGCTGATCGCCCGTGGGGCGCTCGGCGCGGCGGCGCTCTACGGGGCGATCGCGGCCGGGCCGCTGGTCCGCCGCGCGTTCGCCCAGATGGGCGGCGGCGACGTCGAGATCCTCAACTTCGCGTTGACGCTCGAGTACCTCGAGGCAGCGTTCTACGAGCGCGCCCTCGACCAGGTCGACCTCGGCAGCGAGACCACGGAGTTCGCCGAGACGATCCTCGGTGACGAGAACGAGCACGTGGCGGCGCTCGAGAAGACGATCAAGAGCCTCGGCGGCAAGCCGGTCACCGCCCCGATGGTCGAGTTCCCGTTCTCCGACGAGGCCGCGTTCCTGAAGCTGGCGCAGACGCTCGAGGACACCGGAGTCGCCGCCTACGACGGCGCCGCGCCGGCGATCGAGTCGAAGGAGCTGCTCGCCACCGCGGGCTCGATCGTCCAGGTCGAGGCGCGTCACGCCGCGCGGATCCGCCTGGCGCGCAACCAGCCGCCGGCGCCGAACGCCTTCGACCCGACGCTCACCCAGCGGCAGGTGCTGAAGGCCGTCGCGCCGTTCGTGAAGGCCTAGAAGGGGATCTCGGGCGCGGCGTCGCGCAGCAGCGGCGCCGCGCTGTCGCGCTCGGAGGGGTGCAGGTCCAGCCCCTCAGGCCAGACGATCCCGACGTCCGGGTCGTCGTAGCGGATGCCGCGCTCGACGTCGCCGTCGTAGTACGACGAGCACTTGTAGACGACGTCGGCGACCTCGCTCGTCACGCAGAAGCCGTGCGCGAAGCCGACCGGCACGAAGATCTGAAGCAGCCGCTCGTCGTCCAGCCCGAACGCCTCCCACTGGCCGAAGGTCGGCGACTCGCGGCGGATATCGACGACCACGTCGACGATCGCACCGCGCGCACAGCGCACCAGCTTCGCCTGACCGGAGCCGATCTGGAAGTGCATGCCGCGGACGACGCCGCGCGTCGAGCGCGAGTGGTTGTCCTGGACGAACTCGACGTCGACGCCCAGCTCGGCGTAGACGTTGCGCCGGTAGGTCTCCTGGAAGAAGCCGCGGCTGTCCGGGAACGCGCGCGGCTCGATCAGGACGGGTCCGTCGAGCCTGGTCGGCAGCCGCTTCACGGTCGAAAAGCTACCCGACGCGATAATCCTGCCCGCATGCAGCATGCCGGCGGCGCCGCCCGACCAACCGTCGCGATCCTCTGCGGAGGACGCGGGACGCGCCTCCAACGCGGGACCCGCTCGATCCCGAAGCCGCTCGTGGAGATCGGCGGCCGGCCGATCGTCTGGCACGTCGTCCAGATCTACGCCGTCCAGGGCTTCCGCGACTTCGTCCTCCTGACCGGCTATCGCGGCGAGCTGATCGAGGAGTTCGTCGCGGCCGCGCCATGGCCGGCGGGCATCTCGGTCAGGTGCGTCGACACGGGCATCGACACGCCGACCGGTGGCCGCCTCCACGCCGCGCGCGCCGAGCTGGGGGAGGGCACCGCCTGCGTGACCTACTCCGACGGCGTCGCCGACATCGACCTCGGCGCGCTGCTCGCGACCCACCGCGACAGCGGCGCCGCGGCCACGATGACCGTCGTGCGGCCGGAGCTGCAGTTCGGCGTCACCCACCTCGACGACAGCGGTCGCGTGACCGGCTTCGAGGAGAAGCCGCGCTCCGAGCAGTGGATCAACGGCGGCTTCTTCTGCTTCGAGCAGGCCGGTCTCGACTACCTCGCGCCCGACAGCGTGCTCGAGCGCGACCCGCTCGAGCGACTAGCCGCCGACGGCCGCCTGCGCGCCTACCGCCACGGCGGGTTCTGGGAGTGCATGGACACCTACAAGGACGCCGTCCAGCTCAACGACCTCTGGGACGGCGGCGACGCGCCTTGGCGCAGCTGGTGAGAAGGAACTTTTCCGCGGCGGGCGAAACACATCGCCGTGAAGTCCTCAGCCACCGCCGCGCTCACCCTGTCCGCCGAGATCCGCTCGCGCTTCGACGAGTTCTCGCGCTCGCAGAAAGACGTCGGCCAGTACATCGTCGACCATCTCGACGAGGCGTCGTTCCACACGGCCGAGGAGCTGGCGCGGCGCGCCAACACCTCGTCGTCGACCGTCGTCCGCTTTGCCCAGGCACTCGGCTTCGAGGGCTTCCCGGAGCTCCAGTCCGCGGCCCGCGACGAGTACCGCCGCGCTCGCGAGGGTGAGCAGGGGACCGTCGACCTCGCCAACCCGCCGCTGTTCCCGATCGACCAGACCGAGTTCGAGGCCGCGCTGGCCGCCGACCACGTCAACGTCGAGGAGACCGCGCGCAAGCTGGACCGCGAGGAGGTGGCTCACTGCGTCGAGCTGATCTCGCGCGCCGACCGGCTCGTGCTCTGCGGCACCGACCAGATGGCCTTCTTCGCGAGCTACCTGCGCCACCTGCTGATGCTGCTCGACGTCCGCTGCGAGGTCGTCGCTAGCCCCAGCCAGGAGGGACTCGCCAAGCTCGGCCGGATCGACGACCGCACCGTGCTCGTCGGCTTCTCGGCCGGGCGACCGCACCCGCTCGTCGTGCGCGCGATGAAGCTGGCGCGCAACCGCAACGCGGCGACGATCTCGGTCTCCGACGCGACGCTCTCCGAGGTCGCCAAGCTGGCCGACCACAAGCTCTTCTACTCGTCCAACAGCCCGGCCTTCGTGCGTTCCCACGCCGCGCTGATGAGCGTCGTCCAGGCCTTGGCCTACGGCGTCTACGCGATGGACGAGTCGCAGTACTCCGACCGCATCAAGGCCTTCAAGCTCAAGTAGCCCGAGGACGCGCGCCGCGTAGTATTGGCGCCGTGAGGCAAGAAGGCACATTCGCGGTCAAGGCCGGCCTGGCAGAGATGCTCAAGGGCGGCGTCATCATGGACGTGGTGACCGCTGAGCAGGCGCGGATCGCCGAGTCCGCCGGTGCAGCTGCCGTGATGGCGTTGGAGCGCGTACCGGCCGACATCCGGGTCGCCGGAGGCGTGGCGCGGATGTCCGATCCGACGATGATCGAGGCGATCCAGGCCGCCGTGACGATCCCGGTGATGGCGAAGGCGCGGATCGGCCACTTCGTCGAGGCCGAGGTGCTGCAGGCGCTCGAGGTCGACTACGTCGACGAGTCCGAGGTGCTGACGCCGGCCGACGAGGCCAACCACATCGACAAGTGGGACTTCAAGGTCCCGTTCGTCTGCGGCGCGACCAACCTCGGCGAGGCGCTGCGACGGATCGGCGAGGGCGCGGCGATGATCCGCAGCAAGGGCGAGGCCGGGACCGGCAACATCGTCGAGGCGGTGCGCCACATGCGCCAGATCCGCGGCGACATCCGGCGCTTGGCCGGGCTCGACGCCGCCGAGCTTCCGACGGCCGCCAAGGACCTTCAAGCGCCGCTGCCGCTCGTGCGCGACGTCGCGGCCGCGGGCAAGCTGCCCGTCGTGATGTTCTCCGCCGGTGGCGTCGCGACGCCAGCCGACGCCGCGCTGATGATGCGGCTCGGCGCCGAGGGCGTCTTCGTCGGCTCCGGAATCTTCAAGTCCGAGGACCCACAGCGGACCGCCGTCGCGGTCGTCGAGGCGACGACCCACTTCGAGGACGCCGAGCGGATCGTGGCAGCATCGCGCGACCTCGGAGCGCCGATGACCGGGATCGGCATGGACGCGATCGCCGAGCACGGCGGCCTGTTGCAAGAGCGCGGTTGGTGACCGTAGGAGTCCTTGCCCTGCAGGGCGACTTCGAGGCTCACCGCAAGGTGCTCGAAGGCCTCGGCGCCGATGTGCGCGAGGTCCGCACGCCCGCCGACCTCGAAGGTGTCGCCGGCCTGATCATCCCGGGCGGCGAGTCGACGACGATGACGCTCGGCATCGAGCGCGAGGGGCTCGCGGACCCGTTGCGCGCGCTTGCCGCCAGCGGCGCGCCGGTCCTGGGAACGTGCGCCGGGATGATCATGCTCGACCGCGAGCACCTCGGCGTGATCGACGTCGCCACCGAGCGCAACGCCTTCGGCCGCCAGGTCCACAGCTTCGAGGCGCGACTCGACCTCGACGGCGTCGGCGACGATGTCGAGGCGATCTTCATCCGCGCGCCGTGGGCGCGCGAGGTCGGCGACGGCGTCGAGGTGCTCGCCGCCGTCGACGGCCATCCCGTCGCGGTCCGCCAGGGCGACGTCCTGGCCGTCTCGTTTCATCCAGAGCTGAACGGGGAGACACGACTGCATTCCTGGCTGCTCGCCCGGATCGCCACCACCCAGACCGGAGGAGAAGCCAAGTGAAGGACTCACGCGTCGAGGCACTCGCCCAGATCCTTGTCCGCTATTCGACGAAGGTGCGGAAGGGCGACGTCTGCGTCATCCAGGGCACGACGACCGGGGAGCCGTTGATCCAGGCCGTCTACGAGGAGATCCTGCGCGCCGGCGGCCTGCCGGTGATGCAGCTCACGACAGAGCAGGCCCAAGCCGCCTTCTTCGACCTCGCCAGTGACGAGCAGCTCGACTGGGTCCAGCCACCGGCCGAATGGACGGCCGAGCATGCCGACGTGCGGATCGTCGTGATGGCCGACGCCAACCCGCGCGCGCTGTCCGGCGCCGACCCCGCCAAGCAGGCGCGCGCCTCGCGGGCGCGGCGCTCGATCATGGAGACCTCGATGCGGCGCGCCGCCGAGGGCAAGCACCGCTGGTCGCTGACGCTGTTCCCGACTCACGCCTACGCCGGCGAGGCCGGCATGTCGCTGTCCGCCTACGAGCAGTTCTTCTACGACGCCTGCCTGGCGACCGACGCCGACCCGCTGACTGCCTGGGCGCGCCAGTCCGACGAGGTGATGCGGCTCGCCGAGTGGATCGAGGGCCGCGAGGAGGTCCACATCACCGCTCCGGGGACCGACATCAAGCTCGGCGTCGCCGGCCGCCACTGGATCCCCTGCGTCGGCACCCACAACATGCCCGACGGCGAGTTCTTCACCGGCCCGGTCGAGGACTCGGTCAACGGCGAGGTCGCCTTCTCGCTGCCGGCGACCTACGGCGGCCGCGAGGTCTCCGGCGTGCGCTTTCGCTTCGAGGACGGCAAGGTCGTCGACGCCTCCGCGGAGCGTGGCGAGGACTTCCTGATCGAGATGCTCGACACCGATGCCGGCTCGCGCACGCTCGGCGAGCTGGGGATCGGCACCAACTACGGGATCGTGGCCGGCACCAAGGAGATCCTGCTCGACGAGAAGATCGGCGGCACGGTCCACATGGCGATCGGCGCCGCCTACCCGGAGTCCGGCGGCGTCAACGAGTCGGCCGTCCACTGGGACATGGTCTGCGACCTGCGCCAGGGCGGCTCGATCGTCGTCGACGGCATCGAGCTCCAGCGCGACGGCCGCTTCGTCGTATAGGAGCCGACCGGCCAAGGAGAAGGCACCCGAGGGCAGGGGGTGCGGCCTGACCCGGGGCTAGAATCCCATTACATATATGGCCGGGCATTCCAAATGGGCGTCGATCAAGCACAAGAAGAAGGCGACCGACGCCAAGCGCGGCGCTCTCTTCACCAAGCTGACGCGCGCGATCACCGTCGCCGCGCGTGAGGGTGGGGGCGACCCCGACGGCAACCCGTCGCTCGTGCTCGCGATTCAGAAGGCCAAGGACGCGAGCATGCCCAAGGACAACATCGAGCGCGCGATCGCGAAGGGCAGCGGCGCCGACCAGGATGCCGATGCCTTCGAGGCAATCGTCTACGAGGGCTACGGGCCGGGCGGCGTCGCCGTCCTGGTCGAGGCGCTGACCGACAACCGCAACCGCACCAGCTCCGACGTCCGCCACGCCTTCTCCAAGCACGGTGGCAACCTCGGCGAGCCGGGCTCGGTCAACTGGATCTTCGAGAAGAAGGGCCAGATCGTCGTCGACGCGGCGCGGTACGGCGAGGACGACCTGATGGTCGCCGTCGACGCCGGCGCGGAGGACGTCGCCGAGGACGGCGACGTGCTCGAGGTCGTGACCGGGCCGACCGACCTGGCGGCCGTCCGCGGCGCGCTCGAGCAGGCTGGCGTCGAGGTCCAGTCCGCCGAGCTGGTGATGCGGCCGACCAACCGGATCGAGATCGAGGAGAGCCAGGCCGCGAGCCTGATGCGCATGCTCGACACGCTCGAGGACAACGACGACGTGCAGGCCGTCCACGCCAACTTCGACGTCGACGCCGAGGTTCTGGAGCGGGTCCTCGCGGGTTAGCGTCCGGGAGGCGTCCGCGCCTCCGCGAAGAATCAGATCGATGGTGGTCGTACTCGGCATCGATCCTGGCACCGCGAACACCGGCTACGGCGTGGTGGTGTCGCGCGGCCCGAAGCTAGGGGCGCTCGACGGCGGGACGATCGAGACGGCGCCCGGCGTGCCGCTGGAGCAGCGGCTGGTTCAGATCCACGCTCGTGTCGTCGAGCTGATCGCCGAGCACGAGCCGGAGGCGGTGGCGATCGAGGAGCTCTACTTCGGCCAGAACGTGCGCAGCGCGCTCGCCGTCGGCCAGGCGCGTGGCGCGGTCCTGCTCGCCGCCGGCCAGTCCGGCGTTCCGTGCTTCTCCTACACGCCGCAGCAGATCAAGCAGGCGGTCTGCGGGTCGGGCGCCGCGGCGAAGGACCAGGTCCAGCGGATGGTCGGCGCGCTGCTCGCGTTGCCGGAGCCTCCCAGGCCCGACCACGCCGCCGACGCGCTCGCCGTGGCGATCTGCCATGCGAACGGAGCGCCGCTGCGGGCAGCCGTCGGCTGAGGGAGGCGTCCGCCCCAGGGCGCAGAATCACGGACTGTGATCTCGTCCGTGAGAGGAGAAGTGCTGGTCCGACGGCCGGGTGAGGTCGTCGTCGAGTCGGCCGGCGTTGGCTACAAGCTGGCGGTCTCGAGCGAGACGCTCGACAAGGTGCCGCCGGTCGGCGCCGAGACCCTGCTGCACTCCCACCTCGTCCTGCGCGACGACGGCATCCATCTCTTCGGCTTCGCCAGCGAGACCGAGCGCGAGCTCTTCCTGATGCTGATCGGCGTCCAGGGCGTGGGGCCGAAGGTCGCCCAGGCGGTGCTCTCCGGCGGTCCGCCGCGCGAGCTGCTCGGCGCGATCGCCAACGGCGACGCGGCCCGATTCCAGGCGGTGCCGGGGATCGGCAAACGGACGGCGGAGCGGATCATCGTCGAGCTGCGCGACAAGGTCGCGGGCGCGGTCGCCGAGGAGATCGTCATCACGCGCGCCTCCAGCGATCCGCGCAGCATCGCCCGCGAGGCGCTGCTGGGCCTTGGCTATACGCCGCCCGAGGCCGACGCGATGCTCGAGGGCGTCGATGGCGATTCGGCCGAGGAGCTGATCGGCGCGGCGCTGAAGGCGGTCCGATGAGCGGGATCCGGACACCCGGCGTCGAGCGCCTGCAGACGCCCGAGGTCGAGGGCGGGGCGGAGGAGGAGCTCGACCGCACGCTGCGGCCGCAGCTGCTGACCGATTTCGTCGGGCAGGAGCAGGTCAAGGCCCAGTTGAGCGTCTTCATCGAGGCCGCCCGCGCACGCGGCGAGGCGCTCGACCACGTGCTGCTCGCCGGTCCGCCGGGACTCGGCAAGACTTCGCTCGCCCAGATCGTCGCGAACGAGCTCGGCGTTGGAATAGTCGCCACCGCGGCGCCAGCGCTGGAGCGCAAGGGCGACGTGGCGTCCTACCTCTCTTCGCTCGAGCCGCGCTCGGTGTTCTTCGTCGACGAGATTCACCGCCTGCCGCGCGCGCTCGAGGAGACCTTCTACCCGGCGATGGAGGACCGGCGACTGCCGATCACGGTCGGCCAGGGCGCCGGCGCGCGGGTGGTCAACCTCGATCTGCCGCCGTTCACGCTGATCGGCGCGACGACCCGTGCCGGGCTGCTGACGACGCCGTTGCGCGACCGCTTCGGCGTCGCGCCACGGCTGGAGCTATACGACGCTGCCGATCTGGGCCGGATCGTTCGCCGCTCGGCGGGGATTCTCGACGTCGAGATCGACACTGCCGGCGCCGAGGCCATCGCCTCGCGCTCGCGCGGGACCCCGCGCGTCGCCAACCGCCTGCTGAAGCGCGTGCGCGACTACGCCGAGGTGCGCGGCAGCGGGACGATCGACGCCGGGATCGCGACCGAGGCGCTCGAGCTGCTCGACGTCGACCGCGTCGGACTCGACCGTCTCGACCGCGAGATCCTGTCGGCGATCTGCTCGAAGTTCGGCGGCGGTCCGGTCGGTCTCTCGACGCTCGCGGTGGCCGTCAGCGAGGAGCAGGACACGATCGAGGACGTCTACGAGCCGTACCTGCTCCAGTAGGGCATGATCATGCGCACTCCGCGCGGCCGGGTCGCTACCGCGGCGGCCTTCAAGCACCTCGGGCTGGCGCCGCCGGCCGAAGGGGCTCGACTCTTCTGATGCGTCGCTAATCTCCGCTTCCCGTGCCGAACTTCATCTGCCCAAGCTGCGGTGATCGCAGCGTCTCGACCGATCGCACCGCCGGCTTCCAGAGCCGCGCTCGCGGTTGCAAGAAATGCGGATTCGGCTTCCTGTTCGAGTTGCTCGACGACTACTACCCGGCGCCGAACGCGGCCTTCTTCCTCTGCGATCAGGAGGGCCGCCTGATCGGCGCCGGCCGCGGCGCGCGCGAGCTGACCGGCCTCGGCGATCTCGACGTGATCGGCCGTCCGGCGGGCGAGGTCTTGGGCCTCGAGTTCGAAACCGGAAGCGACCACATCGCCACAGCTCTTGAGTGGGGCGTTAGGGTTCTCGGCAAGCCGGTGGTAGTCAACGCGGAGGGAGACCGGCCTGAGCCAGCTGTGGCTGACATCTTCCCTGCGTATGACGACGACGGTGGACTGCTGCTGGTGCTGACGCCACGCGGGTCCAACGGCAACACGAACTGAAATGACTTCACGCAAGCGCAATCTCTCGATCATCGCCCTGATGCTGGTGCTGCTGGCGGGATCCTTCTACGTGATCCTGACCAAGCCGACCGTGCTCGGCCTCGATCTGCGCGGCGGCGTGGAGCTGGTCTACGAGGGCCGCCCGACGCCGCAGGTCCCGACCGTCACGGCCCAGGCGATCGACGACGCGATCGAGACGATCCGCAAGCGCACCGACGCGCTCGGCGTCTCCGAGCCGGAGATCCAGCGCGCCGGACAGAACCAGATCTCGATCGGCCTGCCGGACGTCGACAACGCCGACCGCGCGATCGAGCAGGTCGGCACGACCGCCCAGCTGCAGTTCTACGACTGGGAGGAGAACATCCGCGGGCAGGGGCCGGACGCTCCCTTCGCGGGCAAGACGGCGCTCTACGACGCGGTCGAGGTTGCCGCCAAGGAGAAGCCGACCGCCACGGAGACCGATCTGCCGCCGGACGGCGCCTCCGAGGAGATCGAGCAGCGCTTCGACGGCGACAAGAAGCAGATCCAGGAGTACTACGACCGGCGCAACGACAGCCACAGCGGGCGCTACTACCTGTTCGACTCCGACAAGGAGCTGATCACCGGCCCCGATTCGACGTGCGAGGAGCTGCTGTCGGACTACGAGGGCGTCAAGGGCCCGAAGCGCAAGCAGAGCGAGATCCCCAAGGACAGCAAGTGTCGCGAGGAGCTGGCCGCGATCCCAGTCGGCAAGGGGGATACCGGGACAACGACGCCTGAGTCGAGCGCGGCCCCGAAGAGCGGCCCGCCGGCCGGTTCCGAGGTCCTCGAAGTGCCGCGCGGCATCGTCGTGATCGAGGCCGATCGCGCCGAGAACCAGCCTGCGGACGTCCACAACTACTACGTCATCGAGGACGACTCCGAGCTCTCCGGCGGGGACATCAAGAACCCGGAGCAGAACACCGATCAGCGCACCAACGAGCCGATCGTGACGATGGAGTTCACCGACAAGGGCCGCAAGGCCTTCGCGACGGTGACCAAGCGGCTCGC
>Ga0190275_10000208_pt1 | contig 61437 bp, 59 predicted proteins | sample Popmic550T_FD_133745 | JGI IMG/M metagenome (GOLD analysis project Ga0190275, IMG submission 133745) | Populus adjacent soil microbial communities from riparian zone of Yellowstone River, Montana, USA - 550 T | ecosystem: Environmental > Terrestrial > Soil > Riparian zone > Trees stand | place...
ACGTGGAAGTCGATCTTCGGCCCGTAGAAGGCGCCGTCGCCGGGGTTGAGCTCGTACTCGCGGCCCTGGCGCTCGAGCGCCTCGGTCAGCGCCGCCTCCGCCTTCGCCCACTGCTCCTCGCTGCCCATCGACTTCTGCGGCCGGGTCGAGAGCTCGACTTTGACGTCGCTGAAGCCGAAGCGGCCGTAGAGCTCGTCGATCGCCTCGCAGATGCTCGCCACCTCGTCGGTGATCTGGTCCTCGGTGCAGTAGACGTGGGCATCATCCTGGGTGAAGGCGCGGACCCGCAGCAGGCCGTGCAGGACCCCCTCGCGCTCGTTGCGGGAGACGCGGCCGAACTCGGCCAGGCGCAGCGGCAGCTCGCGGTAGGAGTGGCGGTCGGAGGAGTAGACGAGGCAGGCGCCGGGACAGTTCATCGGCCGCAGGGCGAAGCGGCGCTCGCCGTCGTCCATGAAGTACATCTCGTCGCGGTAGTTGTCCCAGTGCCCGGAGCGGTGCCAGAGCTGCTCGTCGAGGACCTGCGGCGTCGCGATCTCCTGGTAGCCGCGCTTGCGCAGCTGCTCCTGAACCTCGTCCTCGATCAGGTGCAGCAGCGTCGTCCCGTTGGGCAGCCAGAACGGCATCCCCGGCGCCTCGTCGCGCAGCATGAAGATCCCGAGCTGGGGGCCGAGGCGGCGGTGGTCGCGGGCCTTGGCCTCCTCGATCCGCTCCAGGTGCTGCTCCAGATCCTGCTTGGAGAAGAAGGCGGTGCCGTAGATCCGGGTCAGGCGCTCGCGGTTCTCGTCACCGCGCCAGTAGGCGCCGGCGACCGAGCTCAGCTTGATCGCCTTGATCCGGCCGGTCGAGGGGCCGTGAGGACCGCGGCAGAGGTCCTCGAAGGGCCCGTTCTTATAGAGGGAGACGGTCTCGACGCCTTCGTCACGGACCAGGTCTTCGATCAGCTCGACCTTGTAGCTCTGGTCCTGGCCTCTGAAGATCTCGATCGCCTCGGCGGCGCTGACGTCGCGGCGGCCGAACGCCTCGTCGGCGCCGATGTGATCCAGCATCGCCCGCTCGATCTTCGGCAGGTCGTCCTCGGTGATCTTTGTCTCGGCCGGGAACTCGAAGTCGTAGTAGAAGCCCGACTCGATCGGCGGGCCGATCGTCACCTTGGTCCCGGGGTAGAGCTCCATCACCGCCTCGGCCATCACGTGGGCGGCGTCGTGGCGGATCAACTCCAGGGCCTCCGGGTCGCGGTCGGTGAGGATCCCGATCTCCGCCCCACCCTCCGGCAGCGGCGCCGCGAGGTCGCGCAGCTCGCCGTCGACGCGGATCGCCAGCGCCGCCTTCGCCAGCCCTGGGCCGATCGCCGCGGCGGCGTCGGCGCCGGTCGCCCCGGCGGGCAGCTCCAGCGGCTTCCCGTCGGGCAGGGTGACAGTCAGTTTCTCCGTAGCGGCCTCCACCGGGCAATCGTACGCACCAGGGTGCGGTTGTCGTTTGTCGCCCTGTGGGCGACAAACGACAACCGCCTCAGCGAGACGGCCCCTGGCGGGCCTGGCGGACGGCGATCAGGGGACAGGGGCTCGCCCCGCGGACAGGGCGGGTCGATTCCCAGAGGACGAAGGGCGGCCCCGGGCGGCGAACGCGGAGCGCCGGGAAGGGCGGCTGCCCGGCGTCGCCCCGGGTGACGACGAAGCGCACGCCGGGCGGGGGACTTCCCCCAGCTTCGCCCTCGGCGAGGATGCAGACGCGTCCCCCCCGCAGCTCCCAGGTGACATAGGGGACGCCGTGCTGGTCGGCGAGCAGCTCCTCGGAGGCGAGGACCAGGGTCGAGTCGGCGGCGACCAGCGGGCGCAGGCCGGTGAGGGCGGGCGAGTAGGAGGTCGGCCCGACGGGTGCGTTGGCGAGCACGAGCAGCGAGCAGACACCGGCGGCGGCGAGGAAGGTCGCGGCGGCGAGGGCGAGGATCGGCTCTTTGGCGCCTTTCTCGGCAATGGGCCGATCAACTCGCCGACGGGGATGGTCGAGCAGCGGCAGCAGGATGACCAGGCTGGCCAGCGGCGCGGCGATCTCGATCGCCTTGGCGGCGGCGTAGGGGGTGCCGACGGCGCGGGCGGCGGCGTAGGCGACGATCGCGGCCGCCAGGCCGGCGAGCAGCGCCGACTCGCGGCGGCGCCAGAGGCTGCCGACGCCGTAGAGCAGCAAGACGAAAGCGAAAGCGGCGCCGAGGTAGTAGCCGATCGCGGGCACCGCCCCATCGCCGGGCGCGAGCCGGAAGTCGCCGGAGGGCCAGATGCCGAGCGCCTCGAAGGGCGAGATCTGGCCGAAGAGGTTGCCGAGGCCGGGGCCGTTGGGGTCGAAGGTCTCGAAGTTGCGGAAGTCGATAAGGCGGCCTAGCTCGGGGGCGGTCAGGACCAGGAAGGCGAGAACGGCCAAAAGGACAGGGCCGACAGCCGGGGGGGACGCCGCGGACGGGGAGTCCTGCGGGCGGGGCAAACTGGCTCCGTTCTCGGACTCCCCGTCCGCACCGTCCCCCCCGGACCGGCCGGTTCGGCTGACGGCGTACTCCAGCAGCAGCCAGATGACGGCGGTGCCGAGGAGCCAGATCAGGCCCGGGAAGCTGTAGATGTAGATCGCTCCGACGGCGAGTAGAGCTGCGGGGACGAAGCGCAGGGGGAGGTCGCGCCAGGTGCGGGTTGCCTCGCGCAGGGCGAGGGCGAAGGCGAGGACCATGAGCGCCTCCATCGTCTCCTTGAAGGCGCCTTGTGCGAAGTAGGAGGCGACCATGTAGGCGAGGCCGACCACCAGGGCGCCGACGGTGCGGGGGATCGGCTTCAGGCTGGAGAAGGCGGCAAGCGCGGTCAGCGGGGCGAGGATGGCGACGGCGACGGTCAGGCCGCTGAATCCCTGGACCAGGCCGATGCCGAGGCCCTTGCTCAGGGCGACGACGATCGCGTGGGGGCCGAGCGGGTAGCCCTGGTTCAGCAGTTGCGAGCCATGGCCGTGGGCTAGGCGGTCGGCGGCCAGCAGGTGCTGGGACATGTCGGGGTTGAAGCTGGTGCCGAGGATCCCGAAGTGGCCCTCGACCGCGAACGGCAGCGAAGCGGCCAGGAGCGCGACGAGGGCGACGGGCCAGCCGGCTCTCAGCGCCTCCACCCCGCCCTCCAGCCGGCCCCACAGGTAAGCGAGCGAAGCGACGACGAGGCCGAGGACGACGAGCGCCGAGACGACCCCGTCGCCTCCCAGCCGCACCGTCCCCCAGCAGACGGCGCAGAGCAGCGCCAGGCCGACGGCCGGCGCCAGCCAGGACCAGCGGCGCCAGCCACAGAGGGCGATCGCCGCCTGGCCGATCGCCAGGGAGGCGCCGCAGACCGCCAGCACCGCTGCATAGGTCCCGATCACGTGGCCCGCGAGCCTAGACCGCGGGGGCGGCGTTCGTCCGCCGGCAACAGTCGGTAGATAATCGAGCGGTGCTGAGCCCCCGTCCGCTGCTCGACCGCCTGGTCAACCACCCCTGGCTGATCGGCGACCCGGAGACGCCGGGTCGCAAGCTGGGCAAACGGGTCCGCTGGCTGACCGTCACCGCGATCGTCGTCGCCAACGCCGTCGGGGCGCTGGTCGTGACCGCCTTCGCCATTCTCGTCCTGCCCAAGCCGGAAGGGCTGCCGCGGGACGAAACCGTGGTCGCGAACCTGGTCTTCGCCGCCATCTACCTGACTGTCGCGGTCGGTCTCGGCGTCAGATGGGGGCGGCGGGTGGTCGAGGGCGGCGAGGACGGGACCAGGTCGTGGCTCGACTCCGACCGGGCCCCCACGGAGGCGGAGAAGCTGCGGGTGCTGCGGGCACCGATGCGGGTGCTGGGCGTCGCGGCGGGGCTGTGGGCGTTTGCGGTTGCCGGCTTCGCCCTGGTCAACTTCTTCTTCGATCCTCTGCTGGCGCTCGGCGTCGGGCTGACGGTCGCCCTCGGTGGGCTGACGACCTGCGCCGTCGCCTACCTGCTGACCGAACTGGCGCTGCGGCCGGTCGCCTCGCGGGCGCTCGCCAGCGGGGCGCCGCAACGACGCGGGCTGCCGGGCCTGACCTCGCGCTGGCTGCTCGCCTGGGCGCTCGGCACCGGCGGGCCGGTCGTCGGGCTGGCGCTGATCGGGATCGTGGCCCTGACCCCGGTCGAGATCGACGAGACGACGCTGGCGCTGACGACCGTGACCCTGTGCGGGATCGCGCTCGTCTTCGGCGCGCTCGCCTCGCTGCTGGCCGCTTACGCGACCGTGCACCCGATCGGCTCGATCCGGCGCGGGCTCAGCGCGGTCGAGGACGGCAACTTCGAGGTCGAGCTGGCGGTCTGGGACAGCACCGAGATCGGGCTCCTGCAGGCCGGGTTCAACGAGATGGCCGCCGGCCTGCGCGAGCGCGAGCGCATCCGCGACCTCTTCGGCCGCCAGGTCGGCCGCGAGGTCGCGCACGAGGCGCTGGCCGCCGGCACCGACCTCGGCGGCGTCGAATGCGAGGTGGCGGTGGTCTTCGTCGACGTGGTCGGCTCCACCCGGCTGGCGACCACGCGCTCGCCGCACGAGGTCGTCGACCTGCTGAACCGCTTCTTCAGCGAGGTGGTCGTGGTAGTCGAGGAGCAGGGCGGCTGGATCAACAAGTTCGAGGGCGACGCTGCGCTTGCCATCTTCGGCGCCCCGCAGCGCCTCGACGACGCCCACGGGCGGGCGCTAGCGGCGGCACGGGAGCTGCGGCGGCGGCTGCGCGCGGCGGTCGGCGAGCTGGAAGCGGGGATCGGCGTCGGCTCCGGCCTCGTCGTCGCCGGCCACGTCGGCCACGAGCACCGCTTCGAGTACACGGTGATCGGCGACCCGGTGAACGAGGCCGCCCGCCTCAGCGACCTCGCCAAGCAGCACGACCCGCCCGTCCTCGCCTCGGCCCGGACCGTGGAGCTGGCCGGTGCCTCGGAGGCGGACAGGTGGGCCCTGGGCGAAGCCGTCGAGCTGCGCGGCCGCTCCCAGGCGACGATCCTCGCCCACCCGCTCGCCGGGCCGACCGGCCCCTGAACGGAAAAGGGCCCCGTGAGGGGCCCCCTGTTTCCGAAGGACGTGCCACCAGAGAGATTTAAGTCGCTGGCTCGTCGGTCCTCGAGCTTTGAAGTCTTGGTCGCTGCTCGTGCGACGTACCTATAAACACGGGAAGGACTGAAAAGTTGCACAGGTTGCATCGGCGGCCGCGGCGGAGACCTTTAGGCCGTCGCCGGCCGCCGCCCAGCTCCGGTTTGGCGCTGCTAGATTCAGACTCCCCGGGCGTTTAGCTCAGTTGGGAGAGCGCTACCTCGACAAGGTAGAGGTCACTGGTTCGAGCCCAGTAACGCCCATCCGGTCAGTAATCAGACGTGGTCGCTCGGCAGGTGCCAGTGGCTCGGGGCAATCAGGTCCTCGGCGGCCGCGGGGCCCCAGGAGCCCGGCTCGTAGGGCAGCACCGGCGGCGGTTGCTCCAGGACCGACTCGGAGATCTCCCAGAGGCGCTCGATCGCCTCGGAGCTGGTGAAGAGGGTGCGGTCGCCGACCATGACGTCGTGGATCAGGCGCTCGTAGGCGTCCAGGGCCTCGGCGCCGCCGCCGAAGGTGTCGGCGTAGCTGAAGCGCATGTGCGCCTCGCCGAGGCGAATCGTCGGGCCTGGGACCTTGGCCAGGAAGGAGGCGGAGATGCTGCCGGGGTCGCCGAGCTCGAAGGTGAGGTGGTCGTGGCCGAAGGACTCGGCGATCTGGTCGCAGTCGAGCGGGAACATGCGGCGCGGCGGCTGCGTGAAGGCGATCGTCAGCAGGTGACTGCTCTGAGCCAGGCGCTTGCCCGAGCGCAGGTAGAAGGGCACCCCCTCCCAGCGCCAGTTGTCGACGAAGGCCTTGACCGCGACGTAGGTCTCGGTGGTCGAGTCGGGGGCGACGCCGTCCTCCTCGCGGTAGCCGGCGTACTGGCCGCGGACGACGTTCTCCGCTCGCAGCGGCGGCATCGAGTCGAAGGCCTTCTCGCGCTCCAGCCCCAGCGCCTTCGGCTCGAACGAGGTCGGCGGCTCCATCGCGACGAAGCCGAGCACCTGGAAGAGATGGGTGACGATCATGTCGCGGAAGGCGCCCGTCTGCTCGTAGAAGCTGCCGCGCATCTCGATCGAGAGGGTCTCGGGGATGTCGATCTGGACGTGGTCGATGTGGTTGCGGTTCCAGACCGGCTCGAACATGCCGTTGGCGAAGCGCAGGGCCAGCAGGTTCTGCACCGCCTCACGGCCGAGGTAATGGTCGATGCGGTAGATGCAGCGCTCCTCGAAGACCGAGTGCAGGAGGGCGTTGAGCTCGCGGGCCGAGGCGAGGTCGGTGCCGAAGGGCTTCTCGGTGATGACCCGGGCGCCGTCGCCGAGGCCGGCGGCGCCGAGCGCCTCGACGGTCCCGTGCGCGGCCGCCGGAGGAAGCGAGAGGTAGTAGAGGACGCGGGGGTCGCCGCCCAACTCCTCACGGGCGGTGGCGACCGCCTCGGCGAGCGCCTCGAAGCCGTCGCCGACGCCGACGAAGCGCAGCGACTCGGCGAACGGGTCCCAGGTGGCGGGCGACATGTCCTCGCGGCCGGAGGCCTCGATCGCCTGCCGCGCGACCTCGCGGAACTCCTCGACCTCGACCCCGCGCCGGGCGGCGCCGACGATGCGGAAGCGCTTCGGCATCAGGCCGGCCTGGGCGAGGTGGAACATCCCCGGCAGCAGCTTGCGCTTCGCCAGGTCGCCGGTCGCCCCGAAGAGGACGATCACCTGGTTCTCGGGGATCTGGTCCGCCTGCCCCGTGGCGCTGGCGCTTGCGCTTGCGGTGGCGACGCTCACGCACTCAGGCTGACAGATGCGACCTATGCTGGCGAGCAGCGATGGCGCCTGAGCGGACCAACGGCGAAGTCGAGTACGAGCGGCGACAGCTCGACCGCTGCGAGCGGCTGTTCTGGCGCGAGGTCTGGGAGTCGGTCCCCGATGAGGTTGCGGCCGAGCACGGCGTCGCGCGGCGGGACTTCGGCCCGGTCCAGGCGACGATCGCAACCGATCTCGCGGAGGTGGGAATGATGAACCTGGTGCTGGGGGCGACGGCGCCGGGGGCGGTCGCGGACGGGCACCTGGCCGCCGCCGCCGAATGGGCGCGGTCGCAGGGCGTCGCCTGCTACATCCCGGTAACCCCGGGCCTGCCCGAAAGCGAGGCGGCCGAGACCTGGCTGGCGAGCGACGGCCAGGTTCCGGCCTACGCCTGGATGAAGTTCGTCCGCGACGCCCATCCGCCCCGCTTCACGGCCCCGGCGGTGGAGGTGGTGGAGCTGACCGACCCCGACGAGGCCCCCTTCGGGATGATCGCCGCCACCGGCTTCGGGCTTCCCGCCTGGGCAGCTGCCTTCTTCTCGCGGCTGCCCGGCGCCGAGCATTGGCGCTGCTACGCCGCCCGCGTCGACGGCGAGGCCCAGGCCGTCGCCGCCATGCACGTCCACGGCGGCATCGCCGAGTTCGGCATTGCCGCCACCCTCGAGCCCGCCCGCGGCCGCGGCTGCCAGCTCGCCCTGCTGCACCGGCGCATCCTCGATGCCGCCACCGCTGGCTGCCACATCCTTTTCGTCGAGACCGGCGAGCGCGTTCCCGACCGCCCTTCGGCCAGCTACAAGAACATCCTCCGAGCGGGGTTCGAGGAGGCGTATCTGCGGCCTAACTGGCGCCGGGCTTGACAGCGCCAGCCGGCCGGATAGCTTTCACCGCCGTGCCGCGACCGCAGGTCCGAACCAGGTTTCTCATCCTCGTCCTCGCGGCCATGGTCGCCTTCATCGCCGCGCCCGCCGCGGGCGCCGCACCCTCGGCGACGATCTCGGCCGGGCCGAGCACGGCTCCCTGCCCGCCGGGCCAGGGCCCGACGACGATCTCGCGCCGCGCCTCGCTCGACGAAGCGGCCAAGCTCGGCGCCGTCAAGCTCACCTCCAAGGGCGGCTACAACGGCGACGCGGTCGCCGTCGATGCGACCTGGAGACCGTCCAAGCTCCCGGTCACCGTCCAAATCGACATCGAGTTCACCAGCTTCCCCGGCGGCCCGAGCGCCGCCCAGGTCGAAGCGTCGATCGAGAGCCGGCTGCCGCCGCGCACCGCGGTCGACGGGACCAAGGTCAAGTTCGACATCGTCGCCCGCGAACGGGCGCCGGGCGCCACGCCCTCCCCCTGCTTTCACCAGACCCAGCTCACCCCCGACTCCGAGTTCCGCGGCGAGGCCGGCGAGGCCGACGGCAACCCGCTGGCGATTCCGCAGAGCGGCGAATGGCCGACCGGGCGCGGCCCGACCGGTGACCGCCAGATCTGGACCCACGAGGCCCTCCATCTGGCGGGCTTGGAAGACCAGTACAGCTCCTTCTTCCGGATCGGCTCGAAGGACTACCCGATACCCGACAGCGTCGACATCGCCGACCCGGAGCAGGTGAAGGCCTGGGCCGAAAGCAAGGGGCTGAACCCGAAAGCCGGCAAGGCGGGGACCAAGGCCAAGCCCGGTCACGAGAAGGACATCATGGGCGACGTCTTCAAGGGGACGGAGAAGCTGACCCAGCTCGACGTCGACAAGTTCGCGGTCGCCGGCGCCAGGAAGCTGACGATCGAATCCCGGCCAGGCGACCTGCTTCTGAACAAGGACGGCGGGGCGCAGAACCTAGCGGTCGGGGCGCCGTTCGAGCTGACGGTCGAACCCGGCAAGCCCGGCCACGCCGACGGCCTCGTCGCCTACTGCATCGACCTCAAGCGCCATCCCCCCGGCGAGGGCCAGGGCTTCGACGTCCTCGGCCCCGCCGGCAGACAGCCGGAGCCAGCGCTGCAGTACCTCCAGCGGGTGCTCGACGTGGCGGCCATGCTGCAACCGGCGGCGCTGGCGAAAACCGAAGGCGCCCAGGACGCGGTATGGCGCATCACCGATGACAGCTCCGCCGACGACGGCGCCGCGATCCTGGCCCTGGCTGGAGTCCCCGATGTCGCCTTTGCCGCTCCACACTTCGTCAACCCGAACGCGGCCTCACCGGAGACCAGCGCGGTCAGCTCCACCGGCGTCCTCCCCGAGGCCAAGCCGGTCCCCTATCTGAAGGCGCTCCGCGTCAGCCCGGGAAAGCTGTCCGCTGGACAGCCCCGCACCGTCAAGGTCAAAGTCAACCTCACCGGCGCCCGCGACAAAGTCAGCTTCGAGCTGCAGCGGCGCAAGGGCGGTCAGTGGCACCCCACCGTCCGCTTCCCCGCCCGCAAGCTGCGCCCTGGCATCGCGACGATCCGCCTGGAGCTTCCGGCTCTACGGCGGGGCTCCAATCGCCTCGTCGCGATCGGCTCGTCGGGCAGCGCGACCGCGCCGCTACTGGCGCGCCAGGGCTAGGCCCCAGCGTCAAGCGCTAGGCGGATGTCCTTGATCAACAGCTGCAGATTCATCGGGTCAGTCGGAGAGGCTTCGAAACCAAAGTGCTCGTAGAAGCTCCGAGCCTCCTTGTTGGCTGCATGCACGAGCAGCAGACGAACTCCTGCCTGCTCAGCGACCGATACTGCCCGCGTCATCGCATCCCTGAGGAGAAAGGCTCCAATGCCTTTTCCTGGAGCCGTTTTGTCAACTGCCAACCTGGCGAGCAACATGGCCGGAATCGGGTTTCTCGGCATGCCCTTCTGCGCGCGGTCAGTTGCCTCGCCGTGCTCGATCGACGCGACGGAGAGCGCGTGGTAACCGACAACCCTGTCCTGCTCGGCATCGATGACTACATAGGTCCGAGCGGATCCAGCACCCACGGCCGCGCGAGCGTGCTTGACCAGCCAGACGTCAAGAGACCCAACGCCGCAGTCAAACCCGTTGATTCGGTGCTCGTTGTCGAGCGGCTGAGGATCTAGGAAGCGGGGCACTCGACCTATTCAGGGCGAGGGCGAGAAAAGAGCTTCGCCAGCTGCGGCTGTACTTTTGCCGGCCGGTCCATCACAGCGACGATTTCCTGCCATGCCTCCGGATCGACTCGGAAGCTAGTTCGATCGGCAAGCAGACGCTCCGCTCGCTCGCGCCCGCTCTCAACCAGAAATTGCGTGAGAGACTCTCGATGGACCCCCGCAGCCCGCTTGAAAAGAGCTTCATCCTCTTTCTCGATCCGTAGATTGAGCCTCTGGGTCTTCGGGGTCGCCATAGCCGTATTGTACATACAATGTATGTCAAAGCCAATGAGACTGCTTCGTGGTCCCAGCGAAGCCGGTGGCGACCTCCGGGGCCAGCCGCGATCGAAGGCGCCCACCGGAATCGAACCGGTGTAAACGGCTTTGCAGGCCGCTGCGTAACCACTCCGCCAGGGCGCCGGGACCGGTCAAGACTAGCGGCGGGTAGCCTTGATCGGCATCGACCAAGCCGCGAGGAGGAGACGAGATGGTCGAGAGGATCGAGGACATGCCGGCCGGGACGATCGGGTTCCGGGCTTCGGGGAAGCTGACCCCGGAGGACTACCGCGAGGTGCTGGTGCCGACGCTGCGCGAGGCGGTCGACTCGGGTGAAGTGCGGATGCTGTTCGTGCTCTCGGACTTCGAGGAGCTGGAGCCGAAGGCCTGGATCGAGGACGCGAAGACCGGGTTCGAGCTGGGCTTCCTCAAGCACTCGGCCTGGAAGCGGTCGGCGATCGCCAGCGACGCCGAGTGGGTCAAGAAGGCCTTCCGCATGTTCGCCTGGATGACCCCGGGCGAGGTCAAGGTCTTCGAGCTCGATCAGGAGGCCGAGGCCCGGGCCTGGGTCGCTGCCTCCGACTGAGAGCGCGGCACCGGGTTGGAGAACTTCATCGTGCCGTCGTCGATCTCGCCGCGGCGCAGCATCCGCAGGTCGACCGGGTAGTTCTGGCGCAGCTTCCACGGCTCCTTCGAGCCCTGTTTGGGCAGGTGGTCGAGGGCGCGCAGGACATAGCCGGAGTTGAAGTCGAGCAGCGGCTCCTCGCTCACCCCGGCGTCGCCCACCCGCGGCGTGCAGATCCGGTAGCCGCCGGCGTCCATGTGGTTGAGCAGGCGACAGACGTATTCGCTGGTGAGATCGGCCTTCAGGGTCCAGGAGGCGTTGGTGTAGCCGAGCGTGAAGGCGAAGTTGGGGAAGTCGCTCAGCATCATCCCCTTGTAGGTCAGCGCCCCCGGGACGTCGGTCTCGGCCCCGTCGATCGTGATCTCGACGTCGCCGAGGAAGAGCAGGTTGAGGCCGGTCGCGGTGATGACGACGTCGGCCCCCAGTTTCTGCCCGGACTCGAGCTCGATCCCGTCCTCGCCGAAGCTGGCGATGCGGTCGGTGACGATCTCGGCGCTGCCCTCGCCGAGCACGCGGAAGAGATCGGCGTCCGGGACCAGGCAGACGCGCTGGTCCCAGGGGTTGTAGCGGGGCTTGAAGTGGATGTCGACGTCGTAGCCGGGCGGCAGCGCCTTGATCGCCCCGCGGCGCAGCAGCTTCTTCACCAGCTCCGGCCGCCTGCGGCTGAGGCGGTAGAAGAGGCCCTGCGCGATCACGTTCTTCCAGCGCACGATCGGATAGACGACGCGCTCGGGCAGGTGCTTGCGCAGGCGGTTGGCGAGGCCGTCTTCGCCTGGCATCGAGATCACGTAGGTGGGCGAGCGCTGCAGCATCGTCACCTTGGCCGCGTCCTTCGCCATTGCCGGCACCAGGGTCATCGCGGTGGCGCCGCTGCCGACCACGACGACCCGCTTGCCGGCGTAGTCGAGGTCCTCGGGCCAGTGCTGCGGATGGACGACCTCGCCGCCGAAGCGGTCGAGGCCAGGGAGCTCCGGCGTGTAGCCCTGGTCGTAGCGGTAGTAGCCGCTGTTCATGAAGAGGAAGTCGCAGGTCAGGGTCGCCGTCTCCCCCGTGCCGGTGCGCTCGGCGGCGACCGTCCAGCGCGCCTCCTCACTCGACCAGGCGGCGCTGACAACGCGGTGGCGGAAGCGGATGTGGCGGTCGATGCCGCCCTCGCGGGCGGTGTCGCGGACGTAGTCGAGGATCTTCGACCCCGGGGCGATCGATTGGGCGTCGGTCCAAGGCCGGAAGCGGTAGCCGAGCGTGTGCATGTCGGAGTCCGAGCGGATCCCCGGATAGCGGAAGAGGTCCCAGGTGCCGCCGATGGCCTCGCGCGCCTCGAGGATCGTGTAGCTCTTGCCCGGGCAACGTTCCTGGAGGTGATGAGCGGCGCCGATGCCGGAGAGGCCGGCGCCGACGATCAGCACGTCGACATGTTCTCGTTCCGGGGCCATCTCAGTGCTTCAGGCTGGCGCCGGCTCGAGCACGCGGAAGGAGATCCCGGCGCGCCGCAGCCGCTCGAGCAAGGCGTCGCCCATCGCCTCAGCGGTGGTCACCTGCCCGGCGCTCTCCGGCAGCTCGTCGAAGGCGAGGCAGAGCGCCGACTCGGCCAGCATCTTCGAGGTCTCGCCGTACCCCGGGTCGCCGCCCGAGACCTCGGTGACCACCCGCTCGCCGCCGCCTTCGCCGACGAACTTGACCTTGAACCAGCTCCTCGCGCGCTCCGCCTCGCCCGGGCCCTCGCCCGGGGATTTGAGCTTCAGCAGCAGCTTGCGGGTCGGCGGCAGCGGCGCCAGCAGGGCGACGCTCCCCACCCCGGCCCCCAGCGCCGCGATCGTCGCCAGGCGCTTGGCGACCAGGTGGTGGCCGTAGGTGAAGTTCGGGCCGTAGCGCTCCAGCGCCGCGGCGGAGCGGCGGACGACGGCGCCGTCGATCGTCGGCAGCGGCACCACCCAGCCGCCGGCCTCGGCATCGCGGCGCAGCCCCGGCGAGGCCGAATGGATCTCGCGGCCGGGCGGTCGCGCCTCGTTGCGGCGGCGCTCCTTGGCGGCGCCCAGCGTCTGCCGGGCGCGGGCGAAGCCGTTGATCGCCGAGTGGTAGGTGCCGCCGGAGAAGCGGGCGCCCGAGCGGACGTAGCCGTTCACCTTCAACGGCACCCCCTCGGGCAGCTGCTGGACCGTGAAGTAGGCGCCGAGGTCGTGGGGGATCGAGTCGAAGCCGCAGCAGTGGACCAGCCGCGCCCCCGTCCGCTCCGCCTCGGCGTGGTGCTCGATCCACATCCGGTCGACGAACTCGGGCTCGCCGGTGAGGTCGGCGTAGTCGGTCCCAGCCGCCGCGCAGGCGGCGACCAGCGGCTCGCCGTAGAGGGCGTAGGGGCCGACGGCGGTGGCGACCACCCGAGTCGACTCGGCGACCTTGGCCAGTGCCGCCCGATCGGCCGCGTCGGCCTCCACCAGGTCGGGCTCGGGAGCCGCGGGAGAGGCCGCGGCGAGGCGCGCGCGGACCGCCTCCAACTTCCCCCGGTTGCGCCCGACCAGGGCCCACCGCAATCCCTCGGGCGCGTTCGCGGCCAGGTAATCGGCGGTCAGCCCGCCGGTGAACCCGGTCGCGCCGAACAGCGCCAGGTCGTATTGCCGCTCGGCCATCGCCGCATTCTGTCAGCCCTGGCCGCGCAGCCAACCCGGCGGGGGCGCCGCAGGCAACTACAGCCGGGCGCACATCACGTAGGCGCGGAAGGAGAAGGTCTCGGAAGTGTCGTTCTGCATCGCGACCAACCAGCCGTTGGCGTCCCCGCCGTCCGCCGGCGCTGGATAGTCCAACCCATCCTCGGCCGGTTGCTCAACGCTGGGCCGGTCGGCCTGGATCGTGTAGTCGGAGCTTTCAGGGCCGTCGAGAAAGTCGAAGCCGCCGCCGACGACCCGCTCGCCGGACAGGCAGCGGGCGCTGGACCCGGCGTCTTCGCCTTCCTTGGGTTTCCCGGTCTCGCCGGCACGGACGACGACATCGGTCGCGCCAGGAGCACCGGGCGCGCCCTGGATACCGCGGGGCCCGACCTCGCCCTCCGGCAACTGGCCCGGCCTGAAGTCGCCGGCCGAGAGCGATCCATCCTTGACCTTGACCCCGGTGACGGCATTGCGCTTCAGCTGCTTGCTGCCCACGGACCCTTGCGCCAGCTGATCGGCCGCGAAAGCGGTGCCACCGCCCAGCGCCAGGAACAGCGCCAGCGTCGCGATCACGTTCGAGTAGGTCAACCTCGGTCGCAGCTTCGCCATCTCGATTCCCCAATTCGGTCGTTTTCCGGTGGACGAGGCCACCTGTTTCGACCGCTCGCCGGCTCGACTCAACTCCTGGCGGCGAGATCGCAGCGACTGGAGCTACGAGGAGGTGCGGCGCTGCTGCTGGACCAGCCACCAGTCGACGACGTAGCCGCCGAAGGGGAGGACGGCGCCGACCAGGATCCAGAAGATGGTGGTCCATGACCAGCCCTGGCTCGCGCGCAGGTTCAGTGCCATCACGACGTAGGCGATGAAGAGGGCGCCGTGGATCGGCCCGAGGATCTGAACCCCGAGTTCTCCATCCCCCTGGCGTTTGAGGAAGGAGGCGACAAGGAGGGCGAGGAAGCTCGTCGCCTCGGCGAGAGCTACGTAGCGCATGGCCTTCACGCCGGGCAACCTAACGGAAACGGGGTCGGCCGTCCTCCGACCGCGGGCGACCCTATTGTGGCCGCCCTTGTACGACACCTCTCAGCATCTGATCGGCGGCGGAGCACGCGCCCGGTCGCTTCCGGATTGGCCCGATGCCCGACCCCTCCGCTCGTGGCAGGAGGAGGCGACCGAAGCCGTCCGGGCGCACTCGGGCACCAGCTTCCTGGCCTCGGCCACGCCGGCGGCCGGCAAGACCACCTTCGGCCTGCACATCGCCCATCGGATGCTGAGCGCCGGGTTCGTCTCGCGGGTTGTCGTGGCCGGCCCGACCACCCACATCTGCCGCCAGTGGGCCGCCGACGCGGGCCGTTACGGCATCGACCTCGAGCCCAACAGGCCGAACTCCGACGGGCCGGAGTCCGCCGATTTCCACGGCGTCGCCGTCACCTACCAGACGATCGCGGCCGGGCCGGATACGCACCGGCTGGCCGCCGGCCGCCGGCCGACCCTGCTGATCGCCGACGAGCCGCATCACATGGGCGATCAGGCCGCCTGGGGCCTTCGAACCCGCAGGGCCTTCGACGGCGCCCACTTCCGGCTGCTCCTCTCGGGCACGCCCTTCCGCTCCGACAACTCGGCCATTCCCTGGGTCCCCTATGACGAGGACGGCCTCAGCCAGGCCGACTACGTCTACGGCTATCCACAGGCCTTGGTCGACCGGGTATGCCGCCCGATCACCTTCCTGCCGTATGACGGCGAGATGGAGTGGCTCTCGGACGGCCGGCTGCGCAGCGCCGACTTCGACCTGGCCCTGCCGGCGGCGGAGGCGGCCCGGCGCCTGCGGACGGCGCTCAGCCCGGAGGGCGAGTGGATGGGCGAGGTGTTGCGCGACGGCGATGCCAGGCTGAGCGAGGTGCGCGCCGACGGGCACCCTGACGCGGGTGGCCTCGTCATCGCCGCCGATCAGGATCACGCGCGGGCGATCGCGGCCCGGCTCGGGTCGGTCTCGGGGGAGCGACCCGATCTGGTGATGAGCGACGAGCCGGGTGCCAGCCGGCGCATCGCCGATTTCGCCTCCTCCGACCGACGCTGGCTGGTCTCGGTCCTGATGGTCTCCGAGGGCGTCGACATCCCTCGCTTGCGGGTCGGTGTCTATGCGACGGCGGCCCGGACCGAGCTCTTCTTCCGCCAGGTGGTCGGCCGCTTCATCCGCACCACCCCGCGGCCGCGCCGCCAGATGAGCTACCTGCTGATGCCGGCCGATCCACGGCTGAAGGCACTCGCGCGCGAGATCGAGCTGGAGCGCCGTCACGCGCTCGACCTCTCCCCTGATGCCGAGGAGGAAGAGGGCGAGGAATTCGACGATCCCAGCCTGGAGCCGGGCGAGCCGGGCGGCGGCTTTGCCGCCCTGAGCTCGGGAGACGCCGAGCTGGACGAGGCGATCATGAGCGAGACCGCGCTTCAGCTCTTCCCTACCGATGACCCCGAGCCGGCGAAGAAGGCGACCGCCCTCGGCAGACCCAAAGGCGCGTCGGAGGACCCCGAACCCGAGCGGGAGTCGGCCTACGCGACCCGAGAGCGGCTGCGCGGCGAGCGCAGCCGCCTGGTCGCCGACGTCGCCCGTCGCACCGGCAAGTCCCACCGGGAGGTTCAGGCCCGCATCAATCGCACCACCCGGACGCGCTCGGTAGCCAACGCCACCATCGATCAGCTCGCGCGCGGCAACGCGATGCTGCGCAGCGAGCTCTGGCGGTGAGGTCCACCCTCCGTCTGCGACGCTCCCCACCAACTCCCCGACGGCAACCACGACCAAGGAGCGGTAATGGACATTTTCTCTGTCGAGCAGAAGGAGCGCCTCAGTCGCGAGGAGGTCGCCGAGCGGCTGCACAAGCTCGCCGACATGCTCGCGCGCCACAACGAGGTTCAGTTCGATCGCGGCGGCACCCACTTCACCATCAGCGTGCCCGACGAGGTCGAGCTGAAGATCGAGCTCGAGGTGGAGAGCGACGAGCGCGAGCTGGAGATCGAGCTGACCTGGTGAAGAAGACGGCTCCGGTCGAGCACCCCGACGTCGCGGAGCGCCTGGCGCTCGGGCGAGCCGCGCGCGCCGAGGTGCCGCGGGGCGCTCACAGCGACTGGAGCCCACCCGCCGATCGGCCCAGCCCGGTCGCGCTGCTCGAGCAGCAGGCCGCCACGCGGGTGCCCGAGCTGGTCCCGATCCGCTACGGCCGGATGCTGGTCTCCGCTTTCACCTTCTACCGCGGGGCCGCCTACCTGATGGCCTCGGACCTCTCCGGCCTGCCGCGAACCAACCTGCACACGCAACTCTGCGGCGACGCGCACCTCTCCAACTTCGGCGTCTATGCGGCGCCGGACCGGTCCCTCGTCTTCGACGTCAACGACTTCGACGAGACCCTGCCGGGACCGTTCGAGTGGGACGTCAAGCGCCTCGTCACCAGCTTCGCGGTCGCCGGGCGCGATCGCGGCTTCAGCGCCTCCCAGCGCGCCGCGATCAACGCCACCGCGGCCCGCTCCTACCGTGAGGCGATGCACCGCTACGCCGCGATGGCCGATCTCGACCTTTGGTATGCCCGCATCTCGGTCGACGAGCTAGTCGAGCAGTTCGCTCCTTCGGCCTCGGCCGAGCAGATGAAACGCGTCCAGAAGAACATCGCGAAGGCGCGCTCGAAGGACAGCGTCCGCGCCTTCCAGAAGCTGACCGAGGTGGTCGACGGGGAGCCCCGGATCCGCAGCGACCCCCCGAGCCTGGTCGCGACCCGGGATCTATTCGAGCCCGACGAGCACGTGGCGCTCGACGAGGCGATCCACACCATGCTCCGGACCTATCGCTCGACGCTGGCGGACGACCGCCAGCGGCTGCTGGAACGCTTCCGCTACGTCGACTCCGCCCGCAAGGTCGTCGGCGTCGGCAGCGTCGGTACCCGCGCCTGGATCGCGCTCTTGATCGGCCGCAGGGGACCCGACGATCCACTCTTCCTGCAGTTCAAGGAGGCGGAGGCCTCGGTCCTCGAGCCCTTCCTCGGCCCAAGTGAGTTCGACAATCACGGACAGCGCGTGGTCGAGGGGCAGCGCCTCACCCAGGCCGCCAACGACATCATGCTCGGCTGGCTGCGCACCGCCGGCCCCGACGGGCGAGAGCGGGACTACTACGTCCGCCAGCTATGGGACGCGAAGGGATCGGCACTTGTCGAGCTGATGAACGCAAAGGCCCTCGCGGAGTACGCGAGGGTCTGCGGTCAAGCGCTCGCACGCGCCCACGCGCGGGCTGGCGATGCGATGCCAATCGCGAGCTACCTCGGTCGTGGCGACCGTTTCGACCGTGCGCTGGCCGCATTCGCCGAGACGTATGCGGACCAGAACGAGCAGGACTACGCGGTCATGCGCGAGGCAGTAGACGCAGGCGCGATCGCCGCGCGGACCGACGTCTGACGGCGACGCTGCCCGAGCAAGACCAGCACTAGCGCTTCTAAGTTTGCGTCAGGCTGGCCTTGGGAGGGATATCGATATGCAGGGCCTGCAGCCGCCGAAAGGCATGGGAGTGGGCTCTGCGATGCGACCAGCTACCCGGCTCTGGCCTCAGCGGGGATTGCGCCAGGCGTACGAAAGTCTCCTGGGCCTCAAGCCGAGCGAGCCCGGCACCGACGCAGAAGTGTGGGCCAATGCCAAATGCGAGGTGGGATGTACCGCTGCGTTTGAGGTCCAGCCGGTCTGGGTCGAGATGATGTGCGGGGTCGCGGTTCGCCGCTCCGAGCACGACCAGCGCCTGCTCGCCCTTGCGGATCTCAACGCCGCCGAGGACGAGATCGGCTCGAGCAACACGCGAGGCGACCTGGACCGGGCTGTCGTAGCGCAGGAGCTCGTCCACGGCCTGGAGGGAGTGCTCAGGATGCCGTGCGAGCCAGGCGAGCTGGTCGGGTCGCTCGAAAAGCGCGATCACGCCGTTGCCGATCAGGTTTGCGGTCGTCTCATGGCCCGCCGCGAGCAACAGCAGGCACATCGCGATTACCTCGTCGTCCTCCAGCGCGACGCCGCCGTCGGGTGGATGGATCAGCGCGCTGAGCAGATCGTTTCCCGGGTGGACCTTTCGCTGCGCCACGATCGGGACGAGGAACAGCATCACCCTCATCGCCGCCGCGCCGATCTCCTCGCGCTCCTCGGCGGCGGGGTCAAGTTCGAGCCCCCGAGCGAGCATGGGGGTCTCGGCGCCGAGGACTTCCGCGCCCTCGAGGCCAACATCGAACAGCTCCGCTATCACCGCCAGCGGGATCGGGTACGCGAGCTCGCCCATCAGCTCGATCGGCTCTCCCTCCAAAAGCGGAGTCAGTGCGCTGTCCACGATCGCGGCGACGCGATCGTGGATGCCACGAACGGCCCGGGGGGTGAAGAAACGGTTCACCGCGCCTCTCAGCCGCGTGTGGGCGGGCGGATCGCTCGTCAGCAGCGACCTGCCCAACACCTCGGCCGCCCCTGCCTCCTCCAGGGAAGCGAGGAGCTGAGGGTTGTTGCGCGGATCGGAGCTCCAGTCCTTGCTGCGCATCACGGCTGCAGCGTGCTCATGCGAGAGGATGAGGTGGGCGCCAACCCGCTCGCTCCACTGCACCGGCGCTTTCTCGCGCGCAGTCCGGTAGGCGGGGTAGGGATTCTCGGCTTCAAACGGCCAGGCTGTCCAGTCAGGCATGACTGCTCACCCCCCGGCGCTCTTCGCGGTGTGCGCGATCCGCTCTGCCCATTGCAGTGACCGGGTCGGCGCCCTCGAAGTACTCGGCACCCAGCGTCGCCCACGGGATTGTCGCCCGCAGCTCGGCGATCGACGACATCACCCCGATATCGAGTCGGCTCAAGATCGCGTAGGTGGGCGGAGCACTCAGGTGATGGAAGGCGTTCGCCGACGAACCCGTCGGCGAGTAGCGAGCTTCGATCACCCTGGCGACGTACTCAGGGGTGATCGTGAACGGTTGCTCGCCCCAATACATCTCGAACGGCTCGCGCCAGTACCTAAAGACTTCCTCGCGGGTGAGAGAGCCCGACGGCGCAAAGAACCCACCTTCGACGCTCAGTCGCCAGGTCTCCTCGACCTTGCCTCGCAGGCATTCGCGCATGATGATGTCCAGCGATTCGATCTGCTCAGGCTTGAATCTCTTGACGCAGCCGAAATCGAGGAAGCTGACGCTCCCATCGTCGTGGAAGAGGTAATTGCCGGGATGCGGATCGGCGTTGAAGACGTGGAAGTAGACGTAGGAGCCGTAGTGGAAGCGATGGATCGCCTCCGCCCAACTGCTGCGCAGATCCGGACCGGCGGTGAGCGCCTCGCTCCAGGGCCTGCCCTGTACGAGCTCCTGGGTCAGGACCCGAGCGGTCGAGAGCTCCCCGACTACCTCTGGGATATGTATGAACGGATGCCCGGAGTAGATCTCGGCGAACTCGGTCTGGTTGGCGGCCTCCGTGCGGTAGTCGAGCTCTTCCTTGATGCGCTCCCCGATCTCCTCTGCCGCAGCTGAGAAATCGAGGTTCAGTTTCCGCGGAGAAAGGCCGCGGATCAAGCCCAGGAACGTTGCCAGTAACTCCGTGTTCTTGAGGTCGGCCTCGATCGCGGCGCCCACCCCCGGGTACTGGATCTTTACGGCGACGGCGCGACCATCATGCAACCGAGCTGCATGCACCTGGCCGATCGAGGCGGCGGCGAGCGGCTCCCAATCGAATTCGGCGAATATGTCCTTTATCGGCCGCCCGAGCTCGCTCTCGAGCACACTGTGAGCCAGCTCCGGCGCCATCGGCGGCGCATTGCTGCGCAGGCGAGTCAGCGCCGCCTGATAGGTCCCCTGAAACTCCTCCCCCACCATGGGGCCGAGCGACACGAAAGACAGCATCTGCCCGGCCTTCATCAGCGCGCCCTTGGAGGAGCCGAGCAACTCGGCGTAGCGCTCCGCCGTGCGGGCATGGAACTCGGTGCTGTCTGCGCCAGTCAGCTTGTTTCGCAACCCAACGACGACCGCCTCGCCCGCAGTCCGAGCGGTGAGGGCCGCCAGGGGGGCGGTGCGCCGCAAGCGTCCACGGCCAATGCCGTCACCCTTCGGCGGGTCACCTTTGTCTGGTGGAAGTCCGGCATAGGACATGGGGGTCTCTCCTTCTTGATCTACTGGCTGTTGCCCTTGGCTCACTGACTTAAACTAAGTGTATACTTAGGCAAGCAGATGTCAAACATGGCCCCCACCCGCGAGCGCATCGTCGACCAAGCAATGCGCCTGTTCAGCCAGCACGGCTATGCCGCCACCAGCGTCGCCAAGATCGAGGAAGCCGCCGGGCTCACCCCGGGAGCGGGCGGCCTCTACCACCACTTCAAGAGCAAGGAAGCGGTTCTCTCCGCTGGCATCGAGCGCCAGCTCGAGCGGCTCGGCGCGCTCCGCAGGATCCGGCAGGTGCTCGGGTCATTGGGGGACCTTCGCGCCGAACTCACGTTGACCGCTCGCTACTTCCTCGCCGAACTCGACAACGAGTCCGAGCTGCTGCGCATCCTTGCCTCCGACGTTCGCAACCGACCGCAGGTCCTAACTACCGCTGCCGAAGAGCTTGTCAGCTCCACGCTCGCCGACTTCGCCGGGTGGATCGCAGAGGAAGCCGAGCGCGCGATGCCGGCCGAGGAGGCCAAGGCGATAGCCGTCTTCGGACTCGGATCGCTGCTCTCCTCGCGCCTGCTGCGCGATGTCCTCGGCGTCCCGGTCCAAGTCGATGACGAGACGTTGGTAGACGCCTGGGTTCAGATGATGGTCACAGCCATGGTCGAGCCCACGCAGATACCCCCAGCCAAAGGACCGGCCCGACGACCGTAGCTCCCCGCCCGACGAAGGCCAGGCGAAATCGTCGAATCACCACTAATCCCCGCGCATGCGGTCTTTTGGGGAGCTAGTGCCAAACGGAGGCGATATGCGGGGGGTGGTTTGAATTTCCCCCGCAAGGCCGAATGGCCCAAGCGCAGGGGGTTTGAAGTTAAGCGGCTGATCGGATTCGAACCGACGACCTTCTGCATGGCAATTAGGCCGATCTCCAGAAGCCGCGCGCTGCGAATGTGGCCGCTTGCAGGGGCTTCGCATTGGCGCGGTGGAAAGCGCCAATCACGGATACGCCCAGATACGCAGCGATATGCAGCGAGTCGGGCACTTGGGCGCACGAGTGCCCGAAATCCGAGGTGGCGGTTTGATTCCGCGCGACGGCCCCCCATTCGCCGTTTCCGGCGGCTAAATCCTCGTGACGATCAGCAACGCCCGATGCACATTCCGCAGGCGCCGCGGAGTGCCCTCGTTGCGCCAGGCAGAAAAGCTCGTGCTCTGCGGGCCATCGCAAAGCCATGGGTATTGAGCCTCGCCGGTGCAGTTGCTATCGCGTCAGAAGAGCCGCCAAGGCGATCGGGGTCCTTCGGCTGGCCCTTGTGGCTATCGAGCCGCAGATGGATATCGCCGGGACGGACGCAGCGTAGGGAACTGTTGTCGAAGTTGAAGCTGGGGAGCTTTCCGCTCTTCGACGGGATGCCGTGCCAGGTGCGCATCAGGTCGATCGGGAGAAAACTGGATAGCGCCTTGTCGGCTTCGGCCAACGGGCCGTGATTACAGCGGTCGCAGACCACGCCCACCGGGAGCATCAACTCGGTATTGCCGAGAGCCTCCTGGAAGATGTCTCGACGCTGGTGAAGCCGCCGTCGCCCCGTCTGCAAAACAGACAGCCGCGACGGCGCCCTGCCCGGGCCGCTTTCCCGGCTGCACGACGCCGCTCCAGCTGGACTCGACGCCTTCGCTCGACTTCACGTTCCTGCTCTGTTCTGCACTCGCTTCGAAGCCGCTTGCCCTTCCCCATCCTCCTAATTTGCCGGGCGGCCCGGCGGCGGGTCAGGAAGGCAGGCGGCCCGGCCGCATCCTCCGCGTTCCCGTGTCGATTTCAGATGCATTCCCGCCGGAGAGCGCTTCATCCTTGGCTCCCATGGCCAACGGCGAGGTGATCTGTATCTATTGCGGAGCCCCGATCCGCAAGGACGCAAGAGGCGAAGAGGTCAGAACCGTTGAGCATGTCATCGGCTACTGCCTCGGAGGCGCCCTCACGATCCCTGCCCACAAGCGCTGCAACGGGAGGGCGAATCAGCTCGTGGATTCCAAACTCGAGGCACTGCCCCCGATCGGCCGGCTACGCAGCGAGCTGGGGATCCGCACCCGGTCGGGCCGTTATGTCCATCGCGAGGTCTGGAAGTCGCCACAAGGACTTCGCGCCTTCATGTACTGGAGTGAGGAAGGTCGTCTACCGATTCCGAAGCTGATCCCGATGGAGAAACGGATCGACGACAAAAACACGGAAATCTTCCTCGAAGACAACAGCGAGCTCAATATGCACTTCGAAGAGAAGCGACGCGAACGAGTAGAACGAGATGGCTGCTACCTGGGCGATCCGCGCGAAACGACGGATCGCCCCTCCACGGTGGGCAAGGAAGTGGCGATTTTGTTCCGCGAGCCTCGCTGGTCCCTGCCTCAGTACCTGTGGTGTGCGGCGGCCGCGAAGTTCAGCCTTGGTGTTCTCGGGGATGGACTCAACAAAGGACTGTTGCATCCCTCGATCTTGGATCTGCCCCTGCTTGAGGGACTGAGAGCGATGGCTTTCGAGAGATCGCTGATGACCGAACTCTGGGACCCCTCCCGCCTTCGCTACGAGCCGGAAAAGCTCGACGCGACCTCGGTTCTAGCTCGGATGCATCGCCATGAGCACCTTCTCGCCCTCCGCAAGTGGCAGGCGGGGCAGCCGGCGGTACTCCAAGCCGTGATATTCGGCGAGAGTGCCTACGAACTCCCGCTTCCCGGCCTTCCCATCGAGCGAGATCGGGCCTGGCTGTTCGACAGCGTAGGACGAGGCCTGCTCCGCCTCGGATGGACGGAGTTGGAAGAGCGGCTCAGTGCCCGGGGGCCGGAAGGAACTGCTCAGCTTGAGCTTGGGATCACCTCTGATGCAGCACCGGCTGCTGAGCGGCTCATGGCGGCCTAGAAGCAGAAGGCTGCCACCTCCCTAGCATCTGCGCATGGACTTTCCGTTCACGACTAAAACCATCGGGATTTTGGTCGAGGCGATCGCAACGGGGTACAGCCAAGCTCGGATCGGCACGCTCCTGCTCAAGGCGGGTGCTGAGGATTGGGCGCCGGAGCGATGGGACAACAAAGAACACCGGATGCAGCTCGTCTTCAAGCGTCTTCGCGCAGCTGAAGATTCGGATGCCGCAACCGCAGCCCTCGAGTTGGCGCGGTCGACTCTCGAGGCAGGAGCCCCTGCCTCGGCCGGTGCGACCACCCGCATCACATGGTGGGAGCCACTCAGGGATGCACTGGCTGCAGACGGATGGGAATACGACATCGAATCGGCTCGTTTGACTTCTGTAGTCCCAGGTATTGCGGTCCCTGAGCATCTTTCGGGCCTGGAGAAGGAACTGGAGGAACGAGGTTGGACGACGGCCGCTGGTCACTTCCGGCAAGCAGTCGAGGGATTCGGAGCCGGAAACTGGGCAACGACCAACTCACAGCTCCGCAGCTTCTTGGAGGACATGCTCCCGCGAGCGGCAGAGGCTGCCCACGGTAAGCGTCCTTCTTCGGCACGTGCCGCGTTGGACCTACTGGAGAAGGAAGTCCTCCTCAAAGGGGAGTTCGACTTCTTGAAGGGACTTTGGACGCTGTGCCAGTCCCGCGGCTCGCATCCCGGCCTAAGCGATCGTGCGGAGGCGACGTTCCGCCTCATGACCGTCACCGCCGAGGCGCGCCACCTTCTTGGCAGGCTGAATTAGGAGCAAACGTCCGCTCGCCGCTGCGGCTACCTGCCCCCCGGCGAACGGATATCGACGAACGCCCGTGGAATTCAGCTATTGAGTGCCTTCTTCAGCTCGGCGCCCGGGCTGAACTTCGCCGCCGTCTTCGCGGCGATCTGGATCGTCTCGCCGGTCTGCGGATTGCGCCCCTGACGAGCAGGCCGGGCAACTGGCGAGAATTTGCCGAAGCCGGTCAATTTGACCTCGTTGCCAGCAGCCAGCTGAGCGGTGATCTCCTCGATCGTCGCCTCGACCGCGAGCTTTGCCTTACCCATGTCGAGCCCCGTCCGGGCGGCTACTTGTTGTGCCAACTCATCCTTCGTCCTAATCGACATCTCGTCTCCTTGGATAGGGGGGCGCAAGGTGCCGGTGCAGCTTGTCGCCACTGTTTTCTACAAGCCCCACCGGGCAGAAACAGCTACCGAGGCGCCCGAGAAAGGACGCGAGCCGTCTGGGCGAGAAGGAGCTTTGCGAGGTTCAAGGCAAAGGCGGCATCGGCATGGTCGACGGCAAACTCTCCCTCGCGCGGACCATCTTTCGCGGTATGGCGACCAAGGTGGAGGTAGCTGCCGGCCGCCAGCATCAAGGCGTCGAGCTCCTTTTTCTCCTGCTCTGATTCCAAGTTGTCGAAGACCGCCTGCGGCGCGCCGGGGAGAGATTCCAGCGCGCCGCGGCAAAGCAAAAACACCTGGGAATCATGCCCTTCTCGCAGAGCCCGCTCGGCGTCCTTCAGGTGGTTTGCCGCTTGGCGCAGGTCGCTGTCGGCTCTCGGGACCGCAATCTCCGTGCAGAGATACTCCGTGGTTCCGATCGGTTCCAGCACCTTCGAGAACCACTCGCTGCGGGGAATCTGGAAGCGCAGCCGCGTGTCCGTGGCCTGGCCGAAATTTTCGAACACCCACTCGCCCGGCTGCGGTTCACTGGCGAAGCCCGGGCCATCCTCGTTTCGATCGCGACCCCGCAGCCAGCCGGAGAGACGTAGGGCGACGTCGATAGCGCTGCCCGTGAGCGCCCGGTCGATGTACTCAAGGGCGGCCCTCGATACTGGGACCTCGAGTTCGAGCTGGTACTCGGTCGGCGCCAGATGAGTGCCGGTGAGCGTTCCCTGGCCAAGGCGCTCTTCGCCAACAAGGAGTTCTCCGTGCATGAAGTGAATCTGCACCTCCATCTTTTCGCGGGCGGTGCGAGCCTTGAACTGGAACACGAGGCGCGGAGCGACCGTGCCCCTCCCATGGACTGCCTCAGGATCGAGACGCGCCCAGGTTCTGGTGCTGTCGCCAAGCGTGAGCTGCACGTCCCCAACAGTAATTCAGGTCCGAAGTGCGACTTGGGCAAAGATGCCGGCATGGCAGCGGAGCTAACCCGTTATGGGCAGGCGATCGGCACGGTCTTCGACCTGCTCGGCGACAAGGAGAACGACATCACCTATTCGCTCGGGTGGGCACTGGCCGAAAGCGAGTGCCTGTCGAGAGCCCTGCTTCAGGATGTAGTCCCCTCGCAGAAAGAAGATCTGATCGCGGACTCGATTCGCCTGCAGGAGGGAGTGCCCGGGGCCGGGTTCACCGACATCGAGATCCTCGCCGGAGATGGCGAGGTCCACGTCGTCGTCGAGGCGAAGCGAGGCTACAACCTCCCGCAGCCCGCGCAGCTGGAGAAATATGCGACCCGAACGGAGCCGAAACCGACGGCTCTCCTGGTATGCGCCGAGGCGTCGGCTGACTTCGTCGACGGCAAGCTGCCGGAGATGGTGGCGGGGGTGCCGGTGCTCTATCGATCTTGGCGGGAGATCGAGGCGCTGGTGTCCTCTTCGGCGGCGGAGAGTCGTCGGCACGCGGAGAAACGGCTCCTCCGAGACCTCTCGCGCTACCTGAAAGGCTTGATGACGATGCAGAACGTCGACTCGAATCTCGTCTATGTCGTCAGCCTCGGCGGAGAGATCGAGAGCACCGGGATGAGCTTCCGCGAAATTGTCGTCGAGCACGACACTTACTTCTGCCCGTTCGGGGGCTCTGGAGGCTGGCCGAAGGGGCCCCCGAACTACCTCGGCTTCCGCTTCGACGGCAAGCTGCAGCAGGTTCGCCATGTCGAGGACTACCGGATCACCGACGACAACTACGCTGGCTTCGAGCTGCTCAAAGGCAAGGTCGACTGGTCCGACGAGCGTCACTGGGTCTTCAGCCTCGGACCGGTGATGAAGCCGATGCACGAGGTGCGCACCGGCAACCTGTATCGATCTCAGCGGGTCTGGGCGGCCCTTGACTTGCTGCTCACCTGTAAGACGGTCGCCGAAGCTCGCGACAAGACCAAGCTGCGCCTGGAGGAGGCCGGGGAGTCCAGCTGAGAGTCAGCGCGCTGCTGCCACACCAGCGGGACCAGGATCTAGCTGGTCGCCCAAGAGTTGTAAGGGGTCTTGAGCATCATCGCGGCGTAGGGCTCGAAGACATAGCTCTCGAAATCGTCTGCGATCGCTACCACCCGGAACTCCATCGCGGTGACCCGCTCTTTTTGGCGGATGAACTCCTGCAGGAAACGGCTGTCACGGCCCAGGTCCAGCGGGGTAGTCGGCAAATCCTCCCAGCGACCCTCGACGGCCTCAACAGTGAGTCGCCAGGCGAAGGTCGCCTGGTTGTGGCCTGAGGAAGGTCGGGTGTGACCGGCGAGCCTCGTGCGGAAGTTCGAGTGGCCGGCTCCCTTCTTCGCCGCGCGCTCGGTGAGCCCACAGCGGCCGACGTAGAGATGCCGTCCCGCCTCGGTGAACGAATAGACGCCATGCTTGCGCGGCGGGGGCTCTCGATCTGCGCCTCAACCGAAATTGCCGGAAGCCAAGAGTGCTTCAAGGTAGTGCGGGAACTTCTCGATGACTTTCGTCCAGTCCCTGTCGCGCGCCCGGCTTTTCATCGCCCACGATGTTGATGAATGAGCCGAGGGAATGCCACCGAGCACCTCGGCGATCGGCGCACCGCGACGAACACGACCAGCGCGCTAATGAGAGGCTTCGTCGATGAAGCTGGTCGGCTACGCCTGTCGCCATCCCGAGCAGCCGCTGCGTCATGTCTTCTTACCGCTGAGCGACTTCACCGTGCTGCTCGGCCAAAACGACGCCGGAAAGTCAAGTCTCTTGCGAGCGATCGAGCGCGATCTCTCCGGCGGGCACTACGCGAAGACGGCGGAGGAAGATCACCGATACATCGGCGCCGCCTTCTACGCCGAGGCGAGTGAGGACGAGCTGAAATCCCTGATCGAAGCGGCGCAGAATCTGCGCCGGCATAGCCAGAAGAGGAGCCGGTCTTACGTCGGCAGCCGACCGCCGTGGGGATTGCGGGAATGGAAATTCGAGGCACTGCCTCTCCTCGACACCGAGGAGACGGATCCGGTGGGTGCTTGGCTGAGCGGGCTGCGCGACCAAGCCACCGCGGAGATTCGACCGGCGCTGGAGTCTCTGGCCACCTCGCGTCTGCTCTCGTTCGAACCGGCCGGCTTTGATCGCGGAGAGCGCGTTTGGAACGTGGGATGGTGCCTATCGAGCTTTGGCTCCCTGCCCGCAGAGGTCCGCGCGGCGCTCGAGGCCTCGGGGTTGCCGCCCTTTGTGGCCAAACGAGAAAGAGCCGCGAATGGGCGCTCAAGCTGGTACTCGAAGGACTTCTACGTCTTTTCTCATGGAGTTCCTCGTCATCTGTGGCTTCAGAGGGCACCGGTACTCGTCGCACCGATTGGACAAAGTCGCGGCACCCACTTCCCTCGAGGACTCGCCGTGCCGATCGAGTTCGATGAACTCCATGCGGAGGTCGAACGGTCGCTAAACGACCTCGTGAACGCCTGCCGCCATGGTCTAGAGATCGCTCGCTCCGAGGCCGATGTCTCCGTGGAGGAGGAGGCAGCTCGACGCCCTCCTCGAAACTGGCTCGAGGAGGGCACGGACGCAACCTGGCGAGTTCATCCCGATGCCGAGGGTGCGGCTGCTTTCATCGCCGCCGCGGCCAATCGCGCTGTACCAAAATTCCTCGGAGGGCGGTATCAACTACAAGTGACGCTTCGCGGGGTCGATGATTGGGTTGGCAGCGACGGCGAAGCTCTCGCTCTTAGCCTCCGAAAGCTCAGAGACGACGCAATCGTCGAGGAGTTTCCAGTCGAGAACGCCGCCGACGGCCTGCGTCTCTGGGTGCAGCTGGCGCTGCTTCAGGCCTGTGAGCAAGCAGCTCGAGTCGGCGCCGAACTCGAGGAGCTGGCAGCCGAGTGGTGGGTCCATGCCCAGCACGCCGGAACTCCAAATCCGGGGGAAGACGAGGCAGAGCTCGACGAGTACGCCGCTCACTACGAAGGCGAGTTCGAGAAGGCCCGGCGAGAGCTACGCTCGATCGCCGCTGGCGAGAAGAACTGGCCGGAGGGGGTCTTGGAGAGGGCCCTGGCAAGGCGCCAGCCCGAGAACTGGACTAGCCGCTCGGCCCGCCACCGACGGCTTTTCATCGTCGACGAGCCCGAGCGCCACCTCCACCCAAACGTCCAGCGCGAAGCGGCCGCGTGGCTTAAGCGCTCGACTGCTGAGCAGGGCGGTCCTTGCCTGCTCGCGACCCACAGTACGCCATTTCTCGCACTTCCCAGCAACCAAGACGCCCCGCTCTATGTATATGCGCGGCGCACCGATGAGGGCACGACCTGTGAGGCCTTTGACGCGGATGAAATCCACGGCCTCGATCAGATCGTCAGTGAGCTGGGCTTCGACCGCGGCGAGCTGCTCACGACGGTCGCCCTGTTCCTGGTCGTCGAGGGAATCCATGATCTCGTCGTCCTCGACAGGCTCTTTGGTGAGCTGCGGGCGGCGCGCATCGCGTTGTTGCCCATGGAAGGCCTGGCGAACTACCAAGCGGTACTCGACTCCGAAGCGCTCTGGCGCTACACCACCGCCGAGGTCGCGCTCTGCACGGACAAGTTCGAGCTCGAGCTATTGAAAGAGGTCGTCACCAGTCCGAAGAAAGCCAAGGAGCTACGCAAGTCAGACGCACCCCAGGAGACGAAAATCCTCGCGAAGCTGCTGGGCATCGCCGAGCGCAACAACAAGCGCGTGTACCTGCTCGGTCATTCCGGCGACGACCTGATCGACGCCTTGGACGAGTCAGTAATCCAGCAGGTGTTTCCCGCTTATCCTGGCCACGAGGAGGCGCAAAGACTCTGGGAGCAGGAGATGAAGGCGGGCGCCAAAGCCGCCCAGAAGAAGGCCTTCTACGAACGCAACTTCCACATTCCGGCCGGCGTCGACGGCTACGCCAAACTCGCCGAGGCCCACGCCGAGGCCGGGGTCAGGCCAGCGGCGCTGCAAGCAATCGTCGACGCAGTAATCGCTCTCACCCGAGGAGAGGTGCCTGAGGCCGTGCTGGCCACGAGCCCCAACGCCCGATAACACCGAATTACGGAGACCGCGAACCTCAGCCCGGGACGCCTTCGGCGCGAGGCTGGTCGTCCTCCGGGGGTGACTCGTCGATCAATGCCTGGAGGCGTTCCACGAGGTCGAAGATCTCCTCGGCCTGCTCAGAGGTAATCGGCTCGGCGTGAGCGGCGCTGTTGGCAACGGCGACGATGTCGAGGGAGAGGCCGGCGACGAAGGGATCGAGGTGCTGGTCTTGGGCGAGCTGACGGATCATCACGGTCAGGCCCTTGCGCTGGGAGGTCTCGTAGATGCGCCTGTATTCGGAGAGGAAGAATTTCTCGATCTCCACGCGGAGCCCGGCGAGCGCGCCGTTGGGATGCACGGTTGCGAGGACCCGCAGCTCGGACGGCACCGACAGACGGGCTCCCAGCTTGGCGCCGTGGGCGCGTGCCAGAGCAGCCCGACTACCGGATGGAAGCGCCTCCAACAGCATGACCTTTTGCTCAAGGGCGTCGATCTCATCGCGAAACACCCCTCCCCCACCACCAGGCAGCGAGAACGACTTGAGGTAGGGACGCAGGGCAAGGACCAGAAGGATCGCCAGGAGGCCGACGGTAAATCCGTCGACTTCGAAAGCGCTTGGGGCAAAGCCGTGCAGGACGATCAGCACGACAACGAAGACCCCAAGCCAAAAGCGGCTGGAGACGAGGAGGACGCGGGTGATGGCTGGTAGTTGCTCGGTCACGGCGGCCAGCACGCCCACGCCTGTCGACCGCTCCCGGCCAGCGGACTCGGGTTCTTTGGGAGCCGCGGCGCTTACCCCGGGAGGTGGGGGGATGGCACCGGCTCGGGAGCGGCGACCCAGCCGGGGCTGCTTGCCAAAGAGGATCCGGCTTGACTCGGGGGTCGGTTCTTTGCGTTTATCGGCGATGGGGGCCAGAGTAGTTGAGAGCCGCAGGTGTGAAACCGAAGGAACGATGCAGTCTTCCCCCGATTCGACCGCTTCGAGCAGCACATACCTTCGCCCATGAGCACTCTCCTGCCAGCTGGCGGGAAGGCGCCCCGTCGCGGTCGCCGTCTAGCTCGTCCGCAGTCACTCGACTCAGGCCGAGATGTCGCGATGATCGAACAGCCAGGCGCCGAGCGCGGCCAAGGCGCAGGCAGTGAGAGTTACCCCACAGAAGGCGAGTGGGTCGATCCCGTCCTCGATCGCGTTGCCGTAGTACCGGAATACCGAGGCGTAGCGGACCCAGTCCAGACCGGGATCGAGCTTGCCGATCAGATCCGCCACGTACATCGCCACCAGCACCCCGGCGACGGCGCCGGTGACGACGCTGGTCCGCAGAGACCAGGCGCAGGCGACGACCCCGAGGCCCGCGAAGAGGAGCGCCAGAGGCCAGACGGCGGCAAAGCCCGCCGCCGCCTGGCCGGCGTCCAAACCGGCACCCGCAAGCCCGCTCCCAAGCATGGTCAGGAGAAAGGTGATCGCGAGCACCGCCGCCAGCTCGATCGCGGTCGCCAGGAAGCCGGCGGCGCAGAGGCGGTGCCGCGAGACCGGCGCCGAGAGCAGGACGTCGAGGCGTCCCGATTCGGTGCCGCCGGCTAGGCCCGAGGCAACCGCGCGCACGGCCAGGTAGCCGAGCGCCAGCGGCACGATCAGGCTCAGCATCTCCGCCTGCAGGTACTGCTCGACGTTGGCGAGCTGGCCGATCCCGAAGGCCTCCTTCAAGCCTTCGGGGTAGGCCTCGACCGCCTTGGAGATCGAGTCTTCGACGGAGGGGAAGATCGCGACGATGAACGCCGACATCAGCCCGAGCGGCAGCCCCCAGGCCAGCAGCGAGCGTCGCCGGTCGGAGAGGTGGTTCGAGATCAGGGCCGCGAGCTGAGCGGTCATCCCTCTCCCTCCTCGCGGTAGTAGCCGAGGAAGACCTCCTCCAGCGAGGGGTGGACGGCTTCGATGTCGGTGACGTGGTGGGCGGCGAGAGCCTTCAGCACGTGGTCGAAGTCGCCCGCGACCTCGAAGCTGGCGCGGCCGTCGGCGACCGAGAGCTCGCTCACCCCGGGGAGCGCCCGCAGGTCCTCAAGCGAGCCTGGATTGGCCAGGCGCACGCTGACCTTCCGCTGCGCCTTGCCGAGCAGGTCCACCATCCGCTCGACCGCGATCAGGCGCCCCTCTCGCACCATGCCGACCCGATCGCAGATCCGCTGAACCTCGTCGAGGTCGTGCGAGGAGACGAAGACGGTGCAACCTCGCTCGCGCTCCTCGGCCACCAGCGCCAGGAACTCCTCCTGCATCAGCGGGTCGAGGCCGCTGGTCGGCTCATCGAAGATCAACAGCTCCGGTTCGTGGAAAGTGGCGAGGATCAGCCCGATCTTCTGACGGTTGCCACGCGAGAGCTGACCCAACGGGCGCTCGAGGTCGGCGTGGAAGCGCGCGGCCAGCGCCTCCGCACGACCTACTCCCTCAACCCCGCGCAGCCTCGCAAGCAGTCGCAGGGCCTCGCGCCCGCTCACCTGCCGGCCGAAGCCGAAGTCGCCCGACAGGTTGCCGAGCCGGGCCCGGATCGCGACGCTGTCGCGCTGGCTGTCGAGGCCGAAGAGCCGGGCGCTGCCGCCGGTCGGATGGTGCAGGTCCAAGAGGGCGCGGATCGTCGTCGTCTTGCCGGCGCCGTTGGGGCCGAGAAAGCCGAAGACCTCACCGGGAGCGACGGCGAAGGTGACTTCATCGATGCCACGGTGGCGGCCATAGAACTTCGTCAGCCCCTCTGCCTCGATCGTCGGGGCGCTCACCGCTCGACCAATCTCCTGACGACCTCCGGCCCGAGCGCAATCCAGGCGAGGACGAGCGGCCAGAGCCGGCCCCGAGCGATCTTGTAGTCGGCGGTCAGCTCCCGCCAGGGCTTCTTCACCACCAAGCGGCCGAAGCCAAACTCGAAGGCGACGGTCAAGCCGAGCCAGGCGCCGCCGACGTTCAGCGCCTCGGATTGTCCTGCGAGCGGCCAGCGCCGCTGCAAGAGGCGGAAGTACGCGGCGAAGGCGGCGACCGCGGTTAGCGCCGAGAGCCGGTTGGCGCTCGCATCCCCGAGCCGGCGGCCGTAGGTCGCTTCGCGAACGACCCCGTTGCCGATACCGATCGCGGCCCCACCGATCCAGGCGAGCAGCCACCTCTGCCGAAGAGTTCGCGCGGACCGCACCGTGGGATTATGGATCAGCTCGATGCGACCGGTCCTCTTACTCCGCATGGCAGTCGTCACCGTCGGCGGCCAACTTCTGGTCTCGACGGGAGCCGTAGCTGCCGTCCTCGCCTTTTCCCGGGATGCCCTGCTCCGGCGCCGTCCACGACCGCTGACGCTGCTGGGAGCGGCGGCGGCGCTCGGCTACCAATTCGCCGCAAAACCGTGGATGCGGAGCTGGGGAGCAACGCCCGCGGAGAAGGGAGGGGCGCTGCCCGGCGACGATCTGACCCCGAAGCCCCGCATCCAGATCACCCAGGCGATCACCGTCGCCGCGCCGGTCGAGCAGGTCTGGCCGTGGCTGGCCCAGATCGGCCAGGATCGCGGCGGCTTCTACGGCTACGAGTGGCTGGAGAACCTCGCGGGCTGCGAGATGCGCAACGCCGATCGGATTCACCCCGAGTGGCAACAGCGCGAGGTCGGAGAGCCGGTGCCGCTGCACCCGGCCACTCCGGGCCTGCCGGTCACGATCTTCGAGCCGGGCCGAGTCATCGGCCTTGAGGGCTGGGGCATCTTCATGGTCGAGGCCGCGGGACCCGGTGCGACCCGCCTGATCGCCAGGGGGCGCATACCGGGTGGGCTCTCCCTCCTTGGCTACGAAGCCCTGCTCGACATCCCCCATTTCGTCATGCAGCGGAAGATGCTCCTGGAGATCAAGGCGCAGGCCGAGGCGAAGCCAGTTCCTCGCTGATGCCGGGCACTCGCGATCTGCTCGGGGTGGCGGTCGAACATGCCACCGCCGAGGTGCCGAAGGCGAGCCCCGGGCAAACGGTCGGCGAGGTACGCGACGCGATCGTTGGGACGTCCTACGAGTCGGCCGTCGACATCGCCGTTCTCGCCGGGGACAAGCTGGTCGGACTGGTTTCGATCGAGGGGCTGCTGGCCGCCGACCGCGAGACCAAGATCACGACGCTGATGGACCCCGACCCTCCCGTGGTGGCTCCCGGAGAGGACCAGGAGGTGGCGGCCTGGCTGATGTGCCGGCGGGCGGAGGAGAGCATCGCGGTGATAGATGCGGACGAGCACTTCGTCGGCTTGATCCCGGCCAGCCGGATGCTGGAGGTTCTGCTCGCCGAGCACGACGAGGACCTGGCCAGGATCGGCGGCTTCCTCGCCGGCAGCGGCCGGGCGCGCCGCGCCGCCGAGGAGTCGGTCGCCCGGCGCCTGCAGCACCGGCTGCCCTGGCTGCTGATCGGCTTGCTCGGCGCGATGGCCTCGGCGCTGTTGGTCGGCGCCTTCGAGGAGGAGCTCGACAAGAAGGTCGTGCTCGCCTTCTTCGTCCCCGCGGTCGTCTACATGGCCGACGCGGTCGGCGGGCAGACGCGGGTGGTGCTGATCCGCGGCCTCTCCGTCGGCGTCGCGATCCGCGGCGTCGCGCGCACGGAGCTGATCACCGGGGCGATCGTGGGCGCTGTCGTCGGCGCTGCCTTCGTGCCGTTTGCCCTGATCGGCTGGGGCGACGGCGGCGTCGCCGCGGCGGTCGGCCTGGCTCTGTTTGCGAGCTGCGCGATCTCGACCGTCGTGGCGATGGCTCTGCCCTGGGCGTTTCAGCGCTTCGGCGCGGACCCGGCCTTCGGGTCGGGCCCGCTGGCGACGGTGATCCAGGACCTGCTCTCGATCGCCGTCTACCTGGCGATCGCGCTGCCGCTCGCGACCTGAGCGGACGCCCCTCCTGGCGCTGCCCTGAGTCAGACGCCGAGCAGGAGGCTGAGCGCGAGCATCAGGGCGGCGCCCGCGAGGATTCCCGCGCCGGGGCCGACGCGGGCACGGCCGGCGAAGGCCGTCGGCAGCATCTCGACCACGATCAGCGCCAGCATCGCGCCGGCAGCGAAGGCGAAGGAGAGCGGCAGCAGGCCGCCGATCTCCTCCACCGCGAGGAAGGCGATGAGGGCGCCGACCGGCTGCGGCGCGCTGGTCGCCACCGCGGCCCAGAACTGCCTCCCGCGCCCGAATCCCGCCTCTGCCATCGGGATCGCCACACTGGTCCCCTCGGGGATGTTCTGGATCGCGATCGCGAGGATCACGAACAGGCTCAACCCCGCCCGGTCGGAGGCAAAGGCGGTGCCAATCGCGAAGCCCTCGGGCAGGCTGTGGACGAAGAGGACGAGGAAGACGAGGGCCGAGGTGCGGGCGCCGGGGCCGGTGCGGCCCATAAAGCCGGCGTCCGGGCTGAACCGACGGCGGGCGATGGCAAGGAAGGCGATGCCGACCGCGAGGCCCGCGAGCACCTCCGCCGTCGAGCCTTCCTCGCTCGCCGGAATCAGCAGGCCGGCCACCGCGGCCACCCCCATCACCCCGGCGGCGAAGCCGAGCAGGGTCGGAGCCAACGCGGCCGCGCGCGAGCCGAGCAGGAACACCGGCACTGCCCCCAGGCCGGTGGCGAGGGTGGTGCCGCAGGCGGCCAGCAACAGGATCGCTACCTCGGGCATCGGGGTGGAAGCTAACCTCGCTGTCGGTGCCCGAGCTGAGCGAAGCCGAACTTGACGGTCTCCTTGCCTACTGGGAGGCGGCCAACTACCTCACCGTCGCCCAGATCTACCTGCAGGAGAACGCGCTGCTGCGCGAGCCGTTGCGGGCTGAGCACATAAAGCCGCGACTGCTGGGCCACTGGGGCACTTCGCCCGGGCTCAACCTCGTCTACGCCCAGCTCAACCGGCTGATCCGGGAGACCGGCGACGAGGTCCTCTTCGTGGCCGGTCCCGGGCACGGCGGGCCGGCTGTAGTAGCCAACGTCTACCTCGAGGGCACCTACTCGGAGATCTACCCCGAGGTCTCCGCAGACGCCGCCGGGCTGCGGCGGCTTGTCCGCCAGTTCTCCACCCCGGGTGGCATCCCCAGCCACGTCAGCGTGCCGACCCCGGGCTCGATCCACGAGGGCGGGGAGCTCGGCTACGCCCTCGTCCACGCCTTCGGCGCCGCCTTCGACAACCCCGACCTGCTGGTCGCCTGCGTGATCGGCGACGGCGAGGCGGAGACGGCGCCGCTGGAGGGCTCCTGGAAGGGCGTGCGCTTCCTCAACCCCGCCCGCGACGGCGCCGTGCTGCCAATCCTGCACCTCAACGAGAACAAGATCTCCGGGCCGACGGTGCTGGGGCGGGCTCCCGAGGAGGAGATTCGACAACTACTGGAAGGACATGGCTACGAGCCGCGCTTCGTCACCGGCTCAGACCCGCGCCAGGTCCACCGCGAGTTCGGGGTCGTGCTGGCGGAGTGCCGCGCCCGGATCGCCGCGATCAAAGACGAGGCGCGCGCCGGAGTCGGCGCTGGGCGGCCGCGCTGGCCGGCGATCGTGCTGCGCACCCCGAAGGGCTGGACGGGGCCGAAGGAGGTCGACGGGGTCCCGGTCGAGGGCACCTTCCGCGCCCACCAGGTGCCCCTGAAAGGCGTCCGCGAGAACCCGCAGCACCTGGCGGCGCTGGAGGGGTGGATGCGGAGCTACCGCCCGGATGAGCGCTTCGACGAGCAGGGACGGCTGGTCCCGGAGCTGGCGGCGCTGGCGCCGGAGGGAAATCGGCGAATGGGCGCGACGCCGCACGCCAACGGCGGAGGCCGCTTGATGCCGTTGGAGATCCCCGAGCCTTCCGCATACGCGATCGAGGTGCGGGAGCCCGGTGCCGAGCACGCCGAATCGACCAAACGGCTTGGCCAGCTGCTGCGCGACCTCTACACCGCCAACCCCGACAATTTCCGCCTCTTCTGCCCGGACGAGACCAATTCCAACCGACTCGGGGCCGTCTTCGAGGGGGAGGACCGCTGCCTGATGGATGCCCGTCCCGAGGACGAGGACCTCTCCCCCGAGGGACGGGTGATGGAGGTTTTGTCCGAGCACAACTGCCAGGGGTGGCTGGAGGGCTACCTGCTGAGCGGCCGGCACGGACTCTTCGCCACCTACGAGGCCTTCGCGATGGTCTCCGCCTCGATGGCGATCCAGCACACCAAGTGGCTGGAGGAGATGCGTCGGCTCGAGTGGCGCGCTCCCGTCGCCTCGCTCAACGTGCTGCTCACCTCGACCTGCTGGCGCAACGACCACAACGGCTTCAGCCACCAGGGGCCGGGGCTGATCGACACGATGATCAGTCTGCGTGGCGAGGTCGTCCGCGTCTACTTCCCGCCCGACGCCAACAGCCTGCTCAGCGTTGCCGGCCACTGCCTGCGCAGCCGCGACTACGTGAACCTGATCGTCCAGGACAAGCAGCCGCAGTTGCAGTACCTGACCTACGAGGAGGCGCTCGCGCACGCCGCGGCCGGCGCCTCGCGCTGGGGGTGGGCGAGCAGCGACCACGGCGAGGACACCGACGTCGTCCTCGGGTGCGCCGGCGACATACCCACGCAGGAGACCCTCGCCGCCGCCTGGCTGCTGCGCCGCCACACGCCGGAACTGAAGGTGCGGGTGGTCAACGTGATCGACCTGATGGTGCTGTTCCCGCGTGAAGCGCATCCGCACGGCCTTCCGGAGGAGCGCTTCGTCGAGCTCTTCGGCGAAGACGACGACGTGGTCATGGCCTTCCACGGCTATGCACGCGCCCTGCACCAGCTGCTCCACGGCCGCCCCCACCCCGGCCGCTTCCACGTCCGCGGCTTCAACGAGCAGGGGACGACCACGACCCCCTTCGACATGGTCGTGATGAACCGGATGAGCCGCTACCACCTGGCCCTGGAGGCGCTGCGGCGGGCGCGGCGGACGCCGGCCGGCGCGGCCGAGCTGGAGGCCCACTGCGAGGGGATGCTCGACCGCCACCACGCCTACGTGCGCGAGCACCTGGAGGACATGCCCGAGGTCCGCGACTGGACCTGGGACCAGGCCTGACCGTGGCGCCCCAGCCCGGCCGCATCCTCACCGTCAACGCGGGCTCCTCGAGCCTGAAGCTGCGGGTGCTCGACACGGAGGACCGCGTGATCTGCTCGCGCGACAGCGGCGCGGTCGAAGATGAAGCCGCGCTGCGCGACGAGCTGGCGGTGACCCTGAACGAGGGCGAGCCGATCGAGGCCGCCGGCCATCGAGTTGTCCACGGCGGTCCTGACTTCACCGGCCCGACCGTGCTCGACCCGAGCGTCGAGAACAAGCTCGACCGCCTCGCCGACCTTGCCCCGCTGCACAATCCGCCCGCGATCGCGGCGATGCGAGCCCTGGACGCCCTGCGGCCGGGACTGCCGACCGTCGCCTGCTTCGACACCGCCTTTCATGCACAGATGCCGGCGGCGGCCTCGACCTACGCGATCCCCGCTGCCTGGGCCGAGCGCTGGCCGCTGCGGCGCTACGGCTTCCACGGCCTCTCCCACGCCTACGCGAGCCGCCGCGCCGCCGAGCTCCTCCACCGGCCGCTGGAGGAACTGCGAATCGTCACCGCCCACCTCGGCGCCGGCGCCTCGCTGTGCGCCGTCAAGGGCGGCGTCTCCGTCAACACGACGATGGGCTTCACCCCACTCGAGGGCCTGGTGATGGCGACCCGATCTGGCACGGTTGATCCGGGACTGCTGCTCTGGGTGCAGCGCCATGGCGGGATCACCAGCGAGGAGATGGAGCAAGCGTTGGATCGCGAATCCGGGCTCCTCGCGTTGTCGAGGCGCTCCGGCGACATGCGTGAGGTGATCGCCGGGGTCGAGCAGGGGGACGAGAGCTGCCAACTCGCCTTCGCTGTCTACATCCACCGCTTGGCAGCAGGCCTAGCGACGATGGCTGCGGCGATGGGCGGGCTCGATGCCGTCGTCTTCACCGGCGGGGTCGGCGAGGGCTCCGCGCAAGTTCGCGAAGCCGCGGCAAGCGCCACTTCGTTCCTGGGCGTTGCGATCGATGGAAATCGCAGCCGCGGCGCGACGGCTGACACGGTTCTCTCGCCGGCGGGCGCGAGGGTGGCGTCTGTGCTCGTGGCCGCGCGCGAGGATCTCGAGATCGCCAGCCAAGTGCGCGACACCGTCCTGCTACCGGGTCACCGCCGTTAGCCGCTTGGAGACGGCCTCACTTCTGTAGTCGAAGATCCGATCGAGATCGCGGCGGACGAACAGTCGGTGCGCGCCCGCCTCGGTGGCGGGCTACACGCAGGAGCTGTTCGGCGGCGCCCGCCGCTGGTGAACGCGTCGGTGCTGCCTAGCCGCGCCTGACCAAGTTACGGCCGGCGTCCTTTGCTTCATAGAGAGCGACGTCGGCCCGCAGCAGCGCCCGCCGGACATCGTCCTCCAGCATGGCCACGCCGATGCTGGCGGTGACCGAGGCGTCGGAACCGGCCTCCTGCACTCTCGCCCGCAGCCGCTCGGCCAGCGCCTCCGCCTCGCCCAAGTCAGTGCGAGGCAGCAGAGCCGCAAACTCGTCGCCGCCGATGCGAGCGACGAAGTCGCCGTCGCGGAGGCCGCCGGCGATCGCCCGGGCCATGACGGCGAGAACTCGATCTCCGGCCTCGTGACCTTCCGAGTCGTTCACCGGCTTGAAGGCGTCCAGGTCGATCATCAACACCGCCAGGGGCTTGACGTCGGAGAAATCCCTGAGGCGAGCTGCGCGGTCCTCGAATGCCCGGCGGTTGGGCAGCCCGCTGAGCGTGTCGGTGTATGCCAGGTCCCTGTAGGTGTTCGCCTGACGAGCCAGGTCCCGCGCCAGATCGGCCGTCTCGGCGGCGATACCTGAAAGGTGCTGCTCGACCGACTCGCCCTCCCGCCCCGATCCATCGGACACCGCCGGGTCGGGAGCGCGTGATGCGCCCGCCCCGGCGATGCGCTCGGGCGCGGGCTCCCAGGACGTCGGGGAGGCCTTCGAGTCCGCGGACGGGATGTCGATCGCGGCCTCAACCACTCCCAGCAACTGCTCGAGATCCGACACGAACACGGCCCTGCCGTCATCTCCACGGGACCGCGCGCCCTGACCCCCGAACAAGACGATCGGGCTGGGGTCGAGACGGTGGAGCTCGGCGATGACGCGATCGAGCACCTGGGCCGAACCGGGCATCGTCGCCGAGAGGCCGACCAAGTCGGGCGAGCGCGTCGCCACGGCCTCGAGGATTTCGGCGGTCGGGACGTCGGCGCCGAGGTAGATCGTTTCGTAGCCCGCCAGCTCGATCACGTCTGCGGCCATCCTCAGCCCGAGGGCGTGCTGGTCGCCCTCCACCGAGGCCATCAGGATCCGCCCCGGCATCAGCTTGTGGCCGAAGCTGGACCCGTAGATGCCCGCCATCACCCGGTGCGTGAGGGCGGTCGCCAGATGCTCTTCGGCGACTGAGCCCTCTCCCCGCCCCCAAATCTCACCGATCCGCCACATCGCCGGCGCGATCACCCGCTGGTAGAGGCCCGCGACGCCCAGGCCCTCGGCCAGCGCCTGCCTGGCCACGCGCCCCGCCGCTCCGGCGTCGGCGACCGTGAGCGCGTCCTGATAGGCGCGGGAAAGGCGCCGGGTCGCCCTGTCCGCCTCGCGCCGGGCCGGGCCCTCGGGCTCCGCCGATGCGACCACGGTCGGGGGAGCATCACCGAGGCCGGGCATGCTCAACTCCCGAGACATCGAGCACCTCGTCGAGATGCTCGAGGAAGCAGTCGAGCAGGACCGGATCGAAATGGGTGCCCCTTCCCTCGCGCATGACCTCGAGCGCGCGCTCGAGCGGCAGCCGCGCCCGGTAGGGCCGGTCGCTGGTCAGCGCGTCGAAGACGTCGGCGATCGCGACGATGCGGCCGGCAAGCGGGATCTTCTCGCCGGACAAATGGGCCGGGTAGCCCCTTCCGTCAATGCGCTCGTGATGGGTGAGGGCGATTTCCGCGGCAAGATCGAGCAGCGGAGAACCCGAGTTGGCGAGGATGTCGTGGCCGATCTGAGCGTGGCGCTGCATCACCTCACGCTCGCCGGGGCTCAGTCCCCCCGGCTTCAACAGGATCGCATCGGGAATCGCCACCTTGCCGACGTCGTGCATGGGAGCGGCAAGATCGATGGCCCGCACCGCCTCCTCGTCGAGGCCGAGAAAACGAGCTAGCAGCGCCGAGTAGCTGCCGATGCGGCGGATATGCGCGCCGGTCTCGAGGTCGCGCTGGCCGACCGCTTCGCTCAAGCGCCGCAACATCTCGGCGCGCTGACTATCGATCAGGCGCTCGCGCTCAGCTACGTCCACCAGCGCCTCCCTCACCTCGATCGCCCGCTCCTGCCCCTCCTGCGCGGAGCCGTTGCCCAGGTGCAGCAGGTGATGGCGCCGGCGCGCTTGCTCGAGGGCGCAGTCAACGTGGATCAGCAGCTCGTTGCGGCTGAACGGCTTGACCATGTAGCCGTCCGCCCCTCGCTCGCTCGCGGCACGGGCGATTGCCGGGTCGTCGTCGCCGGTTGCCATCAAGACCGCGACCTCGCGGTGAGACTTGTCGAGCTCCTCGAGCAGAGTCATCCCGCTCTCGCCGGGCATGGTCAGGTCGCAGATGACCAGGTCGTAGCGATCCGTGTCCAGCGCCTCGCGGGCCCGAGGAACACTCGCCGCCGTGACACACTCGTATCCGCCCGCGATCAGGGCGCGCGAAAACATCCGCCGCACGGGCGCCTCGTCATCGACCACGAGGATCCGCCCACCCGACATCTACGGATGCGCCGCCCTCAGCCGCAGCGCCTCGTCGAGGTGGTCGAGCAGCGCGTCCACGATCTGGGGGTCGAACTGGGTTCCCCCGCCCTCCCGAATCGTCGCTGCCACCGCCTCGACAGACATGGCAGGCCAGTAGCAACGGTCGCTCAGAAGGGCATCGAAGACATCGACCACGGCGACGATCCGGCCCTCGAGCGGGATCCCTTCGCCTCTCAGGCCCAGTGGGTAGCCGTTGCCGTCCCAGCGCTCGTGGTGGGTGAGAGCGATCTTCGCCGCCATCCGCAGCAGATCGCTGTCGGAATCGCCGAGGATCTCGTGGCCAACCGTCGTGTGGCGCTCCATCTGCTTGCGCTCTCCGGGAGTGAGGGGCCCGGGCTTCTGGAGGATGACTTCCGGCGTCGCGATCTTGCCGACGTCGTGCATCGGTGCTGCCGCTCGCAGAAGCAGGACACGGTCCCGGTCAAGCCCCAGCTGGTCACCGAGGAAGGCCGCGATCGAGCCCATCCGCTTGACGTGCTGCCCGGTCTGCGCATCGTGCATCTCGATCGCCCTGGCAAGGCACTCAACCGTCTCCTGTTGCGCCTCGACTTGCCTTTCGACGATGTCGCGCTGGCGCAGCACGTTCATCATCGTGATCAGAAGCTGTCTCGCCAAGAATGGCTTGACCAGATAGCCGCTCACCCCCAGTCCGAATGCTCGCTCTGCCATCTCCGGGTCATCGAGTCCCGTGATGAGAATGATCGCCGTTGCGGGATACTCGCGAATGATCTCCTCGACCAGGGCAAGCCCGAACTCGCCCGGCATCTGGATCTCACAGAGGGCGAGGTGGAAGGGAGCAGCGAGAAGTTTCTCGCGAGCCTCTTCGGCGCAGCTTGCGAACTCATATGAGTACCGCTCTCCCAAGGCGTGATCGAGAGTGCGGTGCACGTCGGGTTGATCGTCCATCACCAGGATTCGAGTGCATCCGGAGGTCGCCTTCCAGCTCGAACCGGAAGTCGACCACGTTGTCGGATCAGGAGTCATCAGCCTCACTCTTGCCCCTCTCTCCCGCCTGCGCATCAAGCAGGCCGCGAACTGCCTCCAGCAGCTCGTTGGCGCTGAATGGCTTCTCCATGAAGGTGCCAGCACCCTGCTCTGCAAGCGCCTCCGGCGCGAGCACCTCGTGGCTGTAGCCGGACATGAAGATGACCTTCAACTCTGGTCTGATCGCCTTGACCTGCTTGACCAGCTCGGGGCCGAGCATCCCGGGCATGATCACGTCCGTGAGGAGCAAGTTGATCGGTCGATCTGCTCGCCGGCACACTTCGAGCGCCTCCTCGCCGCCGCCCGCACTGATCACCAAGTAGCCGCTCTTGGCAAGGATGCGCTCGGCCATCCGCCGCACGTCGGGCTCGTCCTCGACGACCAGCACCACCTCGCCGCGGCCTGCCGGCCGCTCCTTGGGCTGGGCTTCGTCCTCACTGGCAGCCATCGAGCTGGCGGGAAGGTGGATCTTGACCGTGGTCCCCATGCCGGGCTCGGAGTAGATGTCGATCCGCCCGCCCGCGCCGGTGACAATCCCATACACCGTGGCAAGGCCAAGGCCCGTCCCTTCGGCCTTTCCCTTGGTGGTGAAGAACGGCTCGAAGGCCCGCTGGATGGTCTCCTCATCCATCCCGACCCCGGTGTCGCTCACCTTCAGCCGGACGTAGTCCCCCGGCTTGGTGTCGGGATGCATGTAGGCGTACTCCTCGTCGAGCTCGGCGTTGCCGGCCTCGATCAAGAGACGACCCCCGTCGGGCATCGCGTCGCGAGCGTTGACCGCCAGGTTGACGAGAACCTGCTCGATCTGACCGGGATCGGCCTCAATCGCCATCAGATCTTCGTCGAAGTGGGTCTCCATCTCGACTCGCTCGCCCAGCGCCTTGCGCAGGAGGTTCTCCAGCCCCGAGACGACCAGGCGAAGATCGAGCACCTCCGGCTGGACGACCTCACGGCGGCTGAAGATCAACAGCTGCCGGGTCAGCGCGGCGGCGCGCTCCGCCGCGCGGCGGATTTCCTCCACGTCGTGAAGCGCCTGAGAGTCGGGCTCATGCTCGTCGGCGACGAACTCGGCGTAGTTCATGATCACGCCGAGGATGTTGTTGAAGTCGTGGGCGATTCCACCGGCCAGCTGCCCGACGCTCTCCAGGCGCTGCGCATGGTGTAACTGCTCCAGCAGGGCCCGTTCGCGCTCACCCTCGGCGCGGTCGCTGACGTCGCGAACGGCAACGGTGGCGAGAGTCCCCTCCTCGGTATCAATGCTGGAGAGGCTGATCTCGGCAGGAAACTCCGTTCCGTCCTTGCGCATGGCGTAGAGCTCGACGCCGGCGCCCATCGGCCGGGTCCGTGGCTCGCGGAAATAGTCATCCCGATGGTGGGGATGAACTTCGCGGAAGCGCTTCGGGACAAGGGACTCGACCAGCTTGCCGATCAGCTCGTCGCGGGCGTAGCCGAAGAGCGTCTCGGCCTGCTGGTTGACCAGCACGATCTCCCCCGTGGGCATGACTCCCACGATCGCGTCCGGCGCAAACTCCAGAAACTGCTCGAACTTCTTCTCGGCCGCCCGCCGCTCGGTGACATCGCGAATAGCGGCGGTGACCAGCAGGCCCTCGTCGGCCTCGATCGAAGACAGCGAGACCTCCGCTGGAAACTCGCTGCCGTCCTGTCGCCGTCCGTCCAACTCGAGTTTGGCGCCCATCGACCCTGTCCGAGGTTCGACGAAGTAATCCCCCACGCGATGCCGAAGAAGGTCGCGGAAACGATCCGCAGCCAGCACCCCGACCTCTTCGCCGTGCAGATCCTCACGCGCATAGCCAAAGAGGGCCTCCGTCTGGCTGTTGACAAAGACGATCTTGCCCTCGTCGTCCACTCCCACGATCGCGTCGGGCGTCGCCTCCAGCAACTGCTCGAAGGTCGAGTTGCCAGTGCCGGATATGGCTGGGTCAGAACTCATCGGCGCGGCTATCGAATGTGCAATGGCGTACCAATCGGCATCAGGCGCCATAGCCGGCGCACCGCTTTGTTTCGTACTCGAATGCAGCCGTGCGACGGACGGCCGGGGATCAGGGAGGGTTCGCTCGTGCCGTGAATGCCGATGATCCCGCCGCCCGGCCAGTCGCTGAGAACGGAGTAGTCGCTGCTGCCGAACGCCACCGGCCCGTAGAGGCCGCCGGGGTCGGGCGTCCTGAACTTCTCGCGGATCCAGAAGCGCCCCGCCGGCGTGGGAGTGCTCGGCTTGCCGATCCCGACCGGGGCCCTCCAGATCTGCCGGCCCCGCCTGTAGAGGGTGGCGCGCAGCTTGCCGCGACTCACGACGAGCAGCGTCCGCACGCGAAAGTAGGGGCCGAGGGACGAGCGGCGGACCCACCCCGTGCGTCCGTTTGGGCGCATCGGAATACGAACCTTCAGCCAGGTGTGCCGCTTTGAATCCGTCCAGCTGCGCAGGATCGGGTAGACCTCGGAGAACCCGTCCTCGGTGAGAAAGTGGGTCCGCACGATCTTCCGCGCGGGTGGCGTCGGCAACCAGCGGATCGGATCCCTTCGCACCGGGTGCGCCCAGCGAGTGAAGGTCCACTCGTTCGAGAGGCGGACGCTGCCACTGGCCCCGGGGACGCTGGCGGCGGTTGCCGTCGCCGGAAGCACGAGAGCGGCCAGCATGACAACGAACGCCAGCAAGGCTCTCAGCCCGTGAAGTCCGGGCTCGGAGCAGCCCGAGCGCAGCGACGGAAGCCCTGGCTCGCGACATCGCGTCGGCCTCTGCGATCGACCGCCACCACGCGGATCATGTTGCGCCCGGCGCGTAGGCCGACGACGCTGATCCAGGCCGAGAACCGTTTGTCGGCGCTTTGCTTGATCAGCTTGCCGTCGAGGTAGACACTGACCTGGCGCATCCTCACCTCGCTGTGGATCCTGAACTTGGCCCTGAATCCTCTGTCGGTGCAGGGCGCCCCGCGACCTGGGGGGCCACCGGTACGTCCGCCAGAGCTGGGGACTCCGGTGATCTGCACGTTCGGCCTGCCACTGCTGCCTCCAGAACCGCCACCGGGTCCCCCACCTTTGCCGCCAGGGCCCGCGCTGCCGGCACCGGTGTCTCCACCACCACCGGTCTGGTCGCCTCCGCCTCCGCCGCCACCCCCGGTTCCGCCAACCGCGCAGTCGGCTCTCGTAACGGTGTCGTTGATCAGGGTGACCGAGGCGTTCCGGGCGAGCAGCCTGCCGAGCACGGTGACGCCGCTGTCCAGCTCGATCGATTCCAACGCCAGGATGTTCCCGGCGAAAACGGAGTCCGTACCGAGGGTTGCCGACGATCCGACCTGCCAGAAGAGATGGCAGGGCTGGGCACCGTTGATCATCAACACCTGAGAGGCGGATCCGCTGATCAGCGTGGTTGCCGTCTTGAAGATGAAGACGGCATCCGGGTTGCCCTGGCCATTCAACGTCAGCGTCCCGGTGATGCCGAAGGTCCCTGATTCGGAGTTGTAGACGCCGGGGGTCAGGGTCTGGCCACCGAGCTCGGTGGCCAGCGTGTTGACCGGACCCTGCCCAGCCGCGTCGTCGTACGCGGTGGTCAGGTCGGCCTGGGCCTGACCGGCAAGAGCATCGGCCTGATGGATCGCGCCGTTCACCGTTCCGCTTGGGGCACCGCCGAAGCCGGTCACCGCGGGAGTCGGAGAGGTGCCCAGGTCGCCGTTGATCACGCTGGGTCCGGCGTTGGTGACCCCGGCGCCGGCCAAGACCGCAAAGCTGTTCGCCGTTCCCAGGCCAACCGACGTCGCCGCCTGCGAGCCGGCGGGAAGCGCCAAGGCTGCTATCAACGCCACCGCGAGTGAGACAATGCCGAGCTTCGACGCCGCGCCCTCCATCCTGCCTACTATCAGCATGCGGACTGAAGATCACAATCCCCCGGACGTACCACGCACTGTGAAGATCCCCCAGAGGGACTAGCCAAAAGAGCGTAGTTAGATAACCCTGTTCCTTTTAGATAATCCTGTTCCTATACCTCCCAAGTGATCTGCCCAGTCACGAGCGCGATCGCAACAGCATGTGCGCGCGTGTGCGCTCCGAGCTTGCCAAGCGCGTTGTGAACGTGAGACTTGACCGTCTCGGGAGAGAGAAAAAGGCGCTCCGCAATGTCGCCGCTCTGAAGCCCGGAGGCGACCAACGTCATGACCTCGCGCTCACGCTCGGTGAGCTGCAGGCGTCCGCTCCCCTCCACCGCAACGGCGGCCCACGTCGCTTCGCGAGCCAAGGCACTCTCCGCCTGCTCGGCTGCGGTCTCGTCGGGTGGAATGAAAACAGAGAGGTGGCGTGCGGGCAAAACGTTGGCCGTCGCGCTGAACTCCACCGGGATCGGTCCGCGGTCCGGGACGTACAGCTGGTACCACCCCTCTGCCCCCCCACTCGCCAAGAACGCCCCCCATTGCTCCTCGAGCCTTTTGCGCTCTCCCGGAGAGGTGAACTCGTCCATCGTGCGCCAGGGAATCTCCTCCCGAGCGATCCCCAACAGATCGCAGGCAGCGGCATTCCCAGTCACCCAGCGTCGCTGGTCGTCGGCGATCAGCATCGGGTGACGTGACCGCTCAAGCGCCGTCCGCAAGCGCAGCGCGGCCTGCGAGCCCGCCTCGCCATTCGCAAAGACCTGAGCGTTCTCTCCGTCTCCGGGGAGATCAGCAGAAGCCACGACATACTCCCTTGTTTCTTTGACTGAACTTGCCGATTACTCTATTTCGTACGATCAGCGATTAATTCCTACTGATGCAAAGCATCGTCCAAGTCGCCTGTCCCCTCTTTGGGGGATATTCACCGTGCTTCATATGTCTGGGGGATTGTGCTCCTCGGCAAAATCGACAAGTGTGCGACCTGGCAGCACCTGGTTGATTCGTCACCCCAGTCGCCAGTCGACATCACTCCCAGTCGCCAGCCGACTCGTGAATCGCCATCCGGCCCCCTAGGCTCCCTCCCCTGCCGGGCCTAGGGGGCAAAAAGAGAAGTCGCGTATTCACCCTGGTCAGAGCTTTCCAGCCGTATCCAGTGGACAGCCCGTATTGCCACTGCCTCTATTCGTAATCGGCGCGGCGGAGGATAGCCATACATATGTCATTCGAGTCGCGGGTGAGCTCGATCTGTCCGGCTGCCCTCGCCTGGAGCATGCACTGCGAGAGGCCGAGGTGAGTCATGCCATTCGGATCTTGCTTGATCTCGACGAGCTGACGTTCATTGACGCAGCGGGACTAAGTGTCCTCGTCGCCGCCTGGCATCGCTCGATGACCGACAGCAACCGCCTGCAGGTAACGCCCGGCAGGGGAGGCGTGGCAAGCATGTTCCGTCTGACCGCCCTCGACTTGGTGCTTCCCTTTAGCCCACCCGGCCCGGTCCGGGCCCAGAGCAAGGAGCAGAATCCATGAGGAGCCGCACGACCAAACGTCCGAGAAATCGAGAGCTGCGGCGGTGGTCGACCCCTTCGACCTTTCTCGCCGGTGTGGCCCTGTTCATCGCGCTCGGCGGATCGGCAATCGCAGCAAATAGCCTGATTCACGCCGGGGACATAGCGCCAGGTGCCGTCACCAGCCAGGCGATCAGGAACGGTGGGGTCAGGCCCGAGGATCTGAGCACGAAGCCGCGGGCGCTGCTTCAAGTAGCCGGGGGTGTCGTCGGCGAAAGGGGCGCCACCGGTTCGACCGGAGCCCCCGGCACCAACGGAGCCAACGGTCCAAACGGTGCCAACGGCACCAACGGGACCGATGGCACGGATGGAACCAATGGCACCAACGGGGCCAACGGTCCGAACGGGCCCAACGGCGCCAACGGCATCGACGGGACCAACGGCACGGATGGAATCGACGGAACCAACGGCACGGATGGCACGGATGGAATCGACGGAACCATCGCGCCGCTGTCGGCCACGGCCGGCCTAACGGCCCTCCCCACCGCCAGCCCACCGACCACCGTGATCGCCTTGGCGGTTCCCGCGGGCAACTACGTTGTCTTGGCCAAGACGCAGCTGTCCCACACGGGGGCTGGCGATACTGTCGATTGCGTGCTGAAAGCAGGCGCCACCAGCATCGACCGGGTTTCCATGAAGACGCTGCCCGCACTTGCTGCGATTCCGGTGTCGCTGCAAGCTGTGACCGTGACGACTTCGCCCTCCCGGTTGAGCGTCGAGTGCGATGTGCTGACGGCCAACGGCTCGGCTGACTTCAGCAGCCTGATCGCCATACCGACCGGCTAGCCGATATGCAGCGGGGTGGTGTCGATGAGAACCGGTCCGAGACGATCCTTCGCCGGCTGCGCACGATTCCGCCGCTCGTGCTCGGCCTGCTGTTGGTCACCGCCCTGCTGCCGGCGCTACTGATCGTTGGCATGGCGATCGACCTCGGGCGCTGGGCGGTGTCCCGGGTTCCGCCCACCGCGACGCGGCTAGCGCTCTTCCTCTGGGTCTATCTCGCCGCCGAGGTGGCGGGGCTGGCGGCGCTGGCAGCGGCGTGGGTCGCCAGCGGCGACGGCCGCCGCGACGCCTGGCTGCGCGACCTCACCTGGCGGCTGCAGGAGGCCTGGGCGGCAGCGCTGTTCGGGGCAGTGCGGGCGCTGTTCGGGATCCGAATCGAGGTGATGGGCGGCGAGGAGGCCGCGCCGGGCCCGGTGATCGTGCTGGTCCGCCACGCCAGCATCGTCGACAACCTGCTGCCGGCGAACCTGATCGCACGCCCGCACGGGATCCGCCTGCGCTACGTGCTGAAGCGTGAGCTGCTCGCCGACCCCTGTCTCGACGTCGCCGGGAGGCGCCTGCCGAACTACTTCGTGCGCAGGGGGACGGGCGAAGCGCGGGAGCTGGAGCGGGTGAGGGCGCTCGCCCACGGCCTGGGGACCGACGAGGGCATCCTGATCTACCCGGAGGGAACCAGGTTCACGCCCGAGCGCCGTGCCCGAGCGATCGGCCGCATCGCCGAACGCGACCCGCGGCTGGCGGCACGGGCCGAGCGCCTGCGCCACCTGCTGCCGCCGCGCCTCGGCGGCGTCGGGGCGCTGCTCGACGGGGCCCCCGCCGCCGATGTCGTTCTCGTCGCCCATCACGGCCTCGACGGGCTACGGCTGGTGTCTGACGTCTGGCGGGGCGGCCTCGTCGGGCTCGTGGTCAGCGTCCGCGTGGCCGGTGCCGCGGGCCGCGGTGCCGGCAGCCGGGCCGGACCGCACGGCCTGGCTCTACGACCTCTGGCAGGAGGATCTGGCTGGTCGCCTTGGCCGCCGGCAGCACCTGGTGGACGGTCGTGGGACCCGCGGTCATGTCCATCCTGCTGATCCGGGTCAGTGGCGTCGCCCTGCTCGAGCGCTCGCTGAGCCGGCGGCGCGCGGGCTACGCGAACTACGTCGCCCGCACCAGCGCCTTCTTCCCACGACCGCCGCGCCGCGGCTGATGCCTGCTGCGAACGTCACCCTCCACCCCCAGCCTCCTCCTCTGCCAGCGCCCGCCGCAGCGCCTCGTCGAACGACTCGGGCTCGATCCCGAACGGCTCGGCCCCACTTGGGTCGGTGACCACGGTCGCAGTCTTCAGCCCCTCGACCAAGGGCCGGGCGACCTTGGTGTCAACCGGAGTGACAAGTCCCAGCCAAAGCGCCGAGAGCCACGGCGTGATCAGCGGTACCGACAGCTTGCGGGGCGGCGCCTTGCCGAGTGCCAGCGCCATCCGGTCGAGCATGTCCGCGTAGGAGAGGATGTCCGGGCCGCCGATCTGGACTTCGCGGCCGGTGGACTCGGGCACCGACGGCGCCCGCAGCAGGTACTCGATCGTCGCGTCGATCCCGATCGGCTGGGTCTGCGTGTGCAGCCAGCTCGGCGCCACCATCACCGGCAGTCGCTTGACCAAGTAGCGCAGGGTGCGGTAGGACTCGCTGCCGGCGCCGACCACCATCGCCGCCCGGAAGTAAGTGAGCGGCGGTCCCTCGGCAGCCAGGACGCGGGCGGTCTCGTGACGGCTGCGCAAGTGTTTGGACTCGGTTTCTTGGCCGAGGCCGCCCAGGTAGACGACGCGCCCGACGCCCTCGCGCTTGGCCATCCGGGCGAAGTTGCCGGCGGCGACCCGCTCGCGCTCCTCGAAGCCGGCGCCGCCGGCCATCGCGTGGACCAGGTAGTAGGCGACGTCGACTCCCTCCCCCATTCCGACGAGGCTGGATGCGTCGGTGACATCGCCGATCCGCAGCTCGGCGCCAAGCGCCTCGAGCTTTGCCGCTCGAGAGCGCTCGCGAACCAGGCACCGCACCGGTCCCGAGCCGGCCAGCGCCGCCGCCAGCCGGCCGCCTACGAAACCCGTTGCACCTGCGATCAACATGCTCTGTGTGATTGGTCCACGCTATCTGACCGGGGTGCCCGGCCTGCGAGACTGGCACTCGTGCACGAGCACATCCTGCAACGCAGCCAGCGCGTCCCCGTCCCGGTCGAGCGCGCCTTCGACTTCTACGCCGACGCCGTCAACCTCGAGCCGATGACGCCGCCATGGCTCCACTTCCGGGTGACGACGCCGGGGCCGATCGCGATGGGTGCGGGGACGCTGCTCGACTACCGGCTGCGCCTGCGCGGCTTCCCGATTCGTTGGCAGACGCGGATCGAGATTTGGGAACCGCCTCTGCGCTTCACCGACATCCAGGCCCGCGGGCCCTACTCCCTCTGGGAGCACACCCACGTCTTCGAGCCCGGCGGCGACCAGGCTTGCACGATCCACGACCGCGTCCGCTACGCCATCCCCTACGGGCCTCTCGGCATCCTCGCCCACCGCCTCTTCGTCCGACGCGACCTCGAGCGGATCTTCAACTTCCGCCGCGACGCCTTCACCGCCCACTTCTCAGCGGACTAGCTCATCCCCATGGCATCACCCCCGACCGAGAGATAGAGCAAGCGTTCTTCAGTCCAACCGCGCCGTCGACCTCGATCTCGGTTTCGCTTCCAAGCGGACCCACTGAGCCTCAAATGGACCAGGACCTGAGAAATTGGTACCCGATTGGTACCCGCGCACCCACTTGCGCAGCGTCTCGTGGTGGATGCCAAGGTCGCGGGCTACGTGGGCGATCGGACGCCGGAGTCGAAGACCATCCGGGGCCCCTCGATTAAGCAGCTCTTCGGGGTATTTCGTCTTTCGTGGATGGGTTGATCGGGTCGCGCTCCCGCACATCGATCGCGAGGGTCGGGGTCATGCGGAGTGGCTCTCGCCCTCATCGAGCCTGACCAGCAGCTCCTCGCAGGCGTCGAGGCCACGCAGGTAGCGCTCCTCGGTCGCCCGATCGTCCTCACGGGCCTGTCGCTCGGTCCCTTTCCCCTGAAGCACCTGCTCGGCTTCGTCATGGAGGCGTTTGAGCAGTTCGGTCAGGTCGTGGACCGGCATGGTCAGCTCGAAGCTCTCGCGGTCCTCGTCCTCACCCCAGCCGATCTGCTCCAGCAGCTCGAAGTCTTCGCCGAACTCCAGACCGAGCCGCGCGGCGGTGGCGAAGTCCTTGTCCCGCTCCAGCGCGCCCCAAAGGTCTCCCACGGAGCCGAGGTGGTTGCGGACCAGCTCGTATAGACCCTCTCGCTGCTGGCCGCTGATCGTGATCGTGGTGCTGGGCATGGCGCCCCTCCTCTCGGTAGGGCACCGAGATCCGGACCAGACGCCACCCCGAGGGGGCCAACGGCGGAGTACCGTTTCTCTCGCATCGAAGTTCAGGCTTCGGTGCCAGGCCCCGGGGCGTTAGCGCGCCGCCGGGGCCACTTATGTCTTGGCGCTGGCGACCGTAGCTCCGCCGCCGGGCGAAAGCGAGGCGGAATCGGTCGAAATCGCCGCTAATCCCCGCGCATCCGCGTCATTTTGGGAACTAGTGCCCAAAACGGAGACGATATGAGGGGATGGTTCGATTTCCCGTTGGCGCCCGCCCGAACGACGAAAGCCCGCTCCAAAGCGGGCTTTCGCGCGAAGCGGCTGATCGGATTCGAACCGACGACCTTCTGCATGGCAAGCAGACGCTCTAGCCAGCTGAGCTACAGCCGCACGCGACGTAATTCTAGCTGCGGGCGCGTAGTCCTGGTTTCCACGCTAGCCTGATCGCTCGACCTACTTTCGCGCTCATGCTCTTCCGTCAGATAATCCACGAGGATCTCGGCTGTGCCTCTTACCTGGTCGCCGACCGTGAAGCGGGGGTTGCCGTCGTCGTCGACCCGCAGTGGGACGTCGAGCCCTACCGGCGCCTGGCGCGGCTGCACGGGGTGCGGATCGGGCACGTGCTGGAGACCCACAACCACGCCGACCACGTCTCCGGGCACGGGCGGCTGGCGCAGACGACCGGAGCCACGATCCACATCCACGAGCTGGCCGCGGCGGGTTATCCGCACGAGGCCTTCGGCGACGGCTGGGTGCTGGAGCTGGGCGACCTGACGATCGAGGCGGTCCACACCCCCGGGCACCGGCCCGAGCACACCTGCTTCCTGCTGCGCGACGCCAGCCGCGGCGGCGCCCCCTGGGCGCTGCTCGGCGGCGACTCGCTGTTCATCGGCGACGTCGCCAGGCCGGACCTGGCGGTGGAGCCCCGCGAGGGCGCCGCCGACATGTTCCGCTCCCTGCACGAGCGCCTGCTGACGCTCGACGACGAGGTCGAGATCTGGCCGGGCCACCTCGGCGGCTCGCTCTGCGGCGGCTCCGCGATCGACCTCAAGACCTCCTCGACGATCGGCTTCGAGCGCCGCCACAACCGGGCGCTGGGAATCGCCGACGAAGCAGAGTTCGTCGAGGACGCGGTCGGCTCGCTCGGCGACCGCCCGCCCAACGTCGAGCAGATCGTCGCCCTCAATCGCGGGCCGCTGGTCGACGACTTCGGCACCCCGGCGCCGCTGACGCCCTACGAGGTGGAGAAGGCCGTCGACGCCGGCGCTGTCGTCATCGACGGCCGCACCAACGAGCAGTTCGACGAGGCCCACATCGCCGGCGCCCTCAGCACCTCCGCCTACGACACCGGCTTCGCGACCAAGGTCTCCCGCGTCGCCCCCGCGGGGGCCGAGATCATCGTCGTCGCCGCCTCCGACGGCGACGAGCGCCACGCCGCCGAGCTGCTGGCGGCGGTCGGGCTGGGGGTGCGCGGCTTCCTCGAGGGCGGGATGACCGCCTGGCGCATGGAGGAGCGGCCGGTCGAGCGGATCGAGCTGATCGACCCGGACGAGCTGGCGGCGCGGATGGAGAAACCGGAGCCACCGCTGATCCTCGACGTCCGCAACGCCGCCGAGTACGCCGGTGAGCACATCCCCGGCTCGCTCCACATCCCCTACGGGGACCTGGCCGGCCGCTTCGACGAGCTGCCGCGCGATCGGCCGATCGCGACGATCTGCCGCGGCGGCAAGCGCAGCGGCCTCGCCGCCTCGATCCTGCAGCGCGCCGGCTTCGCCGACGTCGTCCACGTCGGCCAAGGCGTCGGCGTCTGGCGGGCCGGCGGTCACCGGGTGCAGAGTGGCGATCCCGCCGCCAGCGCGGCCTGACCGGCTAATCCGCAGCTAGGAGTCCAGCTCGGCCATCAGGCCGGGGACATCCAGCGGCCGCACGAACATCTCCACCTTCTGGCCGGGTTTGGGCTCGGGCCACTCGTCTCTGGGCCGGTCCCAGTAGAGCTCGACCCCGTTGCCGTCGGGATCGTCGAGATAGAGCGCCTCGCTGACCCCGTGGTCGGAGGCGCCGGTGAGGGAGATCCCGCCTGCGGTGACGCGACGCAGCGCGTCGGCCAGGGAGCGGCGGCTCGGGTAGCGGATCGCCGTGTGGTACAGGCCGGTGGTGCCCGGCGGGGGCGGCGAGCCCCCTTTGGACTCCCAGGAGTTGAGGCCGATGTGGTGGTGGTAGCCGCCGGCGGAGATGAACGCCGCGTCCTCGCCGTAGCGCTGCATCAGCTCGAAGCCGAGCACGCCGCAGTAGAAGTCGAGGGCACGATCGACGTCCGCCACCTTGAGGTGGACATGGCCGATGTCGACGCCGGGGTCGATCGGATCTGCGTCGCGCGCGGCCACGGGCCCGAGCCTACTCTCCGTCCAGAGCCGCGTTGACGAGCCGGTCGGCGTCGGCGTTGTGCTCGCGGCGGACGTGGCGGATCGACCAGTCCTCGAAGCCGCCCAGCGCCCGCTTCACTTCGGCGTGCAGCTCTTTCATCGTCGCGTCCTTGACCTTGTAGCGGCCTTCGACCTGGCGCACGATCAGCTCCGAATCGCCGACCAGCTCCAGCGCCTCGGCGCCGTGCTCGGCGGCCAGCGCGATTCCCAGCAGCAGCGCCCGGTACTCGGCGACGTTGTTGGTGGCACGGCCGATGCGCTCGCCACGCTGCTCGAGGATCTCGCCGTCGGCGTCGCGGAGGACCGCGCCGATCGCCGCCGGCCCGGGGTTGCCGCGGGCGCCGCCGTCGACGTTGACGGTCAGTCTTGCCATCTTGCGTTCCACTGCCGCGAGGCGGGGTCGAGCTGATCGATCTCGGTGCCGTGGGCGAGCTCGGCGACCGGCTGCTCGCGCTCGCCGCCGGCGACCGCCCACTGGTACCAGGTGAGCTCCCAGGCAACCGTGATCCGGGCCGCGTCGGCGCTTCCCGCGGCGGCGCCGATAGAGACCCGCGGCTCACCCAGGGTGCGGGTCAGGCCGGCGACCTTCCGCGCCGCCTCGCTGGCGTTGAAACGGCTCACCGCCAGCTCGAACCGGTGCGCGGTGGCGGCGATCACGCCTGCTGGAGGTGGGACTTCAGGCGCATCACGGCCTTGGTGTGCAGCTGGGAGACGCGCGACTCGGTGACGCCGAGGACCTCGCCGATCTCGCGCAGGGTCAGGTTCTCGTAGTAGTAGAGGGCGACGACCAGCTGCTCGCGCTCGGGCAGCGAGCCGATCGCCTCGGTCAGGCGGTCCTTGACCTCGCTGCTCGCCAGCGCCTCCTGCGGATCGGCGGCGCCGTCGTCGGCGATCGTGTCCAGCAGCGAGACCTGGTCGCCGGATGAGTCGGAGACGGTCCAGAGCTCGTCGAGCGCGTAGACCGAGGAGTTGGCGATCTCCAGCAGCGAGCCCTGCAGTTCCTCCTCGGACATGTTCAGCTTCGCGGCCAGCTCGGCCTCGGTCGGCGCCCGCTGCAGCTCGTGCTCGAGTTTGGCCTGGGCGGCTTCGATCTCCCGCGCCCGCGAGCGCACCGAACGCGGCACCCAATCGAGCGAGCGCAGTTCGTCGATGATCGCGCCGCGGATCCGGGTCATCGCGAAAGTCTCGAACTTGATCCCGCGCTCCGGCTCGAAGCGCTCGATCGCGCCGATCAGCCCGACCAGGCCGTAGGAGATGAGGTCGGCGTCCTCGACGTGTGAGGGCAGGCCGGCGCCGAGGCGGCCGGCGACGAACTTGACCATCGGCGAGTAGGCGACGACGAGTCGCTCGCGCGCGGTTCCGTCGCCATCGTCCTTGTAGCGACGCCACAGATCGCGAAGCTCGACCTCTTTTACGCCCGTTTCCATGCCCGTCCTCCCGATTCTATGGTCGGCGGGTGGGTTCGGCGTTATGCACGAGGGTGGCTTGCGGCATAGGTGTCTCGCAGTCGGGCGGCGTCGACTCTGGTGTAAACCTGGGTGGTCGAGATCGACGCGTGGCCGAGCAGCTCCTGAATGGTACGCAGATCGGCGCCACCCTCGAGCAAATGAGTCGCGAATGAATGGCGAAGTGAATGCGGCGAGACGCCCGCGCCGATCGCCGCCTCGCGCGTCCACAGGCCCAGCCGCCGGGTCACGTCGGAGTTGGAGAGGCGCTTACCGCTCTTGGAGAGGAACAGCGCCCGCTCGCGCGGATCGGTGGCGAGGGCGCGGCGCCCGCGTTCGGTGTAGCGGCGCAGGGCGCGCTGCGCGGGCTCGCCCACCGGCAGCAGCCGCTCCTTCGAGCCCTTGCCGACGACCCGCATCTGCTCGGTCTCGAAGTCCAGCGCCCCCTCGTCGAGGTTGACGATCTCCTCGCAGCGCAGCCCGCAGGAGTAGGCCAGCTCCAGCATCGCCCGGTCGCGCAACTCCAGCGGCGTCTGTGCCGGTATCCCCTCCAGCAGCGCCCGCATCTGCTCGGTGGTCAAAACCTTCGGCAGCTTCTCCGAGCGCTTCGGGCTGGAGACCAGCTCGGCCGGGTTCTGCCCCGCCCGCTCGGTGCGGACGAGAAATCCGTAGAGGCCGCGGATCGCCGCCAGCTTGCGAGCCACCGTGGCCGGCGCAGCTCCCGCCGAGGAAAGCCCGGCGCCATAGCGACGCACGTCACGATGACGCACCTCGCCGGGACCAAGACCCTGCGCCGTCACCCACTCTACGAAGCCACCGAGATCCACCCCATAAGCCCGCCGCGTCCGCTCGGCGGCACCTCGCGCTCGCAAGTCCCGGTCATAGTCGGCGAGAGCCGTCTCCCAATTCACAAAATCTAAATTCGTCCTCTCCTCCTCACCACCTGCGAGCGGGGCGGAGACCAAGCAGATCAAGGACGAGGGAGGGAGTGTGCTCTGCACATGACCGACCGAGGACGCCGAGATGCGCCGGTCTCCGCCCCGCTCGCTAGCCGATGTAGATGGGGGTGCCTATTTCGACGCGGTCGTAGAGTTCTTCTACGTCCGGTATCGCCATGCGGACGCAGCCGTGGGAGGCGGCGGTGCCCAGCGAGCCGGTTTCTTCGGTGCCGTGGATGCCCGCCCCTTCGTAGATCGCCATCCAGCGCGCCTTGATCGGGTTCGAGGGGCCAGGCGGGATCGACTGGCCGGCGAGGTCTCCAGCCCAGTCGGATTCCGGCACGTTCCAGGTCGGGTTTTCCTGCTTTTCCTGAATCGCGTAGAGGCCTTCCGGCGTTTCCAGCCCTTCCTGGCCGACCGCGACGGTGTAGGTCTTGGCCAGCTTCAGACCTTCCCAAAGGCGCAGCGTGTAGCTGCCGCGGTCGAGGGTCAGGTAGGACGGGTACTCGGCGGCGACCTCGCTCTTGGTCACCTCCGGCTCGACGGAGCGGACCCGGGCGACGATCGCGTGCGGGGCCTGGGCGTTGAGCACCGCGTGGTTCAGCTCTTTGGTCAGCAGGTTGTCGCGCAGCTTGCGGCCGTTTTCGCCGGCGACGACTTCGAGCGCGTCGGCGCTGGCTTCGACGTCGGCGTTGCGCGGTTCGCGATTGACGCCCTCGGCGACCTCGCGGACGAAGCGGTTGATCGCCGACTCCGAGTAGGCGACCTGGGGCGAGATGCTCTCCTCCACCTCTTCGCCGGTCACGTAGCGGACCAGGCGCATCGGGAAGCCACCGTCCTGGCTTTCGGCGACGGCCTCCTCGACCGCCTCCTCGACGTCGGCGCGAACCTTCAGCTTGTCCCCGGGCAGCTCCCAGCTCTCACCGTCGAAGCTGACCCGAAGCGGCTGCTGCAGGGGCTTCAGCAGTTGCCGGCGCACGCGGGCGGCGGCTTCGTCCTGGTCGAGACCGCCGACGTCGACCCCGGCGATCCGCACTCCCTCGGCGATCTTGTCCTTCTGCGAGCTGTCGTAGGCATAGGCGCCCGCGACACCGAGCACCACCACCGCGACGGCGACGATCACGGCTATCTGCGTCTTGCGTCCCATCGCTCCTCTTGGATCATCCTCGACATGGTCCTCACCCACTTGCGAAAAGTTTAGGCATTCGGATCATTCGGCCAGTGCGGCCACTTCCCTGCAATTTCGCATTTGCACCGGTCTTATCGGCAGCCAGCCGGATATCTTTCGTCGGTGCGCACGAAGGACGAGGTTCGCAAGGAGGTTTGGAAGGGGATGGAGCGCGAGGGCGTGTCCCGCTTCCCGGGGGCCGAGGGGCGCATCCCCAACTTCGCCGGCGCCAAGCTGGCGGCCGAGAAGCTCGCCGGCCACCGCCTCTGGAAGCGGGCCCGGGTGATCAAGGCCAATCCCGACTCACCGCAGACGCACGCGCGGCGGATCGCCTTGGAAGAGGGCAAGACGGTGATCATGGCGGTGCCGCGCCTGCGCGACCCGCATCCATTCCGGGTGCTGGAGCCGCAGAAGCTGACCAAGCAGGCGGTCAAGGAGGCGGCGACGATCAAGGGCGCGCTCAAGCACGGCCGCGTCGTCGCCCTCGACGACCTGCCGGAGATCGACTTCGTCCTCTGCGGCTCGGTCGCCGTGAACCTGAGCGGAGCGCGGATCGGCAAAGGCGGCGGCTACCACGACCTCGAGTACGGGATCCTCGTCGACGCCGGCAAGATCGACAGCCACACCACCGTCGCCACCACCGTGCACCCGATTCAGATCCTGCGCCAGCACCTGATGACGACCGCCCACGACCTGCCGGTCGACCTGATCGCGACGCCGCGGGCGGTAATCGAAGTCGAGCGCCAGTACGAGCGGCCGCGCGGCATCCTCTGGGATCACCTGCAGCCGCCCCAGATCCGCGAGATCCCGGTGCTGGAACGGATGGGCTACGCCTGATGCCGACCTACATCCGCTTCAGTGAGGATCACTCCGTAGTCGTGCTGGAGAGCTTCGAGGAGATCGAGAAGCGGATCCGCGAGTCCGAAGCGGCACAGATCCCGCTCTTCGAGGTGACCCGAGCCGACGGCCCAAGACTGCTCGTCAACGCGGGCACGATCAGGACGGTCTCCGAGGGGAAGAAAAAGGATGGCGGCCAAAAGGGCTGACTCCCCCGCGGCTCTGAAGTGGGACCCGCGCATCGTCGCCGGTTCCGACTACGGCGAGAGCGATTCCGAGTGGCGGCGGATCGACTGGCGCCGGCATTTGCACCAGGTCGACCTGCCCGGGGCGCGCGTCAACTACGTCGAGATCGGGACGGGCGAGCCGATCCTCTTCGTCCACGGGATCTCCGGCAGCTGGCAGAACTGGCTCGAGAACCTGCCCCATTTCAGTCGCGCCCATCGCGCGATCGCGCTCGACCTGCCGGGCTTCGGGGCGAGCCCGATGCCGTCCTGGGAGATCGACATGCCCGCCTACGGGCGCCTCGTCCATGACTTCTGCGAGAAGCTCGGGGTCGAGGGCGCGACGATCGTCGGCAACTCGATGGGCGGCTTCATCGCGGTCGAGGCGGTGACGGCGACGCCGGGGCGGTTCAGCCACCTGGCCTTGATCTCCGCCGCCGGCATCCTCAACACCTGGAACCCGGAGGAGCGGGCGATCGCGACCGCTTGGGCCTGGAAGACCTTCGGCCCCCACTACGCCCGGCGCAGCCGCTTCATCGTCTCGCGGCGACGCGCCCGCGAGCTCGTCTTCCGGCCCTTCGTCCGCTACCCCGCGCGACTGCGCGAGGATCTGCTGCTGGAGCAGATCGAGGGTGGGCTGAGGAAGGCGGATGGCTTCGGCGACGCCCTCCGCGCGGTGATCCGCCACGACATCCGCGAGCGCCTGGCCGAGATCGAGATGCCGACGCTGATCGTCTGGGGGCAGTCAGACCGGGTGATCCCGATGGCGGCCGCGCTCAGCTATCACCGCCGCATCCCCCACTCGCGTCTGGAGATCTTCGAGCGCACCGGCCACGTGCCGCAGTTGGAGCGCCCAGCGCGCTTCAACGCTGTCCTGGACGACTTCCTCACGGGCTAGCCCGTGATCGCGCCAGTCGCAGCCGAGCTGACCGTGGCGGCGTACTTGGCCATGACGCCACGGCCGAAGGGCGAGGGCGGCGCCTCGTAGTCGGCGATGCGCGAGGCGATCTCCTCGTCGCTGAGCCCGACGTCCATGCGGCGGGCGTCGATGTCGAGGGTGATCCGGTCGCCCTCGCGGATGGCCGCGATCGGGCCCCCTTCGGCGGCCTCCGGGGTGACGTGGCCGAACATCAGCCCGCGGGTGGCGCCGGAGAAGCGGCCGTCGGTGACCATCGCGACGCTCTCGCCCAGGCCCTCGCCGACGATCGCCGCGGTCACCTGCAGCATCTCGCGCATGCCGGGACCGCCCACCGGCCCCTCGTTGCGGATCACGACGACGTCGCCCGGGTTGATCAGCTGGGCCTTGACGGCGCGGAAGCATTCCTCTTCGGACTCGAAGACGCGGGCCGGGCCGGTCTGCTGGCGACGCTCGGTGCCGGCGACCTTGATCACCGCTCCCTCGGGGGCGAGGTTGCCGCCCATGATCGCCAGCCCGCCTTCCGCCTTGACCGGGTCGTCGAGCGCTCGCACGACTTCCTGGCCCGGTTTCTCGGTCGCCCCAGCCGCCACCTCGCCGATCGTCTGACCGGTGATCGTGATCGCGTCCTCGTGCAGCGCCCCCGCTTCGGCGAGCCGCTTGATGATCACCGGCACCCCGCCGGCCGCGTAGAGGTCGGTGGCGATGAAGCGGCCGCCGGGCTTGAGGTCGGCGAACAGCGGCGTCGCCCGCGAGATCCGGTCGAAGTCCTCGAGGCTGAGGTCGATCCCGACCTCGTGGGCGAGCGCGGTCAAGTGCAGCACCGCGTTGGTCGAGCCGCCGGAGGCGCAGACGCAGGCGATCGCGTTCTCCAGCGCGTCGCGGGTGATCACCTTGCTCGGCCTGATGTCCTCGACGAGGACGCGCATCACCAGCTCGCCGATCTTCTCGGCGACCGTCCCCTTGTCGTCGTCTTCGGCCGGCACCATCGCCGAGCCGCCGGCGCTGATCCCCAGCGCCTCGAAGGCGCAGGCCATCGTGTTGGCGGTGAACTGGCCGCCGCAGGCCCCGGCGCCGGGGCTGGCCACCCCCTCCAGCTCGTGCAGTTCCTCGTCGCCCATATCGCCGGCGTTGTGGGCCCCGATCGCCTCGAAGATGTCGAGGATGGTGACGTCGCGCCCATGCCAGTGGCCGGGGGCGATCGAGCCGCCGTAGAGCAGCACCGAGGGCACGTCGAGCCGGGCCAGCGCCATCGCGCAGCCGGGGATCGTCTTGTCGCAGGCGCAGAGGGCGACGATCGCGTCGAACTGGTAGCCGCGGGCCATCAGCTCGATCGAGTCGGCGATCACCTCGCGGCTGACCAGCGAGGCCTTCATCCCCTGGGTCCCCATCGTCACCCCGTCGGAGACGGCGACGGTGTTGAACTCCATCGGCGTGCCGCCGGCGGC
>Ga0190275_10000209_pt1 | contig 61423 bp, 62 predicted proteins | sample Popmic550T_FD_133745 | JGI IMG/M metagenome (GOLD analysis project Ga0190275, IMG submission 133745) | Populus adjacent soil microbial communities from riparian zone of Yellowstone River, Montana, USA - 550 T | ecosystem: Environmental > Terrestrial > Soil > Riparian zone > Trees stand | place...
GAAGATGGGCATCTGGGGCGGGCTGCTCGGCGCGGCCATCTTCTTCACCAAGGTCATGCTGTTCCTGCTCGGCTACGTCTGGCTGCGGGCGACCTTCCCCCGTTTCCGTTTCGACCAGCTCATGGACCTCGGCTGGAAGTTCCTGATCCCCCTCTCGCTGGCGAACATCTTCATCACCGGCATCTTCATTCTCATCGGACAGGAGCGGCTCATGAGCTGGGTCGGCGTGGTCCTGATCGGTCTCACCGCGTACTACCTGTTCCGCCCGAAGCGCGCTGCACGCTCACAAAAGGTGGCTCATGCAAGTTGAGTATCCGAAGGAGAGGTGGTCGGACAAGTTCCTCCTCCTCGACATGCTCGAGGGGCTGAAGACGACGTTCCGGGAGCTGTTCAAGCCGAAGGTGACGATCCGCTACCCCGAGGAGCGGATGGAGCCGGCGGACCGGTTCCGAGGGATGTTCAAGTTCTCCTACGACCGCTGCATCGCCTGCAAGCTCTGCGCGGTGGCCTGCCCGATCGACATCATCTACATCGACGTCCACGACGAGACCATCGAAGAGGGCGGCAAGAAGAAGAAGATCAAGATCCTCGACCGCTACGACATCGACGTCAAACGCTGCATGTTCTGCGCGCTCTGCGAAGAAGCCTGCCCCACCAAGCCGAAGTCGATCTGGCTCACCACCAAGACCTACGAGCTGGCCAGCTACGACCGCAACGACCTGTACTTCAACATGCAGCAGCTCGAGTACTGGGACGACCGTCCGAAGTACACGGGATTGCCGGAAGAGGAGGAGAAGCCGCGGCTCGACGAGACGCGCCTTCTCAACTCATAAGTCATGGAATCGCTCTCCGAAAGCATTCCCCTGCTCGTCTTCATGCTCATCGGCACGGTGGCCGTGGCCTCGTCGATTCTCGTCGTGGCGATGCGCAACCCGGTGCACTCGGCGCTCTTCCTCCTGCTCACGTTTCTCTGCGTGGCGGTGCTGTTCGTCATCAAGGCGGCCGAGTTCGTGGCCGCGGTGCAGGTGCTCGTCTACGCGGGCGGCATCATGGTGCTGTTCCTCTTCGTGGTCATGCTGATCAACCACCGCGAGCTGCCGGAGGACAAGGTCCTCTCGCCGGTCTGGCTCGGTGGGATCGGCATCGGCCTCGCGGTGCTCGTCCTCTTCGCCACGATCGTCCGCAGCGGCGCGTACCACGACCAGGTGCCGGACGCCGCGCGCAAGCTGTCGACGGTGAGGGAGGTGGTCGACCATCCGACCGACCCGAACAAGCTCGTGCGCCGCTCGAAAGAGAACCGCAATTCCGAGGCGGTGGCGATGGCGCTCTACACGGACTACCTCGTCCCGTTCGAAGTGGCCTCGCTGTTCCTGCTCGTGGCGATGATCGGCGCGATCGTGATCGGCAAGCGCGAGCTCTCAGCCGAAGAAGAAGAGACCACGCCGCAGTTCATCCTCGACCGCGCGGAGACGGAGAAGGAAGTGAAGGAGGCGATGAGTGCTTGAGTTGAAGGGCCGAGGGCCGAGGGCCAAGGGCCGAGGGGAAGGCCCGGTCGCGCCCACATCTGCTGCTTCTCCCTCGGCCCTCGGCCCTCGGCCCTCGGCCCTGCGCCCCGGAGGTGCGAATGCCCAGCACTGAAGCCTACCTCATGCTCTCCGGCACCCTCTTCGCCGTCGGGCTGATCGGCGTGATCGTCCGGCGGAACATGATCACCGTGCTGATGTCGATCGAGCTGATGCTCAACGCCGTCAACATCAACCTGGTCGCCTTCTCCCACCGCCTGGCCAACCTGGAAGGGCAGGTCTTCACGATCTTCGTCATCTGCATCGCCGCCGGCGAGGCCGCGGTCGGGCTGGCGATCATCATCCAGTTGTACCGGCTGCGCAGCACCGTGAATGTCGACGAGGTGAGGACGCTGAATGGATAAGGCATTACTGGCAGTCGTCCTGCTGCCCGCGCTCGGTGCGCTGATCAACGGCGCGCGCGCGTTCAGCGATCCGCACCAGCCGAAGAACAAGAGCGTGACGAACATCGTCGCGCTGGGGGCGACGTTCCTTTCGGCGATCGTGGCCACGTTCTTCGTGGTCCTCCCGTACCACGGGCCGGGACCGGTGCAGTTCTCCTATTACGAATGGATCCCGTCGGGGATCGGGGCGGTTGGTAACCAGATCGCGAATTTCTCGATCGACCTGGCGTTCCGCGTCGACCCGCTCTCCTGCACCATGCTGATGATCGTCACCTGGATCGGCTTCCTGATCCACGTCTACGCCACCGGCTACATGGCGCACGAGAAGGGCTACACGCGCTTCTTCACCTACCTCAACCTCTTCATGTTCATGATGCTGTTGCTCGTGCTCGGCGCGAACTACATGGTCATGTTCGTCGGGTGGGAAGGGGTGGGGCTCTGCTCCTACCTGCTGATCGGCTTCTATTACGACAAGAACTTCGCCGCCGACGCAGGGAAGAAGGCGTTCATCACCAATCGCATCGGCGACTTCGGCTTCATCCTCGGCATCTTCCTGATCTTCAACACCTTCGGCACCTCGGACTACGGCAAGGTTTTCGCGCTCGCCGCGCAGGGCGGGATCGCGGAGTACGGCGGGGTCGCCACGGCCATCTGCCTCCTGCTGTTCGTCGGTGCCTGCGGCAAGTCGGCGCAGGTGCCGCTGTACGTCTGGCTGCCGGACGCGATGGCCGGCCCGACGCCGGTCTCGGCGCTCATCCACGCGGCCACCATGGTCACCGCGGGCGTCTACATGGTCGTCCGCTCGAACGTGCTGTTTCGGATGGCGCCCGACGCGGCGCTGGTGGTCGCCATCATCGGCGCGGTCACGGCCATCTTCGCCGCCTCGATCGCCCTGGTGCAGAACGACATCAAGAAAGTCCTGGCCTACTCGACCGTCTCGCAGCTCGGCTACATGTTCCTGGCCGCCGGCGTCGGCGCGTACACCGCGGCGATCTTCCACGTCATGACCCACGCCTTCTTCAAGGCCTGCCTCTTCCTCGGCGCCGGCTCGGTCATCCACGGCTGCGGCGGCGAGCAGGACATGCGCAAGATGGGCGGCCTGAAGAAGTACATGCCGCGCACGCACCTGACGATGTTCATCGCCACGGTGGCCATCGCCGGCATCCCGCCGCTGGCCGGCTTCTTCTCGAAGGACGAGATCCTGGCTAACGCCTTCTCGCACCACAAGCCGCTCTGGATCCTCGGCATCATCACCGCGGGCATGACCTCGTTCTACATGTTCCGCCTCTACTTCATGACCTTCCACGGCAGCTACCGCGGGGCGCATGCCGTAGGGATCGAGGAGTCGGAGCCGGCGCACGGCGGTCACAACCTGATTCCGGCCCAGCCGCACCTCGACCAGGGCGACGCGCACAGCGACAAGGCCCACGGCCATCACGCCCACAGCCACGATCCGCACGAGTCGCCGCTCAGCATGACCGGCGTGCTCGGCATCCTCGCGTTCCTCTCGTTCGTCGGCGGGTTCATCGGATTGCCGGCGGCTCTCGGCGGCCTGCATCCGACCTGGTTCCAGCAGTGGCTCTCCCCGGTGCTGCTGCCGATCGCCGGCGACCGCTACGAGTTCCACCACGCCTCGCACGCGCTCGAGTACACGCTGATGGCGGTCTCGATCGGCGTCGCGGCGCTGGGCTGGTTCTTCGCGCGCCGCTTCTACGGTCTCGACCCGTCGTGGGCGACGCCGAAGCGGATTGCCAACAACTTCGCGCCGATCCACCGCCTGCTCGAGAACAAGTACTGGGTGGACGAGCTCTATAACAAGACCGTCATCGCCGGCACGCTGCTGCTCTGCCGGATTCTCTGGTGGGTCGACATGTGGATCGTGGACGGCGTGGTCAACGGCGTCCGCCACCTCACCGTCTTCGCCTTCGGCCACGGCTCGAACCTGTTCGACAAATACGTCGTCGACGGTGCGGTCAACGGCGTGGCGTACGGTGCCCGAGGGGGCTCGATGATGTTCCGCAGGGTCCAGAGCGGCCTGGTCCAGAACTACGCACTGATCATGGGCGGCGGGGTCGTCCTGATCGCGATGGTGTACCTGTTCATGAAGCCGTAATCAGGGAGAAGAGAGTCGAATGGGCATTCTCAACATCATCACGTACATCCCGCTGGCCGGAGCGCTGGTCCTCCTGGTTGCCGTGAACAGGAACAATCCGCGCCTGGCCCGGGTCATCGCCACCGTCACGGTGGTGATCGACTTCCTGGCCTCCCTCTGGCTGTGGCCGAACTTCGACCGCGCCGCCACGGGCGCGAAGATGTGGCAGTTCCGCGAGACCTACGACTGGATCCCCTCGCTCGGCGTCCAGTACGACTTCGGCATCGACGGCATCTCCCTGCTGCTGATCCTGATGACCACGTTCTTCGGCATCATTGCCGTGGTCTCCTCCTACAGCGCCATCAACTTCCGCGAGAAGGAGTACTACACCCTCCTGCTCCTGCTGCAGACCGGCATGATCGGCACGTTCTGCGCCCTCGACTTCTTCCTCTTCTACGTCTTCTGGGAAATCATGCTCGTGCCGATGTACTTCATCATCGGCATCTGGGGCGGCGCGCGGAAGCTCTACGCGGCCATCAAGTTCTTCATCTACACCCTGGCCGGTTCGGTGCTGATGCTGCTCTCGATCCTGGCCCTGTACTTCTTCAACGACGGCGGCATCCCGTTCCTCAACATCGCCGGACTCAATAATCCCGGCACCTTCAGCGTCCTGAAGTTCCACGAGATCGGACACCTGATCCCGCCGACGCTGCAGTTCTGGATCTTCGCCGGCTTCTTCTTCGGCTTCGCCATCAAAGTCCCGATGTTCCCGTTCCACACCTGGCTGCCCGACGCGCACGTCGAGGCGCCGACCGCGGGCTCGATCATCCTCGCCGCGGTCCTGCTGAAGATGGGCACCTACGGCTTCGTGCGCTTCGCCCTGCCGATCCTGCCGGACGGCACGAAGCAGTGGCTGATCCCGATCGTGGTGCTGTCTCTCATCGGCATCATCTATGGCGCGCTCGTGTCGCTGGTGCAGAAGGACATGAAGAAGCTGGTGGCCTACTCCTCGGTCTCCCACCTCGGCTTCGTCATGCTGGGCATGTTCGCCCTCAACCCGATGGGCCTGCGCGGCTCGATCCTGCAGATGATCAACCACGGCATCTCCACCGGCGCCCTCTTCCTTCTGGTCGGCGTGATCTACGAGCGGCGGCACACGAGGATGATCGCGGATTACGGCGGGCTGGCGAAGCAGATGCCGATGTACGCCACGCTGTTTCTCATCGCCGCGCTCTCGTCGATGGGACTGCCGGCGCTGAATGGCTTCATCGGCGAGTTCACGATCCTCCTCGGCGTGGCCAACTCCGAGGCGTACGGCACGATCCTCTACGCCGTGATCGCCTCGGTGGGCATCGTCCTCGGCGCCGCCTACCTGCTGTGGCTCTACCAGCGCGTCTTCTGGGGGCCGCTCGACAACCCCGCCAACGCGACGGTCGAGGACGTGAACTGGCGCGAGCGCGGCCTGCTCTTCGCGCTCGTCGCGGCCATGATCTGGATCGGCGTCTATCCGAAGCCGCTCTTCGAGATCATGGAAAAGCCGGTCGACTACATCGTCCAGAAAGTCGATCCCGAGTACTTCGCCCGCAACCCCGTTACCTATCCGGCCGAGCCGGTCGCCGCCCCCGCGGACCATCATGAGGTAGCTGCGAAATGACCTGGGGCGACACCGTCTACCTCCTGCCGGAGGTCATCCTCACGCTGGGGGCCTGCTTCCTGCTGCTGGCGCCGGTCATCGGCTTCCGCACCGACGCCGGCACGGCGAAAGTGGCGATGCTGGCGGTGCTCGCCGTCACCATCGTCGCGCTGTTCGTCTCCTCGTGGGCGGTCGGGGACATCCCGCAGACGCGCGGCTTCGCGTCGATGTTCGTCCTCGACAAGTTCTCCCTCTTCTTCAAGCTGCTCTTCCTCGTCACCATCGCCATGGTGACGCTGCTCTCCGACCGCTACCTGCGCGGCACGCGCTATTCGGCCTGGGAGTACTACTCGCTGATGGGCTTCGCCCTCATCGGGATGATGTTCATGGCCTCGGGCGTCCACCTGGCGACGATCTACGTCGGGCTGGAGCTGATGTCGCTGTCGAGCTACGTCCTGGCGGGATACTTCAAGAACGAACAGAAATCGACCGAGGCGGCGATGAAGTACTTCGTCCTCGGCGCGGTCAGTTCGGCCATCCTGCTATACGGGATCACGCTGATCTACGGCGTCACCGGGTCGCTGAACCTGCTGACCATCTCCAGCCAGATGTCGCAACTGGTGACCAACGACGCGCTGATGTTCGGGATCATGCTCCTCGGTGCGGGACTCTGCTTCAAGATCGCCGCGGCGCCGTTCCACGTCTGGACCCCGGACGTCTACGAGGGAGCCCCGACCCCGATCACCGCATTCCTGTCGACTGCCTCGAAGGCGGCCGCGTTCGCGATCTTCGTCCGCATCTTCTACGTCGGCATGCACCACTTTCGCCTCGACTGGCAGAACGTCCTGGCGATCGTGGCGGCGCTCTCGATGATCGTCGGCAACCTCGCTGCCATCACCCAGGACAACGTCAAACGGATGATCGCCTACTCGTCCATCGGACATGCCGGCTACGTGCTGCTCGGCATCCTGGCGGTGAGCGAGATGGGCCTGCGGGGAGTATTGGTCTACTCGGTGGTCTATGTCTTCGCCACGCTCGGTATCTGGGCGTGCGTGCTGGTGCTGGCGCAGACGGAGTATGCCGGCGAGCGGGTGGAGGACTTCGACGGGCTGCACCGGCGGGCGCCGTTCTGGGCCTTCGCCATGATCGTCTTCCTGCTGTCCCTCGGCGGCATCCCGCCGACGGCCGGGTTCATCGGCAAGTACTTCCTCTTCTATGCGGCCGTAGGAGCGGGCTTCGGCTGGTTGGCCATCATCGCCGTTCTGATGTCCGCGGTCTCGATCTTCTACTACTTCCGCCTGGTCACGGCGATGTACTTCCGCGACGGGAAGGGAACGGAGACGCCGGTCGTGGCCGGCGGGGGACTGATGGTGGTGGGGGTGGTGTGCCTCATCGCGACGCTGGTCCTCGGCGTCCTGCCGTCGCGTTTCATCGACGAGGTGATCCGCACCGGCGACCCGGTCACCAGGCGTCTCGCCAATGCCGGACGATAAACAGAAACGCGAATACCGCCAGCTTCTCGAGGCCTCGGCCATCGCCTGGATGTTCCCCATCGCCATCGGCCTGGGGGCGCTGTGGGGGTGGGGGATGGACAAGCTGTTCGGGACGTGGCCGTGGCTGACCGCAATCTTCACCGGCTTCGGGATCATCGCGGCCTTCGTGAACCTCTTCCGCATGTCGTCCGGCCCGAAGTGACGACGAGCCCGCCGCCGGAGCCGCCTCCGCTCGAAGAGCCCCCCTGGTACGAGCGGGAAACGCCGGCCGACGTGCTCCGGCGGATCAAGCGGACGGCGCTGGGGGCCTATGCGGTTTTCGCGGTTTTCTCCCTGATTTCGGGCGGTTTTCCGGCCTTTCTCGGGTTGACTTGCAGTGCAGCCGTCACTATGATCAGCTTCCTTTGGTTGGAGGAGATCGTTGACGTTCTGCTCCAACCGGCGGCACACCTGCACGCTCGGAGGCTGACGTTGCGTACCCTGGCGCGCTTCGCTCTCCTCGGTGTGGCGCTCACGGTCACGATCATCATTGCTCGTTTCAATGCGTTAAGTGTGTTGCTGGGGTTCTCAATCGTCGTGGTGGGAATCTGCGGCGAAGCTCTGTATTCCCTGGTCCGAGAGGTAGCTCGAAGGTAGATGGAACACGAACACTCAATCCTGTACGAGCCGTTCAACAAATACATCTGGCGCCACGCGTTCGGGTTCGACGTTCCCGATCACGTGATCATGGCCCTTTTGGTCCTGCTCCTGAGCTCGATCATCTTTCCGCTCATGTCGCGGAAGATCAGCAAGGACAACCCGGGCGGCTTCCAGCAGTTCCTCGAACTGATCGTCGGCGGACTCAAAGGGCTGCTGCACGAGATCGTCGGGCCGCACTCGGAGCGCTTCCTCTACATCATCGGCGGCTTCGCGGTCTTCATCTTCGTCTCGAACCTCTTCGGCCTCTTCTTCTTCCTGCAGCCGCCGACCGGCAACGTCAACACCACGTTCGCCCTCTCGCTGACGGCGTTCCTCTACTACAACATCCAGGGGATCAAGGCGCAGGGGGTGGGGCACTACCTCGCGCACTTCGCCGGCCCGATCTGGTGGCTGGCGCCGCTCATGTTCCCCATCGAGTTGATCGGACACTTCGCCCGCATCCTCTCGCTGGGCATGCGTCTGTTCGGGAACATCTTCGGCGAGCACACCGCCACCGGGATCTTCATGGGCATGATGCCGTTCGTCGTTCCCTGGCCGATGATGGGCCTGGGGATCTTCGGCGCCTTCCTGCAGACGTTCGTCTTCATCATGCTGACGATGGTGTACATCGGCGGAGCAGTCGCCACGGAAGAGCACTAAACAGACATCGAACAACCTACGGGTTTCGACATCAACAAGGAGGAGAGTCTAGTGAATAAGAAAACCATCATCCTGTTCGTCATCCTCGCGCTGACGACCTTCTCGGCGTTCGCGCAGGACGCGACGACCACGACCAGCAACGGCGTCCTGTGGGGCCCGATCTCGGCCGCGTTCGTCCTCGGCATCGCCGCCGCGGCCGGCGCCATCGGCCAGTCCCGCGCCATCGTCGCGGCCTGCGAAGGCATCGCCCGCAACCCGGGAGCCGCCGGCGCGATCCGTCTGGCGATGATCATCGGTCTCGCGCTCATCGAGTCGCTGGTCATCTACGCGCTCATCATCGCGTTCATCGTCCAGGGCAAGTAAAAGAAGCTGCCGTTCGGTCGTGCCGAGAGGCCCGGCGCCGTCAGGTGCCGGGCTTTTCTGCGTTCGGGCAGCGTATTTGCTGAGTCAGCTCCCGGAGGTACTGTGTGAACTGGTTTAATCTCGCGTTCGCCGGGTGGATCATCGTCATCGTGGCACTGGCCCTGGTGGGCTGGAGGTTCGGCGTCGAGCCGTTCTGGATCGGCATCGGAGCCCTGCTCCTCCTCGGCGTCGCCATCATCACCTCCGTCAAAAACGCCAAACCGCGCATCTGACGGGCTATCCGCAAGCGCTACGGGTTTGTTCCCAATGACTTACGCTTGGGTAGACGCGCCCATGCCGATGCAAAATCTACCGATCTGGTAGTAAAAACTTCCGAAAGCGAAGCGACAATCTCGTATCGCCTTGCAAAAAGTTCCGAAAGCAATCAGAGATTCTCCAATTTAAATCAGAGAATCTCCCATTTGAATCGGAGAATCTCTGATTGAAATCAGAGATTCTCTCATCGGAATCGGAGAATCTCTCATCGCGATACGAGGATCCCGCGACGAGATTGGAGAGCGGCCCGGCGAGCAAGGCTGCCGGCCGCTCCTTACGGCGAGACGCCGTCCGCCGGCGGGACGCCGCCGGTCCAGCCGACGCGACGTCGGCGCTCCGGCGCATGACCGCGCTCCTCGCGAATCGATCGTCCGTGTATCGAAGCGAAGCGTGGCTCATTCATCGCAAACCGTGCGTCCGCGCGTGGAGCGCCCGCGTCGCGCGGGCTGGCACGGCGGCGTCTCGCCGGCGCACGGCGTCTCGCCGTAAGGGGAGTGACAAATCACCGCCTTCAGGCCGGGCCTACAGATCTGTCGCCGCCCTGGGCGGCTTCCCGGCGACGCCGGCCGCGTGCAACAATCATCGTCCGTGAGCTCGAAGACCTTCAAGACGACGATCGTTCGTGAAGGGTCGATGTGCTTCATCCCCGTCCCTTTCGATCCTGCGCCGGTGTTCGGCCGCGTCCGCGCGCCGGTGACGGTGACGGTGAACGGGTACACCTACCGCAGCACCATCGCCTCCATGGGCGGCACCACCTGCATCCCCCTGCGGAAGAGCAACCGTGAGGCCGCCGGTCTGGAGGGAGGCGAGACGCTGGACGTGCAGCTCGACCTGGACACCGAAAAGCGCGAGGTTGCGCCGCCGCCGGACCTGACCAGGGCCCTGAAGGCGGCACCGCCGGCCTTGCAGCGCTGGCGTGAGCTCAGCTACAGCCATCAGCGCGAATACGTCGAGGCGATCGAATCCGCGAAGAAGCCGGAGACGCGCCTCCGCCGCATTCAGACAACCGTACGCGCTGTCGCCGCGCGGCCGGCCAGACAGCGCAAGTAGACAACTCGTGGCCCGCGAGTGAACACAAAAAAGCCGGCGCGTGCAGCGCCGGCTTTGCGTTGTTGCTCAGTAGGTTAGCGTCAATGCTCGTTCAGGAGGCGGCGGAGGGCATCGACGGCGGCGGTGCTGGTGATCTGCTCGTCGAGCGGGATCTCGCGGGTCTCGCTCCAGACCGCGTCTTTCATGATCACGTACTGCAGCTTGCCGTTGTCGCGGGTGAAGAGCGCCAGGCGCTCGGTGCTGGAGTAGATGCCTTCCACGCGGCTGGCGTCGGTGGCCATCTTCAGGGTCGGGGCGCCGGAGCTGCCTTCGCCGCGGCCGACCGGGACGCGGAGGCGGCCGTTCGCGACCGGGGGCTTGGCGGGGCGGATGCGGACCTGGTGAAGGCGGCCCGTGTCGACGTCGCCGAAGATCACCAGGACGCTGTCCTGTTTCGGCGAGGCGAAGAGAAGCGGCTGGCGGAGGACGGCGGGATCGACGGCCTCGACGACCGGAGGCTCGGTGGTTTCTTCGCCCGTCCCGCCCGCGCTGGTCACAGCGGGATCGGTCTCGGGAGTCTCTTCGATGGTGAACTGCTTGAGGCCCAGGTAATCGGGCTCGCCGTTGATCGCGCCGTTGTCGATGGTGACCATCGCGTACTGCGCGGCCTGGGCGCCGTCTTCACTGCTCGACTCCCACCACACCAGGTGCACGCTGACCGCGGATCCGGGAGCGAGCGTGCCGTCTTCTTCGGCGACGCGGCGGGTGAGGGCGATGCGGAGGTTGGTACGGCGGTTCCACTGGTCGCCGAACGTGCGGGCCGGCGTCCAGGTGCCGTTCGCGTCGCGGCAGGCGAAGAGGAGCTGACCGGACGTGATGCCGACGTGGCGCAGCCAGAAGACGAACAGCGTCTTCGAGTCGGCGTCGTAGGCGATGGCGGGATTCGTATGCGCGCCGTGCTCCAACGTCGCCGGGATGATCTCGGTGTGCGACTCGGTCCCAAACTGCTCGCGCAGGACGAGGTTCGAGGACAGGAAGCCGCCGGCTTCCGAGCTCACGTCGACGCTTTCGACGGTGAAGAGGACGCCATGCGGCGTGAGCACGGACTCGCGCTTCTGCGCCGATGCGAGGAGCGGCAGAGCGAGCAGCCCGAGGATGAGGACGAGTCTTCTCATAATTTGAAATTCACCATCGACCGGAGGTCGATGGCAAAAAGGAGGTTCTTCAGGTTCTTGAACTGCGGGTAGAACTTCGCGAGCTGCTCGAAATGGAACGACGCTCCGTCGGTGTCGCCGGCCTTGTAGCAGGCCTCGCCGAGGAGATAGTGAGAGTTGCGGATCTGGCGGGAGTCCTTCGCGAGCTCCAGCGCGGCCTCACCGTAGTGCTGCGCGCGCACGTAGTCGCCCTGCTCGACGTAGCCGTAGCAGAGGTCGACGTACGCTTCGGCGCGGCCGATCGGGTCGTGCAGGATCTCCAGCGCCTCGTGCACGTAGAGCAGACCCTCGTCGAGCTTTCCCTGCAGCAGCAGGCAATAGCCGAGGTTCTCGAGCGCGTAGGCGTGGCTGAGATCGCGATCGCGGTTCTCGCGCGACTCCTCCGACATCAGCAGCGCTTCCTGGAAGCACTCGATGGCGGTGGGGATCTGCGAGTCGAGCTCGTAGATGTTGCCGAGCTCCACGAGGACGATGCGGCGCCACGCCGTTTCCTTCGCTTCTTCCGCGGTGCGGAGAGCGAGCTGGCCGTAGAAGAGCGCCCGCTTGAGGTCGTTCTCGAGGCGGTATTTGTACTGGAGCGCGTACGCCGCGAGATAGACGTGGCGTACGTTGTTGCGGCGCATGATGACGCGCGCCAGCTCGTGGACCTCGGGGCCCGTGCGCTCGAGCGCGATCATCGCGTCTGCTTTGTTGATGGTGATGAGCTCGCGCGCGTCTTCGTCCTGTGCGAGCGCGAGAGCGTCGTCGTAAAGTCCGAGCGCTTCTTCGTAATCGCCGAGCCGGACCCGGTTCAACGCGGACTGACGCAGTTCTTCCACACGACCCGCATGCTGATCAAGCATCGGCATCTCCACCCTCCACCCCGTCGAACTCATCGCCTTCCTGCGCGCGTTTGAACTCGATGAAACTCTCGACTTCTTTCTGGGCGCTCGGGCTCAGCGAACGGAACTTCTCGAACACCGTGTTGGCGCGATTGTTCTCGTCGAAGAAGTCTCCGATGCTCAGGTCGAAGCACTGCAGAATCTTGAGGAGCGTGTCGAGACCGACTTTGTATTCTCCCTGCTCCATGCGGGAGAGATCGGACTGATGGATGCCGATCTTCTCGGCGAGCTCCACCTGCGTGAGCTTCCGCTGGCGGCGGAGCTGCCGGATTTTGCGACCTACGAGCTCGAGTTGTGCTGGCCTGTTCATGGCAGTGTGCGTTGACTTTTATGCTATTAAACAATAACCTGAGCAAAGATTCAAGAGCAGCGTTCACCCGGGGCAGATCCCAGCGCGAAAGTTAACCGCCACGTACGCCAGATTCCACCTTCTCCGCGAGCTCATCAAGCGCGATCTTACCGCCCGTTTCACCGGATCGGCGCTCGGTCTGGCCTGGGCGGTCCTCCAGCCTCTGAGCCTCGTCCTCCTTTATTGGTTTGTTTTCACCTACATGATTCCGGGGGGACGGATGGGGACGGCAGTCACCGGTGGCGCCTACATCTATTTCCTCATCTCGGGTCTCCTCCCCTGGCTCGGAGTGAATGAAGGGCTGATGCGCTCGACGACTTCCGTGGTGGAAAGCTCGGCCATCGTCCGGCGGCTGCCTCTCCGGAGCGAGCTTCTCGTGGTCGTGCCGAACGCGACCGCAATGATCTTCCAGGGCGTCGGCCTCCTGGCGTTCGTGGTCGCGGTGGTCGCGCAGGGGATGCCGATCCGGAATCTCTGGATCCTTCCGGCGGCGCTGGTGCTGCAGTTCCTGTTACAACTCGGAGTCGGTTTTTTTCTCGCCACGACCTACGTCTTCTTCCGGGACGTGGCGCAGATCCTCGGCTTCGTTCTTTCGGTCGCTTTCTACCTCAGTCCTATCCTTTATTCAGCAGGGGGACGGTTCGAGACGTACTTCTTCTGGAATCCGATGACGCCGCTGCTCGGTTTGTTTCGCAGCGCAATGCTCTCCTCCCCGTTACCTGACGCCGGTTCGATCGTCTACTTGTTGACGGTCGCCATTTCGGTGTTCGCTGCCGGACTGCTCTTTTTCCGGCGAGCCCGGCCTTCACTGGTCGACGTCATCTAGTTCATCTCAGGAGAAAACAAATGTCTGTTCGGAAGTTCATCGGTGGTGTCTTGTCCGTCCTGGTTCTGACGGTCCTGCCGGCCGCAGCGCAGGACGCGGTCAAAAAAGACGAGGTCACGCCGGCCGCAAAGGCGCACGACACTTCGGCCGTGCCGGATGGCGGCATGCCGCACTGGATCCGGCCGGAGACGCCCGAGCAGCGCAAGGAGCGGCTCAGCACGCAGGAAGACCCCGGCATCAATCCCAACGAGGAGACGATCTGGTGGCGCTTCGGCAAGCAGTACCGGATCCGCAAGTTCGACAAGAAGTGGTCCCGCTACACCGACCAGCCCGGCTTCGTGAAGCCGTTCGCGTTCGCGAACTTCACCGAAGAGCTCTACCAGGAGAACGAGAAGTGGGTCTGGGTCTGGATGGAAGAGCTCGAGGACGTGCCTCCGCCGACCGAAGAGGACGTGCGGGAGGCGAACTACCGCGAGCTCGATCAGACTCAGGTGGAGTTCCTCGAATCGCTCCGCGGTGAATTCACCCCGCTCGAAGCGCCGAAGTCGAACGTGAAGGTCCGCTTCGAGAAGGCGTCGACCGGCTTGCCGGAAGAAGGATCGTGGCGCAACTCGCTGGCGGTCGCCGACATGAACGGAGACGGTCACGCCGACATCATCCTTCCGCCGGAGCGCGCCGGCCGCATCATCCCGTCGATCTTCCTCGGCGACGGCAAGGGGACGTGGAAGTTCTGGTCGACGGTCCAGTGGCCGGGCCGCCTGAACTACGGCAGCGTGGTCGCCGCCGATTTCAACAAAGACAAGAAGATGGACCTCGCCTTCGGCGTCCACCTGAGCGGTGTGGCGATCCTGATGGGCGACGGCAAGGGCAACTTCACCGAGGCCGAGCGCCTCACCAACTTCCCGACGCGGCGCGTCCTCGTCCGCGACGTCGATGCCGACGGCTGGATGGACGTGGTGGCCCTCAGCGAAGGCCCGGTCATGCGCGGCAGCGACCTCAAAGGCCCCGGCTTCGGCAACCTCCGCGCGTACCTGAACCGGAAGAAGGGGACGGAGTGGGAGGGGGCGAACATCGCCGATCCGAAGCAGCGCATCAGCGGCGACTGGCTCGCCGCCGGCGACTTCAACGGCGACAAGTTCCCCGACTTCGTCGGCTCCAACCTCTACTTCAACGGCACCGACACCATTTACCTGAGCAAAGGGGCGAACGCGTACGAGTCGCTCGCCGGCCAGCAGTCGATCGTTCCGTTCCGCTCCTACTACTGGGCGACGACGGCCGGCCGCTTCAGCTCGCGCAACCGCGACGAGGCCATCGTGACATTCACGCGCCAGTGGGTGCCGCGTCTCGACCCGAAGCTGATCCCGGCGCCGCCACTCGAGAAAGTCTCGGGCCTCGACCGGATCAGTTTCGAGGGGGGAACGCCGAAGCGGACGCCGATCGTCCGCTGGGGCGGGAAGAGCGCCAGCCGCGTCACCGGGATCGGGAGCGGAGACTTCGACGGCGACGGGCATCAGGACATTCTTTATGCGCGAGCGGACGAGCGTGCGTTCAAGCTGCTGGTCGGCGACGGGAAGGGTGGGTTCCGCGAGGCGGTGCTCGAAGGATTGGAGCTGGCGGGCACGCAGCGGTTCTACGACCTCGGACTTGCGGACGTGAACGGGGACAAACGGCTCGACGTGGTCATGATGTACGAGGCGCAGACCGGAACGTCGTTTTCGCGCAAAAACGGTAAAGTCGAAGTGTTTTTGAACCGAGGAGCGGGGAAAGCGGAGTGAAATGTCGGATTTCCGTTGCAGTCGGGGCTGATCGCGGGTATAGTCCGCAAAATCCTCTAAAGGGATATGGCGCTATCGCATAAAAAAGCGGCAAGGGTATTGACTTCGCGAATATTTCAGCCTACTTTTGAGCAGTTCAGTCGATCAGCAGCCACTTTCGTTTGAAAAACGGATTGTCAAAACTGAATACGGAGGTGATCGTATCGTCTGGATTGGGTGAGCCAAGCCTTCGTTCGTTTTTCACTAAATACAGTTGGAAGTGTAGGAGATAGAAATGAAGAAACTTACCGTTTGGGCATTGCTGGCCACGCTCGTGGTTGCAGGCTCGGCGTTCGCGCTGCCGCAGCGCGGCCTGGTGGAAGGCAATGCGACCTTCGCCACCGGCGCTCCGGCAACGACGGACAACGATGACGCCTGCGACATCGGCGTTGCGCCAGCCGCCACGCTGCTCCTCCCGTACTTCGAGGTGGACCTCACCTCGCGTGCGGGCGAACAGACCGTGTTTTCGATCACGAATGTGTCGGATGTCGAGCAGGTCGCTCACATCACGCTGTGGACGGATTACTCGTTCCCGGTCATCGACTTCAACGTGTTCCTGACCGGCTACGACGTCCAGAGCATCAACCTCTATGACGTCATCGCGCTCGGCCAGATCGCGCCGACCCGCGGTACCGGCTTCGAGGACTCGGGCTCGCCGCAGGGCGCGTTCTCGTCCGACGACGCCAACCCGCTCGTTGCGCAGACCACCTGCCGCAACCTGCCGATGCAGCTCGACCAGGCCTACCGCACTCGTATGCAGCAGGCCTTCACCCTGGGCCGCGTTCCGGCTCTCGGTACGGGCGGCGTCGCCTGCACCAACATCGGCGGCACGCACACCAATGCCGTCGGTTACGCGACGATCGACGTCGCGAGCGTCTGCGGCACGCAGCTGCCCAGCGATCCGGCGTACTTCACGGGCGCTGGTGAAGCGCTGTTCGACAACGTCCTGGTCGGCGACTACCAGCAGGTCAACGCTGCGCAGAACTACGCCCAGGGCAATCCGATGGTTCACATCCGTGCAGTCCCTGAGGGTGGCACGCCGGAAGATGCGATCGCGACCAACTTCACGCGCACGTTCTACGGCCGTTACCAGGCTGCCGGTACCCCGACGGCTGACCGCCGTCAGCCGCTCCCGTCGACCTTCGCCGCTCGCTGGATCGACGGTGGCACGGGTGCGTTCGAGACCTACTACAAGATCTGGCGTGAAGGCGACGTGACCGGCCTGGCCGGCTGCACGGGCGCTGATGCCGTGATCAACAACGTGACCCAGGTCACCGAGTTCGTCACCTTCGACGAAGAAGAGAACGCTATTGGAGCCGCGCCGGAAGAAGGCCCGGTTTCGCCCCCGATCACCAACGAGTTCGTGCTGCCGGAAACCGGTCTCCACCGGATGGGCGACGGCGAGACCTTCCCCGAGTTCGAAGATGAAGTCGCGGGCTGGATCTACATGAACCTCGACAACGACGCCGATGACGACATCGCTTCCCAGAACTGGGTCGTCGTCTCGATGCGCGCGCAGGGTGTCTACTCGGTCGACTTCGACGCTGCGTGGCTCGGCAATGGTTGCTCGCCGGAAGCTCCGGAGTCCGAAGTGAACGAGGGCACCGCGTCCATCGGACCGGCGCCGAACGTCACCCCGTAATCCCGTAGTCAGGCGTTTCGCCGAAAGGCGGGCCGGTTCGCCGGCCCGCCTTTTTTCTTGGTTCGAGCACCGTTCCGTCCAAGCTTTGCTCGAGCGATGAAAAAATCCGTTGTCAATTTTGTCGGTTCGCTTACAATAACAACGCTTTCTCGCTGGTCCACGCGCGAGCGGTATCGATCGTCCGTCCGTTCTCGAATCCATTCCGGGGGTGTCTGGTGAAGTTTGGGTGCAAATTGAGTCTCGTTCTGCTTACGCTCGTCCTGGCGACGTCGTCTGCATTCGGCAATAACTATCCGTATCCCGGGAAACGCACCGAGGTGCCCTGCACCGGCTGTCCGGATGACAACAAGGACCTTCCCACCTACGCGTACAACGATCCGATCGTGGCGCACGTGGGCCGGTTCGTCGATTCGAGCCGCACCATCAACGCGCAGCACATCGGCATGCGCACCATCCGCGCCCGCGCCATCCGCTCCAACCTCAATACCGATCGTGTTTACCTCGCCCTCGGCGAGACGGTCGGCAGCTACAACATGGACACGTTCTTCACCACGGTCCTGAAAGCGCAGATGTCGCCGGCGAGCACCCTCCAGACCGGCGATCCTTATGGCCGTTACAGCACTCCGATCGAGCGCATCGCCATCCCGGATTCGTTCCTCTACCCGGAAGCGAAGAAGTCCGGCTGGCGGACCGAGTGGCTCGACCACCAGGTCAACCTCACCGACTTCGACTCTGACGATCGCGGCAACGTCTACGTCGGAAACCTCTACTGGGGCTGGGGCATCTCGAAGGACACGGGCCTCACGAACGGAACGCACATGACGTTCGTGTCGCAGACCGACGCAGGCATTGAGCCGAACGCGGTGATCTCGATCAAGTCGGGCAACCGGTACTACGCCATCATCGCCACCGCCGCGAACTCGAACTCGGCGAAGCAGATCGTTTACGACACTACCAACCCGGCCTCGCCGGTGAAGGGCGTGACCCGCACCGGCAAGCATTGGGGAGTTTCGAGCTGGACGAAGAACGACGAACTGGAGCGCATCGCCATCATCAGCCCTGACGGCGTACTGCGCATCTACAGCTACTCCTCGCTCGTCAGCGGCACTCCGATCGCGGAGTTCTCGCCGCAGGGCTCCGCCAAGTACCTCGATGCCGCCATCGACGAGACGGGCCGCATCTGGGTCGCCGAGACGAACTCCAACGTGCTCGTGCGCATCTCACCCAACGGCAGCGGCTACACGCGGACTACCCACTCGGTCTACGGCGGGCCGTTCGCTCCGCTCAAGATCGCCGCGGCCGGAGGCTACGTCGCCATCGCCGGCAAGACCGACGCGAACGAAGTTCGCCTCATCAAGCTCGAAGGCTCGAACCCCGTTCCGGTCGATACCAACAACTTTTTCCGCAAATACTACTTCGCGCCGCCGCTCGGCTACGCCGGCCCGACGCTTTTCGTTCCCGCCTACACCTCGTTCTCCGACATCGGACTGGTCGAGCATGGGAACAAGACCTATCTGATCTTCAGCGCTGAGGGTCTCGGCGACGTCTACGAGATCGAGGCGGGAGAAGCGATCTCCGCTTCGATGATCCCGAACTCGTTCGGCACGACGAACCCGAATGCCCCGAAACCGGTCGACGGGCCGTTCTACGGCGACCTCCTGAAGTTCAAGGCTACCAGCAACAGCACGACCGCCACCTACACGGTCGATTGGAACTTCGGCAACCCTGAGGCGCCGACCAACATCCGACAGACGGACCTCGGCGCTCAGATCGAGCACCAGTACAGCGGTCTCACCACCGCTGCCAAGATCTCGGCGCCGAAGACGGTCACGGCCAAGGCGACGAGCGACGCCTCGATCGCCTCCGACCTCACCGTCAACCTCAAGGTGCCGGTCGCACGAGTCGGCATCCCGGGCCGTGCCCAGGGGATGACCACCGCGACCAAGGAAGCGTTCGTCGTCGTCGCCGGTGAGAAGTTCACCGACGCCTCGGATGGTGCGGTCGAAGGCCACTACTCGAGCTGGGCGATCGACAGCCTGCCGGCCGTGAAGATCAAGCCGAACGGCGAGATCCCGGTCGGAGCTCTCGGCTCTCACACGCTGACCATGACCGCGAACTACGGCATGTACGACGAGACCACGCTCACCGGCTCGAACCCGTACACGGTCCTCGTCGATCAGTTGACGTACACCGTGCGTCCGTTCACGGCGACCATCAAGCCGCCGGCGAACAGCGCCAATAACCTCACATTCACCGCCGACGCCCGTGCGACCCCGGACCGGCTGCTCCTCAACACTTCGCAGTGGACCGTGACCTGGACGCTGGTCGGTGGTTCGGCCGCCGCGGCCGAGGCCGCGGGCTTTGAGCCGACCGCGGCGGAGACCGTCAACGTCGGCACCGTCCCGCCGTTCGTCGTCCCGAAGGGACTGATCGTCAACGGCAGCAAGGTCAAGCTGCAGATCACCGTCCCCGCCGCCGCCGTCACGTTGCCGGCGTACGTTAGCGTCGAAGACGAAACGACCCTGGTCATCCCCGACCCGGCCGTCTCGAAGACCGGCTGCGGCAACGCCGGCGATCCCTGCACGCTGACCGCAAAGTCGGCGGCCAGCCCGAGCGCCTCCACCAGTTCGTGGAGCCTGTCGTGGAGCATCAAGCTCGGCAGCAACACGGTGAAGACCGGTACCGATAACCCGATCACTTTTACGCCGGCCACTGCCGGCGCCTACACCGCCACCGTCACCGACACGGTATTCGGCAAGACCGGCAAACTGGATTTCACCGTGGCCGCGGCCACATGTGGCCCGATCGCCGAGTCGCACCAGGCGAATCCTGCCACGGATTGCGGCAACAACTGCCAGGCCAACGTCGACATCGAGTTCACGCCGAACTTCTTCGGCTACGCCGTGCAGCCGTGTGACCAGTTCACCTGGGATTTTGGTGACAACACCAAGGCCACGACCGAAGTCGCCAAGCACAAGTACACCGCGAACGGCACCTATCCGGTGAAGTTCACCCTCAAGAACAATACCGGCTCGCACACGTGGCCGACGCTCTCGGTCAAGATCGGCGGCGGCGTCGTCACGCCGCCCACGTGCGTCGCGCCGACCGCGATCACGTTCGACTGGCTCGGCACCAAGGGCTGCAGCCCGAGCAAGGCTTGTGAAGTCGGGGAGTCGGTGAAGTTCACCGGCCGCCGCGGCGCGAGCGCGCTCGCCAACTGCGACACCACGCAGTGGAACATCAACGGCACCCAGACGGCGACCAAGTCGCCCTCGTTCACCTTCACCTCCACCGGTACCTTCACGGTTTCGTTGACCGTCTCCAACGGGGAAGGCACGGCGCCGGCCGTCTCCAAGTCGGTCAACGTCGTTCCGTCCACCGCTTCCTGCACCGGCTCGGCGCCGGAGCAGGCCGTCAGCATCGAGTACGAAGGTGCGGTCAGCGGCTGCATCGGCGGCGGTACGGTTCTCTGCCAGGCCACCGAGACGATCCAGTTCAACCCGACCTTCTTCGGCTACTCGCCGCAGCCCTGCGACCGTTACGAGTGGGATTTCGGCGACGGTACGCCGAAGTCGTCCGCGCAGTCGCCGACGCATGCTTACGCTGATGCAGTCAACCGGACGGCGACGCTGCGGGTCTACAACACCAACAACCCCACCGGCGTGACGAAGACGGCGGACGTGCTGTTCAGCACCGCGCCGATCAAGCAGCAGCCGGTGCTCGCGTTCTCCAATCCGCCCTCCAGCGGCTCCAAGGGTGTTCAGATGACGTTCACCGTCGATTCGGACATCAGCACCACCGGCTGGGTGTGGAACTTCGGTGACGGCACCGGCAACGACACCTCGCAGTCGACGCGGGTCGCGAGGAACAGCACCATCACGCACACATTCAACAAGACGGGCCCGGTCAGCGTGCAGGTTTCCGCGCGGAACGCCGAGGAAACGAACCTCAGCCGCGTCGGTATCGCCGTATTGACCCTCGACATCACCGAGACACCCGAGTACCGCTACCTGCTGCCGGTCGTCACGCACGGTCCCGGTCAGAACAACAGCGTCTGGCGCACGGACGTGCAGATCTACAACCCCGATCCGACGGTCTCCGACAATAACCAGCTCGAGCTGACCGCCACGTTCAATGGCGCCCCCACGACGCTCCGTGTCGCCCAGTCGACCTATATCTTCGAAGACTTCATGCAGCGCCTGACCACCGCGAGCTCCGCGTCGGGTCCGGTCATCCTCAGTACCCGGTCGAAGTACGCGCCGCAGATCTGGACGCGTACCTATAACCAGACCGAGAACGGCACCTTCGGCCAGTTCATCCCGGCCATCCGTCTCGACGCAGCCGGCGGCGGCAGCGCCATCGGTACCGGCAAGTACTTCCTGGCCGGCCTGAGGAACGACGCCAGCTACCGCACGAACCTGGGCTTCGTGAACCCGAACGACCAGGCCATCACGGTCCACGTGGCGGTCTACGACGACCAGGGTCTCAGCCTCGGCCAGTTCGACCGGACGCTCCAGCCGTTCGTCCTCGACCAGTTCCCGATCACCCATGCGTCGGCCCTTCCGAACCTCAAGGCAGACCGTCCGTTCAGCCTCGAGATGACGGTACCGGACGGGAAGTGGATGATCTCCTACGCTTCGTCCATCAACAGCGCCAGCAACGATCCGGTCTACCTGCAGGCCATCCGCGAGAGCGAGCTCTCGTCGGTCGACTATCGCGACAGCTTCATCCCCGGCGTCGGACACGTCGGCGCCTGGCGCAGCGACGTGACGGTCTTCAACCCCTACAACCGGGTCGTAACGGTCGACCTGTCGTACTACGACCAGAGCGGCGCGCTGAAGGGTGAGGCGAACAACGTCCCGGTCCCCGCGGGCGCGTTCCTGCAGTACAACGACTTCCTCAAGCAAGGTGTCTTCGGCAACCTGGCCGACTCGCTCGGCGTCCTTCGCGTCAGCGTACCGTCGACCGTCGCCGCGGATCACTTCCCAATGACGTTCGCCCGCACCTACAACGACGACGGCAGCGGCAAGACTTACGGCCAGGGCATCGGCGGCTTCGCCGCCTCCCGCGCCAACGTCAAGCCTGGCAAGCCGGCGCTGATCCCTGCCGTCCGCAACGTCCCCGGCAAGTACTACACGAACGTCGGCCTGACGAACGTCTCCAATACAGACGCCGTCGTGACGGTGAAGGTGCTCAACCCGAACACCGGCGCCGAGATCGCGGCCCAGCAGCACACCGTCAAGGCGTTCCAGAGCCTCGTCTACCGTCTCGACATCGGCGCCTTCGAGAATGCCTCGATCAAGGTCGAAGTCACGGGCGGCAACATCTGGGCCTTCTGCTCGATGATCGACGACCGTACGAAGGATCCGGAGTACATCTCGGCGCAGCCGGTCGTGCAGTAAGTTTCAAATCCAGGCTGTTCTTCGGTGGCGGGCTACGGCCCGCCACTTTTTTTGGTCACAAACAGGACTGACAGGACCTACAGGACAGAGCAGGTTTCCCCCGCCCGAGCCCGCCCTATTGGTCCTACCAGTCCTATCGGTCCTATTAGAATGTCCTTGATGGAGACCGCCGTCCATGCAGTCGACGTGTCGAAGCACTATGACGTCTACCGGCGTCCGATCGACCGCGTCGTCGAGCTGCTGACTCGCCGTCCCCAGCACGTCGTCTTCCCGGCGCTGGAGAGTGTCACCTTCGACGTCCAGCGCGGCGAGACCCTCGGGATCATCGGCCAGAACGGTGCCGGCAAGAGCACGCTCCTCAAGCTGCTCTGCGGCGTGACCCGTCCCAGTTCCGGCACGCTCGAGGCTCGCGGCACGATCGCCTCAATCCTCGAGCTGGGGACCGGCTTCCATCCCGAGTTCAGCGGCCGCGACAACGCCGCCCTCAATGCCGCCATCCTCGGCCTGTCGCCGGCCGAGATCCGCGACCGGCTGCCTGCGATCCTGGAGTTCTCCGAGCTCGGCTCGTTCCTCGACCGCCCGGTCAAGACCTACTCCTCCGGCATGTACATGCGCCTGGCGTTCTCGGTGGCGGTGAACGTCGACCCCGACATCCTGGTCATCGATGAGGCCCTCGCGGTCGGCGACGGGCACTTTCAGAAGAAGTGCATCGACAAGATCCGGCAGTTCCAGGAGGAGAAGAAGACCATTCTCTTCTGCTCGCACTCGCTCTACTACGTCACGTCGATCTGCAGGCGCGCGCTCTGGCTCGACCGCGGCCGGGCCATGCGTTTCGGACCGTCGCTCGACGTCGTCCACGAGTACGAGACGTTCCTTCTCGAGCGCGACCGCGAGCATCCGGCGACCGACGTTCCCGCGGTCGAGACGGGAACGCCGGTGCGATTGCGTGAGATCGTCGTCTGCGATCGCGACGGCCTGCCGCGCGACCGTTTCGGGCGCGGCGAGGATGTGCAGGTCCGGATGCGCATCGAGGCCGATGACCCGGCGCAGGCGATTCACGTCCTGGTGGGGGTCCACCGCGCCGCCGACGACCTGCAATGCTTTGCCGTCGGTACCCACTCCGACGGTTTGCCGCCGCTCTCGGGCCGCACCGAATACGACATCACCGTCCGCCTGCTCGACCTGCCATTGCTGCGCGGCGAGTATTCGATCATCGCCTTCGTCGGCGACGAGAACGCCATCACTGTCTTCGACCGCCGCGACGTCCGCCCCGCGTTCTCGATGACGGGGGAACGTTTCGAGGTCGGCCTGATCGATGTCGACCATCGCTGGGACCTCGGCCGGTCGCACGTGGAAGTCGCCGCATTCGAACGGCGATGATCTCGCTGCTGGTGGTCAACTACCGGAGCGCCGCGTTAGCCGCGGATGCGATCCGCACAGCCCGCGCCGCATCGTCCTCTCCGCTGCAGGTGGTGGTCGTCGACAACAGTTGCGATGCCGCCGAGGCGGAGGCGCTGCGCGGCGTTGCCGACGTGCTGGTGATCTCGGACACGAACCGCGGATACGCGGGGGCGATCAACGCCGGCCGCCGCGTCTGCGAGGGAGAGGCGATCGTCATCAGCAATCCGGACGTCGCCTTCGCGCCGGGTGCGATCGACGAGCTCCGCGCCGCACTCGAAAGCGCCGCCGTCGCCGGTCCGGCGCTCTTCTGGGACGACTCGTACGAATGGATGCTGCCGCCGGGCGATCTCAGTACCGCCCCGGAGAAGCTGGACGAGGTGCTGGCCGGCCGCTCGCGCGCCTGGTTCGAGCAGCGCGACCGCCGCCGGTTCCGGAAACGGCTCGCGTTCTGGTCGCTCGGGAAAACGACCGAGGTGCGGATGCTCTCCGGTGCCGTCATGGCCGTCCGCACCGCCGACTTCGACCGGCTCGGCGGCTTCGACGAGCGCTTCCCGCTGTACTTCGAGGAGACCGACTTCCTCCGGCGCGTGGCCGAGGCTCACCGCCGTATCGTCTACGTCCCCGCCGCACGGGTCCGGCATCTGTATAACCAGAGCGCTGCACAGGTCGCGAGCGAGGCGGCCTCGCGGTACGCCCAGTCCGAGCTGCGGTATCTGGAGAAGTGGAATGGTCCGTTCGCCGGCCGGCTCCTCAAGCGCCTCGAACGGCCCCTTCCGGCGTACGAAGCGCGTCCTTTCGAGGGTACCCTCCCTCTCGACCGCGATGACCTGGTCGTGGAGGCATCTCCGCTTCCCTCGTTCTCGACAGCCGCGGGACACTTTCCGGCCGGCAGGCAGGTCGCCCTTCCGCCCGAGGTCCGGCGTTCCCTTCGAGGCGATCTCTACCTTCGGACAGTCGTCCGCGATTCGGGCGAAGTTCTCGCAACATATAGAATCCCTGCATGAGCTCGACCGGCGTCAGCGTGGTCGTTCCGCTGCGTGGCGACGGCCTCAGTCCGGCACGCGAGGTCATTTCGAATTACCTCGAGACCACCGGCCTGACCTTCGAGGTGCTCGCCCCGAGCGCGGATGATTTCGGCGCCGCACTGCGGCGCGGCGTGAGCGATGCCAAAGGGAGAGTGGTCGTGATCGCCGATCCCGCGCTGCCGTATCCCGTCAGCGCCATCGGCGACGCCGTCGCGCTGATCGAGTCCGGAACGACCGACGTCGTCTTCGCCAGCAGCCGCGCCGACTATCGGGGGCCGTTCTTCCCGCGCTGGCTGCTCGTGCCGCTGCTGCCCGACCGCACGATCTCGCTGGCCGCGTTCTCCTCGACCGCGGCGAAGGTCGTCGTCGGCGAGTCGCGCCTGTCCGACGGCGGCTGCGAGCTCGAGATCGCCTTCCTCGCGAACAAGTACGGTTTCCGCGTCGAGTACCTGGTCGTGCAATCGCAGGCCGCGGAGCCGCGCTCGTTCGGCGCCCTCGGCGGCGTCATCCCGGCGATCAAGGTGCGGATGGCGAACCGCCGCAACGCCTATCGGGCCGCCCGCCGCTGCCCGGTCTGTTTCTCGCCCGAAGTGTGGAGCTCGGCGCAGATTCCGGGGAACGTCGTTCGCGCCTGCCGCCGCTGCAAGTGCCGCTACCTGAACCAGTTCACCGACGACGAAGGGACGCACCCGGTGCGGCGAGTGCTGCGGGCGCACGGCATGCCGGCCGAGCCGGCGTACGAGTCGCACTCCCCGCCGGCACGCGAGCGGACCAGCCGCCGCCGCTTTCGCTGGGTCCGCGAGCAGTTGCCGCTGCGCGCGCGCGTCCTCGAAGTGGGCGTGCGCGACGGCAGCTTCGGTGCCTTCGCGGCAGGGGAGTACGAATACGTCGGCATCGACCCCGCGTCCGCAGCGGCGCGGCACGCCCGCGCCCGCGGGCTGGAGGTCTACTGCGCCTCCCTCTCCTCGTTCGTCAACACCGGCCCCGCCTTCGACGGAATCACGCTCTTCCACGTATTCGAGAACATGGCCGAGCCGCACGACACGCTGGCACGCATCAAAGACCTCCTCAAGCCGGGGGGTGTGCTGTTCCTCTCGACGTTCGACACCGAAGGGATCATTTACCTGCTCTCCGAGCGCAAGCGGATGTCGCAGAACTTCCGCACCCACCTGATCCTCTACTCCCGATCCGCGCTGATCGAACTGCTCGAGCATTCCGGCTTCGAGATCCTCGACATCGGCCCCGACTTCGAATATCGCGACCACAAGTTCCTGCGCCACTGGATCGCCTCGCACCATCCGGTGGCCGCGCCGGTGACGCTTCCGGTCCTGAACCTGCTCCCGGACCCGTTGATCGTCAGCACCGGCTCGATCCGCATCGTCGCCAAGCGGCGCTCCGGGCCGCCGCTGAACGCGCGCGCCATCCGCTCCGTCGAGCCGACTCATGCCCGCTGAGCTGACCACGCGTCCTTATCGCATCGGCGATGAGGCGGCGATTCTCGACCTCTTCGCCCGCTCCTTCCCGCACGCGCCGCGGTCCCTCGAGCACTTCCGGTGGAAGTACCGGCAGAATCCGTTTGGAAACGAACGGATCAGCCTCACCTATAGCGGCGGCGCGCTGGCCGGCCACTACTCCGGTTACCCCGTGCCGTTCCGCGCGTACGGAAAGGACGTCCTCGCGCAGCACATCGGCGACACCATGACCGACGTCGCCTACCGGCACATCGGCCGCGGCCCGTCCAGCGTCCTGGGGCGGACGGCGCTGCACTTCTACGAGAACTTCTGCGAGGGCCAGGTCGCCTTCAACTACGGCTTCAACGTCGCAAACATCCAGAAGTTCTCCCTCCGATTCCTGCGCAGCGACCGGGTCGAGCCGGTCACCTACCGCGTCGCGCAGCCATTCCCGCCCATCCGCCGCTACGAGCGCTGGCTGCGCGGCTACTCGCTCGAGATCGCCCGCCAGACGGATGAAGAGTGGGACACGCTGTTCGAGCGGGCGGCCCCTGCCTATCGCTTTTGCGTCCGCCGTGACGCCGCCTACGTCCGCTGGCGCTATCTCGCCGTTCCCGCCGGTCCGTACCACGTCGTTGCGGTCCGGAAGTGGCGGCGGCTCGTCGGCTGGATCGCCTTCCGCATCCGAGAGAACCGCTTCGCCCTCGGCGACGCACTCTTCCATCCTGACTTCACGGACGCCGTCCAGGTGGCCCTCCGCCACATCGTCCCCTCGTATCCCGTCGACGTCATCGAAGGGTGGTTCCCGCCCCGGCCCCAGTGGCTCGACGCCACCCTCACCAACCTCGGCTTCGAGACCCGTCCCGAGCCGCAGGACTTGTCGGTCATGTGCGTCCCCTTCACCTGGCCGGACGTGGTGGAGCGGATGCGGGAGGATCTGTATTACACGTGGGGGGACTCGGACCTTTTTTGAGGGGACAGGTCCCATCAACCCCTGTCGACCGTGTCGGCCTGCTTTCTGCAAGCCGTTCTCATCCGTCGTTAGAATGCGGCAGTCATGAACCTGGGCCACGACAACAGCGGGGTGCGTGAGAGGCGGTTGGGCGACGTCGATCGAAAGCGTGTTCTCGTGATCGACGACGACCTGCCCATCCGCGGCATGCTTGCCGCCGCTCTCCGGCAGCACGGCTTCCAGGTGTTGCTCGCGGGGGACGGCGCCGAAGGGCAGCGGGCGCTGACCATCCACCACCCCGACATCATCCTCCTCGACCTGGCCATGCCAGGGATGAACGGGTGGGATTTCCTGCAGCGCCTGCAAGAGACCGGACACCTCGGCCATGTCCCGATCATCGTCGTCTCCGCCCACGTCCGCGTCGAACCGCAGGCTCTGCTGCAGATGGGCGTGGCCGCGATCCTGCCGAAGCCCTTCCATCTTCCCGACCTCATCGGGCTGATCGAGCACCTCGCCGCGTGACCAGGAACGACGTCGCGGACAGGCTTGCCGGTCTCTACACGCGGCGCTTCCTGCAGGGCTACGTGCGCTGGAAAGTCCGCACCGACCCCGCCTACGGCGCCGTGCTGGAGGTCCTGCGCGGCCGGAGCGAGCCGCTGATCGACGTCGGCTGCGGCGTCGGCCTGCTGGCCTTCTACCTGCGCGAGCATGGCTACACGGCGCCGATCATCGGCATCGACTTCGACGAGCGGAAGATCGAGGTGGCCCGCATCGCCGCCACGCGCTACCGCGGCATCGACTTCATCGGCGGCGACGCCCGCGAGCCGCTTCCGGACCGCCACGACGTCGTGCTGCTCGACGTCCTCCACTACTTCGACCGCGACTCGCAGCAACGCATCCTCGCCAATGCCGCCCGCGCCGCCGGGCCGGAGGGCGTAATCGTCATCCGCCAGGGCATCCGCGACGGCTCGTGGCGGCACCGCCTCACCACGATCGTCGACGGCCTCGCGCGCGTCTTCCGCTGGATGAAAGCGGAACGGCTGGTCTTCCCGGCCCGGGAAGAGCTCCTCGGCGCGTTCGACGGATTCGAGGCCGAGGTCCGGCCGCTGTGGGGCAACATGCCCTACAACAGCTACCTCTTCGTCCTCAGGCGGTCCGCAACTGCTCGTCGTCCGGAATGACGAACGTGTAGCCGCGCTCCTTCACCCCCACGATCGCCCGTTCCAGCACGCGCAGCGAATGCTCGCGGCCCTGGTGCAGCATCAGGATCGCGCCGGGACCGAGGTCGGGGAGGAGCCGCGCCAGCACCTGGTCGCCGTCGCTGACGAAACTGTCGAACCCGCGCGCCGACCAGCCGATGAGGCGCATCCCGCGCCGTTTCAGCACCGGATGGACGGCCGGATTCTTGATGCCCACCGGAGCGCGGAACCATCGCGGCGCGGCGCCGGTCGCATCGGCCAATGCGCGATTGCAGCCGTCGACCTCCATCCCGACACGTCCGGGCAGCGAGCACCAGAAGCTCGCGGACGGATGCGTGTGCGAATGGTTGGCGACCGAGTGGCCGCGCGCGACGATCTCCTGCACCAGCTCCGGCCGCTCGGCCGCAAGGACCCCTTTGACGAAAAACGTAGCCCGCACGCCGTGTCGCTCGAACAGGTCGAGCACCGCGCGGGTGTCTTCTGTGGGGCCGTCGTCGATCGTCAGCCACACTTCTGGTTTCTTCGTGGCGAAACGGGTCACCACGGGACCGAGCCACTGCACGTTCGGCCGGAACGTCGGATAGAAGAGGAGCGCGTGCGACAGCGCGAGCACGCCCACTCCGGCCAGCGGAGAATGCGGCCAGAGGAGGATCAGGCCGATCGGCGCGACCGCCGCGAAACCGAGGATCACTGCCCTGACGATGCCGGACCTCCTGTCGATGACTCCAGTTGCGCGATCGGGCCGCGCAGCAGAAATACGATTCCGGCCGCGATCGCGTTGAGCGCCAGGATGCCGAAGAACTGCCAGGCCACGAAGCGGACCCAGGTCGCGCGGGTCGCGAACCAGACGGAAACGGCGATCATGGTCAGGAAGAAGAAGAGGTTGTTCACGCGGGCCGGCCGCGTCCCGGCGCGAGCGACCGCGTTCCATGCCGGCACGATCGTGATGCCGGCGATGACGAGAAACGCCTGGACGCCGAGCAGCGCGAGCGGCACGGCGGCGAGCAGCGCGAGGGGCAGCGGCCACGCCGAAAAGAGCGCCGCCACGTAACAGGTCACCGTCAGCATGATCCACGATGCCACAGTCCATGTTTCCACATTGCTCTGCTGGCGCTCGATGACCAAAATCCCCTCGTGCGGTTCGGGCCGCGCGCCACGCAGACGCAGGTACGCCGCGAGGCGGAACAGCCCGTGATCGTGCCGCGAGGGGAACAGCCGTACTTCGCCGTGACCGCGGATGAACCTCACGCGGCGAGCTCCTCCGAATACGGCTGGAAAGTGAACCACTGGAACCACGCCCGATGGATGACGCTCTCCAGCTCGCGGCTCCATTGCGCGACCGCCAGTTCGAAGGCCTCGCTTCGATCGCGCGTCCGGACCACCTCGATCGGCTTGCCGACCACGAGCCGGTAGTGACGCCGGCCGATGCGCATGATGAACAGCGGATAGATCGGCACCCGCGCGGCCATGGCCAGCGCAAATGGCCCGGCGGGAAGCCTGGCCGGCTTCCCGAACAGCGTCGCCGGCAACGCCGAGATGCCGGGTGTCACCCGATCGCCCTGGATGGCGATGATCTCCCCCCGCTGCAGCGAGTGCAGCAGGTCGAGCGCGAGCGCGCTGGCGCGCGTGCTGAAGTCGATCTTCAGCCCCGCGCCGATGGTGCGGTCGGTCCACTCTTTCTCGTAACGCTGCGTCTCCGGATCGGTCTCCGGCGCCCGCACCATCACGATCTGCCGCTGCGACACTTCGGCGAAGAGCTGCGCGCCGAGGTCATAGCTCCCCATGTGCGCGGTCAGGATGATTGCGCCGCCTTCACGCGCCTCCAACTCCCGGAAGTGCTCCATCCCCTCGAAGTCCCAGTCCGGTCCGACGCGCAGTTCCTGGAAGCGGACGTTGTCGCTGATGGTCCAGGCGAAGTTGCAGAAGACCCGGTACGTGCGCATGAAGTTCCCGAGGGCGTTCGAGCCCGGCAGGATCGCCGTCAGGTTGCGCATGACTCCGCGGCGCCCGGGCCCCCACAGCAGGAAGATCAGCGCCCACGTCCCGACCACGAACGGCTCGGCCCACAGCGGCATGTAGAGCACGCCAAACCGGAGCAACCGGCGCCAGAAGACGCCGTGCACGAGGAACCGCCGGACCCACGGAGCGGACACGGCGCGGATGATACTAGGAGCGGGGCAATGGGACTGATGGGACCTATGGGACTGATGGGACTTTCATAACTCCGCGACGCCCCACGTACCACGCTTATTTACAGTGATATCGACGGTTTGTTGCCCCTCTCCCCGCCGGGCCGGGGAGAGGGATGTCCGGCACCTGCGCGCGGCAATCCCCACGGCGGTTCGGATCGCGGCACCTGCGTAAGACCAGGTGCCGGACGGGGTGAGGGGCTGTGCCATCGGCGCTGAGGGAGCGTCCTTCCGCTCCTCCACCCCAATCGTGGCCGGCTCCACGACACCTTCCTCCGCTTCCTCCTCAACTGCGGAGGGTCGTCGAACCCGCAACCACATTTCTTTGCTATGACTTACCGGTACGCGCCGTGAACCAGCGACTCATCTCCGCAGGTCAAAACATCATCTCCGCGAATCAAAGCTTTGATTGTTTGAATCAAAGCTCTGACTCTTTGAATCAAAACTTTGACTCCGTGAATCAAAGCATTGATTGTTTGAATCAACGCTTTGACTCTTTGAATCAAAGCTCTGACTCTTTGAATCAAAGCATTGACTCCGCGAATCAAAGCTTTGACTCTTTGAATCAACGCTTGGACTCCGCGAATCAAAGCATTGACTCTTTGAATCAAAGCTTTGACTCCGCGAATCAGAGCTTTGACTCCCTGAATCAAAGCTTTGACTCCGCGAATGAACACACTGATTCCATGAGTGAGCGCTTTGACTGCAGCGGAAGCGCCGAATTGCGACACCCGCCCGTGCTACGCGACACCCGCCGTGCTGCGCGACATTCCCGCTCCCATTCCCCGCGCGACGCGCCTTCTCGTCGCATAGCGCGGCATGTTCCGTCGCGACCTGCAACCACTTCGCGCGCCTGGAATAGGCGGCCGTCTGCTGGTGCAAAGAAAACTTATGGGAGCCGCCGGAGGCGGCGGAAGATCTGTAGGCCCGGCCTTCAGGCCGGGTTCAACAAGCGCGCCCACCAGGCGAGCCCGTGTAGCGGGCGACAGAGAAGAACGTTTGCGCGGTGCTGGTGTTCTGTCGCCCGCTTCGCGGGCTCGCCTTCGCTGGCCCGCGCGATACCCGCCCTGAAGGGCGGGCCTACAGATCTTTCGCCGCCTTCGGCGGCTCCCCAGGGAGGACTGGCCACCTATTTCCGGGGAGCGGTACTCAGATGCGCGAGCCGGGCTCAGTCCTCAATCGCCTCGATGCCAAGTTGCCGAAGTCGCTCGAGGTGGTCATGCATGGCTTTGAGCTCTTCGGGGGAGTGTTCCTTCCAGTCCGTGATCTCGCCCGTGACCCGAAGTGGATTCCGAGAGCGGTAGGACTTCGTCGGATTGCCCGGGAACTTCTTGTCCGTCAGATTCGGATCATCTTCGATCGGGCCGGTTGGTTCCACGATGTAGATTCTGCCGCGTCCTTCTCCGAGGGCCAGCTCGGCCCCCCAGGTGGCGGCATTCAGGGTGGCGGTCAGATAGACGTAGGCCGCATGCTTTCTCTTGCCGTAATTCGAGTTGTAGCCGGGCCCGATCAGGTCCCCCGGTTTCAGGTCGGCCTTCGTGCCATGGTAGAAACGCTGCGAATTGAGGTCGTCAGTGGCTGCCATCGGTTCACTGTTGTTGTCCTATCCCGACAAATCACGCAGTTCCTTCTCCACCATGGGCAACTCTGCCTGCAGCAGCCGGAACAGCGCGCTTCCCATCAGCTCCCGGTCGCCGGGGTACGTCGGTACCACGTGCAACGGGAAGCGCTCGAAGATCTCGCGGTCACTGCGCTTACGGCGCTTCTGCACCTCATGACGCTTCCGGGCCAGGCTGGCCTCGTTCTTCGCGATCCAGTCGAAGGCACGGAACTGCATCGCCGTCAGCGGATCGTCGATCGCCACGAGCGGCTCCCGCAGGATGCGGCGGCGTCTCCGCTTCGGCGGTTTTCCGAAGGGACGCTGCAGCTCCTCGGCGCGCGGATTCCGCGTCGTTGCGTAGTGGTGAAGGCGGTGCAGATAGGTGAAGAAGATCGAGCCGCCGGCCTCGGCGAGGTTCTCGTAGTTCTTGATCGCGGTCTGCAGGGCGTTGCGCTCGAAGAGCACGCCCCGCTCGAAATCGCCGAGGCGGTTGCTGGTCGTGCTCGAAGCATGGCGCACCAGCGCGCGCGGCTCGAACAGCACCCGGCCGCCGGAGATCCAGGTCCGCCAGCCGAAATCGACGTCCTCGAGATAGGCGAAGAAATCGTCGTCGAACGCGCCGAGCTCCATCAGCGCGGCGCGGCGCGAGATCATGTTCCCGCCGCAGGCGAAGAGGATCTCCTCCCCCGCGGCCGGCTCTTCGCGCGAGCCGAGCGGGTAGCGGAAGCCGTTCTGGAACGCGTGCCCATCGAACGTCAGTACCCCGCCGATGAAGTCGATCTTCGTCCCGGTCGGGTCGACGATCTTCCCGCCGATCGAGACCACGTCCTCCGGCGCATTCTCCATCGCCGCGACGAACGCCGCCAGCCATCCCGGCTCCGGCACCGCGTCGTTGTTGAGGAAGATCACGAAGTCGGCCGTCGAGCCCGCGAGCGCCGCCGCCAGCCCGCCGGTGAAGCCGCGGTTCTCCGGCAGGGCGAACAGCTTCACGTCCGGGTGCTTCGTCGTGAGCGCGGTGACGCTGCCGTCGGTCGAGCCGTTGTCGACGACGGTGATCGACGCCCCTGCCGTCAGTTGCGGCTCCAGCGCGGCGACGCATTCCAGCGTCTCCTTCCGGTTGTTCCAGTTCACGATGATGACTTCGGTGGTCATGCGCGGAGCCGCCGTCTGATGCGGGCGAGGATCGACAGCGGCCGCTCCCGGATCGCCGGAGGCAGCGCGAAGATCTCCTTCGTCTTCTCGAACCGAGGCGCGCGGCAGAACTCCCGGAGCGGCATCAGCGTCCGGTCCCACTGGTGCTCGCGCACGAACTGCTGGCCGCCGGTGACCATCCGCTCGTAACGCTCGCGGTCGCGGAGAAGGGCCACGATCTCCCCGGCGAACGTCTCGGGCGCGTCGGTGGCGATCACCGAGCCGGCGCCGTAGCGCACCAGAAGCTCGTCGGTCCCGGGCGCGGAGCTCGTGATGACCGGCAGGCCGCACCACAGATAGTCGTAAATGCGGGTGCGCATCGAGAGGTCGGTCTCCAGCGAGCGGGGGAACGTCAGCAGCGCCAGGCCGAACTGCTCAAAGTACGCGGCCCGCTCGGTATACGCCGCCCACGGCTCGAAGCGGACGAAGTCATACCGCTTCCTGCGCACGTATTCGATCGCCTCGGCCAGCTTCCCCTGCGGCGTGATGTCGGGGTTCGGATGCCGGGTGAAGGTGAGCGTCACCTCCGGCATCGAGCGCTTCGCGATGGCCACCGCCTCGATCGCCGTGGCCGGCTCGTACCAGTCGTAGATGCCGCCGAAGAGGATGTCGTGGGCGCGGCGCGGCTTCGGGTTGCGCGGCGCCTGCACGCCGAACGGAGCGATGCGGATCAGCGATTCGAGGCGCGGATCGGCCTCGAACAGCATCGGGTTCAGGCGGCCCGCCGCGACCATCAGGCCGAGGTAGAAGAGACGCTGCGCCTCGGAGGCACAGAGGAAGAAATCGCCGCGCACGAGCGAGTTCATGACCGTGAGGTGGTCGTACTGAAACACCTCCGTGCCGCGCTCGGCGTAGTAATTCAGGTTCTCGATGATGAACGGGTCGTAAAGGTCGATCACCGTCGGGATCGGCCGCGCGTGCTGCCCGAAGGCGTTGATGATGTGCCCCTGCACGACCGCCACGTCGCTTTCGCTGCTGACGCGCGCGAAGGCCTCGCCGCCGATCGCCACCGCGCGGCAGCCTTCGATCGCGCCGGCGTCGGGGGAGAGCACCGTCACCTCGTGCCCGTCGCCGCGCAGCACGTGCGCCATCTCCACGAAACGGACGCCGACGCCGGCCGGATGGCCGTGCCCGAGAGGCTCGGGACAGACCAGCATCACCCGGCTCATCCGCGTCCTCGCGCCTTCTCCACCATCGTGTGGAGCTTCCAGGTTTTCGAGCTGTAGATCATCTCGAGCAGGCCGTTGAGGCGTGCAATCTCGACGCGCAGCCGTCCGATCTCCTCGTTGGCGGCGTTCGTCGCGGCCAGCAGGTCGCCGTTGTCGCGCGTGATCCGCTCGATCTCCGCACTCTGCAGCACATTCTCGTTCTCGAGCCGTGGCACCAGCAGTTGCAGCGCGCCGAGAGCACCTTCGAGCTCGCGCACGCGGAGCGCGTAGCCGTTGATCAGGTACTGCGCCTCGGCTCCCTCGCGCACCATCCGCTCCACGCCGAGGCGAGTCTCGTCGAGCTGACCCTTTGCTTCGACCACCGCGGAGTAGATCGTGTTGGTCCGGCGCTTCTGCCGCTCGAAGACGTTGGCGATGACGTTGTTGTCGATCAGCGCAGCGTGCTTGCTCCACACCTGCAGCTTCGCCTGCCGGAACGCGTCCGACCCTTCCGGCGTGGCAAGCACCACCGACGAGCCGCCCGCGAAGTGGCGGATCTCGCAGGTGATGCGCGGGATGCGCAGCAGCGAGCCGCTCTGCGACAGCCGGATCAGAAAGTCCCAGTCCTCGAAGAGATCGAACGCCGGATCGAAGCCGCCCACGTCGAGGAACGTCTCCCGCGCCACCAGCAGTGCCGGCAGCGGGATGTAGTTGTCGAGGAGCAGCAGATCCGGATCGTAGTCCTGCGCGAAGAGCCGCATGCGCGAGCGGGTCTCGTACGCGCCGCTCTCCCCCGGCTGCAGGAACGCCGAGACCGCGTCGGTGTACCAGCCGGCGTGACCTCGCGCGTCCGATACCCGTGCGGCGCTGGCCAGCGTGGCCAGATGCTCCGGGTAATACAGATCGTCGTCGTCGAGAAAGGCGATGTACGCATTCGACGCGGCCCGGACCCCCGCATTCGCCGCCTCGGAGCGTCCGCGCGAGCTCTCGTGCTCGACCAGCTTCACGCCCTCGACGCCCGGCGACGCACCGCCGTCGTTCACGATCACGATCTCGCATGGATATCCGGTCGCACGGATCGACTCGATCGCCTCGCGCAGCAGCGCCGGCCGGTCCTTCGTCCGGACGATGACGCTGACCGGCAGCGTTTCCCGGGTGGTCTCGACCTCCCGGGCCGCACCGGTCAACCGCCGCAGCTCGCTCAGAGCCGTCGTCCGCAGCTTTGGCAGATCCAGGACGAAGAACGCCTCCGCGAACCTGGCCTCGGCCGGCAGCGTCATGGCGCGATAGGCGTTCAGCCCGCGCGCGTAGCCGGCGTAGTCGCGGACCGCGGTCTGCGACGCATGCTCCCCGATCGCCGCGTATTTGGCTTCCGCGACCTCGGTGATGTCGACGATGGCATTCGGCCGGAACGGCTGGCTGATCTCGTAGAACGCCACCCGCGCCAGCGCCAGGTCGGCAAAAAGCGTCTCGTCCTGCTGTACCAGCTCGCAGAAGACCCGGCAGAGGGCGAGGTGATCGGGGTGGATCTCGACCGGACTCGGGACCACGATCAGGTCGGGCCGAAAGGCGAGCAGCTCCTCCCGGAGCCGCGGTCCCGCCTCCTCGCCGAGGGCCCGGTCGGGGAAGCGGAGGAACTCCACCTCGGCGGTTCCCAGCCGTTCCACCCCCCGGCGCGATTCCTGCTCACGCAGGATAGCGGCCCCGGCTTCTGCGCCGTCGGTCGCAATCACGATTCGGACGGCGCGCCGCTCGCGCAGGTGCAGCGCGACCAGTCCGCCGCAGCCGATTACTTCATCATCAGGATGGGGCGCCAGGACGAGCAGCCTTTCGCCACGGAGCAGCGCCGGCTCGTACGGAATCGCGTCCGCCTCAGTCAACACGGGGGCATTGTATTCGGTCACAAGTACAATGCCGGTGGGTTCGCCGGATGCCGGAAGAGGTCATGAGAGAGGAGCTGGCGCGTCTGCGCGCCGAGCACCGCCAGATTCGCGAACTGCTGGAGCTCATCCAGGAGCTGACGTCGCGTGCCGTTCGCAGCGAATCGGTAGGAGACCTCTTTTCCCGGGCCTTCCCGACCCTCTTCCGCTGCCTCCCGTTCGACGCCGGCCTGGCGGTCATGCTCGAACAGAACCTCGACCTCTACATCGTCACCAGGGAAGGCACCGAGGGGCTGGTCAACGACGCCCTGATCGGCAACATGCGCTCCCGGCTCGAACAGCTCATCCCGGTCTCGTTCGCGACCACCGAGGTTGTCGTCAAGTCCGAATCGCACGACCTGCCGGCCCGGGAAACGGCGGTTTCCGCGCTGCCGGAAGAGAGCCACGCCCTGCTCGAACAGGGAGGCCGCACCGCCGGCCTGCTGCTCCTCTACCGCGCCGAGCCGGAGTTCACCCCGGCCGAGCGGCAGGTACTGACGATCTTCTCGACCCAGGTCTCGATGCTGCTCGACACCATCCACGCCCGCGAGCGGATCGTGAACCTCGCCGACACCGACGACCTGACCGGCATCTGGAACAAACGCTACCTCCGCCGCCAATTGCCGCAGGAGATGGAGCGGGCCCGCACGTTCGGCGTGCCGCTCTCCCTGCTCCTGTTCGACATCGACGAGTTCAAGAGCATCAACGACAGCTTCGGCCACGTGATGGGCGACGTCGTCCTGTCGGAGCTCTGCGGCACGATCCGCGACACCCTGCGGCCGACCGACGTCCTGGCCCGCTTCGGCGGCGACGAGTTTGCGATCATCCTGCCGCACACCGACGCCGGCGGCGCGGCCCGGGTCGCCGAGCGCATCCTGGACCGCGTCCGCGCGCTGGTCATCCCCACCGACGAAGAGGCCGCGATCCAATGCTCCATCTCCATCGGGGTGGCCGAATTCCAGCGGGATGACCTGACGGCCAACGACCTCATTCGCCGCGCCGACGAGCACCTCTATCAATCGAAACGGCAGGGGAAAAACCGCTACACTGCCTGAACAGCATGGCCAGGCATTACCTCATCGCGAACTGGAAGATGAACCTCCCGCCGGAGGGGATCGAGCAGTACCTCGCCGGCGTCTCGGGCATCGACCCGCGCGACGTTACGATCGTCGTCGCGCCGCCGTATCCGTTCCTCCGCCACGTCGTCCACGCCCGCGGGGTCGAAGTGGCGGGACAGAACTGCAGCGACCACGAGTCGGGGGCGTTCACCGGTGAAGTCTCCCCTCGGATGCTCCGCGAGTGCGGCGCCGATTACGTCATCCTCGGCCATTCCGAGCGCCGCAACCTCTTCCACGAGACGGATGCTCTGATCGCCCGCAAACTGGCCCTGTCCATCCGGACCGGACTCTCCCCGGTGCTCTGCATCGGCGAAGACCTCCGGGTCCGCGACTCCGGCCAGGTGGCGCGCTTCCTGGCCGACCAGATCAAGGTCGCGGCCGTCGACGCGCTGGAGAGCGTCGAAGAGATCGTGATCGCCTACGAGCCCGTCTGGGCCATCGGTACGGGGCGGAACGCCAGCGGGGCCATGGTCGCCGAGACCCTGGTCGAGATCCGCCAGGCCCTGGAGCGCTTCTGGCCGGCCCGTGCGGCCGCCGCGCCGATCCTTTACGGCGGCAGCGTCACCCCCGACAACGTCTCCGACCTCGTCCAGCACGGCACCATCGACGGCTTTCTGGTGGGAGGAGCCAGCCTCGATGCGCGGAAGTTCATGGCCATCCACGCCGGGATGCGATGAGACTTGACGCGGGCCCCCATTCCGGGAAGAATTCGCACCCCTGACCCGTTAGGGACAGCGCACCGGAGAACCCATGATCGTTTTGCTACTCATCCTGCACGTCCTCATCAGCATCTTCCTGATCCTCGTCGTCCTCGTCCAGCAGGGCAAGGGGGCGGATCTGGCCGGAGCTTTTGGTGGCGGCGGGTCGCAGACAGCGTTCGGCGCGCGCGGCGCGACGACCCTCCTGCACAAGCTCACGACCGGGTTCTTCATCGCCTTCGTCGTCACCTCCATGACCCTCGCGGTCCTTCAGGCCCGCCCACGTGGATCGGTGCTGGCGGATACCCCGGCTGCCCCGACGGCCCCCGCGCCGGCGGCTCCGGCCAAGAAGTAAGCAGCACTCGTTCTTTGCAGCACCTGCCCAAGTGGCGGAATTGGTAGACGCGCACGTTTGAGGGGCGTGTGGAGCAATCCGTGCCGGTTCGAGTCCGGCCTTGGGCACCATTCAGCACAAACGCAAAGCTCGCCGAAAGGCGGGCTTTTGCGTTTGTGCCGCTGGTCGAACCTTGCGGAGGCATGCCGGGACCCGGATGAGCAGGATGCGTCGCATTGCGGCGGCGCATCTTGCTCGAAAGGCGCGCTACTGCTATTCGAACCGCGTGGAGCTCGTTTCGTTGTTGAAGCCGAAGTCGTCCAGGTCGCCGACGATCAGGCCGCCCTCGATGTACAGCCGGGACGGATTCTGGCAATTCGGGTCGGGGGTCATATCGAAGTCACGGCACGAGTAAAGGACCGTCCAGTACCAATCGCACGCGGCGTAGACGCAGGAGATGCTGTTGTTCCAGCTGATGCTGTCGAGCTGCGTGTACTGGCCGGAAGACGGATACATGCTGAGCCAGGCGGCGTCGCCGCACCAGCGCGACTTCTCGAACCTGGTGTAGGTGTTGGTCCAGGAGCAGCCGCCCGGCCAGTTCGGCGTGACGTCGCGGTCGAGAGTGCCGTTGGTGGCGGCGCCGGACGTCCGTTTCTTCATGAACGCCTGCGCCACCTCGTGCGACGTAAAGAGGTGGAACGTATTGTTCTTGTGGTCCTCCCTCGTAATGACCCAGGTCAGACCGACGTCCGGCAGGCGGGTAGCGGCCGGGAATTCGACGCCGTCGAAAATGAACGCCTTCTTTGGCGTGCGGTCGTATCGATCCTGCAGATCGGCGATCTTTCCGGCTTGGTCACGGCCGCCGCGGGCGCGCGGGGGATCATCGGCAAATGCGGAAATGGTGAACAGAAGAACAGTCACGACGACCAGAGCGGTGCGAGTTTTCACAGACTTCTCCTTATGTACAGTGAAGTTCGGCCGCATTCTTGCGCTTCCACCGGTGACAAAGCGGAGACGCGGTACGTTGAATATTGCACAACGCCGGCGCGGTGCGATGTGCCATGTCGTGCCATTAAGACGGCAATGCTGAGCCGCCTTGACAACTGTCGGTTACGGGTCATACTTATGGCTTCCAATCACTGATGGCCAGACAACCTTGGACGGCGGACCAGTAGAAACGCGCGTCAAAGGGGGAAGTTCGATGACTTTCTGTCCGCCATTGCAGCCGTCAGTGTTTGTAATCGCGCCGACTGACGTTTCAGTACAGGTTCGCGCCGCGAACGCGTCCGTTCTCCGCTTCGAGAGCTCCGAGGAATTCGAACAATGGAGCCACGGCTCCGCCGCAGGCGTTGCGGTTGCGGTCTATGCCGCGCTCGCGGAATGGAACATCGATCTTTCGACGTCCTGCTCGCTACGCACACAGGAGATCATTGCGCGATTGTGCGAGCGTCCGATCGTTCCCTCTGTAAAGGAACTGTTCGCGGTGTGCTCGTCGCGGCGCTCCTGCTACAGAGCGTGGACTGAAGACCTTCCGGTCATGCCGGCGGAATTCCTCACGCGCGTGCGATTGCTGCATTTACGCGCGGCGGCCGCCCACGACGGTCTCACGGCACCACGGCCGCCTGCGATCAGAAACCGCACCGGCCACGACACGAACAGGCGCATCGCGTTTCTCGTCGCGGCGATGCTGAAATTCCACAAGGGCAAAGCCGCGGTCAGCCCTTCGTCCTTCCCGGAAAAACGAAGCTCTGACGCCGACGAGCGGGCGGCCCGGAGCGGCGCGGTTACCGGTCGGTGATCCGCCGGTCGTACTCCGCCGCGCGGTCCAGGAACGACTCGATCGACCGTGCCAGCGCCAGCTTCTCCGTCAGCTCCGGCGCCTTGTCGAAATCGGCGCGGAGGCGTTCGGCCTCGGCGAGGTAATAGTCGCGCAGGCCGACCTCGATCTTGAACTCGGGGTACTTTTCGGCGAGCGTGCGCATCCATTCCTCCACCTGGCGGCGGCGGTCTTTGTCACCCGTTCCCGCCTTCAGATCGTCGAGCAGCGTGGTGACGACGCCCGAGAGGATGGTCATGCGCTGTTGCTGCAATGCTTCATTTGACATGTCGGCGCATGGTATCAACTAACCTGCCATGCCCACGAAGACGATCTCCCGGCTCCTCCTCACCCTGATCTTCGCCGCCGCCGCCACCGCCCAGTCGAAGGCGGGGGACTTTGAAGTGAAGCCGCTTCCGGCGCAGACGAAGGCGCCGACGAAGGTGCGGTCGGTGGCCCGGAACGGGCAGCCGCAACTGCGCGCCTGCGACGTCGACATCTGCAACACCACCCAGCCCCACACCTGCGTGCAGGTGGAGTATCCGGAGACGGCGTGGCGCACCTGTATCTCGAACCAGGGCCGCCGCGGGATCGTCCTCGGTCCCACCGACCTGCGGCGCAATCCGAACGCTCCCTGGATGCGCATCCTGCGGGAGGGGAGTGTCGCCGAGATCTTCGTTCCGTATCACGTGCTGCCGCTGCGCCTCTTCGACCACCAGACCACCAACGTCGGCTCCATCCGCGAGGTCACTCCTGCCGACGCGGGCGTGGCGGGCGACCTGCTGACGTTCTCGGGCGACCCCACGCCGCGCATCGTCGCGGAGCTGAAGGATCGCGGCATCGCCTGGCTCTGCAAGGAGGGGCGAAACACGGTCCGGCGCGGCCAGGAGCTCGTGCTGTGGGGCGTGCAGGACGCGGCCAACTACGACTTCATTACCGAATACCGGCTGCGGGACGACGGGAGCATCGGCTTCCGCGTCGGCGCCACCGGCTTCAATAACCCCTATTTTCCGCCCGCGAGCACGACCGACGCGCACATGCACGACATCCTCTGGCGGGTCGACGTCGACCTCAACGGCGCCGAGGGCGACAGCGCCGTGCTGCTGACCCATCGGGAGGGAGAGAGCGCGCCGTTCCTCGTCGCCACCGACGTGGAAGAGGCGTTCAACAACGGCCGCGAAGGAACCGCCGTCTGGAATCCGCAGCGCTTTCTCACCATCGGCGTCGAGGACGAGACCACGAACTCGTACGGCCACAAGATCGGCTACGCCATGCGCATCAACCCCGAGGGGCTGGCGCGGCACTACGGCGAGCAGGCGGGGCGCTCGGGGGAGAGCTTTACTCACGTCGACTTTGCGGTGACGACGTTCAAGCAGAACGAGCGCGACGTGCATTTCGACAACCCGCATCGCCGCTACGTCCACCCCGATCAGTACCTCCTCGGCGAGCTCCCGTTCGCCGGCTCCGGCGTCTCCGACGGGGAGTCGATCGAGAATACCGACATCATTCTTTGGTACCGCTCCGCCACTCACCACGACCCGCACGATGAGGACCACGCACCCGGCGATCCCGCCAATCTGATGACCGGGATCACTTCTGTGCACTGGACGGGCTTCGACTTCGAGCCGCGCAATCTTTTCGATTTCAATCCCCTCGGCGGCCCCAGCCGCACGAACTGCCAGTAGCACGTTTCGCGGTCGGTCTACGGGAGAGACGACGAGAGGCCTCCGGCGGGCCGGCCCGGTCGGTCTCTCCCATGGACTGACCGAGAACCATACGGCTTAGCTACAATGCGCGCGGCATGAAGGTGCTCATTGCAAATCGGGGTGAGATCGCCGTACGGGTCATTCGCGCGTGCCGCGAGATGGGCTACCCCACCGTCGCCGTCTACTCCGAGCCCGACCGCAGCGCGCTTCACGTCGTCTCCGCCGACCAGGCCATGCCCATTGGGGCTGCACCATCGCGCGAAAGCTACCTCCGCATCGACCGCATCCTCGAAGCCGCGAAGAAAAGCGGCGCCGAGGCCATCCATCCCGGCTACGGCTTCCTTGCCGAAAACGCCGGCTTCGCCCGTGCCTGCCGCGAGGCCGGGCTGCTGTTCATCGGCCCCTCGCCCGAGTCCATCGACGCGATGGGCTCCAAGACCGAGTCGCGGCAGCGGATGCAGGCCGCCGGAGTGCCGGTCGTTCCCGGCCTCACCGAGCCGGTGAAGTCGTTCGACGAGATCGCGGCGTTTGCGGCCGAGGCGGGCTTCCCGATCATGATCAAAGCGAGCGCCGGCGGGGGAGGGAAAGGGCTGCGCCTCGTCGAGCGCGAGGAAGACCTGAAGTCCTCCTTCGAGCGCGTCACCAGTGAGGCCGAGTCCTTCTTCGGCGACGGCGCCGTCTACGCCGAGAAATTCATCACCTCGCCGCGCCACATCGAAGTGCAGATCGTCGGCGACCAGCACGGCAACATCGTCCACGTCGGCGAGCGCGAATGCACGTTGCAGCGCCGCCATCAGAAGGTCGTCGAGGAGTGCCCTTCTCCTGTCGTCGACGCGCCGCTGCGCGAGCGCCTGGGCGCCATGGCCGTGAAAGCCGCGGCGGCCGTCAACTACTACTCCACCGGCACCATCGAGTGCCTGATGGGGCCGGACCGCGAGTTCTACTTTCTCGAGATGAACACGCGCCTCCAGGTCGAGCACCCGGTCACCGAGATGGTGTGGGGCGTCGACCTGGTGAAAGAGCAGCTCCGCATCGCGCGCGGCGAGAAGCTGTCGTTCCGGCAGGAAGACCTGCGCCCCCTCGGCCATTCGCTGGAGTGCCGCATCTACGCCGAAGACCCGTCGCGCAAGTTCGCGCCGTCGCCCGGCCTGATCCGCTACATCAACCTTCCGCAGGGGCCCGGCGTGCGCAACGACCAGGGCGTCTACGCCGGCTACACCGTGCCGGTGTATTACGACCCGATGCTCTCGAAGCTCATCGTGCACGGGCAGTCGCGCGAGGAGGCCATCGGGCGGATGCGCCGCGCGCTGACGGAGTACCGCGTCGAGGGGATCGAGACCACGATCCCGTTCTTCACCTTCCTCATGGACCATCCCGACTTCGCCGCGGCGAACTTCGACACCGGCTTCATCGACCGGATACTGCCGGAGATCGACTTCGCCCGCCGTCCTTCCTCGGAGCATGACGTCGATGCCGCCATCGCGGCGGCCGCGATCCTGGCGTTCGAGGAGTCGCAGCGGGTGCAGATCCCCGAGGATGGACCGTCGCGCTGGCGTGCCGCGGGACGCGAAGAAGCGATGCGGGGGCGGCTGTGAAGTTCATCGCCCGCGAAGGCGGCCGCGAGATCGGCGTCGAGGTCCAACGCCACGGTGCCGGCTACCGCGTCCGCATCGACGACCGCTGGCTGGAAGCCGATATGGTGAGCATTGGCCGCTACGTCCGCTCGTTGCGGCTCGACGATGGCACCCAGTTCTCGCTCGTCCACCACCGCGAAGGCAGCACCCATGAGATCTCCTTCGGCGGCTCGACCGTCACCGTCGAGATCATCGATCCCCTCGCCGCAAAGCGCCGCGGCGGCGACGACGAGATGAGCAGCGGTGGCGTGGTCAAGGCGCTCATGCCCGGCCGCGTCGTACGCGTCCTCGTCTCGAAGGGCGACACCGTCCAGAAAGGCGCCGGTCTCCTGATCCTCGAAGCGATGAAAATGGAGAACGAGATCCAGGCGCCGGCCGACGGCACCGTCGACGAGCTGTTCGTCGAGCCGGGACAGACCGTCGAGGCCGGGGCGGAGCTGCTGCTCATCACATGATCACGCTCGACCTCGTCCGTGACCTCTTCGACCACATGCAATGGGCCGACGCGGAGGTCTGGACGGCCGTCGAAGCGTGGAGGAAAGAGGCGGAGCCGGGCCCGAAGGCGGAGCGGCTGATGACGCTCCTCCAGCACCTGCACGACGTTCAGCACTCGTTTCTCCTGATGTGGACCACCGGCGGGCGCACCTCCCGCGAGCAGCTGACTCCGGAAGAGCTGCAGGAATGGGCGCGCGCGTTCTACGCCGGCGCGGGCCCCTTCCTCGCCAGCTTCGACATTGCCCGCAGCCACGACATCGTCACCATGCCGTGGCTCCCCTACTTCGAGAAGCAGCTCGGCCGCACCCTCCAGCAGCCGACCTTCGCCGAAACGCTCGTCCAGGTTCCGATGCACAGCACCTATCACCGCGGCCAGATCAACGCCCTCCTCCGCGAGCTCGGCGGCACCCCGCCGCTGGTCGACTACATCGCGTGGGTCTGGCTGGGAAAGCCGGCGCCGGTGTGGCCATAATCGCCTGAGGCACCCGCGCAAGCGTCACGCTGGTCCCTCCGAGGCCCGCCCCCTCATCCGGCTTCGCCACCTTCTCTCCCGTGCGCGGGGGAGAAGGGCAACAAAATGCGCGCCGCGCGAGGGTGCGCGCTTGTTGCCCCTCGCCCCCCGTTCAGGGGGGAGAGGGATGTTCGGCACCTGCGCGTGGCTATGTCGACGGTCTGCCGAAAGCGGAGGTGTTGGATAGAAGACCAGGTGCCGAACGGGGTGAGGGGGCGTGCCTCAGCGCGACAACCGTGCGGCCTCACGTCCACCCCGCGTGATGCAGCCCACACCTTCCCTCCCCCACTGCCGCCTATAATTCCGGCCATGTCCAATCAGCCGCTCGGTCCCTATGTGATCGGTGAACGTGTCGGTTCCTCGGTCTGGCTGGCCGAGGACACGCGCAACGGGAAGAGGGTCGCGATCAAGCTGCTGACCAAGCAGCTTCCGAAAGAGCAGGCCAAGCGCGACGCACTGATCCGCGACGTGCGCATCTCCGCGGCGCTCTATCACGCATTCCTCGTCCCGATCCTCGAGATCGCGCCGGTCGGCGACAACCTCCTCATGGTCATGGAAGTCCTCGACGCCCAGAGCATCACGCGCAAGCTGCGCGGACAGCCGCTGGCGCGTCCCGAGTTCTTCCGCCTCTCCTACCAGCTCGCGAGCGTCGTGAAGTACCTGCACATGAAGAACATCCTCCACGGGAACATCAACGGCGACGCCGTGATGGTCACCCCCGAGGGGCAGGTGAAGCTGGGAGGCCTCAACCTCGCCAACCTGCTGCGCCGCGAGAACACCTCCACCGCCTACCAGCAGAAAGGGAGCGACGCCCGCAGCGTCGCCTACATGGCGCCCGAGCAGATCGCCACGCAGATGATGGAGGACAAGACCGACATCTTCTCGATCGGCGTCGTCCTCTACGAGATCGCCACCGGCAAGCTACCGTTCGCCGGCACCACCGCTCCCGACATCGCGCGTGCCATCGTCGAGGGCAACCCCTCCTCGCCGAAGAGCTACAACCCGGACATCGAGAATCCGGTCCTGAACCTCCTCGGCGCCTGTCTCTTCAAGGACTCGTTCAAGCGGACCAAGGATGCGAAGGCGCTGGTCGAGATGATCGAGCGTTTCGACTCCGACTCCGTCGCGTTCGCGAACAACCTCGAGAAGAAGATCATCGCTCCCTCTTCTTCGACGACCGAACATCGCCGCTCGATCCTCTTCATCGCCGACGTCGCGAATTACGATGCCCTCGCCGCGGAGGACGCAGACGCGGCGGCAAAGGCGGCGGCGCGGATGCAGCAGATCCTCGGCGAGTCGGTCTATCTGTTCGACGGGAAGGTCATCGACCCGTTCGGCACGCGCATGGTGGCGGAGCTGCCGAACGTCGAGGCCGCGCTCGAGGCGGGACGGAAAGGAGAGTTCGATTTCTCCGGCGCCCAGCAGGACAACGGCGGCCTGGAGGTGCGGATGCTCCTCCACGCCGGCGATTTCGAGTTGCGCGACGGCACGCCTGTCGGCCCGTCGATCGAGAGGGCCGTGGAGACGCTCCGGCAGCTCACGCCGAACACGCTCTTCATCACCGAGGAGTTCGTGAAGGAAGGGCGCGGGCACGTCCGCCTGCGTGATGCCGGCGCGCGTGCCGGGATGAAGCTCTACACCATCGTCGCGCCGGAGCCGACGCCGGTCGCCGACACGTCGGTCGAGCCGTCGACCGCGGAGCTCGAAGCCGAGGCGGCGGCGGAAGCGGAAGCCGAGATCGCCGCGCTGGCGGCGCAGGCGAGGAAGCGGCGGACGATGCTCGCCGCCGTGGCCGCGGTGATCGTCGTCCTTCTCACCGGCGCGGTGCTGATGTGGATGCGGCGCGGCAGCGAGCCGGTCCCGGTGGCGACGAATACCGTGGCGCCGGTACCTACGGGCGCGACCGCGGAGCATCCGGCCAGGATCCATATCGCCCCGTTCACCGTCAGCGCGCCCGATCCCCTCATGGCCGAGCGCGCGAATGCGATCCGCCTCGGCGCGATCGAGATCCTGCGCAGCTATCCCGAACTGCAGATCGTCGAAAGCGACGGTCCAGACGCCGTGCCGTTCGGCGCGCAGGTGCGTGCCGGCGCCGCCGGTCCGGAGATCATCGCCACCTCGGGTGCGAAGACCTCGCAACCGGCGGCATTGCTCGACGCCGCGAGCGGCATCCGGGCGATGGTGCAGTGGATCACCGCCGAGGTCCAGGCACCGGCGCGCACGTATACGGTGGCCGAGGCGCTGAACGCCTTCGCCGATGCCGCGGTCGCGCGGTCCGTCAACGACGTCACGCGCGCCGAGGCTTCGCTCCAGGCCGCGATCCAGGCCGACCCGCGTTTCCTCCCCGCGCAACTGATGGCCATGGACGTCTTCAGCAAGAACGGCAGGGAAGCCGACGCCGTGAACGCGGCGAAGCAGGTGGTGGCCATCGACCCGCGGAACCTCGCCGCCGCGCGCAAAGTCGCGCGGGCGAGCATGGTCAGCGGCGACCTGCAGCAGTCCTTCGCCTTCTGGGAGATGGTGCTGAAGCGCGAGCCGGCCGACGCCGAGGCGCTCAATCACGTGGCCCGCTACGCGGTCGCGGCCGGCGACTCAGCAAAATTCAACGGCACGCTGACGAGGCTCAACGCCGTGCCGCGCGGCCAGATCGAGGCCCACGAGCCCGACGCCATCGCCGCCGCCGGCCGTATCGACGTCGCGGTCCAACGCTATTACACCGTTGAAGAGACGGCCCCCGATAACCCGGCGCTGGCGCTGAAGATCGGCCGGCTGGCCGTGCTGCGCCACTCCCTGGGCGTCGCCGAAGCCGAGCTGGCGAAGCTCGCCAAGAGCGACCCTCTCTACGGCTACCACATGCTCCGCGCCTACATCGCCGCCGAAAAGAAAGACCGCGCCGGGGCGATGCAGGCCCTCGAGACCGCCATCAGCGCCGCGCAGGCGGGCGACGACTCCTGGACCTCGGCCGCCGAGATCCACGCCATCCTCGACGACACCGACGGCCTCCTCGCCGCCCTCGACAAAGCTGCCAAACGCAAAGAGCCCACCGCCGCCTATGTTCTCGCCCACCCTCTCTTCCGCTACCTCGGCAGCGACCCCCGCTTTCAGGCGCTGCAGACGAAGCTCGGCGAACAGCAGGCGGAGATTCGCACGGCGCTGGGGCAGGTGAAGTAGTAGTTGCTGTTGCTGGTTCCTGGTGGCTCTTCGTCGAGGCGTAACCGCACAAGCAACCAGCAACCAGAAACTACTCCAGCGGTTCGGTCACCCTCGCCCGTCCCTGCTTGCGCCACTCCACGCCCATCACCCGGATGGAGTCGTTCAGATCGACGATGGCGAGGCGGGTGGCTTCGCGGAACATGGGGGCGCGGAAGCGGGTGTTGAGGACGCGGCGGCGGCCGTCGGTGATGCGGGTAGGGGAGATGGTCATCGAGTCGTCGTCCTGGCGCAGGTAAACGAAGCCGTTCGTCACCAGCGACGACAGCGTCTCGTAGACCCTGGCCGGCAGGATGAAGACGCCGTTCTGGCAGACGACGTAGAGCCCTTCGTTTGCATCCATAATGGTTTTGATGATCGTTACGGCACGACTGACGTTCTCGGCAGCCCACCGCTTGCACAATCCGAACCGTGATGCGGAGTGGAACCGCCGGACGTACGACAAATGCGACAACCCGCGCGGCCACGGCCACAACTACGCGCTCGAGGTCAGCGTCAAGGGACGGATCGACCCGGAGACCGGCATGGTCATCGACCTCAAGCGGCTGAAGGACATCATGCGCGAGCGGGTCATCGACCGCGTCGACCACACGAGCCTCAACGAAGACGTCGACTTCCTCCGCGGCGTCATTCCCACCGCCGAGAACCTGGCCCGCTCCTTCTGGCAGCAGCTCGCCCCGGCCATCCCGCACGGCGAGCTGTATGAGGTCGTGCTGCAGGAGACGGAGCGGAACTCGGTGCGGTATCGCGGGGAGGACGAGTGAATTGGTTGTCGGTTGTCCGTTGTCGGTTGTCCGAACCGGCGGCGCGAGAATCACACTCGGGGATACACTCACCCGCATGAACTACGACCTGGCCATGATGGCCCTCGAAGGGCTCGCACGCGCGCCGATCCGCCTCCGCACCGAGGGGGGTGAGGTGATCCTCGAAGCCGAGCAGGCCTCGTTCAAAGAGCTGGCGCGACTGTGCCTGTTGCTGGGAGGCGTCCAGAGCGCGAAGGACGAGTTCGAGCTCTCGCCGGGAGTGCACGTCAGCAGCGACTCGCCGAAGCTGGTTTTGCGGATTCAGAGTAGTTGAGAAGACTCCCCTGTCATCCTGAGCCCGCACGATCTCCCCACGAGCGGAAAGCACGACGGCGAAGGACCTGGGTGGGTGGGTGAGCGAGGCACATTCTTCCCACCCCCACACGCCCAGGTCCTTCGCCGCCATGCTTCGCGTGCGAAGGGCAATTCCTGTGGCTCAGGATGACAAGAGGCTACGACTCATAGTCCGGCGAGTACGTCACCAGCTCATTCAGAAACACCGCCCTGGCCCGCTGCTGCTCATCATCCACTTCCAGCAGGTCGCGGATGGAGATCATGCCGATCAGCTTTCCGTCGTCGACCACCGGGAGGTGGCGGGCGTGGATGGAGTGCATCTTCTGGAGGGCCGTGTCGACGTCATCCGAAGGATCGCCTACGACGAGCTCTTTCGACATCACCACGTCCACCGGCGTGTTGTCTGGGTTGAGGCCGCGGGCCACGACGCGGGACATGATGTCGCGCTCGGAGAAGATGCCTGCCAGCCGGCCGGCGTCGACCACAGCCACCGCGCCGATGTTCTTCTCGGTCATCTCCTGTGCCGCCGCGCGCACGTTATAGGAAGGATCGATCACCCACAGCGTCTGGCCCTCGATGAGCTCCGAGATCTGCTTCATGTCCGTCCCCTCTTCTAGTAGCGCAGCACCGTTAGTAGCGCAGCACCGTGTGCAGCTTGACCGCGGGATCGAATTTCCGGCGTCCATCCAGGAACTCCAGCTCGATCACCGTGGCCGCGCCGGCCAGCGTGGCGTCGAAACCTCGTACCAGATGCGTTGCGGCTGCAAGCGTGCCGCCAGTGGCGAGGACGTCGTCGATCACCAGCACCGTGTCGCCGGGCTGGAGGGCGTCGTCGTGGATCTCCAGGGCGTCGCTGCCGTATTCGAGCACGTACTCGTGGCGCCGCGTGGTCCACGGCAGCTTGCCCGGCTTGCGGATGGGGACGAAGCCCGCGCCGAGGTTCCGGGCGACGACGCTGCCGAAGATGAAGCCGCGCGACTCGATCCCGGCCACGATGGTCACGCCGGAATCGCGGAACGGCTCGGCCAGCAGCGCGCAGGAGCGTTCCAGCGCCTGCGGCGACCGCAGCAGCGGGGTGATGTCTTTGAACATGATGCCCGGCTTCGGAAAGTCGGGGACGTCGCGGATGAAGGTCTTCAGCTCGTCCGGCGTCATCAGAATTTCACGTCGAAGTCCGGCAGCTTCCCGCTGAACTCCTTCGGCTCCTGATCGATCTTCGTGACCTCCGCGTAGCGGGGGCCTTCGCGGATCTCCTCGATCCACTCGTCGATGTTCTTCTTCTCTCCTTCGACGAGTGCCTCGACCGAGCCGTCGCGGTTGTTCTGAATCCAACCCTTCAGACCCATCCGCCGCGCGACGCGTGTCGCGTAAAAGCGGTAGCCGACTCCCTGGACCTTCCCGTGGATCCGCAGATGCCGCTGTTCCTTCATATGGCGGGGGATTGTACCGAAAGCTCGCCGCGCTCGCGCGCCTTCGCTCAGGCCGACTTCTCCAGCATCACCCGGCCGGTCACGAGATTGTGGGTCTCGAAATAGAAACGGATGTCGTGCCTCGCCAGGGCGTAGAGCTTGCGATCGCCTCCGCGCCCGCTGGCGCTGAGAAAGCCGTTGCCGTCCTCGCACACCATCAGGATGTCGCCGCCGAACACCACCGGCGTCTCGGCGAGGAGCGAGAGGAACTGCGCGGCATCCGCCCCTCGGTCGATGATGATCCGTCCGATGTCGAGCCCGACGTCGTCGAGGGCGGCGCCGAGGGCCAGCCGGATGGCCTCGATCGAATCGAGAAAGGCGATCCGGTCGCGCATGCACGATCCGTAATTCCAGTCGATCGACGGCTTGGTGGCATCTCGTGCAATGAGGGTGATGCGCTGGTCACGATGCGGCATGATCGATTTCTCCTGACCCGCCACTACGGTGCAAGCGCGCGTGCAGCGGCGGAAGGGCGGACTTTCGGCAGGGCCGTCTCGCCGTCGGCCGTCTCCGTCGCGGGCATCGGCACGTCGCGGAAGCCGAACGTCCCGACCGGCCAGACGTCGAGCGGGAGGTCGCGGTTGTTGATGCGATACGTCTTCCGCCGGCGGGAGCCGATCAGCTCCACGTAGCGTTCGTTCGGGATCGTGTACTCATCGCCCGCGTAGCGGAACTTCTGCCCCGGCTTGCCGTGGAAGCGGTATCCGATGGCCGTCAGGCCGCACTCCACCTTCGGCTCCTGGACCGGAGCGCGCCGGCGGAACAGTTCGGAAGGGTTGATCTCGAGGTTGATGGCCGCCGTGAGTGCTGCTGCGAGGATGATCATGGGCTTGCTCCTTCGTTTTGCTGGAGCCCCCACAGTCCAATATCAGTACCGCCCTTGAATTTCAGTTAAACCATTCCATTCAAGTCGGTTAACGTGATTCTTCTGGATTCGGCCGCCGTCCGGATTGTGGATCGTGTTCGAAAACGGGACACCCTGGAGCGCTGTTTGCGAAGACAAAGCGTCGCTGGCGGCTTTGCGCGGACGACGGATGCCGTACGAGTGCCGAACGAGCGTGTAATTCCCGGACATGCAAGAACTGAGAAACCGCATCCTCATCGTCGACGACGACCCGCAGATCGCGGCCGGACTGAGTGCGCTGTTGAGCGATGAGCGGGAGACGCGCATCGCCTCGAACGGACGCGAGGCGATCGTCGCCTTCGGCGAGTTTTCGCCCGACATCGTCCTGCTGGACCTGCAGCTTCCCGACACCACCGGCATCGACCTGCTGCACCAGTTCAAGATGTACGCGGAGTCGACCGCGGTCATCATGATGTCCGGCAACGGCACGCTGGACCGGGTGATCGAGTCGATGAAGCTCGGCGCCGAGACGTTCCTGCAGAAGCCGTTCGAGTTCGACGTCCTCGAGATCGTGCTGCAGCAGGTCGAGCGGATGGTCGCCAGCCGGCGGGAGCTCATGGCCTTGCGGCGCGCCGAAGCGCGCGGCGGCGAGCGGCTGGCCGGCACTTCTCCCGCCGTCACCCATCTGAACGACATCCTCGGCCAGATCGCCCGGGCGCCCTCTCCGGTGCTGATCCAGGGAGAGTCGGGGACGGGCAAGGGGATCATGGCCCGCCTGATTCACAACCGGTCGCAGCGAAGCCGCGCTCCCTTCGTCGACCTGAACTGCGCCGGGCTTTCGAAAGAACTGCTGGAGTCTGAGCTGTTCGGCCACGAGCGCGGCGCGTTCACGAACGCCATGAATACCAAGCCGGGCCTCTTCGAGATCGCCGCCGAAGGGACGCTGTTCCTCGACGAGATCGGCGAGATGGAGCTCACCGTGCAGGCCCGGCTGCTCAAGGCTCTCGAGGAGAAGCGTTTTCGCCGCGTCGGAGGCATTCGCGACCTGCGGGCCGATTTCCGCCTGATCGCGGCCACCAACCGCGACCTCGCCGCCGAAGCGGCCGCGGGGCGGTTCCGCAGCGATCTGTACTACCGCCTGAACGTCGTACGGCTGCACATGCCTCCGCTGCGGGAGCGGATGGAGGACCTCCCCGTGCTCGCCGAGGAAGTGCTGCGGCCTCTGGCGAAAGAGCTCGGGCGGCCGATGCCGAAAATCAGTCCCGCGGCGATGAAAAAGCTGGCGTCCTATCCGTGGCCCGGCAACGTGCGCGAGCTGCGAAACGTCCTCGAACGGGCGATGCTCACATTGGCGGGCAACGAGATCCTGAACGAAGACCTGCTGATGGAACAGCAGGCCTCCGCGGGGATCTCCCCCTTCTCCACACCGGCCACCGCGCCGCCGGCGACGGAATGGGACATCCGCCCGCTGGAGGAAGTGATCTCCGGCTATGTCGCCGCGGCGGTGGACGCCGCCGGCGGCAACATGCGCAAGGCCGCCCGGCAATTGCAGATCAGCCCGAGCACCCTCTACGCGAAGCTGAAGAAATAACGGGGATCAGGCTGCCTCATTGGTCACGTTGCCGATCGCAGCCAGCAGCTCGCCGATCTCGTAAGGCTTCATCAGCGAGAGCGTCCGCTTCCTTTCGCATGCGACGTTCAGCTCCACGTGCCCGGTCGACAGCACGACCGGCAGGCCGGCGTCCTCGGCGCGCAGCGTCGACATCAGGTCGACGCCGTTGCCGTCCGGGAGGTTGATGTCGATGATGGCGACGTCCGGCCGCATCCGTCGCGCGGCCTCGGGGGCATCCGCGCCGGCGCGCACCCACGTGATCTCGAATCCTTCCGAGTTCAGGAGCGCTTGGAGACCCGTTCCTACCGACAGATCGTCTTCGACGAGGAGGACCCGTTTGACGCGGAGCGTCGCGCCGGCGGCCCGTGGCACCACCCGCGAGGAGGGCGCCGCGGCCGGCACGAGCAGATGAAACGCCGCTCCACCTTCCGGCCGGTTCTCGGCGGTCAGCGTTCCACGCTGTCCCTCCATCAGGCGCCGGGCGATCGCGAGCCCGAGCCCGGTCCCGTTCCGTTTCGTGGTGAAGAGCGGGTCGAAAATGCGGTCGAGCTTCAGCGGCGGAATCCCGGGACCGTCATCGGTGACCGAGATGCGCACCAGCTCGACGGCGCCGCCCAGGGCCGCCGTGCCGGCAACCGAGACGCCGATGTGGATCTTGCCGCTGCCGACGATGGCGTCGCGCGCGTTGAAGACGAGATTGGTGATGACCTGTTCGAGATGCTCGCGGTCGCCGTTGACGAAGCCAACGCCCTCGTCGATCGAGCTGCTGAGCGCGATCGACGTCGGAAGTGCGGCCACCAACTGGCCGAGGAGAGTCGGCAGCCATGTCGCCGCGTCGATGGCAAAGAGCTGCGGCTCCTTTGGATTCGCGAAGCGGAGGATCTCCTGCGAAGCCCGCTTGCCGCGGCCGATGGCACGGGTGATGTGGTCGACCGCATCGGCGACCACGCGCGCGGAGGAGGAGTTCCGCGAGATCACCTCCACGAACGGCTGGATCCCCATCAGTACGTTGTTGAACTCGTGAGCGAGCGAGGCCGCGACCTGTCCGAGGCTGCTCATCCGCTCCGCATTGCGCAGCTCCTCCTCGGCGCGGACGCGGGCGGTGACGTCGCGCGCGATCACCTGCACGGCATCGCGGTTTCCGTAGCGGAGAGGCATCGCACCGACCTCGACGTCCAGAGGCGAGCCGTCGATACATCGGTACTTTTGCCGGATGTACGGGACGGTCTGTCCGCTGTTGAGCCGTTCGAGCCGCTCCCGCACGATGTCCTGGCACGACTCGTCGACGAATGACAGCGCGCTCCGTCCGACGATCTCCGCTTCGCTCGTCGCACCCATGAGCTGGACGAACGCCTGGTTGACGTAGACGTAGGCCCCGTCGACGTAAACGCCGATGCAGTCGGGCGACAGCTCGACCATGCGCCGGAAGTTCTCCCGATTCTCGTTGGACGCCGCCTCTGCCTCGCGCTCGCGGGTGATGTCGACCATGACTCCGAACAGCTCCACCGGCATGCCGTCGATCTTGTGGACCTTTACATAGTCGCGCAGCCACACCGTGCGGCCGTCGGCGGCAATCATGCGATAGACGAGCTCGTGGTCGCGGCCGGCGAGCGTGTCGGTATGGCAGAGCATCGGGACGTGCCGGTCCTCCGGATGGAGATGCTCGATCCAGAAGTTGGGCTCCTCGATCCAACGCTCCACCGGATAGCCGAGCAGCGTCTCGGCGGCGGCCGTGACATAAGTGAAGCGAAACGTCCGCACCGAAGCGGACCAGGCAATGGCGGGCAGCGCATCGAGCAGGCGCGACCGGCGCTCGTGATATTCGGCGGACGAATCTGCGGGAGTTGATGACGCGATGGACATGGATATCTCTGCTAATCCGCTTTTAAATAGAAATATTCTACTAGGGAACTATTTTCATCTATACGTCCGAACATGTGGGCGTAGCGGGGTCGGGATTATTCCCAAATTTAAGCATGCAGGAAATACCTACGTCTTTTATTTGTTAGGGGAGTGTGGCACACCATCAATCGTCAAAAGGAGACCGCAATGCCTTACGTAGCTTTGGAATGGGACCACAAAATCGGACGGCCGTTCATGCAATGGCTGGTAGTGAAGTGCGCCAGCGTCGGCCAGAAATTCGGAGGCCCGCAGGCCCTCGCGCCGCGCCGTGACGTCGCTTATTTCGTCGACGAGCAGACCGCCGAGCGCGACGCGAAAGCGTTCGCCGCCTATAAGACCCGCCATGAGAACGGCGGCGAAAACGAAGCGCTGGGACAGAGCGAGGTGTACAGCAAGCGCCATGCAGCGTTTGCATGGGATCACAACATCTTCAACCCCGAGATCCAGTGGGCCGTCCTCGAATGGAACGGCGAGAACCCCACCGGCGCCAGCTTCCGCAACGACGTCGCCTACTTTCTCGATCCCGAGAGCGGGGAAGCAGACGCCCGCGCGTTCCGCGTCCTTCGCGACGAGCTCGCACGCGAAGAATCGGCCCAAGAAAGCGTCGCGGCCTGACGTGACGGACCGGCAGCCCTCTCCTCTGAAAGGGGAGAGGGCCCCGGTCAGGGGGACGTGAACGTTCCGCTACCCGCGAACTGCGTCCGAACCCACGCGTCAAAGTGCGGACACTCGCGCGGATCTGGTCCAGACCAATGCGCTGCACCGCGAGCGGGCCGTGCAGCGTTTTGCGGTACGACGGGAAGATCGCCTGGATGCGCTTCGAGGGTGCGGTCATCAGTCCCTCGTCGATGTCTTCGGGCGTTGCGACGCTCTGACGAATGGCGGCGAACGCCTCGCGGCCACCGGGCTGCATTACCGTGCGTGGCAGCTCATCCAGGGATGCGAACAGCCACGCTTCGAATTCGTGCAGCGCGAGGAAGGGAATGAAATTCGCCGGAGCGCCGAGCTCTTCCCGAATGCTTTGCTCGATATGGTTGACGCGGGTCATCGGCGGCGCGTTCGGGCGTGTGTTCATCCCGGGGAAATCGGCAGGAAGGCCGTAGTAGTCGAGCAAGGTCGTCACGACCGCAGCCCCGCTGTCCTGGAGCAGGCGCCGGATGTCATTCCTGAATTTCGCGTAGCTCGTGACGCCGCCCTTGAAGTTCGGCCCATCCTTCACCCGTTTGATGACCAGAATCGTCGGCTGGAAGAACAGCTTGTGCGCATCGAACGCGGGCGCCAGCACGCCTTTGACGAACCGTTCTTCTGTCTGCCCTTCGACGAGGATCAGCGCCCGTTTCACGGACGCGCCCCGAGGACGTTCTTCTCCCACAGCTCCCCGAGAGAATAGTCCTCGAGCCAGCCGGACATGTCGGCGTTGCTCAGATGGCGGAAGACGCTCTGCCCGTTCTGCCGGTCGACGGTCCAGACGTCTTTCGGCTCGAGCTGATTCACGAGCGTCACCGACTGGGTTGCGACCAGCACCTGTGTCTGTGTGGCAGCCGATGCAAGCAGCGATGCAAGGAGGTTCACCGCAGCAGGATGGAGACCCAGCTCCGGCTCGTCGAGCAAGATCATCGCCGGCAGGTCTGGCTGCAATAGCAGCGTGGCCAGGCAAATGAAGCGAAGCGTACCGTCGGAGAGCGATGACGCGTTGAAGTAGGCATCGCTGCCGACTTCCTTCCACTCCAGGCGAATCTTTTCTTCGTTCAATCGCGATGGAGCCAGCCGAAAGTCGTCGAAGAACGGTGCGATCTGCCGGATCGTGTCCCGGATATTGGCCAAGTACTCCGGCTGTTTCTCCTGGAGCCAGTAAAGGAACGCCGCGAGATTCTCCGCCTGCGGCCGGAGGTAGTGATTGTCATCGACGTCACTCGTTCCTTTGACGGGTGCATGATCGCTAGTGTCGTGGAAGTGGTAGACGCGATAGCCTTCCAAGTCTCGCAGAGTTTGTGACTGCGCAGCTCGTTCGCGAAGGTTCGACTCGCGCCGCTGTGTTGATATTCCTTTTGCCGCGGTGAGACTTGCGGCCCTGCTGTTGTGGCTTGTAATCTCAAGCCCGATCACCAAGGCGTCATCGTTGGTTGGAATGAGGGTAACTAAATAGGTATCTGACGCGCTCTGCTGTTCCGAAAACTCGAGCACGAACTGCATAAACTTTGACATTCTGCGTCCGAAGTAGAGCAGCGTATCCGAGCCACCTTTCCGTAATGTGTAATCCGCAAGATTCTGGTTAACGATCTCCCGCAGAAACCGGAACACCTCGATCAGGTTCGTCTTTCCCGAACCATTCCCGCCGATGAAGACGTTCAGCGCCCCGAGACGCAGCGTCTGCTCTCGAACCGATTTGAAGTTCTTGATCGTCAGTGATTCGAGTTTTCGCATTCGCCCGAGAGGCCCTCAGCCTCAGGAGAGTTTACCTCGCCCGCCAACCGGACAACGGAAGGCCTTCCGTTAAGAGCACGACTCCCCCTCCGTCATCCTGAGCGGCGGGCGGGCGGGTGTGAGGGAGCGAAAGGATCTGTACGACGAAAAGCGCTCCGATGGACGCTTGATCCCGCGGCGCGATGCGTGAATCTCGCTCTACGTCGCCCAGATCCTTCGCTCCCTCACGCCCACCCACCCGCCGCTCAGGATGACGGGAGAAGAGGATCTCCGCCGAACTGCAGAACCGACGCTCTGTGACCGCCTGCGTTTTTTCGGCGGTACCTTCTTCTTCGGCGCGGGGCTTCTTCGGTGCCACCTTCTTCACCATCGGCTTCGGCGCGGGTGCCTGCACCCTCACCACCTGCGGTGGCGTGTTCCGGATGTCCGTGACGCTCTTCTGCAGGTCGGCGATGAGCTTTGTCTGCTGGGCGTTTTGCTGGCGGACCTGGGTGATGGCGTGCTCCATGTCGTCGCCGAAGGAGACCAGGGCGGCGGTGGCGGCGGCTGTTCCACGGCTTTCGAGCGTTGCCTCGCGAGCGAAGTTCCATCGCTCCGGACCCAGGGTTCTTGCCTCCGGAGCCAAGGTTCTTGCTTCCGGAGCCAAGGTTCTTGCTTCCGGAGCCAAGGTTCTTGCTTCCGGAGCCCAGGTTCTTGCCTCCGGAGCCAAGGTTCTTGCCTCCGGAGCCAAGGTTCTTGTCTCCGGAGCCAAGGTTCTTGTCTCCGGAGCGAAGGTTCTTGTCTCCAGAGCCAAGGTTCTTGTCTCCGGAGACAACTTTCTTGCCTCCGGAGACAAGAACCTTGACTCCGGAATAGTTGACCCATAGAGCTGCTCGATGGTTCCTTGCGTTTTCGCAGTGGTTCCTTGCGTTCAAACCCATCGGGATTGACGTGCGACCGTCGCTGATCTCCGACGAACGGAGCGTTTCTGCGACTCTCTGTACGCATTTACGCCACGGCGTTCGCATAGGGCGGCGCGCGAGAGCCACAGCGCCTGCGTTCACCACAGCCCGCGTCCGTCAGCGCCTCCGTTTTTTCGGCGGTGCCTTCTTCTTCGTCGCGGGTTTCTTCGGTGTCACCTTCTTCGCCGCCGGCTTCGGCGCGGGTGCTTGCACGGTCACCACCTGCGGAGGGGTGTTCCGGATGTCCGTGACGCTTTTCTGCAGGTCGGCGATGAGTTTGGTCTGCTGGGCGTTTTGCTGGCGGAGCTGGGTGATGGCGCGCTCCATCTCGACGCGGTCTTTCTGGCCGAGGGAGACCAGGGCGACGGTCGCGGCGGCGGCGGCGTCGGTGCGGGGGTATTGCTGGACGATTTGGGACAGGGAGACCCGGGCTTTGTCTTCGTCGCCGTCGGTGATGTGCTTGCGGGCTTCTTTCATCAGGCCGTCGGCGCGGAGGTCGTTGGGGACGGAGAGGATGAGGTAGACCACCAGCGCGCCGAGGATCGACGAGACGATGCCGGTCAGGATCAGGAGCGGTCGGATTCTCATGGACGCTTTACTCGCGCCAGCCGAAACGGCCGACGAGCGGGACGAATTCGGCGCTGCCGCAGTCTTCGATCTTCACACCGGTCCCGACCCGGATGACCCGCGCCAGGCGCTGGTTGCCGGCCGGTCCGACCGGGATGACCATGCGGCCCGTCCGGGCGAGCTGGGCCACCAGAGGCTCCGGCACGGCGGGGGCGGCGGCGGCGACGATGATCCGGTCGAACGGCGCCTGGTCGGACCAGCCATAGGTCCCGTCGAACACCTTCACCGAGACGTTGTGGATCTTCAGCTCGCGGAAGATCTCCGCCGCCTTCAGCGCCAGCTCGTTGACTCGTTCGATGGTAAAGACTTTCGCGCACAGCTTCGACAGCACCACTGCCTGGTATCCGGTTCCCGTGCCAATCTCCAGCACCTTCTCCCGGCCGGTGAGCTCCAGCAGCTCGATCATCCGGGCCACGATCCAGGGCTGGGAGATGGTCTGCTTGGCGCCGATGGGGAGGGCGCCGGGGCCGTATGCCTTGGCGGCCACGACCTGCGGGACGAAGCGGTGCCGCGGCACTTCGCGCATGGCCTGGAGGACGCGCTCGTCTTTGACGCCCCGGGCGGCGATGTGGCGCTCGACCATCAGCGCGCGCTGGTGTGCGAGCTCGCGCTCCTGGGCCCGCGCGGCCGTGTCGTCAGCGTTTCGCGGCGGTGTGATGGCCAAGAAGCTCCTCGAGCGGCTTGAGGCGGGCGATCGACTCGTGGTGCGTGAGGTCGAGATGGAGCGGAGTGATGGAGATGCAGCCGCTCTGGATGGCGTCGAAGTCGGTCCCTTCGTCGCGATGCCAGACCGGCGGCTCGCCGCCGATCCAGTAGTACTTGCGCCCGCGGGGGTCGCGCCGCTCGATGACGCCTTCGACATAGACGCGCCGGCCGAGGGTGGCGATGCGCACGCCCTGAAAGTCGCCGACCGGGAAGTTGACGTTGAGGACGATGCGCGGATCGCGATGCTGGTCGAGGGCGATCCGCGCGAAATCACCGGCGAACGCGGCGCAGCGATCGAAAGAGAAGTGCTCGCCGACGGCCGCGGAGAAGGCGACGGAGGGGATGTTGAGCAGCGCCCCTTCGAACGCGGCGGAGATCGTCCCGGAGTAGGTGACGTCGTCGCCGAGGTTGAGGCCGAAGTTGATCCCCGAGACGATGAGGTCAGGACGGGCGTCCTTCATGATCTTCAGGATGGCGAGGTTGACGCAGTCCGCGGGGGTGCCGTCGACGATCCACTCGTCCTTCTGAATCTGGAGAAGGCGCAGGGGGCGGTTGAGGGTGAGGGCGTGCGAGGCGGCGCTCTGCTCGCGGTCGGGGGCGACGATGACCACCTCGCCGACGGTGCGGCAGGCCTCCGCCAGCTTCCGCAGACCTTCGCTGTAAATGCCGTCGTCGTTCGTGACCAGAATGCGGGGCATGCTCGGGTGCGCATGCTATCAGGGGACGAGGCCTACCGCGCGGTCGTCGTGGCCGCGGGCTGCTGCTGTTGCTCCAGCGCCTTGAGGGTCTTGTACATCTGGACGAAGACCAGTCCGAAGACCAGGAGGAGCAGCAGGCCGATGACGCGGGCGGTCCAGCGGCTCATCGGGCGTATCTCCCGGCGTGGCGGGCGGCCCACTCGATGGCGTAGCGCATCGGGGCGGCGTCGGCGATCCCTTTGCCGGCGATGTCGAACGCGGTTCCGTGGTCGACGGAGACGCGCAGCCAGGGGAGGCCGATGGTGACGTTGACCGACTTTTCGAAGGCGAGGGTCTTGACCGGGATGAGCCCCTGGTCGTGGTACATGGCCATGACGACATCGTACTTGCCGTTGGCCGCGGCGAGGAAGACGGTGTCGGGAGGATGCGGCCCGCTGACCTGCAGGCCGGCGGCGCGGGCCAGCTCCACCCCTTTCGCCACGATCAGCTCCTCGTCGCCGAAGCGCCCCCCCTCGCCGGCGTGCGGGTTCACTCCCGCGACCGCGATCCGCGGCTCGGTCCCGTACAGCCGCGCGTACTCGCGCGCCATGAGGCTCGCCAGTGCGGCGATCCGTTCCGCGTCGACGGCGGCGATGGCGTCGCGCAGCGGTTCGTGGACGCTCAGCAGCACGGTGCGGAGCGCCGGCGAGTCGAAGTACATCGCGTAGTCGCGGCCATACTCCCGCAGCCCGGCGCGTGCGGCGAGCAGCTCGGTGTGCCCCGGGAACGGCGACCCGGCGAGGGCGATGGACTGTTTGTGGATCGGGGCGGTGACGAGCGCCGAGCACTCGCCACGCTCGACGGCATCCACCGCGGCTGCGATGGCATCGAGGGCGATGCGCCCGTACTCGGCGGAGATCTCGCCATAGCGCACGGGGCCCTGGACTTCACCGAATAGGCGATGGGGGACGTCCAGGGTCTCGAGAGCCTTCCGGACGACCTCCGCGCCGATGCCGGCGGGATCGCCCAGCGTGATGGCGAGGGGCTTCACGGGCGCATTCTAACGGCGCCCTTTGCGGAGGACTCTGTTGTCAGTTGTCGGTTGTCAGTCACGGGCCCTTTTTCGCGAGACCGGTTCGGACAACTGACAACCGACAACCGACAACAACTA
>Ga0190275_10000210_pt1 | contig 61167 bp, 42 predicted proteins | sample Popmic550T_FD_133745 | JGI IMG/M metagenome (GOLD analysis project Ga0190275, IMG submission 133745) | Populus adjacent soil microbial communities from riparian zone of Yellowstone River, Montana, USA - 550 T | ecosystem: Environmental > Terrestrial > Soil > Riparian zone > Trees stand | place...
ATTTCGCAAATGAAGTCGCTGGTGGCGGCGAGAGAGGCCGGGGTGCTCAATCCAGACGTAAGAGAAAGAATCACGGCGTACACATCGAAGGTTGGTAAGGAGACAGAAACGATATTTAACGACGATTTCTACGACAGAGTAGACGTGATAATGAACGCGCTTGACAACGTGGACGCGAGGCTGTACATGGACTCGAGGGCGATATACCACGCGGTGCCGATGGTGGACGCAGGAACGCTGGGAACAAAAGGGCACACGCAGACGGTGGTGCCTTTTATAACAGAGCACTACGGAAGCTCTTCGGACCCGCAGGAAAAATCGATCCCGCTGTGCACCATCCGCAACTTCCCGTATCTGCCGGTGCACTGCATCGAGTGGGGGCTTGCAGAGTTCAAGAACCTGTTCAGCGAGCGGATCACAGAGATAAAAACAGCGCTCGAAAAAGCAGGTGCAGAGGAGATGCCAGAAGGAGTCAGAAAAACGCTTAAGACAAGGCCTCGAACGCCAGAAGACGCGGTAAAGGAGATTGTGAAGATATTCTACAGGAGATTTACAAGAGCGCCGGAGAAGCTTCTTGAGGCGTTTCCGCCGGGGCACAGGACAGAGGAGGGGTCGCTGTTCTGGACGCTTCCGAAAAAGATGCCGGTGCCAATTATCCTGGACCTGGAGAACCCCAAGCACTTCAGCTTTGTGAACGCAGGGTACAGGCTGCTGAGCAGGACGTTCGGAATTAGAGAAGAGGCGCACACGAAAGAAGAGATGGCAAAGATAGCGAAGATCGCGCTGGAGGAGGCAAAAGAGGAAGACGAGGCAGACGAGGCAGAGGAGGCAAAGGGAGAGGTAGACTTAGAGAACCTGAACCTGGCAGAGGAAGAGTTCGAAAAAGACTCGGAAACAAACGGACACATCGAGTTTATCGCCGCGGCGTCCAACATAAGATGCGACAACTACACGATAAGCAACATGGAGAAGCTTGAGGTGAAGAAAATCGCGGGTAGAATCATCCCGGCGATAGCCACAACAACAGCGGTTGTCTCTGGGCTTGCGGTGATCGAAGCTGTGAAGTGCGTGCTGTGGGGAGATGAAGCGTCGGAGGGAGCTAAAAGAAACAGAGAAGAAGCACAGAAAATATACAACGAGAAAATATTCAAGAACAACTACGTCTCGCTTGCAATGCCGTTCCTAGCGTCGAGTGAGACGCTTTCGCCCCGAAAGGAGACGGTAACTTTTTTGTCCGAAAAGTTAGAGATGACTTGCTGGGACAGAGTGGAGATGGCAGACGTCACGGTTGAAGAAGTAATCAAAAATTTAAACGAGCTGTGGAGAATCGAGGTGCCGACGCTGATGCAGGACCTGACGATGCTGTACTGCTCGTTCTACAACTCAGCAAAGCTAAAGCAGAACATGAAGAAGAAGATTTCAGAGATACTTTTTCCGGAGGGCGTGCCGTGCGGAGTGAACTCCACAAGAATCGACGCAATAATCGAGAATGAAGAAGGAGAGGACATTCTCGTCCCGTTCATTAAGATTCTATTCAAGAGGTAGAGCAGGGTGGAGTGGAGTGGAGTGAGCGAGGTAGTGTTGATAAGCAGGGTGCAGTCAGCAGGATGGATAAGCAGCATGTATGAATTGGGATGGATGAAGTACTGTGGGTTAGTATCATGGTGTGAGCAGGGTGGATAGATAAGATAACTACATAAATAAAATACTTTTATGAGGATAAGTTGGATAAGTGAATAAATGGTACAGACATAAACCAATACCATCCCTGAACCACTGCATCTCCACCCTCTGAACCCCCCGCAGGTTTAAGATATTTAAATTTTCTTTGTTTAATTTTATGGAAGCACTGCTCGAAGAGGAAAAGCTGGCCCGGCTTGATGGAGACAAAGAGAGAAGCACTGAAATACTTAGAAAACTTGTGGATAGCACAAAGACCAACGAAGAGACGGTGAACATGATAAAAAACATGAGTAAAAAGAAGGGGCAGAGCAAAGAGGCTCTCTGGTCGATGATAGAGCGCTCTTTTGTTTTGAAAAGAGACCAGTGCAGCATAGAGCTTGTGCCGTACTCTTTCAGAGAGGTAAAAGAGATAGACTTGGTCGAAGAGATGTACAGAGAAGAAAAACTGCCTGAACAAGAGGTCTTTGACGAGTTTCTTGTTTTTTTGCAATCGCTACTGCATTTGGTAATCGAAGGAAAAATTTATCTCGAAGGGCTGAGGGTCTTTGTAACCGACTCGATCAAGCAGATTCTTCTGTCGCAGAACAGGATTAGAGAGGCGCTCGACGTGATATACAACGTGCACGTAGAAACGTTCTCATCCCTATCGCTCAGAGACACGATCACATACCAGCTGGAACAGATAAGACTGAGCGTTCTCTCGCGCGACTTCGACAGAGCGACGGTTCTATCGCGAAGAGTCAGCATGAGACACCTCGAAGAGATACCAGAGCTCAAGAAGTTCTATCTGAACCGAATGGTCTTCGTGCATCTCGGCAAGTCCGAATACGCCAGCACCGCAGAGGTGTTCAACACGATCAGAAAACAGAACGAACAGGAAGACACGCCAACATCCGAAGCGCCCGCACTTGGAATTCTCTACTCCGCCCTATCTATACACGAAAAATCCTCCAAAGACGTTTTGAAGAGGTGCACAGAGAGCAAGCACTGTCCAGACAGCGCAAGGGTTATTGGAGAGCTGTTCACGTCCAAAAGACCTATAAGAAAAAACGAGATAGAGCCAATGCTCGCACAGCTAGACGCCAAGCTAGAAAAGATCTTCCGAACGCACATCAAAGAGATAGAAGACAGGATACTCGAGCACAACGTCCTTGTGGTGTCGCAGTGCTACAGCAGAATCACCACAAAAAAAATCTCGAAGCTTTTTGCAATCAAAGAGGAAACGGTTATTTTTCTGATAACAGAAATGGTAGGAAAAAACCTAATCTCCGGAACGGTTGATCAGATCTCAGGGGTGGTGACTTTTTCTCCGCGTTCAAACGAGCTGCACGATTGGAGCGCTGAAATAGACTCGTGTTTGGATCTGATTATAAAAACAGCCCACAACATTGCAAAAGCAGAATGAAAAAAATTGTCAAAGAGTTTCCAGAGAAGAAAATAACAATTACAGTGCTTGGAGAGCGCGAAGAGCTAGAGTACTCGGAAATAGTCACGAAGATTCTTGATGACCAGAAGCCCGGAAGGTACACGGTCTCACTTGTCGGCGAGCACCCGAGAGTCTCTTTTGTACCGGGCGACGTTGAGCCAGGGTCCGAACAGGGAATGCTTCTACCCCCCGAGTACTTTCAAAAAGAAGACCCAAACCACCCGCTCAAGAAATACGACCCAGATAACGACGAACTACACCCTCCAGGAGGTAACAACAACTACTTCATATAGACGGTTAATAGTTGATTAGAGAAATTCAACGCATCTTCAAAAACCGCCTCTCTATTCAATTGATAAATTAACTATCTAAATTAGACTTTAATTCTGTTGTAAGGGTGGTAGGATGGGTAAGTGATGGATGAGTAGGTGGTAGGATGAGTAGTAGATGGTAGAATGAGTTAGTGGTAGGATAGTGCTATCACAGTAGCGATAAGCATCATCGTAACACAGTACCCATCCACTCACCATTAGAATTACCACATTCACCGCTTGATCTACCAATTGACTTACCCATCTGCCTACCATCCTAATTACCAACCTAACTACACTCGATCATAACTACTATATCTGCCTATCACTCCATCCTACCTACTATATCTACCTACCACTCCACCTACCATCCTACCTATCCCACCAACCACTCCACCACTCCCTCTGCCTACTGCTAATCTGAATTTATTAATCTCTAATTGAATCTGTTGCCTTTTGGCCTTCTTTTGCTGTTTTTCCTCTAATTATACCTTCTGCCACCTCCACTCCTTCTCCCTCTCCCTCTTATTTAATGCCCGTTGTTAAAGTGGTACTTAAGGCCATTTGCGTTTTTGTATCTTTTTCCACATCCTGGCACGTCGCACGAGTACGGCTTTTCGCTCTCCATTCCTCCTCCAATATGTCCCTTGCTCATGTGGTACTTCAGCCCGTACGCCGACGTGTACTTCTTATTACATCCTATATGCGTACATTTGAACGGTCTTTTTTTGTCTTCGTCTTCGTACTGGGACTCTCCGAGCATCTCTGTCTCTGCGTCCATGTTGAAGTCCTTCACTACCACCGGGGGAAGCAGCACGCCGAGCGAGAGGCTTTCCGACTGCAGAATTGTGTTGTAGAACATCGTTGGCTTCGAGTAGTCGTAGGTGATGCTCATATCGTTGAAAACCACAGACGGCATGTACACCACCTCGTTGTGGCTGTCTCCTCCGTGAGATTTTACGTACTGCAGCCCTTCTTTGCTATCGTCTACCGGGGTGACGTTGTAGTGGTACTTTTCGTAGTGCGAAACGAGATCGTGAAGGGTGGGAAGGGACTCTTCGCAGCACTGGTAGTTGCTGTCGGACGCTTCTTCGATTTTTGGAGCGTCTTTGAACGTGAAAGGAGACGCGTCTGCAACGCACGCCCTCGACGCGTCTGGTATTTTCAGAGAGATGCCCGCGTCTTCGACCACTTCTGTGTCGATGTTGGTCTCAATGGCTCTGTGGATCGAGTCGTAGTCCAGCGAAGCCGATTTTCTTCTTTCGACAGGCCCCTCCGCTCCCTCTTTATTTTCTTTTTCTCCAACGTAGCTCATCCTCTTCTCCATTTTCTCAATTTTATTTTTTAAATTTATTTAGATCAATTGGTGAGTTTAAAAGGAGAAAAGCAGGAGGTATTTAAATTTTTTAATGGAGGAGAAAAGAAATAAAAACAAAAAGAGACTTAGACAGATAGACACCGAGATAGGGGTGCTGAGAAAAGAGGTGGAGATAGAGGGGAATTTTATGCTGGAAATAGAGGACGAAAGAGAGGTGAGAAAGAGGGTCCGGCTGAAAGTGGGGAAGGAAAAAGGAGAGAAACAGGAGAGGGAGCAGGGAGATAGCGACGTGCAGAGGGAGGAGAGAAAAAAAGGAGTGTTAGAGAAGTTCAACAGGCTGTTTTTTGAAATGAAGAATCTTCCGCTGGAGTACGTGCTATCGCAGAGCAGCAAGATCGTGCTGACGTCCGAGTGGCAGCTGTCCCAGATCGAGAAGGAGTGGGTTGAAAAGAGCAGGGAAGTTAAGAGGTTGGTGGATAGCAAGATGCTGCTAGAGGAGAAGAACATGGGGGTGTTTACAGAAGTGGACGTAAAAAAGAGGCAGATTGAGAAGCACACAGAGCGCATCAAAGAGGCCCTCAAAATGATAAGCAGCGGGCTGATGAGAAGAGCAGAGAAAAAAACGCCGTTAGAAAGACTCGCAGAAGAGCACGTTCAAGAAAGACCAAAAGAAGACCTCCAAAAACAGTACAGGAACCTGCTGTCTCTGTTCTCGTTGATGAAGTCTAACAAAAGCGCAGTTAGGGCGAGCGTGCCGCAGAGCAAAAAAGCATCAGCAACGATGCACTCGTCACACGCCGCGTGTTTGGAGAAGATAAAAGCGGACGTTGGGAAGAATGCGACGATACCGGACCTCGTTAAGTACAGACAGACGAAGAAACACATGCAGGAGTTTCAGAACCAGGGAAGTGTCAGCCTCCACAAGACTTCGAAACACTCCACCCCGATCATATACGCAGAAAAGAGCGAAGATGAGCCGCAGACTAGAGAAGATGCAGCGGATAAGGGGTAGGTGTGGTAGATGGGGTAGGTGTGGTGTAATAAGTGAGGTAGGTGTGATAGATAAGCAGGAAGTGTAGTGAGTGTGGTAGGCGATATAGCCGCAATGTTAATGGTGTTATGGCCGTCGTTAGTGTGAAGACGAGAATGTAGCATTATCGTTGGTATCTCAACTATCTAGACACTCACCTCACCTCGTTAATATCCCACCTATTTAGACACTCTCCATCTCGTTGGTATAACCATCCACCAACTACCCTTCTACCACCACCTCCACTATCCGCCCCATCTCATCATTTAAAAAGGGGAATGCCAGGGGATACCGATTGAAATAGAAAATAAAACAAGGGGGTTAAATCGGTGCTATGAAAAATCCCAGCACTGGCACTGAAGAGTGCACAAGAATGAACAACTACGTTATAAAAGAGCTGATAGAGTCCGGTACAACAAGCCAAGTGTACCACGGGATAGACAGCAGAAGCAAAAAACAGGTGGCTATTAAAGTTATAAACAGAAAGAGGTACGTTGGAGTAGAGCGGAAAAGTACGAGAGAAGAGAGAATACTTAGGGAAGTGCTTGTCTCTTTTTTGCTGGACCACCGGAACATCGTGAAACTCAGAGACTTTTTTTTTACCGATGAGTTTTTCTACTTGGTGTTCGACTACATTAAAGGAGAGCAGCTTTTGAAGAAAATTGTTAAAAAGAAAAAATTTAGCGAAAAAGTTGCTAGGAAGTATTTTTTGGACGTGCTTTCGGCTGTGAGCTACTGCCACGAGTACCAAATAATACACAGAGACATAAAGATAGAGAATATTTTGATAGATAAAGACAACAGCGCTAAGCTGATAGACTTCGGGCTGTCGAACTTCTACGACCGGGAGGGGTTTCTGGGCACGTTTTGCGGGTCTTTGTACTTCGCAGCGCCAGAGCTCCTCTCCGGAATGCAGTACGAGGGGCCAGAGATCGATATATGGAGCATGGGCGTGGTTCTGTACGTGATGGTGTGTGGGAAGGTGCCGTTCGACGACAGAAACATCCAGTCGCTCTATCAGAAAATCATAGCGGGCAATCTCGCGGTAGAGGGGCTCTCCTCCGAACTAGAGTCTCTTCTGAGAAGAATGCTGGATCCAAACAGAACAACGCGCATAACCATGCAGGAAATACAAAAAGACAGGTGGATCATGCAGGAAAAAGTCGAAAGAAGAAGAAAAACCGTGGTGGACCCTGCGCTTGCCACGTACATCAACTACCTATTCGGAAATCAGTTCGCAAAAACCAACGGAGAGTATTCCGCACCGTTAGAGCTCCTATCTGACCTGTTTAAAAACAGAAAAAGGGGAAAAATCCTGACCACCCGAATGGAGTCGATAGTTGACTTCGTAAGCGACAGGAAACTGAGCGTTAAAAAGAGGGTAATAAGGCACTGGGGCGGAATGAAAGCAAAGGAGGACAGGATTGTGAAGTGCTTAGAGGACGTTTTGAGAGGCGAGGGGCTCTTTTTCGAAATAGTCTCGGGGAAGTACATGTGCACAAACTCGCACGAGAAGATCTGTTTTGCGCTCCAGATCGCCAGAAACAGGTTCAGCAAGGCGTACGGCGTGGAGCTTGCGGACACCACCAGGGAGTACAGGAGAGCAAAAGAGATAAAGAACGAAATAGTGAGAAAGCTGAGGGAAATGGTGGCGGTAAATAGGCTGCCTGTTCGGAGCAGCGAGGAAAGGGCTAGTTAATAAAGAGTATATTTTTAGTCTTTTTGCGGGATGCCGTATTTGGGAATGTTTGTGTTTTCCTAATGCGGTACTTCCGAGTATGGAAATAGAAATGGAAAACAGGTCGCAGGAAAAGGGCTTCTGTATTCGGAAATTTTCTGCTCCGGGCTCTTTTTTTGGAAATTTCAGGGTCTTCCTATTTGGGCCTTTCCATTTCTGGAATACTTCGGACAAGGGCGGAAATGTCCATTTAGAGAGGGCCTATTTGGGAAACGCTCTATTTGGCCTGTTTTTGGAGGTGCGCTGATCTGTTCGTTGGGGCGGGTGCTGTGCTGCGGGCTCGGGCGCGTTGGGCGGGGTGGGCGCCTATTTGCGAGCTTTTGGCGCGTCTCATAGGCCGGCGGACGGCGGTAAATTGAGTTTTTCTTGTAAATTTTTTGGAGGAGCGATGGGGTGGGGGTGTAGATTCGGCGAGCCGCGCTGGAAAATAGACCCAATGCGAAAAAACAGCAGTTTGTGTGAAAATTTTTGTTTGAAGTACGAAATCTCGCTGGAAAAGGCGGGGATGTATCGCAGGAGCGGGCTTGCGAGGATCGAAACAAAAGCGCATTTGGCGTTTCACAAAGCTCCTCTGTTTGCGATCGGGTCCTTGTCTTTTTTTGTGTCGATCTACGTCGGTTTTATCAGCCGGGAGATGTTTGGTCTAGCAGGGGCGTACGGGAGCGGAGTGCTCGATTCAAAAGCGCTTCTTTTGTGCTCCTGGGCTTTCCTGTTCGCTTTTTGCCTGTTTTTTAACAGAAACAGAAAAACCATTAGAAACTGCCTTTTTAGGTCGATTTGTGATCTGGTTGCGATTCTTGCAGGGGTGTTTCTGTACATAGGAGGTTTTTGCGTGGGGCTGAAGAGGGTCTACACGGCAGAAAAGCACAAAAACATCTATGATGCGTTCTGCATAGAAGAGTCGATCGTTATTTCGTGCGTGATTCTAAGCTATCTCAGGTACTCAAACACAAGGTCCCTAAGTACCGCAGCATGGGCCTCTTTTACGGTATATTTGCTCTATCTCTGTTCAAGTAGGACGTTGTTTTATTAAGCCTTGCTAGCGCGGCACGGGTGGTTGAAGCCTTGCACCCTCGGGGCACCCTCCAGGTCTCGCTTAAAGACGGTTTGTTTGGCACCCAATATATTGCCGTGCTGTTACCAGATTAGGTAATGTACAAATAAGGTAATCCTCAGAGTGTAAATACGCCAGCAGATAGATACCGCTGATAGCCAAGCAAATCAATAGAAGAGATGCTGTTTTATCGCGTCTATCTCGTTTTCTGTCATTTTCAGGTTCAGCTTACTGATTAGCTCGGAGGAGGAAGACTTTTCTATGATGGGGCATATCTTCCTATGCAAGTCTAGCGATTTTTCGTATAGATCTTTTACGTTATCTTTTTTTACCACTTCATCAAGGTTCCAGCCAAGAATTCCTGTGCTGTACCAGAAACACGAAGACTCGTCTCTGTTAAGATACCCTTTCTGCTCTATGTCGTACCTTTCCATTACGGCCTCTATCTCCTCCACTCTGTACATCAGCCGGGGTACCCGTAAAATTTAATAAAAAAGCACCGCCACGGGCTATTTAGGAAGCGCTCAGGTCCCATGGCTGCGCCTCTAGCGGGTGCGAGTGCCCATCTGCTCTATCCACGGTGTGCCGATCTGGTATACCCACCGTGTGAACGCCCACCACCGCGCCCCAACGCCCCTGCACTGTTCAAATACGAAAAAAGTTGTAAAATTTTTCTGTGTTTTTCGCTTTGTGTTTATACTGCAGAGTTTCATGCCACAGATACATGTTGCATATTATTCGCTAATTTCTTTGAGCATCAAGGCGCTGGCGCGTTTCATGTATGGTATATTTTCAGTCTCTAGAAACGCGCATGAAAATATTTGGAGTAGCTTTCTTAATTAGCGCAGTGGCGTGCGAGGAAGGCGTCGAGGTCCTCAGGGCAATTCAGAAGTACCGGGAAAAGCTGCATCTGAAGCCCCTTGTGGCGTCAAAAGAGCTCACAGACACGGCGAGAGACAGAACAGAGGCAATAATTGGATCGAACAACCTCTTCAACCAGTCTGCAGACATATGGACGCTATCGGAAAAAAACGGGTTCCGCCCGCGTTCCATCGGAGAAAACATCGGAAAAAGCGTTAACAAGGACAAAAACGGAATGGACATCTTCCAAGAATGGATAAACTCCCCGGTGCACAAAGAAAACATCGTGGACACGCACGACTACACGCACGTTGGTGTTTACAAGCTCCTTGGAGAGAACAACGTGTACATATCTGCGGTGTTTGGAAGGTCCGAAAAGGAAATGAAAAGTCCAGATAAGGAAACAAAAAAAGATAGCGCAAAAGAAAAAAAGCAAAAACACGATAAGACAAAAGCCACTTCAGGAGAAAAAACAGCCCCACCCCAGCCGCAGCAAGACGAGCTGGAAGTCCGAAGCACAAGACACATCCAAACCGCACAGGAGCCCGACAGTTCCCAGCACTCTCCAAAACACCCCCAAAATTACAGCACCGGAGAAAATAGCCTGCAGAGGGCAGCCCCCGCCAGCGGTTCCAAAACACCCGACACCCAAACTCCGCAAAAAACCTCGTACAACAGCAACTCTAACCCCCCGACTCCCGCCTCCTACCTCCCCCTATCGCAGCCCGCACCGCAGCCCCCAATATCCCTATCTAAATCCACAGCAACGCTTCTTTTATCACTTCCGGAATCTCTCCAACGCACCACCCCCGTAATTAAACTTGTGATTGTAAAAGACAACGACTTAAAAACCCTCCAAAAATAACCGTCAAAGCAAAAAACACCAAAGAAATTTACTCCGCCCACTAAGAGTTCGCATCGGATGTGCATTCTGTAGTCCACACTGATAGGTTGTTTCTCAACAGCTGCATAATTAAAGTCGAGTCTTTATATCCATCATCCGTTAGCATCTCCAGCTCCGAAATAGCGTCGTCAAACGCCTTTTTTCCCATCTCGATCGCTCTTTTGGGATCTTTCAGAATTTCGAAGTAGAAGACCGAGAAGTTCAGATACAGCCCCAGACGTGTTGGATTTGTCTTTGTCAGCTTGGACTCCGCGAGAACGGCCGCTTTCTGGTACGTGTCGTATCCCAGCTCTGTCAGATGCTTCAAATCGTTCTCCACTGCGATTTCCGCCTTGTATCTCAGATAGTCTCCCTTCATCTTCATGAAAAACACTTTGGCGTCCGGCGCGTAGCTCTCTTTCCTCAATAAATAATCATCAAGAAGAGAAAGCAGCTCGTCGCACACCGCGTGTATCTCGTCTTCCAGTTTTTTTTTGTACTCTTTGTTGATCTCTATGTGTTCGTGGTTCTCTGGGTCTGCTGCTATTGCGTCCTGCAGCGATTTCGAATATATTCTCCAAGAGGTTCTTTTCATCCATACATTGTTCTTATACGCGATTGACAGCATGTTTCGCTCGTCTATTCCAAAAAGGATGCCTTCCTCGTCGCTCTTCTTTACGCTCTCCTTCATATTCTCGGCCATTTCCACGAACCTCTCCGCTCTTTCGTTCAGCTTCGCTCTGTATATGTGTTCTTTGTAGCTTCCCATGTTTCTTTTAAAAATTTAATGCGGGTTATATGTCTGGTTCTGTAAATATGCTATAATTATGAAAATGGTGTTTTGCTTAATGAAAGATGTGATTTTGTGCTTGAATGGCCTTTTTGGCATTATTGTGTCGGTGTACGCGAACATGGACATTGGAAAGCCGAAAAGGCTGCGGAGCCTGACCTTTCTCGGGTACATGGAGAGGTTCTTCCACCTGACGCACATTTCGCTGGGGCTCGCGACCTTGACGTTTGCTGCGGGCTTCTTTGCAAGAACGCACGGAACGCAAAAAACGAGGTTTACTTCTCTCTATTCGCATCTGCTGGCTCTGACAATCACTGCGGAGTGCTTTGTCTGTCTTCTTTTTTGGGCTCTTTGGATGATCGACGCGAAAAACGTTGTGATGGTCGAAAATTACGTTGGAGAAGACTGCATTTCTCTGTTTTTTAATCTCTGCATGCACGGCATCCCCTGCATATTCTTGCTGGTGGAGTTTTTCCTCTCGGATTTCACGTCGAGCACCGTCCACTATCTGATTCTGTTTGTCTTTTTCATATTATATCTTGTGGTGATGTGGGTGTTCCGCAAGCGAACGGGAATATGGCCGTATGAAATAGTCAACAAGTACAAGTTTCCCTATAACATGGTGTTCTTCCTGTACTGTTTTCTTATGATCTGCGTTATCTACGCTATACTGTCCTACGTTCACAAATCGTTCAACTACAGAGAATTGGGCAGAGCACCAGAGGTCGAGGAGTGGATGGAAGGTAAGAGAAAGGTTGATTAGGCAGAACGGGTAGAGCAGGTAGAGTGCGAGTGGAAGGCTGAATAGATCTGATTTTCTGCACTTTTGATAACCAATGTAAATGAATGTAGATGAACCCTTTTGATAGCAAATGTAGATGAAACTTGTTATGTGGAACGCAGAGGGCTGAGAAAGGGTGGCTGCTATTGGAGTGGGCAATGGGCAGGTGTAAGGGAATTATGTCAGCACCCCCGCTCTGCCGCTCAGCAATAGATTAACGTATTTGATTATTTGGTTTTTGTTATTTCCTTTTATAGTAACTATGGGGCATATTTTTGGAAACACAAAAATAAAAATATTTGCAGAGAAATGCACAGCGTGAAGAAAGCCCTCGAAAAGAAGTCGTCCATGGTTGTTGCTGGCGCAGGGCTGCTGCTGTCGGCCTACGGGAACCTCTGCCCAGAGAAGAACCTACTTGGGGTCTCTATGCAGTTCAACCCGCGGTGTCTTTTCTACATAACCAACTTCACTCTGCTTCTGGTCAGCATCAATTTCATCTTCAGAATTGCTATAGAGCTGCACGCAGCGTACAGAGATAAGACAAGGATAGAAAAAACCAAGATAGAGAGGATGTTAACGTACGTTCACAGAAGGCTTCTTCCTTTGGTCTTATCGGCAGAGACGTTTATCGCTGTTTTTTTCTGGATTGCCTATCTGCTCAACCCAGCATGGGTTTTCAGCCGAGCTCAGCAGGATAAAATCTGCCTGTTTTTGAACATGTGCATGCACGGCTTCCCTGTGTTGTTCCTATTCGGAGACTACCTGTCCATATCCTCTATTCGAACAAAGAACGAGGAGAGAGATACTAACGTGTGCTTTGTTGTTTACAGCGTTGTTTGCGCGCTGATTATGGTCCTGTATAAGAGCATGACGGACAGATGGAGATACGGCTTTTTAAACGCGTACGGATATAGCGCACTGGGGGCGTTTTGTGTTTTGATGTTGATTTCTCTGTACGGGATATACCAGGGGATGAAGATACTGAAGCAGAACATTTTGCAAAGTAGGCCGGGGGTGCGCTCTAAAATAAACCTCCAGCGAAAGTACATGTGGCTTGTGTGCGCCTTTGTTGCTCTATGCTTCTTGAAACAAAGCTACAACACGGGCTATCTTCCTCTTAAGATCGAAGGTGTAAGGTTTGCGAGCGTAAGCTTCTAGCGGTTGTGAGGGCTCCGGGCTGTCACGCGCATTTAGTAAGCACTACGTTCTAGTGCGTTTTAGATTCCGCAGCTATTATTAGAGGATTTTTCCACTTCGGCATTGACAAGCCATATCTGCGATTACAGGGGTGCATAGAAGATCGGGTATTACTGCGCGTTTTATCAGATCTCTTTGCTATTTAATTGCAATAACTAATAGATCAACGGGCACATATTAAGCACGCTGCCCATTATTATTGCTGGTGCTACAGATACTGGACGGTACGGATACCATTCAGGAAGCTAAGATATCAGGTATGGATCACTTAAGTTATTAAAAAGCTGCTAAAAACTTGTCACTATTTCACAACTTATCTGATCGTGTGGACGGGAAGTATTATAGAGGAGTGCTATGAGTGTTATGGATGTTATACCCACCCTACTAATTCTACTCACCTCTACTCACCTACCCACTCTACCAACCTCTACCCGAGATAAACCCCTGCTATGGTACAAAATAATTTCGAATGGCTTTTACAAAGTGCGCCAGAGCTCTGCATAAGCTGCTGAGAAGCACAGAAATAGACGTTGAAGAGGAACAACTGGATAAAGAAGACGTGCAGAAGGTTTCAAAATACGTAAAGATGCTTGGGTACTCGCTTACCATGTGGATCGATAAAAGAACGCTCGTACTGACACATACGAGCTCCGAAACAGGAAAACTCAGGCCAAAAGAGGCGCTTGCACTCGAGCTGATTACAGAAATAGCGAAAAGACCACAAGGGCTCCCTCTAGACCAAGCAAAGAGCGAGAAAACAGCACAAGACCTGATAAGAGACAGATGGATCGAAGAGCGCAACCGCAGACTCTACTTAACAAAAAGAACCGTTATCGAAAAAGGAAAGGTCATCTCCCGCCTTTGCGGCACAGACGTCTGCTCATTCTGCGGATTTATCAACACTGAAGAAAATACCGCGCACGCACCATGCACAGAGCATCTTGGATAGGCATGTGGTGTGTTGCATAGGCATAGTGCACTGAGTTGGCATGTAGATTATGGGTATGTTCCGATGAATACCCGATTATTCAGTATCCCAGTAAGATAATTGCATGGTATATGTATGCGATAACAAAATAAACTGTTGACATAACTAAGCAGCATCGCCAATCCATCTTACTACCAACATAACTAAGCAGTACCACGAATGCACCAATGCACCTTTATTATTAGCAGAGTATGAGCACCGAATGTACCTGGCGCCTCATTTTAGCATCTATCTTGTGAACCCCTCTTCGCATATCTTCGTGTTGTGGACAGGGCACCAGATGAAGAGCTGCCTGTCGTTTTTCTCCGAGGGAACGCCGTTGTTGTCTTCTGCGCATTTCTGGAACTCCAGAGCGTTGTTGGAGTTCACGCCCATGCATAAATCGAAATTCATCATCTTCACTCCCCTCTCGTTGCTGTAGTACGGAAGACTGAACGAGAATCTGTCTGTTGCGTCGGTTCCCCCGTTGGCTCCCAAAAACCTGAGCTCTTTTCCTTCTTTGCCGTCGCTTTCACTCGCTACTCCAACGTATCCCTGCGACCCGTGGTAGCTTTTGGTGCTCGTGTATCTTTTGTACGCGTAGTCTTCTGCGCTGATGTACTGGATGTGCATCGACGTTCCCTTGTCGCTAATGTAGCACAGATACGCCCCGAGTATTGTGGGGCTCTGCTGCTCTTTTGACGCAAACAGCACTTTTTTCTGTCCCTCTGGCGATCTTACCATGTACTTTCTTGTTCCCACGTTGTATATGTACCCTGGTACTATTCCGTTTGTTGTGAACATCGCTTCCCGCTTTTCTTCTGGGCCGCGATATCCGATCTTATTCATCGACCACTCTTTGTCGCTTTTGCACCGGACGCAGTCGTCTCTGTCTCTGCTGTTTTTCTCGCACTCTCTGCACGCGTGCGAGCCGTACGCCTCGACTTCGCTGCTCTGCGGCTTGTGGTAGACCAAGACCGGGCGCAGCGCGTGTCTGCTGCTTCTGTACGGCGGCTCGCTTTGTAGGGGCTCTTTATCTCTGATCTCCCAGTTGGACACCGGCAAATTTGAGGGAAAGTAGCGCGGAGCTGCGGTCGCCCTCTGTGCTGCCAGCACGGGGATGAGCCGCGCGATAGCTGAGACCGCTTCCATGAAAATACCCGCCATAATACTGTTGAACTTCTATCTATATATACCGTATCTGATCCGCGTTTCACTGTTTATTTATGCAGGAGCGCTCTAGGCCCCTTTGCTCCCATCAGAAACCTGCTGGAATCTTTCTTCAACGCGTTGTTTTGCCGGTTTCTACGACCGAAGGATCTTTCCAACCTCTTCTTTTATTGTTTCGATGTACCGCTTGTACCCCTGCCCGTCAACTGATTTTGTTGTCAGGCCTTTGTAGAGGGCTAGCCCAACAATTCCTGCCATAGATAGCAAAGAGAAGACAAAAATCTTGTAAAGGATGCTTTTAAGAAACAGCCCCAGCAGAAGAACAGAGCACACCACCATGGTCAGCCTCGTGTAGGATAAATTGTTCAAGTGTTTCATGGGCATAAAAAAATTTTCAAATTTAACCGTAATTTTGCGAAAACATTCCGTACCTTCCCAAAGAAAAGTACGGGCTCCTTTTGAGAAAATTTAAACGCGGGCCGCAGAGTACTTACGCGAATAATTTTGGAGCCAAACAGCTGTGCCCGCTATTGCAAACAAAATACGCCTACCTTCCCACATTCCCACCCTACCAACAAGCAACCAATAGAACTCCTAATCTAGCACGTTAGTTTATTGAGCTGTCTCCTACCACTACAATCTACGTTAACTTGGTCCATGTCATAAACTATACCGTACGCCAGCGTCATCACCATCATCACCGCCATCAACATCACCACTCAGTCTTTTTCTGCGATTCTCACAAGCAGCGAGTCGATCTCGTCCGTTGCAATCCGACGAAGAGAGTGTCCTTCTGTCAGTATCGCAAGCTCCACGTTTGTCGCCAGATAGTCTGTGCCAAGCGCCTCTGTCAGCGTCTCCAGCGCTATTTCAAGTATCTCTTCGTTTGTGGTGTTCTTTTTGTATATCCTCTCGAGCTTTTTCGTCATCACAGCAGCGCCTTCTCCAAATGCCACTCCCCTGTACGGAAAAAGCACCCCCGAGCTGTCTGTGTGGTAGAGCGCGCTCTTCCCCCGGTCGTATCCCGCGATTGCCACGTTGACCGCTGTGAGTCTTCTGCTGTTCTCTTGCGTTAGAATCTGAAAACCGTCGGACATGTGTCTTGCGAGTATGTCGGGCGGGCAGAGCTGTCCAAGCTCGTATTCAAGGTCGTTAAACTTCTTTTTCATTTTCATCGCCGTGTCCTGGACGTCCATTGGATATCCGCTGATTACTCCCACAGTGTTTGGGCCAATGCTGAAAAAGCTCGTGATGTACGACGGGTCCATCAGCTTTTCAGGGACTCTTTTCGACGCAGCCATCGCAATGCCCGCATCTCCAAGCACCACAACGCACGACATACCCTTTTTAGCGCCTTCCAGGGCGTATTCCACCTGGTACAGGGTGCCGCTTTCGCTGAACGCGTTGTCTATCCGCTCTTCGCTCATTTGAATTAAAAATTAATGCCCATGTTCTATTTACGGAAAATTCTGGACGCAGCGCAGGGAACACACCGCGGATTTCTTTCGAGGATGGGTGTGGGCGAAGCTGCTAAGATACTCGGGCTGGGCAGGTCGTGGAGCGCTCGAGACGTGAACAGCAACTACAGGACGCTTTTGATGAGAAATCATCCGGACAGGGGAGGAAGCGAGTACATAGCAAAAAAGCTGAACGAAGCAAGAGAGATGGTTCTAAATAGGTAGGGATGGGGTGTAAGTGGTGGGTAGGGATGGTAGGTAGGATTGGGTGTAAGTGGTGGATAGGTAGTGGTAGGTGAGATTTAGGGATGGGATGTAGGTAGTGGTAGAACTGCAGGTATGTAACATGGGATATCCGAGAACTACCAGTTATATCCGATAGTCACCAGTTAAACCTCAGAACCACCAGTTATATCCGATAGCCACCAGTTAAACCTAACAAGCACCAGTTAGATCTGATGTGAGGCGTGCGAGTAGGCAGCGATTATCTGAAGATGGGCTGAGAAGACCTCTCTGCCGTTTGCACGATCATTAGATATGCCAGCGAGCAGTGCCGTTTATTAAACATTATTCGCAATATACCCCAGAAAAACGCCTCTATTGAAAGATAGTGATTTTTTGAATTGTAGATACGTACCAAAGGCTAGAAGATGTGTACTGGCCATGTTTTATTAGCCCTTTGTGCCCTCTAAGATACCCCTGCGCTTAAAACAGTTACCCACTTAGATACCCCGGGATGGCATGAACAGTAGAATTGGTGATAAGGGCTGTCTATGAAAAGCTGCGAGAGAGAGCTGCGTGGGCCTGTTTCTGGGACTCGATGAATCGTTTAGATAGGTCTAGAATATCGTATTGCGAAATGAGGCTGTTTTCAAGATATTTGCTGATCGCCTGCAATGCGCCGTTAAAAAGACTCTGCACAGACTTTTCGCTGAATGCTCTCGGAAAAGAGTCGATGGTGGTCAGGGTCTTATCTGTCTGCGGAACCGTTTTGCTGGTCAGTTTTCTGAAGACGTACCTGGCAGGCTCTACCAAAAGCGTCTCTATCGAGGATGGCGCGCGTGCAACTATCTTCTGCGTCTCTATTTGCTCGTTTGTTTTGGAGTGAACAAGGGCCTCCTTCATTTTGATAAGGGACAGGACCTGGCTGAACTCTCCTTTCTTGATAAAACTCGCGATGTGCGTGTTGATCTGCGATATCATCGTTTTTCTGGTGTGCGTGTAGGACGCGGTAAGGAGCTTGTCGTGTTTATCGAGAACCAGGTGGATGTCGTGCCAGATGTACGTGAGGTTCTCCAGCTGTATCGTTGAGATGTCAAGGTAGACGTAGTCTCTTGCTGTTTCGTTGTACATCAAAAAGTACCGGTGCAGAAGACACAGGATAAAAGAGACTTCAAAAGAGTCCGGGTACCTGTCCTTGTGCAGATAGCAGAGAATGTACGCTGTCAAAATATCTTCGTCTCTTTTTTTGGCAAGAATGTTCCCGATTAGGAAAATAAAACAGCTCGAGGATCCGAGAAGATACGGGGCGCTGCTCACGCTCTCCAAAGCAACAACGCGCCCGTAAACAACGAAAGAAACGTACGCTCGCACGCTGTCCGGAACAAGAGAGAGAAAACGCGCCATCTCGTTCTCCGGGAGCTTTCTGATCCACTCCTGCGATATCTCCACCGCTCTAAGAGAAGTCGCAAACTTCGAAATATTATCGGCGGTGGGATCTTTCTCCATCGCGTATCTGAGATAGTTAACGGATTTTTCTCTTTCTTTGATCTCTATTTTGTGGCTAAGCGCGTAGGAGTACACTTCCCAGTCGTCTAGCACCGCAAGGATCTCTTCGCACGGGTTTTTGAAGTACTTCTCCAGAGGCACCCCGCCTGTGAGCAGGTCTTTCATCAGGAGGTAGTACGCAGTGTCTTTTTTTTCTATTCTATCGACGTATTTTTCCAAATCTCGAAACTTCATTCCTTTTTTGTACAGCGCTCGTACAAGTTTGCTTGTAGCCTCCATCTTCTCTAGAAGCATCAAAACAACGCCAGCAGAAGACTCCTTCCACTCTGCAAGCAGCGCCATCATCCCTAAGTTCGGCTCTGTTCTTATTAGCTTAGAGCTCGTCTTTTTGCACTCCGCGTACTTCCCCCTCAAAAACTCCACCTCGTACTTCTCTTCCAAACTTCTTCCGTCACAGACCATCTCCAGGTCTTCTATTCTGTCCAGCACCTTAAGCGTATTTTCCAGCATAATGCGCTGTACCTTGTGGTCTTTAACCTCTTCAAATATTTCCTTCACGCTATTTGCCTTCAAATACTCCTCTGCCTCCTCTATTTCCTCGTCCTGTGCAAGCGAATACGCCTTCAGCACCACAAGCCTTCTGAAAATCGAAGGAACGTCTTTCAACGTGTCATTTCCAATTAGCAGGTCGAGTATTGTGTACCAGCTTCTCCTGTGCGGCCCCGCAATGTTGTAAGAAAGGTTTTCGACATGCTCTCTAATACTTTCCATTTTTTATTTTTTGGTCTTCTCTTAGGTACATAAGCAAGGGTAGGTGGGGTATTGGAGTGGGTAGTGTAGGTGGGTAGGTTGGATGGGTATTTTGGACGGATGATAGGATGGGTATATTGGATCAGTAGGTGGCTGGTAGGAATAATTTATTGTACTGATAAGTTTCATAGTGTAGATAGCACCCTAGCACCATCCATTACCATACATCACCGCCATACATCATCACCACCCATTACCCCACCTACCCTCCTTTGAATCTGCCATATAAGTACATATTAACCATCCAATTAAATAGCACCCAAATTAGTTCGAAACAACAATTAACCCATCTACTTCAAGCTACCTAATTAATCAAGCCATAAATATTTATGTCAAGCCCTGGTGAATTCAAATGCAAACAGGACTCACGCGAGACTATCGAAGCGAGTCGCTGCCAACCGAAGAAGTGCACGAAGAAGCAGCTGCGAGATGCAACTCTTACTTCAGAGTCCTGCCAGTAGAGTACGCGAAGTTCTTTTCGATGGCTTTTTTGAACTTCTGCATCGTCTTTGCATATTCCGTCCTAAGAGACACAAAAGACGCGGTGGTGATAGGAAGAATGCTTCCCGCCTCTATTCAGTACCTGAAGTCCTTTGTTGTCATAGGTGCAACGATGATTTTCGCGGTTTTTTTCCAGTTCCTTCTCTCCAGGGGCGTAACTCTCAAAAACATCATGTTTGGGCTTAACATAGGGTTCGGGGTGTTTTTTCTGCTCTATTCGACAGTTATCATCCATGTGATGGAAAAACTTGAGCCGTACAAGTTTTGGATCAACGACATTTTCTCGGACGGAAGGATGTACGTCAACGGGTTCGAGTTTCTGAGGGGATTTCTTCTCACAATCAACTTCTGGACGGGCACTATTCTCTACATCTCTGCGGAGCTCTGGGGAAACGTCATGACTTCTCTGATGTTTTTTACGATCGCCAACGAAATATGTCCGCTGAGACAGGCCCTGAGGTTCTACCCGCTCTTTATCATCGCAGCTAACGTCGGACTGATCGTTTCTGGCATAACGATGTTCTCGTCTGCCACGTACCTGATCGATAACCCGGACATGATGAACGCTGTTCTCTCTTCGCTGGTCGGGTTCATCGCCTTTATCTGCTTTGTCAACATCATCACCTACAGATACCTTGTCAACACGATCATTCCGTACCCTCTCTACATCGTGGCCGAAAGCGGAAATAGAAGACCAAAAAAGGAAAAAGTCGGCGTGCTCGAAGGGTTCAAAATCATGCTAAAAACCCCTATTGTGTTCCACCTCTCTCTCACGGTTCTCGCGTACGGGATATGCACAAACCTCGTCGAAAGCGCGTACAAGTCCACGATGCAGATGTCCGCAAGAGACTCCAAGGACAGCGTTATGCTAAAGGTCATGAAGACGCAGGCCACTCAGCAGATCACCATCGGCGGAATGGTCATTCTCGCCCTCCTCTCCCCAATCAAGATACTCATCCAGAACAGGGGGTGGCTATCTCTGGGGCTCGTATCTCCTGTGCTGGTAGGAACAGGGGGGGTTATTTTCCTCGCGTGCGTGTGGGCAGACGTTTCGATCGATACATCGGACTATTCCTCGAATAATCTCTTTATCAGACTCGGCACCCCCGTGTTCAAAAGGCTCGGATGGGTCTCCAGGCCGAACATCGAGCTGTACACCGGACTTGTCGCAGTTAACCTGATCAAGATCCTGAAGTACGCAGCATTTGACATATGTAAAGAGGCGCTCGGAGTGAAAATCCCAAAGCAGTACAGGGCGCGGTTCAAGGGAGTGTACGACGGAGTGTTTGGGAAGCTCGGAAAGTCTTTTTCTTCGCTGTCGCAGATATTCCTCATGTCGCAGCTGAACACGTCGGACATCCGGATGGCGTCTCCAATTATGCTGGTCTTTGTTTTTTCTATTTCGGTTATGTGGTTTTATTCGACGATCTACTTAGGAAACGAGTATAGTAAAGCGGTCAAAGAGGGAAGAGACCTGGACCTGAAGATTTCCGAGGAGGAGCAGAAGCCCGAAAAGCCTCCAAAGCAAAAAGAAGAGACAGAAATGGCAGCCCCTGCAGTTTAATAAAAGAGATCTAGTAAAAATTTTGAAGTTTTATGACGCTGCACCCGGTGAAGAAGACGAAGCTAGCGGAGGGGGCGGCCGCAGAGGAGAGCCTTTCGGCAGTGGAGAGTTTGAAAGAGATGCTGGAAATGGCGCACGCACAGGAGGTAGAGACGAGGTACATTGGGGTCATTGAAACGCTGAAGCTCGCAATATCCGAAAAAAACTCGAAGGTGTGGATGTACGGGCCGAAGAGAACAACGGACCTGATAATTGGCGTGGTGCTCAAGAGCTTCAACATGAGATCGAGCCCGCTGAAAAAAAGGCTCCACTACGAAAAAGACCTCGTGTACCTCTTCGATCTATCGTCTGCAGCGCCGGGAGGCGTTAGAGCGATCCTTTACAAGGTGCTGGAGGCAACTGCGGAGAGAAAAGACGAGGAAAAAGAGGTCGGAAAGTTCATATTTCAGATTCCGAGGGTAACCGACATAAATAAGCTCGATAAGAGAATAGGAAGCAGAATGGAAGGGACAAAGATATGGATCAAAGAGCTGCAGGAGAAAGACTATCTGAGAATTTTCAGCAGAGTGATCGAGACGCTCAGAGAGAGGAAGAACAGCGCGTTTGACTTTGAAAACGTGAACCAGGGGCTGTCGAAGTTCGTGCACAGCTCGTATTTGATAGATAGCACGTTTGAAGGGATGTGCGTTAGATTCTACAAGTACATGTACAGAATAGAGGAGCCGGAAGTGTACTCGCTTCTGAACCCCGTGCATCTGATTATTCTGATGACTTCTTCGATCAAGAGATCTAATCTTAGCAGCGTGTACGAAGAGTTCGAGAGAAGGACGGCGGGGCTGGCGCACTTCAAGAAAATAGAAAAAGACACGGTGCACAGGAGGCTTACGGACTTGATGGAGCTTGGGCTGGTGGCAAGAGGGTTTTTCATGTCGGACAAGAGCCAGCTGGAGATGGAGGTGCTGAAAAGAGACGAGATATACCTAAAAGTGATCTTGGAAAGGATAAAACGGCTTTGGAAGTAAAAATTTTATGGAGGAAGATAATAGCAAGAGAGCTCTTTCGCATTTTTTGGAAAACAGGAACTATCCCGCGCCGAAAAAGACGCAGAGAAAAAAGCGGGCAGCGCAGGAGGACGAAGAGGAGGAGAGAGACAGCCTGGCAATAGTGGACGGGCAGGTAGTCATGGCAGGAGCAGGCAACAAGGAGAGAGAGGCAATAGTAGAGGACCGCATAACGGCGCTCTCCTACGGAAAGCCCCATTCAAAGAGGACAAAGTGGACGAAAGAAGACACTATCCTGTTCTACAGGGCGCTGAGGCTGTGCGGCACAGACTTTACGATGCTAGAGAAGATCTTCACAGATAAAGAGAGAAAACAGATCAAGAACAAGTTCACAAAAGAAGAGAAGGACCACCCAGAAAAGATAAGCAGCGTTCTGAAGTCATCGCAGAAGTTCTCAAAAGAGGAGCTGGAAAAGCTAAAACAGGAGTATATAGACAGCAAGATGTCGAGATAGAGGATGCGTGTGAGTGGTAGGTGTGTGGGGTGGTGCGTAGGGTAGTGGTGTGTGGTAGATAGTTGACTTTCAATAATATTTTTATTTATATATTAGGTAATACCGTTATTTCCTAATTTGGGATACATGCAAAACGTACTGAAATTGCACCAGGTTGGGGTTAAGCGTATCACGTGGTCAGCTACTGTGTACCCAATATCGCATATGCACCAGATATCCACCCTTATCCAAGCATTCTTATCTATCCATCCTACCTACCCATCCTTATCTGCACCATACCTCTGCCCTACCCATTAATCTTATCTATCCATCCTTATCTACCCATTCCACCTACCTATCACCTTCATCTACCTATCCATCCTACCTACCCATCCTACCTGCCCATCCTACCTGCCCATCCCTCTTATCCTTAGCTGGTTTTCGACGTATTCTTTCGCGTCGATGTACTCTTCTATTCTCTGCTTGTTGATCTTCTTAACGGGGTCGCTCTCTTCATCTGCGAATAGAAGATACTTTCTTGGTCTAGGATATATCTCTTTTTGGATCCTCTTGTACTCGCTGGAAAAGCTCTTTTCTTTGTACGTTCGCAGCACTGTTCTGAAGTCTTCTAGTTCGATTTGCTGAAGATTGATAAGGAAGTCCAGCACCAAAAGAAGCTTATCTTCGGAGTCTCCGTTCCACTTGCCGATGTTGATCTCGTTTTGCGATGGGGTATCTGTCTCCGTTCCTCTTACTCTTACCACAGTGTTCAGGCTCCTATTCGAATTCTCTTCGGAAAACTTCGAGCTGTCCTGGACAAAAACCCTGTACTTAATGCACTTGTACGGATCTATCTTCTGGAACACCTCCTCGGATATTTCTGGGGGCAGCGAAGAGACGCACACCACCTCGTACGTGTTGGAGAGATGGAAGAGAAACTCTTCAGCGTGCTCTCTGACCGTTATTTTATACCCCAGGTGCCAAATAGACCAGGCTTTTTTAATAAGCACCTCTTCTAGGTCTAGAAAAACCGTTGGCTTTTTTTCTTTTTCTTCCTGATTAGGAAGTTTTTCTTGATTGTGGTCTTTAAATCCCATTCTCCAAAGACTTTCGCACATTTTTCTTCCTTTTTCTGTTCTGTACGCAGCAAACCCCGCGAGGCCAGCTGCGCCGCAGATAACCAGGGCGCGAGGCACTTCGACCGGTCTTCTGTACAGGATTTTCGCAGATTCTCGCAGCAGCGGCGTATTCTCGAGCGCTCTTCTCACCAGCCCCATAAAAAATTAATTCTTCCTTGGAGCCCTTTTTATTCCATCTAGCACCATTTTGAAGTACTTTGATTTGCCTTTTGACCTTAGTTTGAGGTCTTTTTTCGATGTTTCTTTTGATTTCAGATACTCCAGCAGTGCTTCGACGCTTGCTTCGTTGCTGTTGACATAGTTAGAAAGCTCTTCGGACACTTTTACTTCGTTTTTTGAGTTACTTAGGAGTTTTTCTATCGCTGCGAGAACTCCCTTGTTCAGAGGGGGAAGTGGCGCGTCTATATCGTACGTGTGTTTGAATAGGCTATCCGAAGCCGTTCTCATTTGATTAACAAGGTTAATAATCGAGCTGAGAATTTCTTCCTGGGTCTTTGTTTCTTTTCTGTTCATCTCGACCTGTCACCAAAATTTTCGTAAGTCGGTATTTATTTTGGTGCTGATGCCGTGGGTGGGTGATGGGTGGTGGGTGTAACGGTAGATAGGATGTGTATCCGGTGGTAGATGGAACGGTAGATAGAGTCCAGATGTGATAGGTTACATGTACTGCAGATTTACGAGAAGTAAGCATCGAATGTTTCGTTCCACTATGGCATCTCCAACGCAGCACTATCAGACTACACTGATCACCCACCTACCACACTCCCCCACCTATCCCATCCTTGTTCTTGACTTTCTCACTATGAGTATCTCTTCGTTTGTTGCGGAGATGGAGTCGAGAACCCTTTTGACGTCTTCTTTATTTACAAGAAGGGCCTCTCCCAGCGTCTTGATTCTCGAAAGCGTTTTCTCTGCAGAGACCACTTCTAGAGAGGCTGCGTACTTTCTTATGTCCTTTACATAGTATATTATTTTTTTTATCTCTTCTGCTGAAGATCTCGAAAATAGAAAAATTTTGATTTTCTCAGATACCTCGCTCAGAACTGTCTCTGTCACGTAGTCCGACAGCACAGAGTAATCAAGATACTTGAGTGCGTTCTTAAGCGCTTCAACGGCTGCCCCAGAGTCTATCTCCTCCACCGACTTTTCGATCGTCTTCATAAGCGAGTTTTTCTCCCTGTGGAAAATAGTCTTGCTTCTTCTGTCCTCCGTATTTGTGAACTCCTGCAGCGCCCCGTGCACCGCCTCGGCGTTTTCCTGCCCCGCGCTGTCCTTGTACATCTGCTTAACGCAAAGGTACATGCACAGGTGCAAAGATAGCGCTAAAAACGGCCGCGCCTCTCCTTCTTCGCAGATTTTTGAGATAAGAAGAGAGTGTCCGACCATCTGCGACCTCAGCAGCTCCTCGTACCCCGAAAACCCGTACCCCAGCACTGCGCCCCTCTCCAAAGACCTTCTGCACGCCGCCAGGTACCTAAACAGCACCTCGTCGGCGCTCTTTGGCTCTGCGCCTGCGCTTTCCCCTCTCAGAACGTACTTTGTCGAAGATTTCCCTTTCAGTACAGATAAAAAATTTTCAAGAAGATTTTTTGTTCCTTCCATCTCCTTCTGCACGCACTCCTCCGCGCTCACCCTCACCAGCTCCAGCCTTCCGATCTTCTCCCTGTACCTTGGCACGATCCTTGCCCCCTCTTCTTTTATCAGCCTCACTCTCTTCACAACGTACTCCAGCTTGCACAGAAACTCAAACGGGTCCTCTGCCCCCCATATCTCCTCGACAACCGGCGCCAGCATCCCCTCCGCCACCTTCTTAAACAGCCGGTACGCGCTTTCGAAATACTCCTCCTCGTCCACTCCCTCTCTTTGCAGCAGTATCTCTCTGCACAGCTCCATCTTTTTCTCTATCTCTTCTTGCACGCTGTCTAAGTACTTCGCAATAGAGTGCGCCCTCAGCGGCTCCACTAGCTCGATTCTTTGCAGGTACGTCCTATTGTACTTAACGGTGTTCCCCTTCAGCAGGCACTCCACAGGGTACCCCTTGCATTCGAGATAGAAAAGAGCGCCTGCGATATCTCCCGCCTCGCGGTACTTGCCCTCCTCCACGAGCCTCGAGTACTTCTTCTTCGCCTCTGCTGTCAGGTACGTGGCGCATCCGTGCACAGCGTCTCGAACCGCGTCCTCTATCTCTTCTATTTTCCGAATAACCCCCAGGAACTCTGCTATCTCCACCCAGTTTTCCTCCGAGCTTTTGATCTCTTCCAAAATAGACCCGTCCTCCGCTCTTTCCAAGTACTCTATAAACCTGCTTTTTTTCTCCGCTGTTGTCTTATCTGCAAAAATTTTCAGGTACTCTTTGCTGCTTACGGAAATATCAACCAAAGACAAAGAGTCCGCTATCTCTTCGATCTCTTCCTTCGAAGTCTCTTCTTCGGTGATGCTTTGCAGCTCGACTTCCCTGTACTCCAGCGCCTCCCTGATCTTCAGCAGCTCCTGGTAGATCTCCTCTGCTCTTTTGGACCCCCCGTGCCTGCTGTCCATGTACACCTCCTCCAAAAACTCTTTCAGCGAGTACCCCTCCTCTCTGAACCTCTCCACAGTAAAGCAGCCCATTGTACAATTATGAAAAAATTTATCCCTTCATAATGACAGCAAAACCAAAGCCAAGCTTAAGAGAGAGCCTCACAATGAGTTTGCACCCGGACATAGAAACAAAAAAGACGGGCGAAAAGCACTTAGAAGAGCTGAGCACAAGCGCGGGGTTTCTCGACACCCTCCTCCACCTCTCCTCCACAGACCACGAGCCGTCCGTTCGCCTCGTCTCTTCTATCGTCTTTAGGAGGTACCTTGAAAAATTTTGGGAAAATAACGGATTTCCTAAGAAAGAAATCATTTTCCACTTCCCGTCCTTCCTTCAGACGTCCAAGCCCGAGTCGGAGAACCAGCTCTTCGCAGCGCTCGACTACATCCTAAAAAAAGAAGACGTCTCGCTCTGGTCGAACATTATCGCAGAGTACGAAAGACTCGTCAACGCCAACGAAGAAAGAAACATCGCGCTCGGACTCAAATTAGGAAATACCGTTATTCTATCGCTGATCGACGGGTACAAGTCGGAAACAGAGTTTGAAAAGATACTCGACAACACCGGAGACAGAATTCTGAAAATCGCCCAAAAGTGCATCAGCGACCAAAAGTTCGAACTAGCCGCGCTCGCCGTCAAAGTTCTCGCGCACTCTTGCGAATCCTACATTGTGCCGCAGTTTTTCAAAAACACCCAAAACGCCCAAAACGTCGTCTCTCTGTGCCTCATGGTCTCCAGCTTCCGAATAGAAAACGTCTCGCTGATGAAGTGGAGCTTTGTTCTGATCAACAACATGATGAAAAAAACGAAGAAGAAAAAATCGATCGAGTCTCTCAGCTTCCTTTCGGAGGAAAAGGCGCTCTCGCATCTCTACAAGAACGCATCGGAGGTGATCGCGCTCTGCCGCAGGGGGCTCCTTTCGCAAAAAATCGAAACTAACGCGCTGGTACTTCTCAAATACATCGTTGCAAAGGACCGGGGATGGGCGATCGTGAAAAAAGACGTGCCGCAAATAATTTCAGCGTTTATCATTCCCGCAGTCTCGTTCAGCGACGAGTTGGCAGATGTTTGGGAAGATAGCCAGATAGAGTTTATGAGGTACCAGGAGGCGAAGTACACGCACACTCCGGACACGGTTGCAAACGAGCTCTTTTTTGAAGTGGTGAAAAGGTCCAAAGAAGACAAAAACGCAGTTGAAGCGTTCGTAGCGGTGCTGTTCAGAGAGATATCTGTGTTCAAAACAAGACCGTCCGAAGATACCGCAAGGATCAGATACGGGGGACTAGCGCTTCTGCAGAGCTGCGCAAAGTACCTGAAAGATAACAAGCACGTTTTTGACGTTGTTTTGGAAGATCTCAGCTCGAGCTATCCAATTGTGCGTTATATGGCGTTTTCAGCGCTCCAGAGCTTCGGATACTACAACCAGCTGCCAACATCCGTTCTCGGCCCCTTCCTATCGGCAATCGAGTCGCAGGACCTCGCGGTGGTGGTGGAAAGCGTCCTATCTCTTCCCCACATTCTCGAAAACCCCGAAATGAAAGGCGCGATTAAGCGAAGCGTGCCGGGGTTCATAAAGCTGATTTTGGAGCTCTCGAACAGAGTGCAGATAGAGGCTCTTTCCACTACGCTTGAGGACGTGATCAGTCTCTGCGAAGAAGAGGCGCTTTCCATCGCTCCAGGAATAGCCGAAGCGATCTCTGCATCGATACTGCAGCTCCTGAAGCTCGAGAACCAAGAGCAGCAAGAAGAAAGATACGACGTAATCGACGGGTACATAAGAACGATCGTTTCTCTGATAGAGTCGCTGGAAAAAAACCCGGACGCTCTGAAGGCGATATCTCAGCTGACAAAGCCGATGATTATTACGGTGATTAGAGAACACGTCGAGCATCTTCCGGACATGTTTCCGATCCTCGTTGCATCTTCATACGCACTTAAGAACGTGGATACGATGTACGATATTTTGGAAGAGCTGCTGCAGGTGCCTACCGATGAGCTTGTTATCTACGCGTACGAGCTTTCGGGCGTGCTAGACAACTACATCACGTACGGAAAAGCCGGAATAATCAAGTATCTTGGAAGAATTCTAGCGCTGCTGAGAGAGATGATCGGAGATTACTCTTCCGACTACGACTTCCCGTACATCTGCAGAGTGCTAGAGAGCATTATTCTTAACGTATCGTCAATGCTGGGAAATAGAATCGAAGAGCTCGTTAGAACAACGGTCCAGATGGTGTTTGGCAACAAAGAGGCGCTTTCGAGCCCTGTATCTCTCGTAGCCGCGCTGGAGGTGGTGCTTGCCGGATTTATTTTCGCGCCGTTTGAAACCCTTAAGGTAATGGATGAGTTGGTGCTTCTCGGATACTTCACTGCGAGTCTTGTGCAGAACCACAAGAGGTTCGAAAGAGTGCACGATCTGAAGCTTCTTCTGCTCTTCTCTGGAACGTTCTTGTCCCTTCGGGCAGGCGCTCTCCCCTCCGGAATAGACTCCGGCATGCTTGTATCTCTTCTTCACTATTCGATTATTTCGATGCCGGAGGCTCTCTCTCTCAGGGAGTCTCTGAAAAACGGAGATGAAGAGTACCAGGACGATGACGAGTACTACTACGAGAAGGAGTATCTTGAGGAAGACCCGACGTTCGAGACGCCTTTGGACGCGATAGATCCGTACGATTACACGAGAGAACTATTTAATGGAAGAGGAACCGTTTTATGCACGATATGGGGGGACGTTTCGGAAAAGACAAAAAAGCAAATTGCGGATGTAATCCAAAACGCTTAGATCTGACGAAACGGTCCAGATATGCTGAAGTGCCTCGGAAATATTGAATAAAATTGCTATCGATCTATTATTGGACGTATTTGGAGCGGTGGATGTGTCGCGCGATGATTTTACGAGGGAAGGGATGAGAGCCAGCCGATAAAACTACATTCGCATTTCAAGTAAGATTTATTTCGATCATTTGTACTTTGGAAGCGCCCTTTAGGTAATATTGCGTCTTCTATAGATAAATCGGAAACAATTGTGAAATTAATCGATGGCTGAAATGTATGAAATGTAAATGGAGCCATCCCGGCCACCGCCAATCCACAAGAAGTTGGTCTAGGGTTACTGGATTGGGATTGTTGGCCGGTCATATTTTCATACGAGATAACCGGTTTGCCATTCAGTGACATACCATTTCGCATACCATTATCACCCCATTACTATCCAATCTCACCTAATTGCCATCTAATATAGCCACTTGCTCTGATTCTCTACCAACCAGTTAGAACTACCATCACATAGCACCTACACTACTCCACCTGCCCTACTCCACCTGCCTACTCCACCTACACTACTCCACCTGCCTACCTGCAATATCCCTGCGTGTAGTACTGGAATGAGTCGTATATGCCGGTGAACACGTTTCTCATGGCCTTTGTGACAAGACCCGACGTATGTTCTATGAACTCTTCTTCTGTCATCCCGGGCTCGAATCTGTCCCTGAGCGCTTCTGCCGCGCTTATAGTAACCATCGGTATCGTGTTGTTCAGCGAAATGCTCTCCACCAGCGTAACTATATGGTCCATGTTCTTCCTGAGCGCAAGAAACCCTCTGAGAAACTCTTCGCGAAACTTTCCCATCCTCTCTGGTCCGACAACCTCTGCGTACTCGACGCTAAACTTGAACGGCGCTGACTCCACCGAATAGAACCCCGGATGCGCTCCCAGCACAAATCCAAAGTCTATGTGGACCATTCTTCCTTTGCTGTCTATCAGTATGTTTCCGTTATGCCTGTCTTTGATCTGCAAAATGTACGAGACAATCGAGCACCCCACCAAGCTTCTAAAAAACTGCTCCTTTGCGTCTTCTGCGCCTCCCTCCCACTCTTCGTCGAAGTACAGCGCGAGCGACTGCTCCTTCCCCCTCTCCTTCATCACTTTTTTGATCTGGTGGATCGACCGCGCGCCTGTGATCGTTTCTATCAGTCCGGAGCTTCTTCCGGTGATAACGACTTCGTATGTCTGTATCGAAATGCGCGTCTTCTCCGCTTCCCATATTTTCCGAATTACTCTGAGTATCTGCGTTGCGAGCTGCTCCTGTTTCATATCGGACCCCGTTTTCACTATCACCGACTGCACCTTCCACTCCGGAAGGCTCTTGTACGGCGAGCTCTCTCTTATCTGCGACTTCACCTCCCTCCACTCCTCTGCGTGCTTTTTCGCTCTGCTCTGCGCGGGCGGCAGAGGCGCGTGCATCTCGTATATCTTTTTCATCACTCTTGTCTTGATCGCCAGTATGTCCAGGTCCACGTGGGAGTTTGAGTCCAGCTCCTTCAGCCCCCCGAGAATCTTGATCGCCGTGCGGAGCACCGTTTCTTTTTCGCTTCTGCCGCCTCCGCCGCCTCTTTTCTCCTCCGAGCTCTCTGTGAAGTGCGGCGAAGGCGATAAAAACACCTCCTGCACCGTGTCCTTCTCCTTTGCTGTTTCAAATATCAGCAGAAAAGGCGCCCGCGCTGCGGAGTCCAGAACCTTGCAGAACGAGCTTGAGACCCGCAGAAGGCTTCTGTGCCCTCCGCGGCACATGAGGGGAAGACATATGTTCTCTGGCAGGTAGAGGTTCATCAGGTTCAGCTCTGTCGAAAGCGTCTGCTCTCGCAGCGGCCTTTGCACAAGAATGAGCGAGTTGGAAATCGCGTTGATCTTCGAAATAAACTCGGACTCTTTCGAGGTTTCCGACAGGAGCTGCGTGCTTCTTCGCAGAGCCGTTTTCGTTCGGTACTTTTTTTTCAAAAGATACGCGTCGCTTGTTTCTAGAATGTCGCTCAGAAACGCGTGGTGCTCAGTGCCGAAGACCGACGCGACGCCGGAGAGCATCGCAACAAGAAGAGACTCCAGAGACCCGCCTCTGCGCTCCTTCCTGCGCGGGCTGCACATCGGTAACATGTAGAACGCCTTCTGCTGAATAAGCATTTTCTCGGTGCTCGGCGACCGCCCGACCTTCGTTCCGTGCGTCATTCTGAGATATCGCAAATACATCGTTATTTTTTTTGTGTTCCGCTGTTTCCTCTTTGGGGCGTTTTCTCTCTTGGGAAGCGCCATGATCTCTGCGATCTCGACGCAAAGCACGTGTCTCCTGTCTCCGCTCTGGAACGAGTCTGTGAGCGAAAGCGCGTACATCCCGAGAACCTGCGCGAAATGCCGCTCCTGCAGCGAGACCTTGTAGAGAAGCCTGAATATCGGCCTGTTCCAGGGGGATGCGCCGTCCTCCAGCAGCATCAGGTGGAAAAGCTGCGGGAAGTACTCGCTCACCTCTTCTTTTCTTGTTTGGAGCATCCTGTAGCAGATGTACTGGTGGGTTGCCCTGTCCTGGTACCTGAACAGACACTTAACGCCCATCCAGAAGGCAAAATACTCGGAGTCAAACACGTGCACAAGCCACGCCTTCTTTTCGTGCCCCATAAAAGTTATTTCAAACAAATTCCCAAAGTTTATTTTTCCAAAACACCCTCGACTGCTCTTCTAAGTCTTTCTATCTCGCGGTTTCCTATCTTCTCTGCGCTTTTTTCCACCTCTTTCTGGTCTATCTCTCCTACTACATACGCTCCGACTATTCTGTTCAGAAAATGCGACTTTGAAATCCAGATGGCGCCTTTGCTGAACCTTTCGACATAGGAGATCGGCGTGTCTACGAGGGGCGCGCGGCCGAGCAATAGAGACGCAGAGACTCCGGAAGAAACGAGATCTAGAACGGAAAATATGCCGGCGTCCCTGGTGATCAGCACTTCGATTCTAAACGAGAACTTCTCGTGCGGGACTAAACACGATCTGACAACGTTCTGAAACACATTTTGGAGGCTGGTGAGGGCTGTGGGCCCTTTTGTCCATGCGGCAGAGGAGGTAATAACCACCTCGGGAGCGCCGCTCTCTTCTAAGTACGAGAGAGTGAACACCCCTGTTGAATATTCCGTTCTGACAAGGAGGCAGCAGAGAGAAGACGAAGAAATACGGCGTATTTCCAGATCCATTTAAAAATTGAAGTTTTTTAGAAGCTTATGAGGGCGGAGGAGTGCAGGTTCAAAGGGATTCTTCTTCAAAGAGTGGGGGCGCCGTCGAAGATCAGAAGAGCAGGGTGGTGCAAAGAGGTGTTCTGCGCGTACGAGAACGTTCTTGAGTTTATAGAGAGCGCAGAAAAGGTCGCATTCGAGGAGAGAATAGAGGACGCGGTCACAGACGGGTCCAAAATATATGTGATTGAAAAGAGCGGCATATCCGTGATAGGAGATAGAAAAGTTGAGAGAAAAGACCTGCTTATGGTAGGAGAGGTGAAAAGAGCTGAATACAAAGAGAAGAAGGTTTACATCCACCACGGGAACGAGATAACGATATACAGGACAGATTCGAAGGACATAAAAACAGCGCTGAGGTACTCTCCTTTTGGAAGCGAAATAGTATCGTTTGCAAGCGAGGGAGCGAAGAGCGAGAGCGTGCTGGTGGTGCTTGTTGAAACACACGAGCAGAAGCTGGTGAGAAAGATCAGAGTGGGAAACTCGCTGGAAGAGATCGGGCAGTACTCCGTTTCAAAAGACTCGTACAGAATATTCAGCGCAGGGGCTAAAAAACTCGTGGTGCTAGAAAGATCGTCGCTGGTGGTGTACGAAGAAGAGGGGAAGAGAAGCATGTGTTTTGGAAGCCCTATTGTTCGCGCGGGCTGCCCAGGGGCGCAAGAGACAATAACTCTGTGCATGCTTGGAAATGAGATATGCAAAGTGGACCTGAAGAAGATGTCAGTGGTAAAAACCGTTGCGGTGGAGATGGTGGTGGAGGGCATCGAGAAAGCAAAGAGCCGGTACGTGATATGGAACGGAAACGGAGAGATAGCAATACTGAACGAGGAGATGAAGGTTGAAATGGTGAGGATGGCAGAGGGGAGGGTTGTGGACGTGCGGAAAGAAAGAAGCAACGGAAGAGAGATCCTGCACACGCTCAGGTACGGAAGACACGGAAGCGTGATTTCAAAAATCGACAGAAAAATATCGCTCAAAAAGGAAAGATCTGCGCATCTCGAAACGGAAAACGACCCGCTGGAGGTGGTGGGGGAGGAAGAGCTGTGGATGGTTCGGTACAGCAACCGGACGGAGATATGGAGAAGAGCAAAGATGGAGCGCACACTTCCCTACGCGGTCTGTGCTAGCGTGAAAAACGGGACTGGGTACTTTGTTCTTGGGTCTGGGGTAACCGGAGCGATCCGCAACGGGAACATCGACGCGTGGTGCTACAAGTGCGCGGAAGCCGTGGGCGTAGATCACGCGCACGCGGGAGGTGTTCTACTTGGCAGCGTGGACGATAGCGGAGCGGTGCTGGTGGAGTGCGGAGTTGAGGAAAAGATAGCGGAACCGGCGGAGCGCTATTCGGAAAGTAGCGAAGTCGTGAAGGCTGTGTACGTGAACAGCAGGAAAAAGCAGATCAGAGAAATAGAGATAAGCGAGGTGATTTCAGTAGATATGAACGAGGAGGTTGCAGTGATCAACGGATTGGAAAAGACTCTGGTTCTGGATAGGCGAAGTAACGCGCTGGAGGAGACGGTTGCAAACGGAAGAAGAGTTATTCCCGTTGGAGGAGGAGCGTACCTGATTAATACGTACACGGGAAGGGTTGTGCTCGTGCAGCAGGGAAGGAAGTATCGGCTGAGAATAGGATCTGTCGTATTCAGCGGGCCTGTGCAGTGCAAGGGGAACGTGACGGTTATCAACACGGAAAAAAGCGTGCTGATCGCGAAAATGGAAAGCGGCAGGGCAGAGGTAGCTTACGTTGACAAGAAATCGAAGGGGCGCTTCGGGCTTCTGTCGCAAACGGGATATATCCGTTACAAAAAAGGAAAATCAGAGATAGAGACGGGAAAAATCGGCCCTGCAGTAGTCTGCGAAGAAAAAAGAGCATGTCCAGAAGAGGTTGTGAAATGCATGCCGTTTGGAAAGTACTACGTGGTCTGCTGGATGGCGCTGAGACAAATCACGCGGGAGGGAAGAGTCATCCCCGGGACTGCGCTGCGCGTCTCATTGCACGACAAAAAGAGCGCGGGCTCGTATCTCGAGTATCCAGGGCACACCGCGGTAGAGCTTCTGAAGGTGCGCAAGCACGTCGCGATGGGGTGCAACACAGAAAAAGGAAGCGCGCTGGTGCTTTTCGAGTATGCAGGGAAGAGCCTTGTGCAGGTAGACGCAAAGGACATGCACGATGTAAAAATAACGAACATTTCCAAAAAAGGAAAAAAGATATACTGCAGCACAACAAAGGGGTACAGGGTATTCAGAGTTGCAAAAGGGAAGCTGGAGGAAGAGGCAGGGTGCCCTGTGCCGGTCGAGACGCTCTGCAAGGCCGAACACGGCCTTCTCATGGTCCGAGAGCTTCCGCAGGTCTACGTCACAGACACCAGGACAAAAGAAGAGGCAGTGTACACGTACAGAAAAAAAGACAGAGAGTTCGCGATTGGAGCGATGCGGAGAGATCTCGTGCTTCTCGGCGGAAGTTCCAGAACAGGGGGGTTTCTCGCGTTTTTGGAAAAAAGATCGAGATTTCTTGAGGATGTTTTTGATATCCAGCTCCCAGACAGGATAACACACGTGCTGAGTGGAAGCACCGACCTGTTCACAAGAGCCGCATCCGCGTACCTTGTCTTATCTTCGGGCAGCATATTCAAGGCATCAGAGATAAGCGAGCGGTCTCTGGAACGTGTTCTAGACGGAAAGAGAATTGCGGCGCTCTCAAATTCCCTCTTTCTTCTAAGCACCGATGCAGGAGTGCCCTCGGCAGCGTACACAGAAGGTAAGAGAGTCGATGCAAATATCGATCTTGATTCGGCGGCAAAGTCTTTGGTCTCTCTGCTAGAGAGCTTTGTTTTCATAGAGTAGGTTGGAATGTACTAGGTTGGAATGTTATGGGTTACCGTGTAATCAATTTCCATCTAATCAATTTCTATATAACCCATTTCCATATAATCAATTGTCTTATCCTGATAATAAGCCACACTAACTAACTGTCCTAATAAGGTAATTTTCAGGACATAACATGCGATAGAGAAGGAAAGAGAGCTGAAATAGCAGGAGTCTCACCGGTCCCCGCTAGGAGATGCTAAAAATTTTAGCGGTTGTAAAACTTTTGAAATTTACTGTTATCTGTAATCACATAAAGGTAACTCTCAAACTGCTATCAAAATTTAAAAACAGATCGTGCTAAATAAACTATGCCCAGTATCTCCAATGTCCCCAGAGCGCCTAGTACCCATAATGTGCAAATAGCCAATATTACCAATAATAGCGAGAAGTATCCAGTATCGGCAACACTTCCCAATACCATCAACGCTAAAGATTCTCCCCAGCATCCCACACTTCATCCGCCATAACCAGCCTAACTGTATATTCCAATTACAAATCAGCCAAAACTCCATCTCACCAGATCTGCTCTCCGCTCTCGCCATTCTCTCCTCGATCTTCCTTTTCGATGCGCACTATCTCAACGCATTCATCCGTGAAATACTCAAGCGGAAGAGATTTCGTTCCTTTCTCAAGGCTCTCGCCGACAGGAAGAACTCTCGTGTCTCCCTTTTTATCCTCCAGCACCAGAACAAGATCCAGATCTGTCAGAGACTCCTGCAAAAACAGAGCGATTTTCTGGTACTCGTCGAGTCCGCGCGTCTCCTCCTCGGTTAAGGGGTCTTCGGGAAGGGTTCCTCGCGATATCAGCGTCTCTAGAACGTAGCGGATGAGGCTCTCCACCACCATCACCGCGTCGTCCTTCTGCGTGTACGTTACCCCGTGCTCCCCAGACTCTATCTTCACCTCTGTTCCAGCGGATATCACAACGTATCTTTTGAGATCTTGGCTGTTTTTGAAGCGGCATGTGATTTTGACCCCTTCCACGGCGCTTTCCACGCGGTCCATCTGCCTGTCCCTGTACCCGCATTCGGTGCACGAAAAACACGTTATCACCACGTCCGGGAAAAAGATGTCCGGTACAAGAAGCAGAGACAGGCGCCCTTCGTTCCCGCACGACATGCACGTCTGGCTGAGAGATAGAGGCTCGTTCGGCTGCAGCTCCACTCCGTGGTCTTCTGGTCTTTCCGACTCTTCCGTCATAATTTAAATTTTCGTACAGGGGCTATTATTTATCCAAGATGAAGACAAAGATCGCGGTAAAGGACCTCGAAGTGGTGGCTCACGAGCAGCTGCAGACGTTTAGCGGAAAAAGCCTCGTTCTCATGATATCTGGAGGGTCTATTCTTCGCGTTCTCGAGGGAAGCCGGATAAAAGAGCTCGACAAGTCTCGATGGAAAGTCTATTTCTCAGACGAGCGGGTCGTGCCGCTGACCGATAAAAACAGCAACTTCAAATGCGCCGAAGGGTTTCTCAAGGGCGTTGGAAGCGTCTTTCCCGTCCAGACCGCTCTTTCTCACAAGGAGATGGTGGAAGACTACAGAGAGAAGCTTCAGAACGCGAAATTCGATCTTGCTTTTCTCGGAATAGGAGAGGACGGGCACATTGCGTCGATATTTCCGGACTCTAAAACGATAGACTCTGCAGATCTTGTAACGCTGATAGAAGACTCGCCAAAACCGCCTTCCGAAAGAGTGACGGTAACGCCAAGAATGCTCAGTATGGTGCAGAAACTCGTGTTCTTGGTTCCCAGGCTTCCGAACGGAGCGCTGAAAGGGGTTGAAGAGCCCCACTTCTCAATCCTATCGCATCTGAATACGGATGTTCTGATTGCGATGCCGGAGTCCGGCGTCGAGGAGAAGGCGCCCTTGCAGGAATGAGCTATTACGGAGATATCTGGAATATGCGACGGACACCGAGAGTTTCGAGCCGCGATCTGGCTTCGTGGTCTCTTTTTGAATAAAGTGTTGAGAGGGGTGTTAATTGTGGTAGGTGGTAATGGTGGTAGGTGTTATTGGTGGTAGGTGTTAGTGGTGGTGGGATAATCATGATGGCAGGTGGTAATGGTGGTAGATTGTATGTTGTTCAAGATGACAGGATAGTCATGATATTGATCTGCGGGATATTCAACTGAACGATCTTAGCACCCATGGAAGGGTGCAGAGGCATAATAGATGAAATTTCTACTACCAGCTACAAATGACCTTCCAATCAAACGACCCGACATCACATAATCGATCTACCATCACTTCTCTACCATCCATCATCCATCGAATATCGCAATTTGAGTTTGACTATATGAGCTCCAAATATCTGCAAAAGAAATGCTCAGAGGGTTTTTTGTCAAGATAATCTACCTTCTTTTCACAGGGCTGCTCATTTCGGTCTTTTCGGGTAGCTACAGCCGATTCGGGCCCGTTGCGGTTTCAACAGGGAAGATTTCGCAGAACACGTACAACTATGTAAAAGAGAGAATTTTTGACAACACCGCTCTCCCCTTCTCGACCACCTCTCCTGCATACCGCCCGTTTAAACACGCAGTATCCGACGAAGAGGGCAATCGCGACAAGGCCTTTCCAAATCTTGAAAAGATATTTTTAACGTCCGAAACTAATTTTGGAAACGTACACATAATGAGCGACATTCTCGCGATGTTTACTGAGCTGCAGGCTCTCAGCACCTTTCAAAGATCCACAAGAACCATCCGAGTAGACTTCCTGAAGGGGCTGCAGAGCGAGGCAGCAGAAGGGGAAGGTCCACCGACTTTGAGATCGGATGAAGATCATCACATATTTTACGGCCACATAATATATAGCCTGGATCGGATAGAGTTTGTGAGAAAGCATCTGAAAGCCCTGGAGGACGTGTACGAGATCGGATCTGTAAGCGGAGGAGGCGAGGACATGCCGGGATATTCTCTGTTTTACTACAACTCGTACAAGCAGCTGGGGTTAAGGAAGCTCGAGTATCTGGAGAGCGTGGCGGCTGGCGCAAACATCAGGCTCAATAGGGCTAAAGAGGAAGCGGGCGGGTGCGTTCTCATGTGCTCCACCGAAAGAGAAGCCTTGGACGCGCTTGGAAAAAAGCTCGCGGGTGAAAAGGCGCTGGAGAGAACCGTGGAGGAGATGGTGGAGCAGCAGACCCAGAGAGCCAAGAACGAAACCGAAAAAGACCTGGAGATAGGCGCGTGAGAGAGATGCAGCGTCTTTTGTGGGTCGTCTTTGTTGATCGTGCGGTATTTAAGTGGATAGCTTGTAATAAATATCTTTCATTCTTGCTGTGTGGTCTACCGTCTCGCTAAATATGCACGCAGGCTTAACTAGATGCGCTAAGGAATAGATTGAAAGCAGAGTGGATCTACATGTTTTGGAGTAGTGTAAATGTCCGGGGATTCTCGAACTATTTCTACACCGACTCGCGGCGACTGGAGGCGCTTTTTCAATAAACGCTGCTGTCTTCTACTTGGCTTTTTTTCCGAAAATGTCCCGTAGTTTTCAAAAAAAAGTTACCGCTCCCGAACCGGAGAGAAAATGAGCACGCCAAAAAGAGACATCAAAATGAGCACACCAAAAACCGAGCACAAACCGTCAGAGCCTCGTATGAGCGCTGGGACTGCCTAGTTTGGACACTCAGATACGTATTTCACGTATGCGAGGCTATACCAGGCATAGAGGAATAAATCCAGCTCCTCCAGCTGCTATAGAAGAGTTACGGATGTGAGATGGCGCGTAGCATCTGCTTCAATGGGAAGTGAAACCCTTTAGCTTAATAGCACGTAGAAGACCGTAACTCAAGAACGTTTGCGCTACTCATGGCTTTATTAAAATTCTATCCTTGGCAGGTTTAGGGCCTCGCACTCACACCAATGCGTTGCTAGCGGTAAGATCTCGATAGATGCACGGGCCCTAAAGGCCCATTGCTAGCTCTACCTTCAATAACAAACACCATAGCTCCGGACTCACACGCAGATCTGCCACGTCCGGATAAGCATTCGCAAACACCCCCGCAGCCATCCGGATCCTCACTTACAATACAGAACAGCTCCAACCGCTCCTATTCGTCGTCTGTAACGGTTATAGGCAGTCTATCAGAGACCGGGTACTTTTTCTCAAGAGACGCGTACGAGACCTCCGCTGCCTCCATTTCCTCCTTCTCTGCCTTCCTTCTCACCATGTACCTGTAGAGGTAGTACGGAAGGTGCTGGTGTCTCTGCTCAACAAACTCCACCACCTGGTAGTTCAGAGACCCGAGCACGGCAGCGCAGTCCTTCACCAGCCTTGTGTACGTCTCGTACTCAACGTGTTTTCTCAGAAGGTGCTTTTCAAAGTACTCTTTTGCCGCGAATCTTTTCCCGCAGTACTTACACACGTACTCTGCGTCTCTTTCTTCTTTCTCTTCGCAAAACGCCCCTAGATCCACCTCGCGTTCCGCGTGCTTAAAACACTCCTCCCTATCAATCGCATAGAAGTCCATCTTTTTCGAGTGTCTTGCGGGGTTCGACAGGTCCAGGTCCGTGCTACTTCGAACGTGGAACAGCCCGCACTTCTCTATCATCTCGTACGGGCTGTCGAACTTTGCTCCGCAGTAGTAGCAGAAGTTGAAGATCTTTCGAAGAGCCAGCGCGTACAGATCTGCTCTTTCCTCCTCCTTTACCTTCGTCTCCAGCGACTCCAGCACTTTTTGCACCTCCGGAACAGAAAACACCCCAGACATCCCTTTGAGAATCTTTCTGCACGTCTGCTCCATCAGCTGCATCGCGTATTTGTCCGAGTACTGCCTTCCAACCTCCCTTACCGTTCCTGATTTTTCTCCGAGCGGCTCCAGGACGCTTGCAGACGCTCCTTTTGGGAGATCTTCTGCGATCTTTTTCGTGAACTCTTTGCCGTTCTGGTTCTCGAGTCTCACGTACAGGGTCTTTTTGAACCCTTCCTTGACCCCGTGCTGCGATAGCGCCCACTCTTTGATCTCTGCCTTTTCCTGCACAACTCCGATAAAGTCCTTGATTGAGAAGTTCTGGTCGATGTGTCTTATCACAACGACGCATATTTTTTCTCCTTCTTCCTCGCGGTAGCTCGAAAACAGATCGCTTTCCAGAAGGCTCTGCGCGTTTCTGGCTTCAAGAGCAAGCGACGCGGGCCTGTTCGATATAAAGTCTCTAAACTGCATGAAAGTGTCCGAAAACATCCACAGCATGCAGAGGTCTCTCTCAACAAACCACACATCCCTTGTGAACCCTTTTACCAGAAGCTCTTTTAAGTTCAGATCGTAAAACCTGGCAACGTATTTCGCATACTCTGTTTTTCTGTCTGAGATCAGAGAAAACTCCTCTTCATTTAGCATTCTCGCTTCGGCTATTATTCTTTCGTACAGCTCTTCAAAAGGGATGTAAAGAGGTTGGAGCTCTTCTTCTTCGGCGTGTTCCCCGTACTTTCTCTTATTCATAATTCTTCAAATTTATTTTATTATTAACGGTGGGGGTGTAGGTGTAGGGTGGTGTTGATAGGGGTGTAGAGGTGTAGAGTGGTATGGATGAAGATCGCACCAATACTATTAAATATCACCCATAATAACAATTATCACCACTATCAACAACCGTCACCTATACCATTAAATATCACCAGTACCATCTATCAACACACTTACCCTTGAATATCACCCATACCATCTCTTTTGCTGTTGTAGAAGGATATTCAATTGGTGATGTGTAATGTATTCGGTAAAAGACATCCAATCCACCTAACAGCCAACACACCAAATACACCTAACACGCCCGAGACAAGCCAACTTTGCCGTAAGTCATTCGGGCGTGGAGGAAGAAGCTTGCGGCTGCCGCGCAGCTCCTTTTTTCATCGGGCCCCATCCAAGCCCCTCCTTGTCCTGGAACTTCAGAAACCTTCTCGAAGTGAGCAGCTTCGCCTTATCGGTTATCGAAAAATCTATTCTGATTGTGTTCTTTTCCATGTGCTTTTTCATGTTCTCGAAGATAACGGACGCTCTTTGCTCGTTTGTAGGTCGCTCTTCCACAGGCCCTAGTCTGCCAGCGAACTTTTCGTACACTTCGGGTGAGAACTTCCTGTGGTACTCCACCACTCCGATATAGAGAACCACCGCAGGGGTGTTTGTCTTGATAGAGTTCGGCTTGCAGTGCGTTAAAGACGATGAAAAACCGTTATGCTCCAAAAAAGACACAAACGCAGCGATTGGAACAACCGGCATCTCCAAAACAGAACATAGATACGGAAGATGGCAGTAGAACACAGACTCTTCCTCTTCAATGGCAAGGCTCAGCATCCCGTGTATTCTTCTATCTATTTGCGAGCTGCTGGCTGCTGTTTGCACGATACCTCCTGTTTTTTCCTCAACGTGTCCCTTATCTATCTTATCTATCACTCCTCTGACGAACTCTCTTTGGCACATCGCTCTGTTCCAAAAAGGGCCGTATATCGGAAGGGTTCTGCCGCAAAGAGTGCACATGTTGCTGCAAATCTTCGCGTGTTTGTACGCCGCACCGTCTTTTTTCAGGATATGCTGCTCTTCTCTATTTAAGCACACGCACAGGCCGTAATAGGAGTTGTAAAGGATGCTCATGCTTGCTGCTCTTCTATCTGTCTGGATGGTAACGAACACTCTAACGAAAAAGTCAACGGAGAGGCTTACTAGAGGGACCATGTTTCTGCCAAGCCTTGAGGAGGTTCTGGAGATAAACGACAGGACGGTGCGAACTGCAGCCTCATGCGAGAAGGAGCAGTTCGGAGAGGCTGTGCCGTAGGAGCGGACGCACGACTCGGGAGGCTTTCCGCAAAGGACTTTCGTGTCGGTCGAGGTGACGCAGAGGAGGCCGCCTTCGGAAAGCGACTCGATTGCGCACTCGATGAAGGGAGCGCATGTGCCAAATGGATCGATATCGATCACGTCGAACGCTTTTTTGTTCTGCAGCATCAGGACCCGGCAGTCTTCGTTTCGGATTTCGACGGTTAGGGAGCCGGTGCTTATCTTTTTTCCTAATTCGGCAGGAACGCTGTTTTTTCTGCAGTTTTCTTCGATTTCCCTGCAGGCTTTTTCTGATATGTCGTTGAGAACGATTTTTCGCGGGCCTTCTATCTCTTTGCAGTACCTTATGCCGCGGAGCCCGGTAGCAGACATGCACTCGAGCAGGACCATTTCTCGGTTGGCGTTTTCTTCTGTGTTTTTCTTGGGGTGTTCTTTGTCCTGTCTTCTCTTTTCAAGATACTCTTTGATTATTTTGATCGTCATTGTTCTGTTGAATTTTTGGGCTGGGTTGTAGAAGGCGTTGCCCATCACCACAACCCCTTCTTCTTCTATTTCGGTGTCCATGGTTGAATAAAAGTAATTTTTGTCTTCGCGATTTATTAAAAACGCGATCAGTTTGCGGAAGACGTTACGGGCTGCAGGATGGCCGAGGGTCTTCTTGGGCAGTCGAGGAGCTCAATCTGTTGGCAGTGGGTGTGTAAGTGAATAATCTTTGACCTTGGAGCGTGTAAGTGAATAATTTGTTGATCTTCGGATGTTAAAGTGTGTAAGGTTGCTAAGCGGAGGGGCGCCTTCTCAGTCAATATCTGCACATTTATATCCCGAAAACTGCGAAAAGAGGAAATGCAGAAAAGGCAAAAAGTTTTTATCACCATTTGATGGAGGAGACGGCTGCACAACCGGAGAGCGGGAAAAGGCAGGGAGATCCGATAGAGGGCCTAAAAACAGCGCTGGACCTGCTGTATATAACGTTAGAGCTAGAAGAGAGGCTGATGGCTGGCCGCGTAGGGCTTAATCACGTCGAAAAAACAAGAGAGATAGACGCGCTGAAAGCAAAGATATACAGCAAAGAGCCGCAGGACATAGAGAGCCTGGAGCGCGAATGTGTTAGAATTGGAGCGAAAATAATAGAGGATATCAAAAACGCTTCCGCGTTAGAACTAACGCTGGACAGCATGCATTTCAAAAGATATCTAGATATCCACAAAGAATCGACAGAAAAGGTATGGGAAAAAACCAGCAACTTGAAAAAAGACGTAGAAGAAGAGCTAAAAGAGCTAAATGACGTAGACCCGCAGGACAAGAAGTGGCTGAGTGAGATTGAGTCTGTGATAAAAGCCCTGCCGAAACAGACGCCTTCGCTAGAGAAAATGATAAAAGAGGCGCCAGAGCTGGCAGAGAACTTGAGCGCCGCAGTAGCCGCCCTCAGAGAGACTGCGGAGAAAGAACACGCGACAGTAGACGCGCTGGTAAGCGGAGGCGTCGTTATTGTAGACAGCATGCAGAAGATAGCCACCGAGCTGGCCAACGCAATCAAAGTGCGACAGAATTTCTGGTACATCATGGGCACGGTAAACGCAATGCACAACGGGCTCTTTTACCACTGGAAAGCGATAAGGTTGGCAAAAAAAAAGATAGCGACCCCGGAAGAAAGGTTTTTGAAAGACAGAAAAATAAGGCTGCTGATAGAAATGGCAGGACTGGTAGCGAGAAAAGACAGGCTTTTTGAACAGATACAGAAGACGTCGGGCGTTGGCTGCATGCACTTTCTGTTCGACGAAGAGCCAAAATTACCAGAGAAGGTGGACAAGGGCATCGACCTGCTGACCGAAAAGATAAACAGCATAGGCCAAAGCCTAACAGAGCTCGAATGCGCCCTTTGCACGGGAGATGCAGAGCGCCAGCAGGAAAAACTAGACATAATATCAGCAGAGATAGAGGAAGCAGGGAAAATACTGAACGACCTCGCAAAAGACGCCGAAAAGAGCGCGAAGAGAACGATCGAGCTGATAGTGCGACAGACAAAAGGAGCACTACAGCGAATAAGGAGCGAAAGAGAGAAGGGAACCAAGCTGTTGAAAGACTTCGCGTATTTGAAACGCCTGATAACATTTATCGAGATGGATACGTATAAAGAGATGATAATAGACGATGTGAAAACGATATGCAGGATCACTGGAGGCTCCTTCAACGCCTTCATAAAGAAGATAGATAGGCTAGAAAGAGCCCTCAAAAACGAGCTATCAAAACAAAAAGTAGATAAAAAATCGTTATCAGAGATCGCCCACAACAGAAGGTACGCGAGTCTTCTAAAAGAGTGCTTTGAAGCGTCGCAAATGGATCAGCTACTGGATAGCCAGAGCGATACAGCGCTAGTGCACGCCCTACCCACCTACATAGAAGAGATAAACGCACGTTTCAATGAGTTCAATCAGACGGGGGTCAACATAGCGATCGCGATCAGATCAGTCATACTGTTCGTTCTTCGCCTAATCTGCCCAGCGCTTCCGTTCATGCTTGCAGCGTACGCTCTTGCGTGGCTGGACGGAGCAGCGCAGACGGAGCATCGCATCTGGGAGGTGTTCGTTCCGCTGACAGTCTCGGCGACTTTAGGCGCCTTATCTGTTCTAACAGACCTACTTGGCTCAAAGTCTCTAAGGCGGTATAGAGCGAAACTCAACACAGGCCTTCTCCTCCCGGTTCTTCTAATTGGGCTCAGAAGTGGGAAGGCTGTTTCCGGTATCTTCTGGATACTTTCTGCGTGTATCTGCGCAATGGTGTATCCGGGAACGGTCATCTGGACAGCAAAAGTCGTGATGGAAGAGAGCTTCGACCAGAGCAAGGTAGAGGAGTACCTGAAACGCGCAGGAACGTTTTTTCACAGGATATCACTTCAGCTTCTTATTCCGGTAATTTGCTACCCGATATGGCAATATCTTCTCACCGGCCAGACGTCCCAGGACGCCCAAAAGAACTCTATCGCCATCATCACAGCGCTCCTTTACGCGCTAGAGGTATGCAGGTCCCACGGAAAGTTCAAAATAACAGCTTTAGCAGGAAAGACGCTGTTTCTTCTAACCATAATACCCGTAATCATAAACTTCTACCAGCTGCAAACGCTGAACAGTGTTCTAAAAGAGGTAGATAGCCACTATCAAAAAGACTCGGTATAGCCTATGCAGTTTCAAGACAAGTATTATTCGTAGGCCCGGAACCTGCTCATAAATTCTAACGGGCTACGAATGGGCGTCGCACTCTCGTGATGTGTTACGTGCCAGGATGTGAGTTAGGTTGGTAGCCTGTTCACTAATATACTCATCACTTAGCACCAGTCTACCAACTCGACCACTACATCAGTCTACCCACATTACCATTACATCAGTCTACCAATTACATCACTTATCATCACACCATCAATATACCTACATCACCTATCACCACACCACTACCCTACCCACACCACTTACCGCCCTCCCCATCCTTTATTAAACCTTTTTACCATCAGAGCACCTCTACACTCCACATGGCCTTTTTCCATTTCACTCTTCCTTATACCGCGCATTTATACCTGAGTTACCCCATTAGGAAAATGTCCTAATCCGGTAAAGTATCAATTCTCACGTCCAAATCCGTCCCTCTTTAACTCCTCCTTACACCGCACTCTCATACCCATAGAGCTATCCTTCTACAACCCAAGTGCCGTCCAAGAGCATAACCCAAAACAGCCACCACGCCTCTCCACTCTTTTTATTTCCTGTTTGGCTTTCTAGGCGCCGGGGTAGTTCTGAGCTCCGTTCCCTTCGACTCAACGAAGGATCTGTTCATTTCCCTCTTCGCATCGTCGCTTGCGTTCTCGTACACTTTTCTAAACATGTCCAAAACAGGGTCGTTGGACGCCTCCTCCTCCGGCTGTTCTATTTCTCTATTTCTTTCGAAGCTTTTCTCCACCGGCACGAGATCCCCCCACTTACCGCCGCCTGTTTTTTCCAGCACCGCCTCGATTTTGCACTCGTGCACCTTCAAGCACGCAGGCCCCAGCTCAAAAGGATGCGAAATTTTAACAAAGACCTCCTCTGCCCCGCTTTTCAGCACTATTCCGCCCGCGACTTTCTCTATTTTGTTCTCTCTTTCTTCGGCGTTTTTTGCGTAGAAGACAATCACCGCGTTTTGCCCTGTTTCGTACCACGAGTACTCCATAAATTAATTTTATCTTGCCCCGGTTTTTATGTCATCGAGCAAGGAAGTTGTTAAACGGAGCGGAGAAAGGGAAGCGTACCAGGAGGAGAAGCTGAAAGAGTCGCTTATGAAGCTTGTGCACGGGCTGGACACGACGTTCGTGAGAATTCCCGAACTACTTCGAAAAATCTCGTCAGGGGTGTGCAACGGAATGGCGACGCGAGAGATCGCGGTTCTCTCCGCAGAGACGTCCGCAGATATGACGACGCAGCACCCGCACTACTCCATGCTGGCGGGAAGAATATCCGTCTCCATCATCCACAAAGAGACAAAAAACACGTTTTCAAAGGCGATGGACACGCTTGGACGGCACATCAGCGCAGAAACAAACGAAGAAGTGCAGGTACTATCAGAAGAGGTGCTAGAGGTGGTGAAAAAACACCGGGAAAGGTTAGACGCAGCGATCAGGACGGAAAGAGACTTCGAGTTCAGCTATTTCGGGATAAAAACGCTCGAAAGATCTTATCTCCTCAGACAGAACAGGAAACTAGTCGAGAGGCCGCAGTACATGTGGATGCGCGTCAGCCTCGGGGTGCACAAGGACGACGTCGACGCAGCGATCGAAATGTACGAGCTGATGTCCACAAAACACTACACGCACGCGACGCCAACGCTTTTCAACAGCGGAACGGTCTCTTCGCAGCTTTCGAGCTGCTATCTTCTCTCGATGAAAAGCGACTCGATCGACGGGATATACAGCACGCTGAAGGACTGCGCGATGATTTCGAAAAACGCAGGGGGAATAGGCGTTAACATACACAGCATTAGAGCCACGGGCTCCTACATCAAAGGCACGTTTGGGCACTCGAACGGAATTGTGCCGATGCTGCGGGTGTACGACGTTACTTCGAGATACGTGGACCAGGGAGGCAACAAAAGACCCGGGTCAATTGTGGTCTACTTAGAGCCGTGGCATCTGGACATATTCGAATTTTTGGACCTTAGGAAAAACACCGGGAAAGAGGAAATGAGGGCGCGCAACTTGTTTCTTGCGCTGTGGGTGCCGGACCTGTTTATGAAGAGAGTGGAGGAGGACGGAATGTGGTCGCTGTTCTGCCCGAACGCTGCAAAGGGGCTGGAGGACGTATGCGGAGAAGAGTTCGAGGCGCTGTACGAGAAATACGAAAAAGAAGGCGCAAGAAAAACAGTTAGCGCAAGAAAGCTGTGGAAGGCGATTTTAGAGGCGCAGATAGAGACGGGGGTGCCGTACATGCTCTACAAGGACAGCTGCAACGGAAAAAGCAACCAGAAAAATCTCGGAACCATCAAGGGAAGCAATCTCTGCGCGGAAATAATCGAGTACACAAGCGCAGAGGAGACAGCGGTATGCAATCTTGCCTCCCTTGCGCTTCCAACGTACATCGAGAACGGAGAATTTAACTTCGAAAAACTGAAGGAGATATCAAAAATCGCGATCAAAAACCTGAACAAAATAATCGACGTGAATAAGTACCCCGTGGAGGAGGCGAGAAGATCGAATCTGAGACACCGGCCGGTCGGTCTGGGAGTGCAGGGGCTAGCTGACGTGTACATCCGCATGCGGTACCCTTTCGAAAGCGAAGAGGCGAGAGATCTGAACAAGAGCATATTTGAAACGATATACTTCGGTGCAGTGGAGGCATCTGTCGAGCTGGCAGAGGCGCACGGGCCGTACGAGACATACGAGGGGAGTCCGGCAAGCCGCGGAGTGCTGCAGTATGACATGTGGGGGGTAACGCCGTCGAACAGATGGGACTGGAACGCGCTGAAGATGAAGATGAAGAAGCACGGGATGCGGAACAGTCTTTTGCTGGCGCTGATGCCCACCGCTTCTACTTCGCAGATTCTCGGATTTAACGAATGTTTTGAAGCTATCACAAGCAACATCTACACGCGAAGGACGCTTTCGGGAGAGTTCCAGATGGTGAATTCGTATTTGGTGGAGGATCTTGCGAATCTCGGGCTCTGGTCGCCGGAGATGAAGAATCTGATCGTGGAGCACGAGGGATCCGTCCAGAAAATCCCGAGCATACCGGATAACCTGAAGCAATTGTACAAAACAGTGTGGGAGATAAAGCAGCGGGCGATTTTGGACCAGGGAGCGGATAGAAGCGCGTACATCGACCAGAGCCAGTCGCAGAACATCTACTTAGAGGACCCAACGGAAGGGCAGCTTACCAGCATGCACTTCTACGGGTGGAAAAAGGGGCTTAAGACAGGGATGTACTATCTGAGAACGAAGCCGAAGCAGGCAGCAATCAAGTTCACTGTGGACAAGGAGCAGGCGATGAGAACAATCGAGCAGATGGAGGCGAACGCGTGCAGTCTGAGCGAAGGCTGTTTGAGCTGCGGAAGTTGAAGGCAGTTAGGCGATGGAAGTTCGAATTCAGCGGATATGAACAATAAATCTGGTTAAGATATGGAGGATGTACCGTCTGCAGCTCAATTTGTTGATATGGGGTATTTAAGTGGTTAAGTTGTTGAAGATGAGATATTTAACTGGATGACTTTTAATAACTATCTTTTACTCTCTGATCTAATGTCTCTTTCATCTGACACCCCATTCATCTAGCACATCTTTCATCTGACACACCTCATTCATCTAACATCTCTTCCATCTCTTCCATCTGGCATCCACAAACTATTTACAATTGCGCCCCTTCATTCTGCGCTCTTTCCCTCTAGTATCTGAATTGTAGACCTGTTCTTCTCGTACGCTGCGCTTGCTATCTCGATCATATCCTGCGATATCTTTGTAAGCGAGTGCGCTGCTCCATTATAGGTGTTGCAATTCGCGCTGATCAGCCTTATGTCCGATAAAAACTCTTCGTAGCTCTTGTACTCCTGGTTTCTTGCCTTTGCCTTAACCGTTGTCAGATCCATCGGGTTTTTCACAAACTCCAGATAGTTTGGAAACTTCTTCACGCTAACCGCCCTGTGGAACGCAACCGAAAAAGGCACCCCGAATAGATCCTTCACCACCGATAAAATTATGTCGCTAAGCAGCGCAGACGCGCTTTTCTTCTTCTCTTTTCTCTCCACGAGCTTCCCTTTGTAGTTCATGCACGTTTTATTCGTCTTCATGTGCCCAACCTGCCCGCACGACCCGCATCTCAGGGAAGTTCGCGTCTCCTCCCGCTTCTGCCTCTTTCTCGCCTTCATGTACGCCTCGATCACCCTTGCGTCCGTTACTATTTCGGTTTCCTGCTGGTGCTCTCCATTTCTTACCACGAGTCTCGTAATCGACAGCATCTTCCCGCTCTTTGTCTCTGGCGCGGGCTTTCTCTGCGCCCTCTGCACCGCCGGCATCTGCATCGACGCGTCAGATTCGCTTTCCAGCCAGTTTACCACCGGAGATCTTCTGTTTGAAAGCGCTGCCATCTGCAGGTCCCATATCTTCTTCGCTTCTTCCTTGTACTGCTTCATGTGCTCTGTGAAGCTTTTCTTCTCCACTTCTCCATCTTCTTCTTTTTCCCTCTTCTTTACCCTCAGGAAGCTGAACCCTTCTCCTATTCCCGTTGGGTCGCCAGGCCCCGCTAGCTCCAGCATACCCTTTCCTGACGCAGCGTTCGTGAAGTTTCTCGTCATGTTCCAAACCGCTAACTTCAGCTCCTCCTCTTCTATTCCCTCTTCTTCCGTGGCTGCAAGCGCTACTCCTGCGTCTTTCAGTCTTCTCTCTTCGGCTAGCATGCTCTCGTACTGGCACACCTGCTCCGGCGTTACTGCTCTTCTCAGGTCGTCTTCGCTCAGCAGCGCAGCAGACGCCTTTAGCATCCAGAGGTTGTCTTTTCCCTTTTTGATGCACTCTGCGTACTCTTTCAGCCACTTTCTCTTGCTTCCCTCGCTGAAGTGCGGAAATATGCTGTCCAGCTGGTTTATGTGCATCTTTCTGTCCTTGTTTCCTTTTTCGTAGAATATCCGGTACGCTGCTACCTTAAGCCTGTTCTTGCAAAACACGTTGTATCTGCGGGAGTGCGGGCTGAACGCCTCCTCCATCGGCAGCGTCTGTCCAACGCACGCAAGCGACTCTATCGTTCGAACGTAGTACCCAGGCTTTTCCCCTTTCACCCACACCGCCAGCAGGTCTCCCGTGCTGTGGAAAAAGATCGGCGCCTTGTAGAGGTTGTTCACCACCGCTGACACGCTTTCCCCCGGCTGCACGTCCCCAATGAACATGAACGGCGAAGGGTCCTTCGTGTCCAGCGCCGTTATTCCGCCGATCTCCGGCTCCCCTGGCAGCGCATCTTTCCCCGGCGCTTTTCTGCAAAAGGTCGTGATGATGCTCGCCATCCCAACGTTCGCAATGAGCGGCGGAATCTCCTCGGAGTATTCGAGAAGAACGAACTCTGCGCTATCTCTCAGCGTTAGCTCCTTCTTTTTCTTGATTATCGACGACGGCTTCGCGGTGTTCTCGATTAGGCTCTGGAACCGTATCTCTGACAGCGGCGGAAGGTGCAGGACCGGTCTGTGGAAAAATCTCAGCTCTTCTCTTGTCATGTACGTCTTGTACAGCTCCGGCGCTAGCTTCAAAGCGGGTACTGAGTGCTGCACCCCGTGTATTCCGAGTGCGCTCTTGAGACTCTCGTTCACTTCGCTGTAGTTCTTGTCTCCAGATATGTTGTACTTCCCGCCTAGCGCTTTTCCTGCCCCTTGCTTCCTTCTCTTGCTCTTTTTTTCCTTCCCTTCGTCTTTTTCCACTATGTCGAACAGCAGGTTCCTGTCGTTTGCATCTACCACCAGGTGCAGGTCCGTTCTGTTCGCTGCGTAAATCCTGTCGTCGTACACTATTCCCTCTTCCCACTTCTCCACGTCGAAGTCCTGGTCTAACAGCAGCTTGTTTTCTATCTCTCCTTTTCTAGCGTCTTTTTCTATCTCCTTTTCCCACTCCACCACGTCCAGGGTGTACGTTGTTTTCGCCCTGTCTTCTTTCACCTCCTTCACCTCCACCACGTACGCTCCTATTTCCTCTTTGCTCTTATCTGCGTCGATGGCGTTTTTTCTCACTTTGTACTCTATCTCTTTTTTTCTTAGGTGCCGCCTCACCACTACGTTTTGCGTTGGTATCTCTTTTTCTTCTGTTTTCTTTCCGACGTACGACGAGAACCTCTCGAGGTCTTCGACTTCTCTCTCTTCCTCTTCTTTTTTGACTCTTCTTTGGCGGTACCTCCTCAGCTTGTACTCGTACGGCAGGTACTTAAGCACCGTCTGCGTGAATCTGAGCGCCATGTTTCATAAAAAATTCGAAACATTTAAGACTTAAAAAAGTTTACGCATGAAATATAAAGAGAACGGGCAGCACATTCGGAGAATTCTGAACGATCTTGAGGAGATGAGCTCGGACGCGTGCGCCTGTTTCAGCGCAGGGCCTGTCAGTCTGGATAACTTGCTCGTGTGGAAAGCCACCATATTTGGCCCAGAAGGCACCCCCTACGAAGGGGGGTCTTTTGAGTTCGATATATCCTTCCCTCTAGACTACCCGTACTCCCCTCCAAAAATCAGAGTGTGCACGAAGATTTTCCACTGTAACATAAAAGACAACTGCATCTGTTTAGATATTATAGCAACAAAATGGTCGTCGGTACTTACCATATCTCAGGTTCTTCTCAGCATAACTTCGCTTCTTGCAGATCCAAATCCTACCGATCCCCTTGATCCGACAATTTCAAAGCTGTACATCCAGGACAAGGACGAGTATGCGAGGATAGCAAAAGAGTGGACGCAGAAGTACGCGATGCTATAGAGGGTGAGGTAGGTAGGGTAGGTATGGTGGAATGGGTAGGTAGGATTAATAGGTATGGTGAATAGGGTAGATAGGATGAATATGTGAGATGAGTAGATAAGGTGGATAGATCGTTTGATGTATGTTACATAGTAAATTATACACCAGATAAAGATGCTGATTGTGGTATACTGCCAGATAAAACTGCCAGGTATACTAAACTACGCCATCTACTCCACCAACTACTTCAACAACTACACCACTATCTACACCACAAGATGACCACACTGGCCATGCTGTCATAATTTGCTGAGAAAGTCTAAAAGAACGCGGGCGTTCTCTTCCTGCTGGGTTTGGGAGGGGGTTGGAAGGGAAGAGGTTCTCCAGAGCATGTTCGAATACTGGAGGGAGTCTATGTCTAAAATAGTCGAGTAAAGTTGTGAAATGGAGGAAATGAGAAGTTCGTTCTTGGTTTTCATAAGGAAAGACTCTTGTATCTCTTTGTGTATTTGTTTTTCCGTTGGTGTTTGCGATATCTTTGATAAAGAAACTACCTCCTCCATCAGGGATAGAACTCGTCCGAGGGACGCGAGAGCCTTTCTCCTAAGCTTATCCATAAAAATAAAAGATGCGGAGCTAAAATACGCGTGTTTTGTGTTTTTCTGGTGGCTTTGTGCAGGAGGGGAGTGGGATACCGCAGCAGAGGGGAGCAAGCAGATGTGCAGGGGAGGAGATTGGGCGGTTATTTGGATGGAAAGAGAATTTTGCAGCCTCATGATTGGGCAGTATTCGGCTAGCTATAAGGGAAAACAAACACCGAGAAAGTGCTAGTGTGGGAGTGCCGTGTCAAAAACGTGAAACATGTTTTATATTCTTTATTTAGCTTTCGGGGCTGTTTCTGGCATGCGAAAGGAGTGGGAGGGCAGGAGCGTGGAAAGCGCGCTTAGATACCCCGAGGACGTTGTTATTTTTGCGGTTGGCCTGATGATGTTCATAGTGCTGCACAGATTTACAAAAAATCAGTTATCAAAATACCTTATTGACAGATTTTCCAAAAAAAACGTAAAAGAGATACCTGAAAACAAGTTTAACAGAGCGCTTTTTAAGTTCGTCTCCTTTTCGTTCCTCCTGTGCTGGGGAGTCTTTTCTCTGTACGACCAGCCCTGGATGCTTTACCCGTTCGGTCTGACGCTGGAGTGGGAGGGAAACAGGACCCCGTGGAAAATCAACTACTACTACGTGATAGAGGTGGTTTACTACGTGGGAAGCATGGTCACGGTGTTTTTTGAAGATAGACAGAGCGACTTCTACCTGATGATATGGCACCACGTTGTAACTCTTCTTCTGATCGGGTTTTCATACAGGTACAATTTTTTGAGATACGGCGTGTTTTTGATGGTTCTGCACGACGTGTCCGATCCGTGGATGGAGGCGGCAAAGATTTCCGTGTACCTTGGCTACCAGAACCTTGGAAACGCGCTGTTTGCGTTCTTCACTCTGTTTTTTATTATTCCAAGGATCTTTATCTACATCTACATGGTGCTCTACCCCGGGTACTATTTCCTGTTCGAGTACGGAAGCAAAATACTTGTTCCCATATGGTGTCTGCTGATCTCTGTGTTTCTGCTGAACCTGTACTGGGCTTCTCTGATCGTGACCATGCTTATAGATCTTGTCGCAAAGGGGAAGGTCGAGCGCGACATAAGAGACGTCCAGGAAAAAGATTTCAAAAATATTTCCGAAAAAGGAAAGAGAAAAATTAAAAGCAAAAAATAAACAAATGGTTCTTTTGAAGGCTCTCGGATGCTCTGCAGCTGTAGGCGCCGCGATTTTGCGCTATCTTGACGCAAAAAAAGAAGAACGCACAAAGAGCCTCTTTTCCGATCCTATTCCGATGCGCTGGGCGCCTCCCGCAAGAGAAGACGTCCTTTCCAGAATCCGCAGTCCCTCGCGCGTTTACGACCTCGTGGTGGTCGGAGGCGGTAGCGCTGGCGCCGGATGCGCTCTGGACGCCGCCACCCGCGGGTACTCCGTGCTGCTGCTCGAAAAAAACGACTTTGCCTCGGGCACCAGCTCAAAAAGCACCAAGCTCATACATGGCGGCATCAGATATCTCGAAAAAGCGATAAAAGATCTCGATTACAAACAGCTTGCGCTGGTTCTCGAGGGCCTGCGCGAAAGACGCACGTTTCTGAACATCGCTCCGCACTTAACAAAAGAGGTCGGAATTCTTCTGCCAATCAAAAACAAGTACCTGATTCCGTATTTCTGGGCTGGCACCAAAATGTACGACGCTCTTTCAGGCGCATATTCAGTACAGAAGAGCTACTTTCTCCCGAAAAAAAGCGTCTCGAAAATGTTTCCAACCGTCGATATCGAAAAGCTTGCGGGATGCATGGTATATTTCGACGGACAGATGGTGGACACCCGCGTTAACGTAATGCTCGCAGAAACCGCAGCCTACTACGGCGCAGACGTCCTGAACTATGCGAATGTCACGTCCCTCGTAAAAAATAACGGAAAAATCGTGGGAATCCGATTTAAAAACGAGGAGACGCAGGAAGCGTTCTCCGTTAAGTGCCGAGGCGTAATCAACGCAACGGGCCCCGAGTCAGATCTTCTCAGAACCCTGGACAACCCCTCCGCCAAAAGAGTCATGGCGCCAAGCAAAGGCGTGCACATTGTCTTAGAGAAAGGACACACCGGACAGATAGGGCTTCTCAATCCAAGCACGAAAAACGGAAGCGTCCTCTTCGTGCTTCCGTGGAACGGCGTATCGATCGCAGGCACAACCGACACGTATTCCGACGGTGCGGGACATCCAATCGCAAACAGATCGGACATCCGGTACATCGTCCAGGAGATGTCGGAATTTGTAGATAAGAGCGTGCGTCCTAAAGCGAAAAACATCCTCAGCGCATGGGCGGGAATACGCCCGCTTGCACGAGATCCTGCAGCTGCAGAAAAAGGGTCTACGTCGCTTGTTCGCTCGCATCTTGTCGAAACTTCCCCATCCGGCCTTGTCACGATCACCGGAGGCAAGTGGACGAGCTACCGAGAAATGGCAGAACAAACGGTCACGCACTGCGCTTCGCTATTCTCCTTAAGTAAAAGAGAGTGCCACACCCGGTACGTGAAATTAATCGGGGCGCACAGGTACAGCGAATATCTCCCGCTTGCGATCTCTCGCGAATTTGGGGTCTCGGAAGATACCGCAGCCCATCTTGTTGCGATTTACGGAGACAGGGCGAGAAAAGTCTGCCTCCAAGCGAACGGGAGCTTTTCTCGGATACACCCGCGCCATCCGCACATCCTGGCAGAGGTAGAGTACGCCATATCGCACGAGCACGCCAGAAAAATACCCGACTACTTAGGCAGGCGGTCTATGCTCTCGTATGTAGACGTAAGAGGCGCGCACGAGTCTGTTAAGGCGGTTGGAGAAGAGTTCAGGAAGTATCTGGGATGGTCGCGAATGCAGCTGGAAAAGGAGATAAGAGACGCGCACACTTACTTAGACACGATGGGATATGCGCTTCTAAAAGGGATGGAAGAGGAAGAGCTGAAGGCAACGCGGCTAAAATCAGCTTTGAACAGAGAATGCGCGTCCGATCTGCTATGTACAAGTAGAACAGCAGCCGAGCTTGTGGAGAAATACTTCGGAAGTGCCGTTGCGCAGGGGCTTGTCGGATCCTTCAGAAGAAAAGCGAAGGTTTCGATATCCGAAGCGATGGAGTACGTGTCAGACAAACTGGATCTGCTGTAAAGGCGTTGAAGGATAGTTTAGATGGGAAGTGCTCTTCATGTTTGTAACGGATTAGATTTTAGGTAGGTAGGTGAAGTGGGGTGGGGTGAGATGGGGTAGGTGTGGTAAGGTAGGATAGGTGTGGTAAGGTAGTTAGGATGGATAGGGTAGGTGTGGTAACATAAGATCCTCAATACAGCTATCTATTCCAACCTATCTACACCACCCTATCTACACCACCCCACCTATCTACCCTACCCCACCTATCTACACCACCCCGCCTCCCCCCTATATCTAAATAAAATAAAATAATTTGAACAGACATGAACAGCTCAGCTAGCGAGGTGGACAGCACAGGGCTTGGGGAGTACTTTGGATATGAAACGTACGAGGAGTTTGGAAAAAGGGACGGGTGGCTCCTGAATTACAGAATCAGAGAGAAAGTGGCAGGAGATTCTGGAATAGTAACGACGTACGCTATTTTGTACTTTGTTGAGGAGAACGGAAAGGGATTCAGGGTGGAGTTTCCCTTCTATCCGAGAATTACGGTTCAAACGGACGAGAGCGCAAGCACGGGCTTGGAAGAGCATCTCTTGTCAAAATACGAAAAAACCGTTAAAAAGATAGAGCAGAAACAGAAAATAGATCTCAGCGACCCAAACCACCTTGGAGAGCACCTTAGAAAAACAAGAAAAACATATCTCTTGGTGCATTGCTACACGGAACAGGGCGCAAGCGGTCTAAGAAGAGAGCTCGAGGAGATAATCGAACAGAACAGGCGCGAAATGAAGGACCAGGCGCTGCTTCTTCTGTTCACGCACGAAAAACAGCGGCAGACGCAAAAATCAATCGAAAAAGAGATACAGGACGTGCACGAGTACGACATACCCGCGGTGGTGCAGCTCGGGGTGGAAAACAGCTTGAACGCCGGAAAGTGGTACACAGTACAGTACAACGGAGAATACGCAATACAAGAGAACAAAAAGATGATACCGCCGGAGCTGCGCATCTTTTCGTACGATATCGAAACAACAAAAGACCCCCTGAAATTTCCAAATGCGGAAAAAGACAGAGTGATGATGGTCTCTATCATGACCAACCAAGGCGGGTACCTCGTGGTGAACAGCGAGATTGTTGCAGAGGAGATCAAGGACTTCAGCTTCTGGCCGACAAAGGACATCGGAGGAAACTTCAAAGTGTTCAACGAAAAGGGGGAAAAAGAAGTGCTGCAGAAGATGGTGGAGATCTACCACCTTCTAAAACCGCACGTGGTTGCAACGTACAACGGAGAGCTGTTTGATATGCCGTTTATAGAAAAAAGAATGCACGCCCACGGGATGTCGCTCTTTAGCACGACGGGGTTCAGGCAGAACGCAAGGGAGGAGTACGTTTGCGACTTTGTTCTGCACCTGGACTGCTTCAAGTGGGTGAAACGCGACAGCTACTTGCCAGCGGGAAGCCACGGGCTGAAAAGCGTCACGAAGGCTAAGTTGGGATACTTCCCGGACGAAATAGATCCGGAAGACATGATGGCGTTTGCAAAGACGCGTCCGAAGGTGCTTGCGTCGTACTCAGTTTCCGATGCCGTTGCAACGCACTTCTTGTACGTGAAATACGTGCATCCGTTTATCTTCTCGCTTGCGTCTTTGATACCGCTGGCACCGGACGGCATCTCGAGGAAGGGGTCTGGGACGCTGTGCGAAACGCTTTTGATAAAGGAGGCGAGCGCTTGCGGCGTGCTGGTGCCTCCGAAAAAGCGAATGGAGCTGCTGCACAAGTACAACGGAAGAATCGCGGACTCTCTTTCGTACATCGGGGGGCACGTGGAGTGTCTGAGGTCCGGGGTGTACCGATCGGACTTCGAGTACAGCTTCAGATTCGACGAGAAGTGTCTTAGCGAGCTGAGAAGCATCACGGACAGAATAATCGGGCTGGCGGCGGGCGGAAAAGAGCTGAAGAACGCGGAAGCGGTGAAAAAAGACGTTGAAGAGAAGCTGGGGCGCCTGCTGGAGATAAAAGAAGGAAAAATGAAGCCGTACATCTATCATCTGGACGTGGGCGCGATGTATCCGAACATTATTTTGACAAACAGGCTGCAGCCCGTTGCGGTGGTGGACGAGAAGACCTGCTCGCAGTGCGTGCACTATCCGGACAGGGAAGCGTGCCAGCGAAAAATGCGCTGGAGAGCTCGCGCGGAGGTGTTTCCGGCAGATTCGAAAACCGTCTCGTATCTTTCAAAAAAAATATACCGGGAGAAATCGGATGAAAAATCGACGCACGAGCAGATGCTCAGGGAAGCGCTAATCGAGCACGCGAAGAAGAACAGCAAAAAGACAAGAGAGGTTGTGATAGAGGACAAGACAAGCATCATGTGCCAGAGAGAGAACCCGTTCTACGTGAACGCGGTCAGAAAGTTCAGAGATAAAAGGAACGAGTACAAGGGGCTTGCAAAAAAGTCTGCAGCGGAAGCGCAGGAGATTGCGAAAAAAGAAGGGCCCAGCGCAGCGGCAGCGAAAGACGCGCAGAAAATGGCGGGGGTGTACGAGTCTCTACAGATAGCGCACAAGTGCGTTCTGAACTCGTTTTACGGGTACGTGATGAAGAAGGGCGCAAGGTGGCACTCGATGGAGATGGCAGCGGTCGTTTGCCACACGGGAAGCGCGATTATCCAAAGAACAAAAAACATCGTGGACGCGTTCGGCATCACGTTAGAGCTGGACACAGACGGAATTTGGGTGCTGCTTCCGGAGGGGTTCCCGCAGAACTACACGCTAGAGACCGAAGAAGGCGGCAGCATCCACGTCTCTTACGTGTGCTCCCTCCTGAACTACATGCTGGTCGAAGAGTTCAGCAACACGCAGTACCAGAATATGGTAGCGCCTGGGAAGTACGAGGCGAGCGCAGAAAACTCGATTAGATTTGAGATAGACGGGCCGTACAGAGCCATGTTCATTCCGGGATCCACAAAGGAAGGCGAAATGGTAAAGAAGAGATACATCGTGATAAACTCGAAGGAAAAGATATCGGAGCTCAAGGGGTTCGAGTTCAAGAGAAGAGGCGAGCTGAAATTCGTGAAGGCGTTCCAGGAGGAGCTTTTCAACACGCTGCTAGCAGGATCTAATCTCGAGGAGTGCTACGGCGCGCTTTCCGAAGTGGCGGGGTACTGGATCGATCTGATCGAGGAAAAAGGCGCATCTCTAACGAGCGAGGAGATATTTGAGTACTTTGGAGAGACAAAAAGCATGTCGAAGGAGGCGCACGAGTACGCAGCTGTCAAGTCGACGTGTCTCACGGCTGCAGAGCGTCTTGCAGATCTGCTCGGACAGAACGTCGTTGCAAAGGGCATGTCGTGCGCGTACATCATCAGCAGGTTCCCAGAAGGAGATCCGGTGGCGTCGCGGGCAATTCCGCAGTCGATATTTCACACGGACAAGGAGACAAAAGAGAAACACCTGAAAAAGTGGACGGGTGCGCGGATACTTCCGGAAACGGTGCACGAGTTAATCGACTGGCAGTACTACATCGAGAGACTGACCAGCGTGATAATCAAGATACTGATCGTACCGGCGGCGTCACAAGGGCTGAAGAACCCTGTGCAGAGAATCGCCCCTCCCTCCTGGACCGTCCAGCACAGCACCCTGCAGAAGTGGCTGAAAAAGAAGCCTGCGGCAGATGGGGCGTTTGCAGGGGGTGGTGATGGTGGGATGGCAGGGGGTGGTAGTGGAACGATGATAGGTGGTGGGGTGGCGGGTGATAGTGGGACGGGTGATAGTGGGACGGGTGATAGTGGAATGGGTGGTGGTGGAATGGATGCTGGTGGAATGGATGACATGGGGATGCATGATGGTGTAATGGGTGACGGTGTAATGAGTGATGTCAAATTAGCAGCCGAAATAACTCACCATAACAAGATGGGCACAGACAGCTCGAATGCGCTGCTAGAAGAGGAAAGGGACAGTCCAACGAATAAGAGAGGCGAGAATAGGCAGCAGGGCCATCCGGCGCTGGAAATCCCAAAGAATGGAGAAAGCAGCTCAGAACCTTCTAGAAGACGAGAAACAGGGACTAATAACGTGATAACAGACTATTTAACCGCAAAGGAAATTAGAAGAGGCGAAAAAGACAGGAAAACACTCGATGAAAATAGGTCTAAAAGAGATGATAGAAGAGATCTGCTCCCATCTGCTTCTGTGGTAAAAATCAGCTCGAATAAAGCAACGAAAATAGTTCTGCAAGAGGGTAAGTTCGTAGAAGAGCCGGTTCATCTCAAGAAAATAATATACCTCCAGGCAGACCCGCACATCCTCGACAAACTAATCGGCCTGTACCAGGAAAACACAACGGGAAAAATCGAGATGAAAAAGGTCAGAAAATACGCAGTTGGCACGAATTGGGAAAAAGATTACGTCAGAATGGAGGTAGACCACGAGGAGTTTGTGAACCAGTTTCACAAGTACACCTCTCTATTTGAGAGCCCGGAAGTTCGCGAGATCGTCGAAATGGACACTCCCATCGGTGTCAGAACGGTACAGAGAATAGGAGCGCAGAACACCGGAATTATCAGCGCAGCATCGCAGGTCGCAGGAGGAAAGATACTTGTTGCAATCGATAACGGAAAGCAGCACGTGTTCAGCGGGGTAGAAGAGGCCTCCAAGTTCGCACAAACGCTCCCTCCCTCGCTTGTCTTCACGTCAAAAGTCTTTCCGGAGGGGGTTTTCGACCCGCTTAGATTCTTTCTAGTGTCCCAAAGCGATGTGACCGTTCCCCGGACACTCCAAACAGGCGGAGATCGCGAGGCGCTTCTTCTCGGAGCGCTTGAAAGACTGAGAGAAACGGCGGAGATCGCAAAAGCTGTAAGCGAATACGCCTGCATCCCCATTCTCGTTCAAAAACACCCGGATGGCGAGGAGAAGATCGCGTCTTGTGAAGCGGTTCTGGACTTTCTGCACTACAAAGAACGCGAGAGGAGGGGAATTATCGGATGGGGAAGCGCTGCAAAGCGTTCGGAGACGCACTACGCCTCTGGGACGGTTCCTACAAGCCTATTCAAAGAGGAGTTCTGCAGGGAAGGCGTCTACGAAGGGTACTCTGCGTCTGTGCAGGTTTCTGGGACTGTGCTGCTCGGGGTGATCGAAGCCGAGGCTGTTCTGAAAGAGGAAAGCGTCAGCACCGCCCAGGGAGTAGAGATGCAGGCGTTCCAGTCGCTAACGAAAAGTCTTGTGTACAATTTTATCAAAAAAGTACCGGGCGCTTTTTTTCTCGTGGGCGCGGTGCCAAGGTGGTGCAAGTCTTCGCAGGAAGCGGGGACAATCACCGAGGCGGTGA